>Ga0265294_10007415_pt1 | contig 12994 bp, 11 predicted proteins | sample MunlanPumphouse3_FD_192504 | JGI IMG/M metagenome (GOLD analysis project Ga0265294, IMG submission 192504) | Groundwater microbial communities from a municipal landfill in Southern Ontario, Canada - Pumphouse #3 | ecosystem: Environmental > Aquatic > Deep subsurface > Groundwater | place... | reverse complement strand
CGGACTTTCTGAGACACTCAAACATTGTCCGCGTGAGAGGGTCATCCTTGAAACAGATTCGCCCTGGCTTGCACCTGTACCCTTCAGAGGTAAAAGGAATGAACCTGCTTATCTCTCATTTATTCTGAAAAAGATGGCAGAGATATGGCAGGAGAGCGAAGAATATGTAGCAAAGCAGACAAGCAGTAACGCAACCGAATTATTCAATATTGTGAGATGAGATTGTCGCTCTTGTCAGAAGAATGCAGGGCTATATCTCATTTAATTAAAATAAATTGTCATTGAAGTAGTATATAATCGATAAATTCAGTAATTTTGCCTCCCGAATGGAACGCAAATAAAAATATTTTTTGTAATTTGCACCCGTTTTTGGGAAGAGTCCGTTTGGAGAGGTGCTCGAGTGGTTGAAGAGGCACGCCTGGAAAGCGTGTATACGCCAAAAGTGTATCGCGGGTTCGAATCCCGCTCTCTCCGCTTTTATCTAAAGAAAAAAGTCAAGTTCACCGTTTAAGAAAGTAGACTCAAAATCAAATATTAATACAACAAACAATTAAAGATCATTAATCAACAAAATTGAACACACAATGAAAAAGTTATTTGCAATTTTAGCAATCTTCGGAATGATGTCTGTAGGATTGTCATCGGTTCTATTAGCTCAAGAGACCACTCCCGCTGAACAAACAGAACAAGTTGCCTCCGCACCTGTTGAAACAGAAAGTGCAGCTGTTCAAGAAACAACAAACGGAGGATTTCACCAGGCACTTAAGACTAAATTTATTGAAGGTGGAGCAAGCTTTATGAGCTTGATTGCCATTGCGCTGATCCTTGGTCTGGCTTTCAGTCTCGAAAGAATTATCTATCTGAGTTTAGCTGATGTAGATCCAAAACCTTTCCTTGGAAAAATCGGTGATGCACTCGACAGAGGTGACGTAGAAGCTGCTAAAGATGTAGCTCGTAATACCAGGGGGCCTGTAGCTTCGATTGTTTATCAGGGTCTTCTCCGTTTAGATCAGGGTGCAGATGTTGTAGAACGTTCTATTGTATCTTATGGTGGTGTACAATCCGGCTTGCTTGAAAGAAATCTTTCATGGATCACCCTTTTTATCGCACTTGCTCCTTCACTTGGGTTCCTGGGTACTGTAATTGGTATGGTGCAGGCTTTCGATGATATTCAGAGAGCAGGAGACATGAGTCCAACGATTGTTGCCGGTGGTATGAAAGTGGCTTTGATCACAACCGTTGGTGGTTTGATCGTTGCCCTGATACTTCAGGTGATCTATAACTATATTCTCACCAAAATGGAAGGTATCCTCAATAAGATGGAAGATGCATCCATTACGTTCCTTGATCAGGTGATTAAATATAACGTTAAATACAAAAACTTGTAATCATTATGGCTGTAACAAAAATACACAGAACCTCAAGAATGACTCTCATCATTGGTGTGATTATATCTCTGGCAGTGATGGCGTTGTTCTATCTGGGAGGTCAGGTACCGGCACAGGAGAAGATTGTTGCCGACATGAGTCAGCCTAAATTCACAGATATTGTATTGTACTGGGCTTATACTCTGTTGGTGATCACGATCGCAGTGTTGGTCATTTTCGCATTGGTATCATTTTTAAAGCAATTAAAAAATGCACCGAAAAAGGCGATGAGCGGTCTACTCGCTATCCTGGCACTGGTTGCATTGCTCGTGGTTGCCTTTATTGCAGGTGATGGTTCACTGTTGAACATCCCCGGATATGATGGTGCCGACAATCAACCGAAAACATTGAAGATCACAGATATGTGGCTTTTCAGTTCATATGTCATGCTCGTACTTACATTTCTTGCAATTATTGTGTTGCCCCTTTTCAAGAGAAAAGGATAACCGACTCAATTAATGATCAAATTAAAGAAAGGTTTATTTTATGGCTAATAAAAGAAAAGTTCCGGCACTCAATGCTAATTCAATGGCTGACATTTCTTTCCTGTTGCTGACTTTCTTCTTGCTTGTATCGAATATGGACGTTGACTCCGGTCTGGCACGTCGTCTGCCGCCACCACCACAGTCTGAGGAAGAGACCTCCGTGGATGTACAGCGCAGAAACCTGCTGATCGTGCTGGTGAATGCCCAGAACGAGACCATGGTCCAGAGTCAGCAGGGGAGTGAGTGGTACGCAACTGCAGAGGAGTTACGCGGAAGTGGAGGCAAGGTCCCTTTGAAAGACAAAGTGAAGGAGTTTGTCCTGAACATCTCTAACAGTGCCGAGCTTCCTATATTGACAGAGGAAGATTTCGGAGCTCCGATAGGGATTGTGCCGGTCACCTCGCAACACGTTGTATCTATTCAGAATGATGCCACCACCAGTTACAAAGCGTACATTGCAGTACAGAATGAAGTGGTGAGAGCATATAACGAGTTAAGAGAGGAAGGGGCAAAGAAATATTTCAACACCTCTTATGAAGAGTTGACGGAAGATCAAAAGAAACAAATCAACGATCTCTATCCGCAACGTATTTCAGAGGCCGAACCTAAAAATTACGGAGGACAATAAGTATGGGAAAATTTAACAAGGGTGGCAAGAAACAGATGCCTGCATTAAACTCGTCATCAATGCCCGATATTGTGTTCGCTATACTGTTTTTCTTTATGGTTACCACAACGATGCGTTCGGAGACATTGATGGTGAAAATGAAGTTGCCCACCGCTTCAGAAGTGCAGAAGCTCGAGAAGAAATCATTGGTGACCTATATCAATATTGGTCCCCCAATGGATGCCAGACTGGGTACAGGTACACAGATGCAGTTGAACGACCGCTTTGCACAAATCTCAGAGATTCAGGATTATATTGCACAGGAAAAGGCAAGTATGAATGAAGCTGATCAGCCGTTAATGACTGTCTCTATCAAGGCAGACGATGCAACGCGTATGCAGTACATCACTGATGTGAAACAAGCACTCAGACAAGCTTATGCTTTAAAGATAAGTTATTCAGCCCGTCAGGGAGATAACTAACAGATAAGCTGTAACAAAAAAAACCGAATCACACAAGTGGTTCGGTTTTTTTTGTGCTGTGCTTATTTTCTTTTTGCTTTTTGTTCTCTCGCCCAGTGCATCACATTTGCCGGTGGTCGCTCAGCCAAGAGCTCTTTTTTCATGAAATCCATGTAGGGTGCCACATGGGTATAATATTTATAATACCCTTTACAAAGATAATTTAACCCACTGTTGCCATATTTATCTTTGATAAACCTGTTTTTAGGGCACTCACCGTAACAGGTGAAAAGCATATCGCACTCCCTGCATTGTTGTGGCAGCGTATCGAATTTATCGTTCCCGAACTTCAGCTGTTCCTGTGAGTACATCAGTGAAGATAACGGAGTGGTATATATATTCCCCAGTCGATATTCAGGAAAAACAAAATGATCACACGAATAGACATCGCCATTGAACTCCATCACGCCGGCATGACCGCATGTTTTCGCCATGGTGCAGACGCCGGGCTGTACCCCCATCCAGTTCGCGAGGGTGGCGTCAAACAGCTGAATAAATATTTTCCCCACATCTTCTTTGATCCATTCATCAAAAACAGCACAGAGGAAATTGCCCCATTTTTCTGCGGGGACAGTGAAAGGTGCAAGCTCCACCTCACTCTCCTCTTCACGGGCAGTAGCCAGTTTCAGAGGTGAGCTCTGTTTGCGGATACGCTCTACAATGGGGGTGAACTGCACGTACTGGCATTCGATCTCCTTGAAAAAACGATAAAACTCCAGCGGATAATCCACGTTGTAGTCGTTCACCACCGCCAGGCAGTTGAACTCCACATCGTGTTTTTTCAACAGTTCAATTCCTTTCATCACACGGTGAAATGATGGTCTGCCCATCTTGTCGCGTCGATATTCATCGTGAAAATCCTGCGGTCCGTCGATAGATATCCCGACGAGGAAATTGTTCTCTTTGAAGAATGCACACCATTCATCGGTAAGCAGGGTGCCGTTTGTCTGTATGGAGTTGTCTATCTGACGCCCGCCCGCATATCTCTTTTGCAGTGCTATTGCTTTCTTATAGAATGAGATGGGACGCATCAGTGTCTCTCCGCCATGCCATGTGAACATTACCTGGGGCTGTGTCTGTGATTCGATGTATTGTTTTGTGAACCGTTCGAGGAGCTCCTCACTCATCACCTGGTTGTTTTTTTTGGGGAAGAGATTCGCTTTTTCAAGATAATAACAGTAGTCGCAATCCAGGTTACACTTAGAGCCTACAGGCTTAAGCATCACGTACATAGGTTTTGCGAAGGGGGCATATGTTGACATATCGATTTTATTTATGGTACAAATATAAACAATTCAATCCTTTTTTTGGTTAATTGAACTACAAGTCACAAACATACAAAAGTTATTTAAACATATGAAACGTAAAGAAAATTTATTACAGATTGGTTGGCTCATTTTAAGAGTAGGTATAGGTCTCTCCATTTTCCTGCACGGATTGCCCAAATTGACCGGAGGTGTGGAGATGTGGACCTATATTGGCGGCAGCATGTCGATATTCGGAATTACTTTCGCCCCCGCATTCTGGGGTTTCCTGGCAGCAGTGGCTGAGTCTATAGGCGGATTGTTGTTTGCAGCAGGACTCTTTTTCCGTCCTGCAGCGATCATGCTTACCGGAACGATGGTGGTTGCCCTGTCAACACATCTGGCTGCCGGTGATGACTTTATGGTCTTTGGGCACGCGCTTGACCTGCTGATCATCTTTGCCGCTTCCATATTGATTGGAGCCGGTAAATATTCAGTGGATGCCAGATTAATGCCGAGACTGGCTTAATCATTTTTTTCAATCATAAAGAAACCCCTTCAGCTTTTTCCAGCGGAAGGGGTTCATTCATAAAAAAAGGGTAAGCTTACTATATCGCGCCGCTACAACCAAATACCCTTGCTTCGATCAAGACCTGGGGGATTCAATGGGAGCTGGCCGTATAGGACTTACCCTGCTGCAAAGATAGGGTTATTTTTTTAAGTTACAAAATGATGAAATTGATTTTTACTATTCAGGCCATTTTTTTATCTTTGTATACATAACATCGCTTTAACTAAGAAAAAACATATCAAAATTGAAAAATCATGGATATCGTAGATCGATTTATTAAATACGCCCGTATTGATACACAGTCGGACGAGAACAGCACGCAGACACCCAGTACGCAGAAGCAGTTCAACCTGGCTAAAGAGGTGGAAAAAGAGGCGCTGGAGATGGGATTGAGCGATGTGAGTCTCGACAACAATTGCTATATGATGGCTACATTACCGGCAAACACGCATAAGGATGTGCCTGTGATCGGTTTTATCGCGCATTTCGACACCAGTCCGGATATGAGTGGAGAGAACGTGAACCCACGCATCGTGAGAGGGTATGAGGGGAAAGATATCGTGTTGAATGAAGCCGGAAAGGTGATCATGTCAACGTCCGATTTTCCGGAGTTGCTTGCTCATGTAGGAGAAGACCTGATTGTTACCGATGGCACTACGCTGCTGGGTGCCGATGACAAAGCCGGTATTGCGGAGATAATGACAGCCATGCAATACCTTATGGACCATCCGGAGATAGAGCATGGGAAGATACGTATCGGCTTCACTCCCGATGAAGAGATAGGTCGCGGGGCCGATATGTTCGATGTGGCCAAATTCGGTGCAAAGTGGGCATATACAATGGATGGAAGTGAAGTGGGAGAGCTGGAATTTGAAAATTTCAACGCTGCTGCCGCCAAAATTGAGATCCAGGGACGCAACGTGCATCCCGGCTATGCGAAGAACAAAATGATCAATGCGCTCCATGTGGCCAACGAATTGATCCAGCTCCTTCCCGAAAAGGAACGACCTGAATCAACTCAAGGGTATGAAGGTTTTTACCATCTGATCTCATTGAACGGGTCGGTGGATGAAGCGATAATCTCGTTTATCATTCGTGATCACCACAGAGAGAAGTTTGAAGAGCGTAAGCGTTTGATGGAACGTGCTGTGGCGCAGTTGAACGAGAGATATGACAATCGTCTCAAGCTGGAGATCAAAGACCAGTATTACAACATGAAAGAAAAGGTGGAGCCGGAGAAGCATATTATCGATATCGCATTTCGTGCGATGGAGGAGGTGGGTGTGAAGCCAAATATCAAGCCGATCCGCGGAGGTACCGATGGTGCCCGTTTGTCGTTCATGGGACTGCCCTGCCCCAATATTTTCGCAGGAGGAATGAACTTCCACGGGCGGTATGAATTTCTGCCTGTACCCTCGCTAAAGAAAGCGTCGGAGGTGATCGTGAAAATAGCGGAGCTGGTTGCCAAAGAAGCATAACCTGATTAATCGGAAACAGAGATGAAAAAGACCCCTTTTACTGACCTGCATATTGCGCTCGGAGCAAAAATGCACGAATTTGCCGGATATAACATGCCCATTGAGTATACCGGTATCATAGATGAGCATCTGACTGTTGTGAATGCGGTAGGTGTTTTTGATGTTTCGCATATGGGTGAGTTCTGGGTGAAAGGACCCGGAGCACTTGAATTCCTGCAACGGGTTACCTGCAACGATGCTTCGAAGCTCCTGCCGGGGAAGGCACAGTACAGCTGCTTTGTGAATGAAAACGGAGGGATTGTGGATGATTTCATTGTATACCATTTTGAACCCGAAAAATATCTGCTCGTGGTGAATGCTGCGAATATTGAGAAGGACTGGGCGTGGTGCCTGCAGCACAACACCATGGGAGTGCAGCTGGAGAACGCTTCTGCTCATATGGCACAGCTGGCCATACAGGGCCCGAAAGCAGCAGAGACGCTCAGTAAGCTGACCGACGTGGATCTCCCGGCTATCCCTTTCTATTCATTTGTTACCGGAACATTCGCCGGTGTGGAGAATGTGATTATCTCCAATACAGGTTATACAGGCGCAGGAGGTTTTGAACTCTATTTTTATCCTGAACAGGGACGGAAAATATGGGATGCGCTGTTTGAGGCAGGTGAACCCTATGGGATCAAACCGGTGGGCCTGGGTGCACGCGATACACTGCGTCTGGAGATGGGGTACTGTCTCTACGGCAACGACCTGAGTGAGACAACCACCCCACTGCAAGCCGGACTGGGATGGATCACCAAATTTGCCGATAATAAACCCTTTGTGGGTCGCGCACTGCTGGAAAAAGAGAAGATGGAGGGAGTCACCAGGAAGCTCTCCTGTTTCGAGCTGACTGACAGAGGTATTCCGCGTCATGGCTATGAGATCGTGAATGCAGCCGGTGAAACGATAGGTAATGTTACCTCGGGCACCATCTCTCCCGTGCTGAAGATTGGAATCGGTATGGGGTACCTTAAACCGGAATATGCGAAAACAGAGAGTGAGATTTACATTATGGTACGTAACAAAAAACTGAAAGCCAGGGTAATTAAACCTCCTTTCAGGAAATAACTGCCTGTTCCCTCTTCTTTTTAATTAAAAAAATCTTAATTTTGTGGCCTGAAACAATTTGTTTCAGGCCAATTGTTACGCTAGTATCCCCTTTATGGCAAAAAAAGCGAAGATAGCTCAGAATATATTTTTTCTTCTCGGTGTGCTTGCACTGGGTATGATGATATACAAAACCGGGATTGATAATATTTTACGGGATATAAAGCAGACCGGTTGGTGGTTTGTACCCATCATCGGACTCTGGGTGATCGTCTATCTAATTAACACTTACTCCTTCTATATCATCATTCAGGACGGTAGTCCCGAAGCGAAGAAAGTGGGTTTCTTTCGTCTCTTTAAACTTGTTATCAGTGGTTTTGCCATTAATTACATCACCCCTTTCGGGTTGATGGGTGGTGAGCCCTACAAGGTTATTGAGCTGCAGCAAACACTGGGGATACAGAAGGCCACCTCTTCCGTATTGCTCTCCACGATGATGCATTTTGTCTCGCACTTTATCTTCTGGATGGTCTCCATCCCGCTGCTTCTTTTTCTGGTACCGGTACTCTCCGATGTGGTTGAGCTGGGGATGATTCTCTCCAGTGGCACCTCCCTGCTGCTGCTTCTCTGGGCTTACAGGGTCTATACCAGAGGAGGGGTAAACAGGGCAATCGTGTTGGGCAGCAGGTTGCCCTTTATCGGCAAAAGATTGAGGGCATACAGATATCAGAATCAGGAAAAGATCGATCAGATGGATATGCTGATAGCCGGTCTTTACCAAAACCGCAAGAGAGATTTCATCGCCTCGTTGTTGCTCGAGCTTTTCTCCCGCTTTTTTCTCTGTATAGAGGTGCTTCTGATGATGCAGGCAATAGGGAATCCGATCACTTTCGGGCAGAGCGTGCTCATCGAATCTATTCAGTCGCTCGTGGGTAATCTGCTGTTTTTTATGCCAATGCAGATGGGATCGCGTGAGGGGGGTATTGTGATTGTCTACGGTATCCTTTCGATACCACTTGCCTACGGGGTGTTTGTGAGTCTCTGCAAACGCATCCGTGAGTTTTTCTGGATCCTTGTGGGGATCGTGTTAATTAAAATAAACCGCAGCAGTAAATAAGGAGGGTAAAGTAGAGCCGGTTTTTATTGGCTGTAAATCTCTTTTTTCCCTGCCAGCAGGGTGTTTCTCATCAGCGACACGATGGTCATTGGTCCCACACCGCCCGGTACGGGTGTGATCCAGGAACATCTGGGTGCTACCTCATCGAACAGCACATCACCAGCCAGCCTGTAGCCCGATCTGGTCCTGTCACTCGGCACACGTGTGGTGCCCACGTCAATCACCACCGCTCCCTCTTTCACCATATCTCCCTTCAGAAATCCGGGAACACCCAGTGCAGCGATGATGATGTCAGCCTGCAGGCAGATCTCTTTGATGTTTTTTGTACGGCTGTGACAGACAGTGACGGTGCAGTCACCCGGATTGCCCTTTTGCATCATCAGCATCGAGACCGGCTTCCCGACAATATTGCTTCGTCCCAGCACAACGCAGTGCCTGCCTTTGGTCTCAATATCATATCTTCTGAGCAACTCTACTATTCCTGCCGGTGTGGCTGAAAGGAAACAGGGCATGCCGAGAGACATACGTCCAACGTTTACCGGATGAAAACCGTCCACATCTTTGCGGTAATCAATCGCTTCGGTTATTTTCTCTTCCGAGATATGCTTTGGCAAAGGCAGCTGTACGATGAATCCATCGATATCCGGGTCGTCGTTCAGCCGAAGGACACATGCCAACAGCTCCTCTTCGGTCACATCCTCCTCGTAACGGATCAGTGTGGATTTAAATCCTACCTCTTCACAGGTCCTCACCTTACTGGAGACGTAGGTCTCACTGCCTCCGTCATGGCCCACCAGCACCGCTGCCAGATGAGGTCTCTTTTCTCCGGCAGCGATGATCTGTGACACCTCTTCCGCAATCTCCTTTTTTATTTCTGCTGCTACTGCCTTACCGTCGATTAGTTTCATAAAATATTTTGATTTCAGCTTTCAGTTCTCAGTTCTCAGTTCTCAGTTCTCAGCGTTCAGTTCTCAGCTTTCAGTTCTCAGCGTTCAGTTCTCAGTTCTTAGTTCTCAGTTCTCAGTTCTCAGTTTCAGAATTCTTAATTCCTAATTCCTACCTTCTCCGCATATTCCGCATTGCCTGCTTACCGCCACCAGATGTCATCATGCGCATCATCTTACGTGTTTCATCGAACTGTTTGATCAGTTTGTTCACCTCCTGCACGTTGGTGCCGCTCCCTTTCGCAATGCGTGCACGACGGCTGCCGTTCAGTATCTCGGGGTTGGAGCGCTCACCGGGGGTCATCGACTGAATGATCGCTTCTATACCCTTGAAGGCATCGTCATCGATATCCAGATCCTTGATCTGTTTACCTACACCCGGAATCATCGATGCCAGATCCTTCAGGTTACCCATCTTCTTTATCTGCTGAATCTGGGAGATGAAATCGTTGAAATCGAACTGGTTCTTGGCAATCTTTTTTTGCAGACGGCGTGCTTCATCCTCGTCGTACTGCTCCTGCGCCTTCTCTACCAACGAAACGATGTCACCCATGCCAAGAATACGATCGGCCATACGTTCGGGATGGAACACATCTATCGCGTCCAGCTTCTCACCGGTACCGACGAACTTGATCGGTTTGTCTACGACCGAACGGATGGAGAGGGCTGCACCACCACGTGTGTCACCATCGAGCTTGGTGAGGACCACACCGTTGAAATCGAGTCGCTGGTTGAACTCTTTGGCTGTGTTCACGGCATCCTGTCCGGTCATGGCATCCACCACGAAGAGGATCTCCTGCGGATTGACCGCTTTCTTGATCGCTTCGATCTCGTTCATCATCAGCTCATCGATCGCTAAACGACCGGCGGTGTCGATGATCACCAGGTCATTGCCGTGCTGACGTGCATATTGAATGGCATGCTGTGCGATCTTCACCGGGTTCTTGTTCTCTTCTTCCGAATAGACCGGCACACCGATCTGTTCTCCCAGTACCTTTAACTGTTCAATAGCAGCGGGACGATAAACGTCGCCGGCGACCAGCAGCGGGTTTTTGCCCCGTTTGGTCTTGAGCATGCTGGCCAGCTTGCCGGAAAAGGTGGTTTTACCCGATCCCTGTAGCCCTGACATGAGAATGACTGCCGGGCTACCCTTGATGTTGATGTCGATGGCTGTTCCACCCATGAGCGTTGCCAGCTCATCATGGACGATTTTTACCATCATCTGATCCGGCTTCACGGCATTGAGCACATCCTGCCCCAGCGCTTTCTGTTTTACCGTCTCGGTAAACTCCTTGGCGGTTTTGTAGTTCACGTCGGCATCGAGCAATGCACGGCGTACCTCCTTGAGCGTTTCGGCAACATTGATTTCGGTTATCCTGCCCTGACCCTTCAGTATCTTAAACGACCTTTCCAGTCTGTCACTTAAATTTTCAAACATAGTAATTCTGCAACGTTTATTATTGAAAGACAAAGATAATGAAAAATGCAATATTTCCGTTAGAAGAATTCTATGATGCTGATTTCATATAGGTTAATGAGTGTTAATGATGGATTCTGGTCGCTGGTAGGGACACCGTTTCAGGTACATATAACACGGATCTCGGATGTCAAATGTCAAATCTCTTTGTTTTTATATCAAATGTATAGTACTTAAAATAAATATATGTTTTATTTTTGCTTATCTGAATTAGTATTAACCTATCCAGCGATATGTCTATATCTGAATTTTTTTCCGGGACATTCCATATGAAAAGCACCGGTATCGCAATCATCCTGTTGCTGTTCTTCAGTTGCAACAACAGCCTTTATGGCAGCATAAATGCTAAACCTCCTCGTATCACGAAGCGTACCTGTGAGTACCGTGAAAATCCGTTGCTGGTCGCAACCGGTACTCCCCGCTTCGGTTGGCAAATGCAATCTGATGCAGACGGCACCCGGCAAACAGCTTTTGAGATCGAGATATATGCTGTTGATAACGGAAGAAAGAGAAAGATTTGGGACTCAGGAAAGGTGTTTTCCGGGAACAATCAATCTGTCCGGTACGAAGGTAAGAGGCTGCAACCGGTAATTGAGCATCAATGGAGGGTGAGGGTCTGGAATGAAAAGGATAAGCGCTCCGAATGGAGCGATATGAATATTTTCCGGATTGCACCGACTGCTTTGGAATCAAGTGCCGGATGGATTGGTGCGATCGATAAGAAAGATGCGGATATTCCCGAAGGAAGGAGGTATCACGGTCTTCCCCCCACTTCCGAGGCAGCTGAGAGATGGCGTCAGAGTCACCCTCTCTCTAAAAGAAGTATCTACCTGAGAAAAGATTTCACTGCCGCGAAAGAGGTGGTTGATGCGGTCATCTACATCAGCGGATTGGGCCATTATGAGCTTACATTAAATGGAGACAGGATTGGTGATACTCAATTTGATCCGATGTGGAGTGATTATGACAAGACAATCTATTACAATGCATACAATGTGACTGCAAACCTGAAACGGAGTAACGCGATAGGGGTGCTTCTGGGAAATGGATTCTTCAATGAGCAGGGTGGACGTTATGTAAAGATGCAGGTGAGCTTCGGACCCCCTACCTTGTTCTTCCGGATGTATATCACTTACCGGGATGGGACAAAGGAAGTCATCGATTCGGACGAGAGCTGGAGATATGCTCCCAGCCCGATTGTATTCAACGACATGTATGGTGGCGAGGATTATGATGCCAGACTGGAACAGAAGGGATGGGATTCATTTGGGTATAATGATGCAGCATGGACCCCCGTGGTTATACAGCGTGCTCCGAACGGCACACTCAAGCCACAGACTACCGCCTCTGTCAGGATAATGGAGACCTTCACTGCACAATCGGTAAAAAGAGTAGGGGATGCCTATGTCTTTGATATGGGACAAAATCTATCAGGCTTCCCACTGATACGTGTTACCGGACAAAAAGGGGATAAAATCAGGTTAACACTGAGTGAGAACGTGCACGAAGACGGATCAGTCAACCAGTCTCAATCAGGTGCACCCTATTATTTTGAATACACATTGAAGGGTGGTGAGGAAGAGATATGGCATCCACGTTTCTCCTATTACGGATACAAATTTATTCAGGTTGACGGTGCCAAACCAGGGGATGTGGATGACCGGCGTAACCTGCCTCTTTTAAAGGATATACAATCCTGTTTTGTCTATAATTCCTCGCCAGAGACTGGTTCATTTCACTGTTCGAACGATCTATTCAATGAAGCCCACAGGATTATTGTCAATGCGGTCAAAAGTAATATGCATGCGGTCTTCACTGATTGTCCCCACCGTGAAAAACTGGGTTGGCTGGAGCAGGTTCATCTGAATGGTCCCGGGCTGTTTTACAATTTCGATTTATCCACGTTTGTGCCGAAAATAATGCGTGATATCAGTGATGCTCAGTTACCCAACGGATTGGTGCCTGATATAGCTCCGGAGTATGTGATATTTGATGGCGGATTCAGGGATTCACCCGAATGGGGTAGCGCCTCTGTCA
>Ga0265294_10007414_pt1 | contig 12995 bp, 17 predicted proteins | sample MunlanPumphouse3_FD_192504 | JGI IMG/M metagenome (GOLD analysis project Ga0265294, IMG submission 192504) | Groundwater microbial communities from a municipal landfill in Southern Ontario, Canada - Pumphouse #3 | ecosystem: Environmental > Aquatic > Deep subsurface > Groundwater | place... | reverse complement strand
GCCGCCTTTGCCGTCGTTTTGAACAACAACTTCCCGATATCACTGTGATACCGGGAAACGTAACGCAACAACAAAAAAGCAAAGAGAAAAGAGGAAGACAACCATGAAGAAAGTCACCCTAAAAATCAGCGCACCGAAATGCGGAGCGACGAGCGACGAACTGAAGAGCGTCCTCTCGGAAGCGTTGGGTGCGGAAGGCACATACGTGAATGCCCGCGTGTCGATCTTGCCGCCGGACATCAAAGCGCGTATCCGAAACGCCGTCAAGGCGATTCGCGAAGTGTACGAAAAGAACACGCTTCCGTGGATTCAGACCGAGCGTGTCTGCGCTGACGAAAAAGAAGAACTGGTCAAAGAAGAGGTGATGGAAACAGCAAACAAAGCGAAAGCCGAGATGGTCGAGATAGCAAACACAATGAATGTTTGGTTGCCGACCGTCAAAAGCGCCCTAGGTCGGGGTGCCGAAATGGTCGCGCTTCCCGATCCCAATGACTTCACGATCGAAGTCGAAATCAGCAGCGGGGAACCCACCAAGGCCGGACGCGGTTTGCCGCGCGATGCCACACAGGCTGAGGTTGCGGAGGCAGTCTCCAAAGCCAAGGGTTATGAGGCAGTGATCGACCATCTGATCGGTTTGGCCGAACAGATCGGCCCCGGCAAGGAGGGAAGCGCGGCTGCCTTGCGCCTGAAAGAGGATGCTGCCACAGCGGCAAAAATCGGCGCTGTTGACAAAGAAATGGTCGGCAAGCTCAACAAGCTTGTTGGCGCTGTTCTGACAGCGACAGGCAATGCGGCACGCAAGGGTGCAAAAGCCAAAATCGTTTCGGCCGTGGTCGAATCCGGCGAAAAAGCGGCAAAGCAGGAAGAAGAAGACGCCGCCAACACGCAAGTAAAAGACAACACGGAAGAAACGGCTCCCGTCGAACAGTCAAAGCCGACACAAGAAGATAAGGTTGATGCCGCAATCGACCTTATCTAAAACGAAAACGAAACAGGCAACAACGCGGCATAGCTTCCACATGGTGTCTTGTGTGTCACACAGCCATGTGGAAGTTAATGCCCAAAATCACGGAAACGGAGAAGAAAAATGGTAACGTATCTGAACCATGAAGAAATGTCGCAGGCATTGCGCCTGTGTTACCGCGCGGAACAACTCTCGAAGAACGCCGGTGCGTTTGTCCGATGCCCTGCGGTGATGTGGGGTGATCCGGGGTGCGGAAAAACATCGTTGGCTCGCGCCTTGGCTGTGGAGTTGGCCGAAGACTTCCGTAAAGCCGGACACGAATCCGGTTTTTGGGCAACAGCGCTTGCGCTGAAAAATCCCGAAGACATCGGCGGGTTTCCGATCCCGGACAAGGAAACATGGTCGATGCGCTTCATCCCACCGGCAGATTTGCCCTTCGTGCGCAAGGATGGAACAGCACCGTATGGTGTGTGGGTTATTGACGATCTCGACCGCGCATCGACCGAAACGCGAAACTGCGCGATGTCGTATCTTCTGGACAGAACAGCGAACGGAAATGACATTTCGCCAAATGTCTATCTCTGCGGAACTGCGAATGGTGAATCGGACTGCGGCACCACCTCACCTTTGGGCGGTGCGTTCGGCAATCGCCTTGTGCATCTTTATCTCAGAGCGGCTGAAGGCTGGTCAAGTCATATCAATTCGCGCCATATCAAGAGCATCGAAGCGTTGTTGCCCATCAAGGAGACAGAGTTTACGGAAGTGGCAATGTGTACGCCGCGTTCTCTCGAAATGGCAAAATGGATCGTTGAAGCTCGCAGGAACGAATCACCGAAAGTTTTCCGCGCTGTGATTGACGGTTGTGTCGGTTCGGAAGCGGGTTCTTTGCTTTCCAAAGCCGCACTGAGAAACATCTGTCTTGAAGACATCTTGAACAGCACCGCAATCGACATCGACAAAGTAACCTTCGACGATATGCAAATGCTGTGCGAAGAACTGCGAATGAGTGTCAGACCGGCGGCGCGTCCAACGGTGAAACGCATCGTCACAGACTGGGCAAAGAATGTTGACGGAGAACTTTCTCGCATTGTCATTTCCGAAATCGCCGATTGGGATCGCGAGACGGTAGCATAAGGCACTGCGTTTCAACCGACAAACGAAGGGAGAAACCCATGAAGGTTTCAACACAGACACTGTCACCCACAGAGAAAGTCAAAACAAACACAAGCATGGACGCTTTAACAAAAAAGCAAACAGAACGCGCATGGCAGGATATCCGTCTCATTTGCCCGTCGCTCGGCAAGATTATCGCCAGAATGAAGTGGCGTGTCGATGAAACAGGAAAGCTGAAAACAGTCGCAACAAACGGGCGTGTTCTAAAAGTAAACCCACAATACTGGAACGAACGCACACACAAGGAGCGGGTTTTCCTTTTGGCCCATGAGGCCGGTCATGTCGTGCAGCGTGCGTTCGGTAAAACAAAACTTCTCAAACGAGAACAACTGATGGAAAAAAACCGAACAAATATCGCACTCGACCTCGCGGTGAACGGCATTTTGCAAAAAGACAAAAATATACACCCGTATCTCACATCAAGACTGCTTTCCGAAGGGGAGTTTCCGGAAAAACGGCGCAACAAATACGGAGGATATTTGGAGTCCGGTTTATCCGTGGCCGTTTACTTTGAGGAAATCGGCAAACAAGAGGAAGAAGAAGAAGACGCATCGGGACAAGAAGAAGAGGAAGAAGAAGAAAAAGAAGAAGGGAATGATAACTCAGAAGACGGGAATGATAACTCAGAAGACGGGAATGATAGCGCAGAAGAAGGGAATGGTAGCTCAGAAGACGGGAACGATGACTTTGAAGACAAAGATTTCGACAGAGAAGTTCAGAAGGAAGCTTACGGCAACGAAATGTGCGAAAAGCTCCGCCTGACCATAATGCCGAAAGAAGACCAAAACACAATACACAATTGGAGAGAAATTCTTCGTGATTTTCTCTGGCGCAGGGTGCGAGACAGCCGCAACTTTCATCGGCCGTCACGTCGCTGGGACGGAACAGGTGTGATGCTTCCGGGACGTTCTTCACGCGATTTTCCAAAGACAGCACTGATTTTGGACTTCTCCGGTTCTATGCGTGAATATCTGGAAACATGCGCAGAAACAGTGACGGCACTGATTGCGGAAGTTTCTTCGGGTGATGTCTTTGTCATCGGATGCAACTCGCAAGTTGTGTATCGGAATCTTGTCAGGCGCAACAGCAAACCTCCGAAAAGCTCAGAAATACTGTCCCATTATCGCGGAGGTGGCACACACATGATGCCGGCAATAAAAGAAGCACGCGAATGGGGTGCGGAAATCATCCTGTGTGTTTCTGACATGAACACGAGAACCGAAGATTTGCAATGTCCCGATGTGCATTGGATAACTTCTCGCACAGACCCTATGGTTGGGACATGGGGATTTGAAGAGAAAACCCCCGTTGCCGGGAAAACATTTCGCATTCTTCGCGTGAAGACAAAGATGTCTTCGTACGAAATGGATGCGCTTAAAAGACAAGGCATTCACATCAAGACGGATGAGGAATTAGAAAAACAACCCGCTGTTTCTTGGGAAAACAACAAAAACAACAAGAAACAGACAACGCGGCGAACAAACCGAAAGGAGACAAGGCTATGAAGTACGGAAAGATCGTCACAGGCAACATCCGCTACAACCCGGCAGATGATTACACGGAAGTGGAAGAAATCGGCGGTTGGTTGGATGTCAGGGGTGGTGATGTGCGAAAAGCATTCCCGAAACTCACGACAATCGGCGCTTGGTTGTGTGCTAACGGTACCGACACACGAACAACATTCCCCAAACTAACGGTAATCAGCGGATGGTTGGATGTCAACGGTACTGACACACGAAAAGCATTCCCGAAACTCATGACAATCGGTAGGGGGTTGGATGTCCGTGGTGCTGACACACGAGCAGCATTCCCGAAACTCACGACAATCGGCGGACGGTTGGATGCCAACGGTGCCGATGCACGAAAAGCATTTCCGAAACTGAAGACAATCGGCGGTTGGTTGGATGTCCACGGTGCCGACACACGAAAAGCATTCCCTGAACTCACGACAATCGGCGGATGGTTGAATGTCAGCGGTTGCGACACACGAACAGCATTCCCTAAACTTACGACAATCGGTGGAGAGTTGGATGTCAGCGGTGCCGACACAAGAACAGCATTCCCGAAACTCACGGTAATGGGTGGAGACTTGTATGCCATCGGTGCCGTCACACGAACAGCATTCCCAAAACTCACAACAATCGGCGGTTGGTTGGATGTTCGTGGTGCCGACACAAGAAAAGTATTCCCTGAACTCACGACAATCGGCGGTTGGTTGAATGCCAACGATGCCGACACACAAAAAGCATTCCCGAAACTCACGGTAATCGGCGGATCGTTGGATGTCCGTGATACCGATACACGAAAAGCATTCCCCGAACTCACGGTAATCGGTGGATCGTTGGATGTAGAGGGTGCCAACACACGAACAGCATTTCCGAAAATCACAGCAATCGGGGGTTGGTTGTATGCCAACGATGCCGACACACGAAAAGCATTCCCGAAACTCATGACAATCGGCGGATGGTTGTATGCACATGGTGCCGACACACGAAAAGCATTCCCTGAACTCACGACAATCTGCGGAGGGTTGGATGTCAGCGACGGCGACACGAGAATAGCATTCCCGAAACTCAAACACGAAAACAGCGACAAGGCCAGACAGATCGCGCGGCGAAATCTGAGTCGCTCTCTGTTAAAATCAGGCTACATGCTACAAGACGGAATACTCTCGCGGCATCTAGCTTCACGGAAGCTTGCAAACGGCATGATTGTCCACACAGGGACAATTGTCGGAAAAGCAAACAAGATCTATGTGATCGAAACGCCGGACGGTGTATGCGCACACGGCGATACAGTCAAACAGGCCCGTAAGGCACTGTTGTACAAGCTGGACAACAATCGAGACACAACGCCATACAAGGCATGGACGCTGGATACGTCCATCACCAAGAGACAGGCCATACAGTCCTATATGGCCATCACGGGAGCATGCGAAACAGGCACACGGCACTTTGTCGAAACCAGATTCGGTGACAAGGTGCCACCCAGAACGACTGTCCGGAAGGTTATCGAAATGACAGCCGGACAGTATCAAAGTGACGTGTACAAAAACTTCTTCACTGAGAACAACAGCAATGTGTAAAACCAGCAAACAAACCGAAAGGAGACAAGGCTATGAAGTACGGAAAGATCCTCATAGGTAACATCCGCTACAACCCGGTGCATGATTACACGGAAGTGGAAGAAATCAGCGGTTGGTTGGATGTCAGGGGCGGTAATGTGCGAAAAGCATTCCCGAAACTGAAGAAAATCGGCGGATCGTTGCATGTCTTTAGCGATGACGCACGAAAAGTCTTCCCGAATCTGAAGACAATCGACGGTTCCTTAGATGTTCACGGCACTAACGCACGAAAAGCATTCCCCGAACTCACGGTAATCGGTGGAGGGTTGAATGTCAGCAGTGCCGATACAAGAATGGCATTCCCGAAACTCATGACAATCGGCGGATGGTTGAATGCAGAGGGTGCCGACACACAAACGGCATTCCCTGAACTCACGACAATCGGCGGATGGTTGGATGTCCGTTGTGCCGACACACAAAAAGAATTCCCCAAACTCACGGCAATCGGCGGTTGGTTGGATGTCCGTGGTGCCGATGCACGAAAAGCATTCCCGAAACTCACAACAATCGACGGAGGGTTGTATGCAGAGGGTGCCGACACACGAACAGCATTCCCCGAACTAACGACAATCGGTGGAGTGTTGTATGTATATGATGCCGACACACGAAAAGCATTCCCGAAACTAATGACTGTCGGTGGAGGGTTGTATGCCCACGGCCCTGACACACGAGCGGCATTCCCTGAACTCACGACAATCGGCGGATGGTTGGATGTCCGTGGTGCCGACACACAAAAAGAATTCCCCAAACTCACGGCAATCGGCGGTTGGTTGGATGTCCGTGGTGCCGATGCACGAAAAGCATTCCCCGAACTCACGACTGTCGGTGGAGGGTTGTATGTACATGGTGCCGACACACGAACGGCATTCCCGAAACTCACGGCAATCGGGGCAGAGTTTTGTATACAAGGTGCCGACACCAGAAAAGCATTCCCGAAACTCAAACACAAAAACAGTGACAAGGCAAAACAGATCGCACAGCGAAATCTGAATCGCTCTCTGTTAAAATCAGGCTATATGTTCCAAGACGGAATCTTGTCAAAACATCTGGCGTCACGGAAGCTTTCGAACGGCCTGATTGTCCACACAGGGATAATTGTCGGAAAAGCAAAGAAGAGCTATGTGATCGAAACGCCGGACGGTGTATACGCGCATGGCGATACAGTCAAACAGGCCCGCGAGGCACTGTTGTACAAGCTGGACAACAATCGAGACACAACGCCCTATAAGGCATGGACGCTGGATACGTCCATCACCAAGAGACAGGCCATACAGTCCTATATGGCTATCACGGGAGCATGTGCCACAGGCACACGGCACTTTGTCGAAACCAGATTCGGTGACAAGGTTCCGGCAAGAACGACTGTGCGGAAGGTTATCGAAATGACAGCCGGACAGTATCAAAGTGACGTGTATAGAAAGTTCTTCACAGATAACAACAGCAATGAGGTGGTGTAATGACAACGAAGAGTGACAAAAATTGCGGCACCCGTGCCTGCTACATGTCGGGTTGCAGGTGTGAGCGATGCAAGGCAGCACAAGCTGCATGGATATGGGCGGATAGAAAGATTCGTGAAAGCTGGACAGATAAGCTTGAATTAAGCGCACATGATGCTTATAACGAATCGTTCGGTGTGATAAGCGGTTTGGATATCATTCGTGCGATTCAGAGAACGCAGCACAAGATTAAGGTCAATGTTCTGACAGAAGTTTGGTGCAAACTGCGCGGTTTTAAAGTGGATTCAAAAGGTTGTGTCATCAAGCAAAAGTGAAAAAGGAAGGAAAGGAACGAAACATGAATAACAACAGGATCATTGTTCGACACAACAGCATCGGTGACGATCTGACAATCAACCAAAACACACTCACCGAAGGTGTATCTGTTGCAAGACGAGCAGCAAACATTCTTGCCAAGAGACTTTTCGGTGAACATGGTGTTGTGAAGTGTGTTCTTCTCACCAAAATGAAAAATGACGGCAGTGCAATCGAATATCATGCTGTCATACACAACAGCATTAGACCAGACGTCGAAAATGTTGTGAATCTCTCCGTAGAGAACGCAAAGGTTGGATGCACAGGCAATGAATTCTGAACAAACCAGAAGGAGACAAGGCCATGAAGTACGGAAAGATTATCATAGGTAACATCCGCTACAACCGGTCGGATGATTACACAGAAGTGGAAGAAATCACCGGTTGGTTGTACATCAGCGGCGATGATGTGCGAAAAGCATTCCCGAAACTGAAGAAAATTGGCGGATCGTTGGATGTCCGTGGTGCTGACACACGAATAGCATTCCCTAAACTCACGACTGTCGGTTTAGGGTTGTATGCAAACGGTGCTGACACACGAACAGCATTCCCTGAACTCACGACAATCGGCGGATGGTTGAATGTCAGCGGTAGCGACACACGAGCGGCATTCCCGAAACTCACAGTAATCGGCGGTTGGTTGAACCCCATAGGTGCCGACACAAGAAAAGCATTCCCGAAACTCACAGCAATCGGCGGATGGTTGGATGTAGATGGTGACAACACACTAACGGCATTCCCAAATCTGAAGACAATCGGTGGAAAGTTGTATGCCCACGGTACTGACACACTAACAGCATTCCCGAAACTCACAGTAATCGGCGGAAAGTTGTATGACAACAGTTCCGACACAAGAAAAGCATTCCCGAAACTCAAACACAAAAACAGTTACAAGGCCAAACAGATCGCACGCAAAAATTTGAGTCGCTCTCTGTTAAAATCAGGCTACATGCTACAAGACGGAATACTCTCGCGGCATCTAGCTTCACGGAAGCTTGCAAACGGCCTGATTGTCCACACAGGGACAATTGTCGGAAAAGAAAACAAGAGCTATGTGATCGAAACGCCGGACGGTGTATACGCACACGGCGATACAGTCAAACAGGCCCGCGAGGCATTGCTGTACAAGCTCAGCGAAAATCGAGACACAACGCCCTACAAGGCATGGACGCTGGATACGTCCATCACCAAGCGACAGGCCATACAGTCCTATATGGCCATCACTGGAGCATGTGCCATAGGCACACGGCACTTTGTCGAAACCAGATTCGGCGACAGGGTTCCGGCAAGAACGACTGTGCGGGAGGTTATCGAAATGACAGCCGGACAGTATGGAAGCAACGTGTACAAAAAGTTCTTCAGTGAGAACAAGAGCAATGTGTAAAAACGGAAGGAGACAGGGTTATGAAGTACGGAAAGATTGTTGATGGTGATATCACTTACAACCCGGCAGATGATTACACGGAACTGGAAGAAATAGGCGGTTGGTTGGATGTACAAGGTGCTGATGCACGAAAAGCATTCCCGAAACTCAAGACAATCGGCGGTTGGTTGTATACCCACGGTGCCGACACACGAAAAGCATTCCCTAAACTCACGACAATCGGCGGATCGTTGGATGTCAGGGGTGCCGACACACGAAAAGCATTCCCGAATCTGAAGACAATCGGTAGATGGTTGGATGTACAAGGTGCCGATGCACGAACAGCATTCCCGAATCTGAAGACAATCGGCGCTTGGTTGGATGTACAAGGTGCCGACACACGAAAAGCATTCCCTGAACTCACGACAATCGGAGGATGGTTGGATGCCCGCGGTGCCGATGCACGAACAGCATTCCCGAAACTCACAACAATCGGCAGAGGGGTGGATGTGCAAGATGCCGACAGGAGAACAGTATTCCCCGAAGTCACGGTAATCGGCGGAAAGTTGGATGTACAAGGTGCCGACAGGAGAACAGTATTCCCGAAACTCAAACACGAAAACAGCGACAAGGCCAAACAGATCGCACGGCGAAATCTGACTCACTCTCTGTTAAAATCAGGCTACATGCTGCAAGACGGAATCTTGTCAAAACACATTGCTTCACGGAAGCTTGCAAACGGCCTGATTGTCCACACAGGGATAATTGTCGGCAAGACCAACAAGACCTATGTGATCGAAACGCCGGACGGTGTATACGCACACGGCGATACAGTCAAACAGGCCCGCGAGGCATTGCTGTACAAGCTGGACAACACTCGCGACACAACGCCATACAAGGCATGGACGCTGGATACGTCCATCACAAAACGACAGGCCATACAGTCCTATATGGCCATTACAGGAGCATGCGAAACAGGCACACGGCACTTTGTCGAAACAACTTTCAGTGACAAGGTTCCGGCAAGAACGACTGTGCAGAAGGTCATTGAAATGACAGCCGGACAGTACAAAAGTGACGTGTACAAAAACTTCTTCACTGAGAACAACAAACAATGAGGGGTTCACAATCATGAGAAGTGTCATAAAAGATGATTGCATCTTCCATGTTTGGAAGTGCAACGAATGTGTCACAAAAGTTGAGGTTACTCCTGACTTTTATGAAGAGAACGGAACACCTGTCTGTTCGGATTGCGGAAACGACATGATGTATTCTCACACAGAAGTGGAAATTCCAACTGAATCAAACAACACCGTTTTGACAAAAAGGAGAGAAAGAAAATGAAAATCAGATCAAAACATCGAGAGCACATGCAAGAATCAATCGACTACTATTTCAACAATCTCGAAGGGGGGCGAGAAGGACTTGTTGAAAAGTACGAAACTGGAAACTTCCAAAATGCTCATCTAACCAAGAACCTGCAAAAACGTTTCTGTTTTGATGTTCTACACAACGCAGGTTTGACAAGTTTCGTATGTGCAGAAATTTACACATACGCAAACGACGAACACATCTTTGCGGTACTCCGAAAGATTTGTCCGGTTGTCAAAAAACGGTACTGAACATTACAAACAACACCAGAAACAAGAGAAGGAGACACACACAAATGAGTAACAAGATGAAAGTTGAAATCACACTGACGGAAGAAATGCTTGGCACAGCATGCGGCAACAAACAGGTATACACAGAAATGATCGGAAGCAAGAGTGCCGACGCCGACAAGTTGAAAGAGGAGTTGTCATCGCTTCCCAGTGAAGAATTGGAAGCCAAAGGAAGGACTGTTTTCCATCGCGACGAGAAAACAGGACGGCCATTCCTTTATGATTATCAAGTGAAAGGCTTCTTCAAAGAGGCGGTCGGAATCCAATGTGACCTAAACGATGCAGAGATCAAGATCGGCAAAACCAAACTGTCAAAGTACTCGCACAAGAAAATTGTGGACAACTTCTTGTTCATCGGACCGCGCAAAATCTACCTCTCAAATGATGTGGGTGAAGATTGTGTACGGCCCCTCCGTGCCGACACTATGCGCGGAGAACGTGTTGCACTCGCATGTAGCGAAACGGTTCCTGCCGGTACAACTTTCACATTTGAAATGGAAGAACTTAGCGGCAGTCTATCGTTCTGGTCGATACTGTGCAACTGTCTTGACTATGGCAAGATGAAGGGATTCGGCCAATGGCGAAACAGCGGCAAAGGTCGTTTCAACTGGAAGCGCATCGTTTGACATCATCAAAGCAAAGGAAAAGCACAGAGAGGTAAAGAAAAAGCACAGAAGAGGCAAAGAAACGCAAAGGCAAAGCACGGAGGATAGCAGAAAAGATAAGCGATGGTGTGGCGATGAACCGCGAGCAACAACACATAAACGAAAAGCAAAGGCAATGCTCCGAATGGAGACGCAATATGAGAAACACAAAGCAAAGGCAAAGCGTAGCGGAGAGACGATATGCGCAGGAGAGGAAAGGCAAACAACCGTATAGTGAGACACTGCATACATTTGTGGAACAAAACCACACAAAAGAAAAACAGAGGACATAACCTGTTAGTGCATAGCCAAGGATACGCAAGGATACGAATGGCATCGTGAAAGGAAACAAACATGAAGTGGGTTATAGGTGTGTGTTGCCAACAGCTTATCGACGCACACACACCTATAACCCCTTCTTTTACAGAAACAAGCGACAGAGCGACAGAAATGTGAGGTGAAAGTATGAAACGAAGAGTCACACTCTACGTCAAGAAGTTCGGTCTTGGTTCACCGTTCGCTGTCTTTCCGGATGATGTTATCGACGGGCGGACACCGCGCTTCCATCCAAACTACACCAGATGGTTCTTCCGTACGGAAGCAACCAAAAGGATAGCTTTGGGCACACATCCTGTGCTCAAAAAGAAAACGGCGGATGCTGTGCGATATCTAAGATCGACAGCGCAATGTGTTCTGGATATGCGACCGCTGGAGAAAAAGAAACCACATCTCTATCACAATGAGTCCTAAGAGAGATAGAGACAGGGAAGGAGTGACAATCCTATGGAAGAGAAATTCGTGAAAATCCTAATTGTGAGTTTCAGCGACATACCCGCCGATGAAATAAAACAGGCGATCCGTATAGCAGAGTTTCAAGACAAGACACAGCCAAAACTTGTCTTCACAAGAGTACGGAACGCATGTTTGGACAAGCTCAGAAAACTAACGCGTGAACGCCGCTTGTTCTTGCCCTTACACGATCTGACGGTTGATAAGGAACCGGCAACAATCGACAAAGAACGCGACAGACGCGAACACTGGGTGGAAATCTTGTCAACCATGCCGAGGAATGCACGAAAGCTTGCGGAGATAGCGGAAGATGTCGCAACAAGCTTTGTTCCGTATAACAACGAAAGCGTTTGGAGTACAGTTAATCGAAGCAAAATGATAGCTATCATTCGCAAACGGTTCATATCTTGGGAGAAGAGCCACACACACGAACAGTATCTGAAGGCACGCAGGCAACTTCTGCGAGCGCTAAACAGCAACCAAAGGACACAAAACAATGAAGCAAAAAGAAACAAGAGTCGAGATAACACCGCTTTATAGAGCAAAATTGACCTGCAAAGTTGGACGCGATTATTTGGATAAAAAGAAGTCCAGATCTTTACTTCCAGATATCAATTTTGCATTGGAACAGTCAATGTTTTCACTGCTTCATGCGATAGAAGACATTGCACTCGCACTCGAACAAACAAACGAGAAACTTCAACAGATCGAAGGAATAGTCAAAAATCGCGTCATCACCAACGAGAACCAACCGTAACGCAACAAAAGGAGATCCATTATGATGCCACTGTTTAAAAAGAACCCAAATCACGCCAACAAGATCGAAGGTTGGCCGAATGGGTGGTACGAAGAAGAAGAACCGGTCGTACTTGGACATGGGAATGAAAGAATCAGAAGATTCTTCAAAAACGATGCTCTCGACTGCACAATGTGGGTTGAAGAAGTCATTCCAACCAACTTCTTTCAAGCATCATTTTCCATGTTCGCGTGCATCGACTACAGAGATCCAAAGACAGGTGGATTTTATCAAATTGAATGCGAAGGTGTCACATACGACGAAAACACACTGATTGTGCGCGATGAAAACAGTGTCCCTGAAGATGATGAACTTGCTTCTCTCTTTGAAGATGTTCCTTCTGTGAGTACAGGCAACCGCCTGTTCGACATGTACGGCACTGTGTGCATAATGACAAAAGTCAAAGACGAAGATCACGCCTTCAAGATCGCTGAGTTAATGGCACGGAGAAATCCAAACCTAAAGAAATAGCACAATGCTACAGCATCCTGAGTTTGTGGAAAACTTGTGTGGGGTGGAGAGAGGGGGGGGGAGGGGTAAATAATCATCAGTGCAGTAAAAAACGCAGTAAACCTCACTTAACATGCACAAAATCAACAACTTACAACGAAAGGCGGTGTACTGCAATGACGCAGTAACGCAGTAAGAATGCAGTAAGGGTGTGTCGTATG
>Ga0265294_10007413_pt1 | contig 12996 bp, 14 predicted proteins | sample MunlanPumphouse3_FD_192504 | JGI IMG/M metagenome (GOLD analysis project Ga0265294, IMG submission 192504) | Groundwater microbial communities from a municipal landfill in Southern Ontario, Canada - Pumphouse #3 | ecosystem: Environmental > Aquatic > Deep subsurface > Groundwater | place... | reverse complement strand
GTCAAATCTTTGTTCGGTTCATCCCCACGTGTGTGGGGAACATACTACATGCTACATGCTATCACACAGCGCACAAGAATAATGGAGATACCCTCAAGGTCTTCCCTTGCGTGCCATGTGGAGAAAAATCCTCACTCATGTATATCATTATTATTGCCCAGATAACTCATTAACGTAACGCCGTCAAAATCAACCGGCTTCCACACAGACCTCCCACAGGTTTTCACACTATATCCCGCATCATTTACATCCTTCCAGACCATAAGCACATTTCCCCTGCATTTCTTCAGCCCTTTCTCAATATTTTCCCAGATATACTCCCTCACCTTCACAGAATACATCCCCACATACACGCCTGAACGGACTTCAACTAACCACAATGCAAGTCTTCCCCTGAGCGACGGGGGAACATCCTCTGTTATAACCACCATCAGATCTGGCACCGTTCACCCCCATCCAATGGCGGAATGACCGCATCATCCGGGACCTCTGGAATCTCACGCTCACCAGCCTGCAGCATATCATTAATCAGAGGGATAACCTTCTCCAGAACATGGGTCTTTCGAAACATATCCCGGCAGGCATATCTCACCTCACGCTCCGCATCGGCAGGATGTTCTGCCGCGGTTTCAAAGGCTGCCGGAACAACCGTCTCAAACTTAAACAAATCCGCAATATCATACACAAAAGACAAAGGCTTCCCGCAGTGAACAAATCCGATTGCCGGAGAATATCCTGCCGCAAGAATAGCCGCCTCACAAACACCATACAGACAGGATGTTGCCGCACTCAGACACCTATTTGGAACATCTGCTGACTTCCAGTTCTTCGGATCATAATTTCTTCCTTTCCATGCAATTCCATACATCTCTGCATACCAATAATATAACTTCTTCACCCTCACCCCCTCAAATCCTTTCAGTTGTTCCAGAGAATACTCCTCAGGAATCACCTCCTGAAACCTGAATTCATACATCTTTCGGGCAACCTTCAAACGGGCCGCAGAATCAAGTGCAAGAGCTGCCTGAAACAATAACCGGTCTGACCGATAACCGCCGGGATGACCCACAGAATATAATCGGACCCCTCCCTCCCCGATCCAGACGAGAAGACAGCCAACTTGTGCCGCAAGTTTTACCGCTGCATGAGACACCCTGGTTCCCGGTTCCAGCATAATACAGGCAACTCCTCCCACAGGAATCTGGGTTCGAACCCCATTCACATCGACAAGTACAAATGCCCCATCTATAACATCAATCAACCCATATTCCAGAAAAATCATAGAACTCCTCTCCTTCATTGTCAAAGGGAGAGGAATATAGGGTAAAGTCATAGACTCAACCCTGAATCCGCTTCACAAGCATTAGCCCGCAGCCGAATCCTTTCGCCGGACCGAGTCCCGAAAACAGCATCTCCGAAAACTTCCCGGAATCAGTCACTTCCAGAACCCCGGTCATATCCATCGTTGCAATCACAGCCTCCTTCTTTTTACCGGATTCGTCAGGTTTCGCAAACACCCGGCGATCATACTGCTCAACAACCAGACTCGGAACACGAACTGAAAAACCGTGCTTCTCCGAACGGGAAACAAGCCACTCAGTTCCTGCATCAGTCATCGCAGCCTCATAGGAAAACGGCTTACTCTCCTCACGGCACTTCGTCTTATAATCCATCACCACATCATGCCGCTTATGCACAGACTTCCCCGTCACTTCATTAGTAAAACTCCGTGTCACGACCGGGTTCACCCGGACCGAAAACCCGAGAATATCACCCTTGGAAATAACAGGTGCATACTCCTTTGAATCAACAGTCCACACACCTCTCTGACTAACCGGCTTCGTCTTTGAAACGATATACACAACCGGCTCGCCGTTCCGAGAATCATACCGGTAGAGAAAATCACGCTCCTTATCAGGATCTCCCAGGAAAAATCCCCACACCGCCTGATGAACAGCATATGAACTCTCAAACAAGTCAAGCATCTCCGGATTACTCCATACATCCTGACGCGGAACCGCACGTGAAAGATACATCAGACACCACCTCTGCAAAACGCAGTCCGCTTCACACGACGGGATCCAAACTGCCACATCATTCTCGACCTCGGCTCATCACGGAAAACCTCCTCTGTAAAAGAGGGTAATTTCCACTCCCCCTCAAACAAAAATTGTCCGGTCCGGTCCTCCATCTCAAATGTGCGGGGATACACAAACAGCCTCCCCTCACTCGCATATTTCGCAGAATCTCCGTAAAACGAAGCCTTACAAACAGCCTGCATAGGGTCATCGGCAGATACAATCTGCGGATCCATGGGGCGTGACAACACACACGACTTCCGCCCCAGATAGGGAACAAACACCGGTTCACGCAAAGCCTCACACAACCGTGACAAATCAAACGGGGCGATAGAACTCTTCACCCACACCGCCACCGTATAAATCACATCACAGATATAATCCCGATATGTCAGAGTGGTATCAAGCTCCTTCACCGGAATCGAAAGTTCACGCTGACGATTCATCATATACCCTGATCCGTACTCCTTTTCTTTATTCTGCGGCGCTGACTGAACGGTATGGAAATCTCTGATTCTGGTCCCCCTTCCCTCCGAAGCAACTGCAAAACCGTAGGAATCCGCCATCCGCGAAAGCAGCTCCGCCTCATCACGCCGCACACCGAGAGCGGCGCCAAGCAGACCAAGAAGAGCCGACTTCGTCGGGAGAGTCAGAATAGGACGCACTTCTCCGACTGCCACATCACCCCACGCTGCAAGGGGACCATACAGACGGAGCACCAAAAACTCAGTCTCCTGCATAAAGCTCAGCTCACAGACCCCAGAACATCAGCAAGAGAACCTTTTCCCTCAGGAACACTCATCTCGGAAACAACATCCGCACACTTACCATAAGCATGCTCAATATTATCCCGCTCCGTCTTCAGCCGGGAAATACCTTCAGCAACAAAATTTTCCGTCTTCAACGGAGACATAAACGCCGCCGCAAGAGATCTTGGCTGCTGATTCCCCTGCTCGACCATCAGGTATGAGGCATACACGCGGGAAGCAAACGTACTCTGCTTACCCTTCGGACCGATTTTTGCCACACACTCAATAAGGGAACCAATCGCCTTATTCGCAAGTTCGGCATTCCCGCCGAGATTCTCAATCAGAAGTTCACGGTTCACACAGACATACGTGTAGAAAACACCCGCTCCATACTCAGAAACGCCAAGATGACCCGCACCGGCAATCTCCTCCGACTTATTGAGATCGTCGACCGCTGTGAAATAATCATCCTCAACAACAACGGGATGAATCGTGATAGGATGAGCGACCTGAGCCGCCGCCTCCACAGAATTCTTCGAAGAATCCGCAATCATACGACCAAACAAAGCAATATCCACATCTGTCACCGGATTACAGAGCAGAGGTTTAACGGGTTCCTTTTCTGCCGGAGCACGGCCTTCCTTTGCAATCTCTGCGAGATACGCATCAATCGTCAAAATCTCATCATGACTCACATGAACCAGCTGTTCCGACTTCAGACCATCTTCAGTCTTCACCTTTGCAAACACATTTGCAATCAAATGTGCCCACTTATTAGCAGTCTTCTCATCCATGGGCGGATTCCCCGGATTGGACACACCGGCAAATTCATCAGACAGGGAACATCCGGACACCAAAGCTCTCTTGACCAGCTCACCAAGAAGTTTCGTCCGATATCCCACATGACCGGACAACGCATCCGAGAAATACTCACTCTCCCTCCAAGCACGTTTAATACTCTGCGAAGAAATTCGAAGTCGCTGTTTACCTCCCATCACTGCAGTCTTTGGTCTTCCCATGTCATCACGATTCAAATTGCTCGGCGGATACGATACAAGTGCATGAATCTGCACAAATCTTCCAGAATTGCTGTTTATCATATTAATAATCTCCATTACTCTTTTTTCTCAATTTTTGCATACCGGTAATAATCCAGAGCCCAGCGCTCTTTCATATAACTACCGTGATTCCACTTCATGATACTTCGGGCAAGGTCTGCGGGATTTCCCGTTCTCTTCGTAAACTGAAGAGCTCGAACCAGCTGTACACCAAGCTCATCCCACTCTGTGGTTTCAAGCAGACGACGGAATCGCATCGGCTGAAATTGAGGATCATTCGTCGCAAGCTGCTCAGCAAAGGATCGATTATCCTCCACACTAATCCAGGAAAGAACCCGGGCGACCGTTGCTAGAGACTGAAGCTCCACAGGGTCCTCACGATTTGCATTCGTCTTTTCAAGAAGCAGATGATATGCAGAAACGAACATTACATCCGAAGTCGAATGACAACGGCGGAGCTCTGCACGATCCCCCTTATAAGCGTCATGCCCATTATCCGGATGGACAGTATGCCACCACGACATAACACCATCCAGCAGATCTTTTTGATTATCAGTCATTTTTTCACCTTCTGTTTTCTCATCTTCTCGGTAGCGGGAAGTCCGAGAGATTTGCAGATTTTTGCACTATTATTACTAAGGTAACCCCTCAGAGCAAGTTCTGCGTTTGCAGAAAGACCGGGATCCGCTTCCCCATACATCGGAAAACTCACTCGATCTTTAAACAAAGAGATAGTCACGATTCTAATCTCGGAAAGCCAGGATTTTTTCACCTCATCTGTCATCGGATGCAGCTCATCCGACCGCGAAGCATCAGCGGGAATCGAAGTTGTCAGCTTATCCAGAGCCGCATAAAATGCAGACTCTGTTCGATGCCAGAAAGAAACACGGACCTCAGAAAAATCACCCTTCATATTCCGGGCATCACGTGAGTATCCATCCTTAATCCTCGAGATAAGATAGAAAAGAATCTCTGATGCCGTAGAAACGATCTGTGATGCCTCGTTGAGAAATGCAGCCCGGAATTCTGTCGGCACAGTAATAGTCGGGAGAATTCCTTCCTGCCAGGCACGTGCTTTTGCATTATCCGTCACATATCCGAAGACATGGACCTTCAGTTCAGGAAACTCAGAATCCTTATACAAACGATCAGGCAATGTCATAACAACGGAAGCAGGTATTCTCCCGGTCTCCACGGAACCCATGACAATGCCGGTCCAGTTTGCATACGTAACTCCTCCCTCCTTACCCCGGACAGGGAGATGCATATTGCCGGTCTTATCCGTCTTCACATAATATGGTGTCAGCGGATGGGTCCAGGAATCATACTTGATTCCATTCGGACGTGACCAGTACTGGGAAAGAAGCGTCTCATTCTCCTCCCCGCACAAATCACAACGACCCGGTATGGTATCCTCATAATCCAGATAGATTCTGCGTGGAACATTCCAATACACATGATATGGATGCAAATCCTGTGGAACAACAACATCACCTCCTTCTGAATTTGGAAGAATACCAAGCCAGGGAAATATCTTTTCAATGACTGACGAGTTTACCTTTAGATCGCCCTTTGATGGGAACAGATCGGTAGAGATCAGATTCAAAAGGACAGTCTTCCAAAGCGTTGTCTGTTCATCCGGCACGCAGACAAGAGTTGTAAGCGGTCCGCCCCCGCGGAGGGAAGTCATATGACCACGCCCGCCGCTCGGGGAATTCAGTTCCAGAGTCAGGAGCGCCATAACAGCACATTTCGGGCATAAGTGCTGAATTGTTCCCTCTTTCAGGAAATGCGTATTATTAATCTCGATGAGGAGATTCTGAATCTCCCAGATATCAGTGTCCCGAATGCTTGAGTCCTGCATAAACCGGTGGTCCGGTCCATCCGGAATGAATGCCGGTTTAATCAAATCGATTCTCTTTTGAAGAGATTCAACTGTCGGGGGAGAATCAAGCAGCTCTCTCCACTCATCAGTATCTTCCGGTGAAAGAAGAACCTGATAAAGCCCTATGAGAAACTGCATTACTGCCCCGTCAAAATCCGGACGAATAGTAGCAATACTTTTCACCGGATTTTCCAGAGAATCCGATAGAAGATCCAGTGGCGAGATAACATCACGTCTCCCATCTTTCCTTTGAACAGGAATCCATTGATCAATGAGCAAATTTATCAAATTGTACTACCTCCTGAGTGTCAAAACACCCAGATTATCAATGTAATCATAAATCAATACTCTCATGAGCATTCCACTCATGAATTGAAATAGCTGTGTACTATTTAAGGAACACAAGCCCCTCCATCTCCGAATAAAAAACACCGGATGATTTAAAAACAGAATCGACCGGAATCCAGACCAGCCCATCTTTTCTGAAAACTATTCGTATAGCCTCACTGTCCTCCGGCATGGAATTCCTTACTTGTGCTGGAATGCGCCGGGCAGAAACAGTCACGCGGCTCAGAAAATCGCCATGTTCAACACCGTTAAACCAAAGCTGCTCTTTCCCCTCTTCCTCTTTCCATAGTTCAAGAAGGACGGTCTGTTCACCCTCACGCGTCAAAGCAGGCTCCCCGGAAGACCAGGCATCTCCATCCAAGTATCCTCTCTTGAAATTCAGAGATACGGAATCAGCATGAGCTCCCGAAATTTTCCTTTCCAAAGCTGCCTTGCGGTCATGCTCATGCAGAGAAGCGGGAATGTCCCCCTCCTTCTCGGAATACACGGAATCAATTAGGAACCGGGCATCTTTCGGCATAGAAAAACCACCCATATCCATAAGCAACCAAGCCGTCTTCCAGAGTTTCCCGTGGTCAGGATACACAAATCCCCCGCGTTCAAACATGGAAGAATACCAGTCTTCAAAAACTTCATCCGAAGGATCCGGGGAAAGAAGCAGAAACTCGGGGGACACAATCCCTGCAGGACGGACTCTCTCGTGTCTCCACAATCTTCCGGCACGCTGAATAATCAGGTCGATTGGCGCAAGATCGGACACCATAAAGTCAAAATCCAGATCAAGCGACTGTTCAACGACCTGTGTCGCGACAAGGATCCGGCCGCGCCGTTCATCAGGTGAAGACGACTTCCCGAATAACCTGAGAACCTCGTTCTCCCGATTCAACCGGTCACCCATCGCAAACCTTGCATGGAACAGAAGAACTGTCACACCCGTCTTCTCTTTCAGAATCTGATATCCTTCAACCGCATCCATAACCGTGTTCCGAATCCAACAGGCACATCCTCCCTCCTCTGCAGTCTTAACCAGCCGGTCTATTACATCAGAAACATGGTGAACAAGTTGTACGGACACATATTTCTCAGGAGACGGAGGAACAAAAATCTCAGAAAATTCACCGGAACCGTTCACCTGAGTTATGAGCGGATATGCCGATATTTCTGGAAGCTCTGCCTTATCCGTATAAATCGAAACGAGCCTCTTTTTCAACGTTTTTGGAATCGTAGCAGAAAGCAGGATTGCCGAACCACCACATGACTTATGATAGGAAAGAAGATTTTCCAGAAGACTGTTCATATATGAATCATAGGCATGGACCTCATCAATTATCAGAATATTCCTGACACACCCCAGGATACGCAGTGATTGATGTTTCCAGGGCAAAACTCCCATCAGAACCTGATCTATCGTTCCAACCCCGACCGATGCAAGTAGAGCTTTTTTATTATTATCATAGATCCATGCATCCGGATACACCGTTCTGGACTTTGCAAGAAATGCCTGATACCTTTTTGAGAGAACAGTCTGTCCATGAGCCAGAACAAGAGATACCGGTAGATTTCCCGCATAGATTTTTTCATAGAAGGGGACACCACCGTTGTTTCCGGCAATCCGTTCATACATCGCGTTGGAAGTCGCCATCGTTGGAAGAGCGATATAAAATCCATCCCCGCATCCCTCAGTCATCAACTTGTGGGCAAGAACAAGGGCAGCTTCCGTTTTTCCGCCGCCGGTTGATTCTTCAATAATATACAGATTAGGACCGCGTGAAACATTCATCGAATCGATACACGCCTGAAGTGTGCGGGGACTGAAGCCAAATAACTCCTTCGTGGTGTTCATATGAGAAACATCAGATGGAACGAGGCCGGTATGCGAAAGGATTTTCTCTGACCGTAAAACTGTCTGACTCCAATAACCAGAGAGGGGAATATCATCCTTTTTCCAGGGAAAATTCTCCGGGTTCGATGCAAGCCAGTCAGCCATAACACAAATACCCGCCAATACCCAGGAAAGGATCCGTGTTTGCTCTTTGGACATCTTCGGGACAGTAAGTTCCGAAAGGAATAGAGTAAATACTTCTGCAATAAACCGGTTTGCATCAGAAAGATTCTGCTTTCCAAAATCGAAAAGATTCAGATTACCCCTTAAAGCATCCTTGGAAACCGGTTTCCCATGATGTCCGGTAATTGGTTCAATGAGAATTTGGAGATGAGATGTAATCATCTTAACCTCCTTAGAATCTCCGATTTTTTCTGTGAGCATCTGATGGATGACACCCGTGTCAAGAAGAGCATCTTTTAAAATATAGAGGCCAGGTTCAGTGTGACTCGCTCCATTATTCAGATTATTCTGGATTTTATCCTGAAACTGTTTGGAAAATTTACCTATATCATGCAATGCAAGAAGAAAAGGCAAAAAACAGGGATTATTCTTGAACAGGGGATGCTGATACAGGATATCAGAAAGACGGGGATCTGCTGCCACCAGAGCGGTACCAACAGCAGCTACGTCCATGCAGTGATAAATGAGTAAATGATGTGACCCGTCATTCCCTTTTTTTCCCCAGTAACTGGAATAGGATGTCACCGGAGTCATAATTAATAATCACCTTTATCTACCATAAATACTCCACATACTGAAAATTTTGGAATATTACGACACACTTCACCTTCAGTTCATTATTGATGAGTATCTGAACCGTGGTGAAATCGCACATGATAATGGTGTATTTGTCCCAAGCTAATATTAAACAATGCTAACTTACTATTTTTATCATAATTATATTCTATTCAGATATTAGCAATAATTATGTACTGGATAAAACAATTACTGATATATGGGAACAGGTATTGAGGAAATTGTTCATATAATCCCGTTGGGACATGAATATGAACGGGCAATCCGCCCATTTGACACGGCAAAAGCGAATCGGGTCTATCTGATTGTAGATTCTGGTGCGGGATCCAGCAATGGGACAAGCGATCGTGACATCTATATGCAGAAGTTACAGGATCACTACACTCAAATGGTCACTGATTATCTTATGAAAGAGAAACAAATAGAGGTGATAGTTAGAAAAACCAAAACATTTGATTTAACTGCGTTCTTAAAGCTGTTATCCTCTATTATTTACATTGAATTAGCAAAAGGAAGCAGAATTCATATCAACATGTCAGGTTCAGGAAGATTGGCAGCAGTGGCTGCAACACTTGCTGGAATGGCGCACGGCATTGATGTATATTATGTTCATTCTGAACGATTTGCTGAAGATAATGGAATGTTTGATGAAACAGATGAACGATATCGTTGCGGGGTTAGTATCTGTAAAAAGAATTTAGTCACAAATTTCACAAACTTTCAATTTGTCATGGCAGATGAGATAGAAACGCTGATTCTACAAAAACTCTATGATGAAAAACAGCGCAGCGGTGTGTCAGCGTCAGAATTGGTCAAAGTCCTTGAAATGAATAAAGTAGAGGGATTTGAGAATACTCAGGACGAGTATAGCAAAGCAAGAAAATATCAGGATAAAAATACGAGAAACGATATGAGCAGAAAACTTATGAAACTGAATCATTCTATTCTCAAAGGTATGATTGAAGATAAAAAATACATCACAAAAGAAAAGTCTGGGAGAAATATGTTGTTCACCATAACCCCATCCGGAGAATATGCCCTCCACCTCAGCGGAAAAGAGATATCGTAGGATTAAACGCAAATTATCAATCAGAATCTCCCACGATTCATTTTCGTGGAATGGTCTGCCGCACTAACATCTGAGTGCGCGGAATCTGCCCATATCTCCGGACATGTTAAAAATGGAATGGGTATTAAACTTCTGCCTTTCGCGGCTTATCAAGACGGAGAATTGTCACATATAACCCGAGTAACGCAAGACCAAGAAATACCAGGAATGCACGGTCTGCGTTTTGCGCCTCATCGGGTTTGCCCTTTGCAACAAGTCTTCTCAATTCCCCCTCCTCTTCATAGGTAAGGGGTATTTTCTCGGTCTCCGATTTATAGAGGATCTGGCGCATGCGCTCTAATTCATCCATAGTCATGGGGATAGTTGGCACGGGCATTTTATTTTTCCTCCTGAATCACTTTACTAATACTTTCATCTTTAGAGATAATATCTTTACCCACATCGGCAAGCTTCAGATCCCATATTGTTTCAAGCTTAACAACCCTCTCTGATAGAGTTGTTATTCTCCCGGATAAATTCCACAAATAAGCACACAACCCTACACTCGCAGCAACAAAGACGCTGAAAGCACCAATAAAAACAGCAATATCCATAAGGAAATAATAATCACCTAACCTATATAGCTCCACCCATCAGTTTTTACCATCACCCAAGTCAAACAGATTTGTAACACTTTTGGAACCCGGTCTTATTGGTCTGCCGCACTAACATCCGAGTGCGCAGAATCCGCCCATATCTCCGGACACATACATGATTGTAATAAAATGCTCAAACGCGTCCTGATTCAGAGAAAACCCCACAACCCGGCTTCGATTAGGACGTGAAGAATCGTTTAAAGCAAATAGAAATGACTTGGTCTTAATGTACCAAAACAATCTTAAAAATGAGTGCCTTCAGCCGGAATTGAACCGGCGACAACCAGATCTTCAGTCTGGCGCTCTCCCGACTGAGCTATAAAGGCTCTTGCGTAACTAATGTTAGTATAATAACTATTTATAACAATCTGATTTAATCTCTCAAACATCTTATCCATTCCAAAAACGAAGTATTAGTAAATGGTCAAGTATTGGCAAAAAAAGGATGAAACAAAAAAACAGACCCTTCAGGAAAAAATCGTTGGGCGAACCACCAATATCGTCCACCTCACCCACAACGACTTAGACGCCGCCGGATCTGATGCGATCTGCCGGATGACATTCGGCGATGAGATAATCACCCTATTCTCATCTGTCGGCAGATTCCCCTGGTTTGTATCCCAGGTCAGCGGATGTAACGGAAAAGGAGACACACTCCTCATCAGCGACCTTGGCTATCAAAACGGCATTGAAGACCAGATACGAAAAACCCATGCAGCCGGCTGGAAAATCCAGTGGTATGACCACCACAAGTGGACCGACGCTGAAAAAGAGAAAGTCACGCCGTTTGTCGAAACACTCATCATAGACACAAAAAAATGTGCGACCGGCGTTGTAGCATCGATCTTTGCCAAAGACAACAAACCGGCCCTGGAAATCGCCAGAGTCGTCTGCGACTACGACCTCTGGAAACACCAGGACCCGCGTTCCGGACAACTCGGCATCGTCACCTCAAAACAGGAAAACCTCAGACTCGTCCGAGACAAACTGAGAAACGGCATCATAATCGACGATGAGATCATGCATATCTTTGAAAAAATAGAGCGCGACAAAAACAAATGCATGAAAAAAAGCATCAGAGCTGCAAAACTATTCCGGGGAAAATACACCATTGCCGTCATGCCGTCCTACGGCTACCCAAGCGAAACCGCCGCAGAAGCACGCAAAATACTTGGAACCGACATCGAACTCCTTGTCTTTGACAACGGAAAATTCTCTCTCCGCAGTGTTCCGGAAATCAGCCACTTAATTGCAAAACAGTTTGGGGGCGGCGGTCACCCAAATGCATCCGGAGGAAGCTTCAACTACACTTGGAAAGAAAAGTGGATGCTCAAACTCTTCAAAAAAGTATCTCATGCAGACAAATTCGTATCAGTCGCGCAAAACCTCTGACCGCACACTTTTTTTATCACCCGCCCAATACTAGGTTATGACCAACCTGGCCGAAAGCATCAGAATAGACTACGGGATCTGCACAACCTGCGGATCCTGCGTAAACGTCTGTCCTAGCAACATCATTCAGCGTGACGCGGACAACTCACCGGAAGTTCATCCAGGCTTTGGCTGTATTTCCTGCGGACACTGCATTGCAGTCTGTCCAAGCGGCGCTATGAGTCTTGGTGCGGCGACGGAAGAGGCAGGGATCGCGGATCCGACGACCCTTGCACGCCATCTCAAGACCCGAAGGTCGATCCGCGTCTGGAAAGACAAAACCGTAACTCATGAAGAATGCGAAGAACTTATCAGAATAACCGGTCATGCACCATCCGGATGTAATATCCACCCGGTCAAATGGGTCGTCGTGAACGATCCGGCAAAAGTAAAAGCGTTCGTCGTAGCCTCGACAGAACTCCTGAGAACAATCCCAAAGGAGAATCGCATGTACAGTTTCGCTGCAGGACTCCTGAGAAAACTGGACGCAGGCAATGATGTCCTCTGCAGAAACGCCCCGGCACTTCTTATCGCAGTCACAAATCCCAATGAAGACTTAGGTTTTGTGGACAGTATAATCTCCCTCACCTATGCAGACATCTATGCCCCGTCAATCGGACTTGGTACCTGCTGGGCCGGATTTGTGATGATCCTTCTTGGTGTGTTCCCTCAGCTTCAAAAAACCCTTGGCATCCCTGAAGAACACAAAGCGCAGTATGCTCTCCTTGCAGGTCATCCAAAATATACATTCAAATCGATCCCTCCAAGGCAGATGCCGGAGATTTACTGGACGTAAAAAAAGATTAGAGTGATCTCAACAATCGGGGCAACTCAAGTGCAAGCCACGGATTTGCCTTGAAAATTTCAATGACAAGAGCCTTCACACTGATCTCATCCAGGGACAGATCGGTCATCGAATGAACAATCGAGTTGAATTTGGCATCATCCATTTTTATGAACGCTTCTTTCACCGCATAATTTCTGGCAAGGGAATGACCAAGAGGACCTTCACGCCAGGTTTTGTCATAGACCATCAGCGCCTTCTTTGAAGTATCACCTGCTTTGATAGCTTCAGATGCGACATCTCCGGCGAGTTTTCCGG
>Ga0265294_10007412_pt1 | contig 12997 bp, 17 predicted proteins | sample MunlanPumphouse3_FD_192504 | JGI IMG/M metagenome (GOLD analysis project Ga0265294, IMG submission 192504) | Groundwater microbial communities from a municipal landfill in Southern Ontario, Canada - Pumphouse #3 | ecosystem: Environmental > Aquatic > Deep subsurface > Groundwater | place... | reverse complement strand
GTAAGGCTAATAAATATAGACATAATGGTGTTTGTGAAAATAAAGGAATAGATGCTGATATACTTACAGATATTGTTTGGAAAGTTATTTCCCTATCATTAGAAGAACGTGGATATAGGGAAAATAATGATAACAGGATTAAAGAAATAAAATATCATTATGATCTTAATAAAACTAAGATTTCAAGTCATACAAAAGAAATTTCTGAACTTATAAAGCAAAATGAACTTCTTACAAATAGGATTGCCAATTTAAATTCTGAATCAGAATCATTATTTACAGGATTAACAAAAGTATATGATAAAAGGGAAAACACAATTAAGGAAATTCAGTCATATATAATTAATCTGCAAAATGAAAATCAGCAATATGATTCTGAAATAGATAAAATATTGAATAGTAACAAAGAAACATTTTTCAATAGTATTAATCCAAAAGAACGTGCTGAAATATTTAAATCATACCTTAAAAGTGTTTCTTATTATGATGTAACACAATATAAAGGATTTGTTCATATTGTATTTGATAACGGATATACCAGAACAATAGCTATAAAGAAATATCCAGATCCATTTTATTCATTATTGCCAGATGGATTTAAATTCAATATTGAAGATAGAACTATTACATTTAGATCATTAAAAACTATTCCTGAATATGGTAAAGGTTTTGATTTATCAACTGAATCTCATATAATTACCTTTGATAAAATGGAAAAGTTATTTATTGAATTAACATCATTATGGAAATTAGATATAAGTGTGCCAGTACGAAGTAAAATTGAAAAGGCAAGAAAGGAAAATAATTTAAAGGCAAGGATCAATTACAAAAAACTGATAAACTCCTGAAATTTAGATCTTTCAACTTATTTATTTGTAAGTTTGTTCACTTTCAGATTTGAAAATATTCCATTTTGTGTAAAAGAGAGAGGCGGGTGGTTAAAACCATCCACACAAAACAATTTCTACCCCCTTCCCCTTTAATATTTTCTGATGGAGCTAATCAACTCCTAGGAGTCTATTATAAGGTTGATTACTCAATGAAGCATTTTAAAGCGTTTTAAGAGGACTTCTTGTTTTCTGGAACATCATTCCACCAAAAGCATCAATGTCTATCTGTGCTTCTGTGAAGTGTATTCAGCTCTTTGATATGCAATGCTATGGTATAAAAATAAAATGATGCTGGTGAAAAATATACCGATACTGGTGAAAATTAAACCGATGCTTGTGAAAAGTTTACCTATAACTATACTTATAACTATACTTATATAACTATACTTAATGCTGTTTTATGGACAAAAAAAAGCTGATAAGATGTTAATCCTACCAGCTAATGTAATAAAAAAAGGACTGTTGTTAGCAGTCCTTTATTCTTTTTTAATTGTTATCTGAAGTCTCTTTTAATGTAGATCTCTTCCCAAAGATTAACACCATCTTCTATTCTCCAGCCCATCTTAGTGAGTATCTCAATAGCTTTGTTGTTGTAGTACCTTAATATGTTTTGATAATTAGCTTCTACTCTTTCTTCTAAAGCTTTGCCCTTACTACCGTCTGGATCATTAAACCTACAATCATTCTCCTCTTCATCTGTTATATCCGTTGCTCTATCCCAGAACCATTTATAAGCATATTTCTCAGCCACATTCAGAAAATTGTATGCATAAGCTAAAAGTTCAGCTGGATCAGTAATTTTGAACTCACCTTTATACCCCATCATCTGAATGTGTTTGGTAACCTCTTCTTTATTTATTGGGTTACAACCAACACCTTCAGGATTGATCTCAGAATTGTTTTTTGATGTTTCGTTTGAATTTGTAGGATTGACTTCTTTAGTTAAATTACACATAATAAATTGTTTGGTGAACGTTGTCACCTTAAAATAGAAAAAAAATAGTTCATCTGTGTCGGTTTTAATCAGGGATAACCTATAACCCCACTCAAATGTCAAAGATCGCTTTCACCAATGATATATCAAAATGCATACCAAAAATATTGCAATATGTCATTTGTGAAGATTTGTCAGACTATTTTAACAATAAAAGGTTAAATCCCGAACAAAAAAAAGGTGAGAATATTTTCCCACCAATTTATAGAATACTGTATATCAAATCATTTTGATAATTCCTTTTCCAACTCTTCAATCTCTTTAAGCTGATCTGCCAATTCCTTCTTCTTCTCTGCCAATTTCTGCAACTCCTGTTCCTTCATTCTGTCAGCTTTACTTTCTACCAATGGTTGAAGCTCTTCCAGATCCTTGAACATCTTCTCAATCTGTTCAGAACTCATTACATCAACAGACTTCTTTAGAGTGTTGATAGCAAACCTAACTGTATTATAAGTAAATGCAGTTGTTTTAACTTCAGAAGGTTTGGTTGTTGGTCTATCTAACTTTCTTACATAGTTAATATAGATTTTCATCCATTGTTCTTCTTCCGATAATTCATCAAACAGCTCTTTAGTTGCTTTTTTACCATCAATAGCACTTCTCTTACTTGCCAAATATTCGGGTAAATACTTTTCAATAAGCTCTTTCTTTTCTTCTGTAGTGTAGGTTACTCTTTTTGCCATAGTTATAATATTTAAAAATGTTTCCGCAAAGATATACATTTATAAATAATAACAATAAAAAAGCTCCAGATATTTCTACCTGAAGCTTTAAATAATTATTTCTCTATGTACTGCTTCCTATTTCTAGGGTGAATAGATATGTGTATAAAATTTCTCTTTTTGTAATATATTAGCTGATCAAGTTCATTAATCCTATCCTTTAATACTTCTAATAATCCAGCAATATTATTGCTTGTAATATCAGCAGCTAGTCCTGTTAAATGATGTGATGTATTAACTCCACCAACTAATTTATTAAGTTCTAAACATCTATATCCCGAATTAATTTTTATCTTTTCATTTCAATCTAGGTTATTTAGAAACTGAAGAGTTCTGTGAATGCTATTAACTATACTTATCTCTAATGGTTTATTATCTATCTTCTTTGCTTTGGCTGAATTGTCACTATTTAAATACTCAAAAAAATATACTGCAAAAACTGAACTTGCATCAGTATAAGAAAAATTTTCTGATTTCTTATTTAGATCAACAATCCCAGTACTATTTAAAATCCTATAAACTTCATCGTCAATACTTGAAATTATCTTCTCACTATCAAATAGAAATTTGATCAAATCCTTATCAGTCAATACAAACTTTTCTTTTCCTGCCTTAAATGTGATTTCAACATTTTCTTCTGTTGCTATTGATAATATTTTAGATAACTGATCTAACCTACTTTCTCCAATATGAATTGAATCAATTGTTACTCCTTTTGCTAATTTAAATAAATATATAGTCAGATAATAAAGTGGTTCTAACTTTAAGGTTTTGTTTATTTTGTTTGAGTTATTGAACTTTTCAACTCTTTTCTGTAACTCTTTGTCCTTTACAAATTCAGATTCCGTAACTGGAAATTTATTGTTGGAAGTAATTTTTCAAAACTAAATAATTTAATTTCCCACGAACCATATAAATCAGCAAATTCAGGCGTTACCTCAACACCTTTTGGATAAAGATTTTGTAATATATAATCAAAAACATAATCATCTGCAAAATCAGGATTGTCCAAATCAAAACAGCCATCTTCATCTATATATCCCATAGTATTGTATTTAAAAATTAAAGATACAAATATAAAAAAACCCTTGAACTTAATCAAAGGCTTTTGATTTTTATGATCCCAGATTTCTATAATTGTATAAAGTCAAAATTTTGTTTTGTATGATCTTTTTTTGGTAAATCAATATTGCAAAGTGATTTCAGGAAATACTCCAAATTTACTGTTTTAGGTACGTTCTTACAACGTTTATATATCTGGTAACACAAGTTCCTTTCATCCTCTATTGAATCACTTAAATAGCCAAAAAGATCGTATTTGGTGCATATTATTGTAAGTATATCATTGTTTCTAACTGGTGGAACTATTCCTTTACTGTTACAAAAATCACTTATAACTTTATAAGCCAAATTTTCTGCTGTCTCTTTTACTGATAAAAGTATATGTTCATTCATAATAATGAAACCGTTATCTATTTCTTTTAATTGATTCAATGCTATACTTTGCTTCAGTAATTTTGTGACTTTATCTCTGTCCTGATTCAGTTTTCTTGCTATATCACTAATATTCACTTTATTATTTTTTCCGCTTTTGGTCAGAATAGTATTTGTATTATTTGAAGCTATTGATTTTAGCAATAAAAGAAAACCTCTGATCTCTAAAGGTAAATCTGAATAAAAGAACTGTGTATCTATGTAAAAGTGATGATCAGGATTGATTTCAAACTTATAAATGTTCTTTCTTATTGTTTCATTCATCTGTTTTGTTTCAATCTTTAAAAGTGAATCATCTTTTTTCAATCTGGATATGATATTCTCAACTGTTCCCAAAGGTATATCAGTTAATTTTGAAAGTGTTTTTTCTGTAATGTTACTGATCCCAGTATTAAAATTTGAACAAAGTTTTATGTAAGTGAAAACATATATATCTATGTTTTTATTCTTTCCCTGATTGTAAGTCTGTATTGACTTCGGAATTACTAAATAACTCATTGTGAGCAACGGTATTTAAAGTATATAAAATTTTATCTTTTAGTAATTGTTTGTATTTTGATTTCCCAAAATATTTTTTTGCATCTTTTCTATTCTGAAAATACATTCCTGTTTCTAAGTGTATTTGTGCCATAGTATTTTAGTGTTTTATGATGATCATATCTTAAATGAATAATCTATCTGTGTAGAAAATTCATTTTCTATTATAGGTAGTGTATATAATAGGTAGTGTATATATCAGGCAGTAAACCGCAAATATCACCCCCCAGAAAACGGCAAATATTTTTCACCTACTTCTATAAGTCTGAAGTGTATCTAAGGTTAGTATTTCTGGTAATTCAGATAAATATCTGGAATTATTACCTTCTATGATTCTTATATTGTGCGTTGAATTTATTTGTAAGTTTTATCCCAAAAAATTTTATCTGATTCTGGTTATCTTAAACAGTACCATTTAGGCAGTTAAACCCTGTTTTGGAATAACTGCCTGTTTAATGGTATCTGATTGTATTGTTTTAATACTTTCCCATCTATTGAGTAAATAAAGCTTCTGAAGTGCTTTTCTGATCTTATTTCTGGTATTATGAAAAGCTATATAAATAGTATTTCCAAAGTCTGAATATCAGTCTGTATTATGCTGCTTTACTGATACTGTTATTCCTTTGTTAAGTAGTCAAATATTTGTCTGTTAAAAATGAACTCATTTCTATAAAAATGAGGATTAAATAATTTGTCTACTGAAAAAATCTTCCCACCTGTAAGATCCTTTATCTCATTTATTGCTGTTTCAATAATCTTTACTTTTTCCAGTACCTGATTCTGTTTCTCTGTTTTGGTATAATATGAATGTCTTTCCCTGATCTTATCTTTATAATCTGAACTGATACAAAGTTTCCCATTTTCCAGATATAATAATCCTTCATTAAAGAAATATTCATTTTCATAGCTTACTGCACCAACTTTGTTTCTAATCTCAAAAAGGTATTGAATAGAACTTTTTGCCATATCAAAAATGAAATAATGATTTGTATAATCTAATTTCACATTCTGTAAATTGAAATTTCTTCTGAACTTCTCCAGTTGTTCCCTGTATTTTACTGTTTCTATAAAGTCTTGACTACATAACAGCTTCTTTATTAAATCAATTGTTACATCATTATCATCTATCAACTGATTCATATTTTCATTTACTTTATCTGCAACTCTGTTAATTGCTCATATATCTCTGTTATAAGATACATCATCAAATTGTATTAATTTCTTTTCCATAATTTGTTTCTTTTTTTGTTCTTTATTCTCTCATCTAATATGTATTGAACCCTCTTCAAAGCTTCTATTGATCTATCTCTTATTTCCATTAATTCAGCTAAGTTTCCCATAATGATTTACATTATTCTGATTTCTACCTTATCATTTTTTCTATCTTCTGTTAATCCTTCAATATCGTTTTTTAAGGATCTCATCTTTTTAATATATCTTTCCCAGATTGCTCTTACTTCTTTTAGTTGTTCTGGTGTCAACTCCTTTTTTTCTGAAAGTGTACCTTCATTAATTTGACTTCTAAGGTCTTCATAATACTGTTCAAGTTCTTTATTCTCCATTTTGTTTAAAATAATAGGTTGTTACTTTTTTATCTTTCTGTTTTCTCATCTTATAATAACCGTTATTCTTTGCCCAGATTCCTATTTCTGTTTTATTATCCGGAACTCCGTTTTTTACTGCTATTACTCTTAAATCCTGAAATGTTAGTAAGTTGTTTTCCATAAATTACTATGATTGTGTTATTTTAAATTGTTTATCTGGTATTGTTCCCACTTTGTTACTGATTCAAAAGCTTTAAAAAGTACCGTCACAGTACCTAAATACTGCAACGATACCAAACTAATGAAGTGAACAAATAAGAAACAGACTTACTGATCTGAAGAAATAAACTATCAAACTGGATCAGCTATATTTTTACTGTAATTAGTGTTACAAGTGGTTTTCTTTGTGTTTATATGGTATAAGGTGTTTCAATGTTAGTACCCCTATACCATTATCTGGTCGTTTTTCAATATTTGTATTACAAATATTTCTGATTCAAACTGAAATATATCAATCAGGATTGATCTGTTTTAGTGGGATCAATCTGTACTACAATAGAAATTTTTAAAAATTTTTGATTTATGTGTTTTTGGCAATCATAATCAGTTGAAACCATTGTTTTCTAAAAATGCAACTATTGGGTAACTGCTTTAATGTTATTCCCCTTTAATATGTAGATTGTGGAAAGTCGGACTTTTATTTTTTTGCAACTGAAAACCAACTCAATTTAGTTTTTACAAATAACCATATCAATCTGTGATTCTTAAAAAAAAATTGAGATAATATTTTCCCCGATTTTCGGCATCCAGAAAAGAATAAATTCCGACTTTTCGGAAATTCCTGTTTCCTGTAAACAATATCACCCTAAAACGTTTTTATATTGTCTAATTTACAGAAATACATTTCTCTCTATTTCCCTTAAAATAATCGATTTAAGGCGGTTTTGCGGTGGTATGTCGGTGGTCTTAAATATGATGCAATTTATAAAATTTCCATTACCTGAATTGCATCAATGTAAACATATTTAATCTATGCTACTGGTGTGCATCTCTGATCATTTCCCTTTGGTATAAGGTCGCGAACTGGTGGATCTATTAGGCTGAAGTGTGCCTAAGGTGGTGTAACTTTGGTATTGTGGTTAATAGTATTAATGTTAAGCGTCTTGTTTTTTATATTGCATATAAAGTTTTTTTAAGTATTTCCTCCTAATAGTAATGTATTCGGAATCGTCGGAATATTGAAGTCTATCTTTTTTTGATAATACTCTATCTCTTAAATTATAAATAGGTGTAAACCGTTGATTTATATATACATCTACTTCCTCTTTTGTTAATTCATTTAATTCGCTATCAATATTTTGATATAAATCAATTAACTGTAATACATCTGTTAGATAAGATTCATCGAAATATATACCCATTTTTTGAGCTAATGGTACTGTGTAAAATTCAATTTCTTCACGAATTATATTTTTCATTTCAATGTTCATTTTTGTCTCAAATCCTCTTTCAATGTAAGATATTAACTTAAAAAGATATGGTAAAAATTCAGCATATACTTCTAATCTTTTCTGATAGAAAAACTGTTTCTTCCAGATTTTAAAACCAGTATATGATATTATTCCACCAATAATTAACCCTGCTAATATTTCAGATAATAGATTTAATACCATAGTATATTAGATTACAAGTTATTTATTTCTTCTCTTGCTTCTTTAATGTTGATTCTTGCTTTATAATTATGCTTCTCTAATAGGTGCAATAAATTACTTCCATTCAGCAAAGTAATAGGTTTATCTTTGGCAAAATTATAAGAATCAGATCCATAATCTGAAGTAGTTACTAATATTCCCTTTGTAGCACCTTCATTTAATACAGTACCATACAAATCCCTTACTGCTGATACTCCTACAACATTAGTATATCTTTTTGCTTGTATAACAATCTTTCCACCTCTTATTGGATCAGGATCAAAAGCAATTGCATCTACTCCTCCGTCTCTACTGGATTGAGTTACTTTTACATTCCCACCAGTTGAAGTAAATTCTTTCTCAAATATTTCCCTTATAAGATGCTCAAAGTCTTCCCAGTTCATAGAAGCTAAATTTGTTGAAGAATCTACTTCTACATTATATGCAGATACAAATCTTTTATCATCCTGATTAATTGTAATAATTGGTTTTATAGGTGTAAGGTTACTTATATTATGTGCAGAAATACCCTTTAATCCTTTAAAGCATTCTTTAGGATCAACTTCTGGTAAATTGATTTTTAGAAACTCATCTTTATTAGTAGAAACAGATAATATACAAGCTTCATTTATTAATCCAGTTGCTTTATTTTTTGATTTACTCCACCCATTAAAAACAACTGTCTTTATCTGATCTATTGAATCAAAAACAAATACTTTTTTTATAATATCCAGTACTATTTGATATGTCGTATCTTCAAAGATCTTGTTTAATTCTCTGTCTGAAAAATATATGTCTTTAAATTCATTTCTTGTTTTTATATACTGTCTCTTTTTAATTTTGGGAAAATCATCAATTGATGGTAATAAGTACTCAACAATTAAAACTTTATTTATTGGATTATATTCAATTACTACATTAATAGAAAAGTGTTTATAATATGTAGCTGTTTCTAAAATGCTTTTATAGTAAGATTCAATAGCTTCTTTTTCATTTAAAAAATATACATTCTTTATTGAATCAATATATGAGTTATGAGACTTCTTTTTATTCTCGAATGCTTGATATTCCGAATTAAATATATCTCCTCTTTCTTTGTATTTTTCACGTAATTCTTGAATTTTATTATTAATCGCATTTATTGCATAATCATAAAGCTTTCTTAATGGTGTTGGTTTTGGGATACTATTATCAATAATTTCTAAATATTCATATTCAATTGATAAATCAGGCATTTGAATTTGATCAATTTCACTAATCTTTTTTTCTAATTCTGCAAGTGGATTTATATATTGATACTCTGAATCATTGTATAATATATTCCAGATATTTTTAGCGTTAGAGTAATTACTGTTCTTCAATATGTTTTGTAGATCATTGATTGCCTCAATCTGATCATCCTCATCATCAAATAAAACTATTTCATCCTGATATTTTATTCCATCAACATAACTGTCAATTTCTTCCAGTTGTTTAATAATAATATCCTTTGTGTCAAATAAATGTTTGACTGAATCATCAAACTTTTGTTTTGCATTATTGTAAATAGTTTCCTTTTCCTTTTTTATCTTTAATAATTCATCCTTTTCTTTCTTGTTTTTTTCTCCTATTAAAGCTGCAACAACAAATAAAACCGATACAACTAAAAAAGCAATACCAATGATTGCAATGTTCTTAACAATAAAAGAAAAAATAAATGCTATTAATAGAATAAACCAAAGTAAATTTCCTTTCATAATAGTGTGTTCAATTAGTATGGTTAAATAGTTTTTTGTCTTTCACAAAAGCTGATGTATAGTATTTTCTTTTATTTCCTTTTATATCTGTTTTGTATCTATCATAATCACTATTAAAATCATCTTTGATACAATTCAAATCATAATCCATTTTTGTATTGGCTAAAAGTTCTTTTCTTAAACTCTTGAAAAAAGAGTATCTTTCAATAAGTGGTTTTACCTTTTCATTTCCATATCTTGAAAGATCATTATAAAAAAGAAATACCAGTTCATATGGTGATAATGTTGCTCTTAATAAAGCCATATACTTATATCTTTCATCTATATATTGTGGGTGTTTGTCCAGAAATGTTGCTTCATCCACAAACTTCATTATCTGATAAAGATATTGGTAATAATGATCAAATACGTAAAAATCCTTTATACTTTCAAAGCCTTTTATTCCTAATTCACTAATAACATTTTCGTATCCTATAGGCTGCAAATAATATGTTTTGGCTGATTTTATTATTTGATCTATTTTTGGGAATCTATTTACATCATCAGAATTTAATTCTTGTGTTTTTATTTTGTCAAAATAGATTACTTTAATGCTTTTATAAAGGTATTTAAACACTTCCCTTCCTGTTGATGTAATATTTTCTACAACAGGTAATAATGATTCTTGTCCTAAGCTATTTATGAATTTTTCCTGCTTTAAAGTTACAATCTGTTCATTAAACATCAAATTACTAACAATATCTTCTAACTGCTTCATCATATTGAAAAAGGTGGATTCAAATTGCTGTTTCTGGAAAAATTTCAGTTGTTCATCAAACTGTTTTTTATTTTCTTCTCTTTCTTTTGCAAATTGTATTTTAGACTCTATTTGTGATTCTTCAAAATTTTCATTACTTTTTTTATTCTGATTGTGAGTAATAATAAGAGTAACAACTATTAATAGTGAACTGAATATAGATGATAATGATACAATGTAATTTCCATCCTTAACATCCAATATCTTAAATGCAAAAACTAATAAAAGGAATGCTGTAATACTAAATATAAAAAGAACAGTAGATGCATTGAATATTGATGATGAAACTTTATCTAAAACCAATCTTCTATATCGTGACTTAACTTCTGGATTTTTACCCTTTGCTTTTCTAACGATGGAGGATATCTGTAAAAGATACAGACAAATAAATAATAAAACTAATCCTAAGAAAATCATATTATTGCCAATAAAAGTGTTGTTATCCATATTATTAGAAATTAGATATTTGCAAATATATGTAAAATGCACCAATTGTGTTGATTTTTAAGGTACGTACTTCGTTTAAAATAGATAAACCCCCTAAGTGTCCGGAATTATGGGGGGGCTGTTGAAATATGAAAATGTGATTTTTGTTTTATGTCGGCATAAGAGAATCTTCAATGATCAATCCGTTGATAAATCCGTTACCTTTTGAGATTGCCCGGCCCGTTTCTGTAACTGTTGAATCGATCACTTTTGTAAATACTCTGTAAAACTCCCTCCTATCTGCATCTGATAGAATTTCTTCAACCTGATTGCAAATAGTCCAATAGCTTTCCCTGAAATCTTCATACTTACTTATGCATATGGTGATTTCATCCCTGAGAGTAGGCAATACATCACCCGGCTTGATGTTGTTGTTTTTTGTCAAATTAACTCCTTGATCTTCCATATTGGCGTATTTTGGTTAATCATTCGGATTGAAAATTAGTACATTGTCATTGTGAACATCTTCCTTAAACTCGTTTAATACTTCCTGTGCTTTTGAAAGAACAAACGCAATAGTTGAAAGTCTGCCGGGAAGATCCTCTTTAACTCCCCTTTCGGACAAATCAAATAAGGACTGTTTTACCATCTCAATTGTTTCCGTTGCTACTAAGAAACGATCTACTGCTGCACATTTTTTTTCCATCTCGATATTTTTTTATGTTAATGATTTGGCAAATATACAGAAAAAAGCAATTTATTATGTTCATTATCAGCACATTACGGTCTCCAATAGCGATCAAAACTGTAACAGCCTGATTTATAAAATGATGCACATTCATGTTTAATATAGTTTAACAAAATAATCTATCTATGTCGCTAATAACGACCTTTTTACCAAAGATAAAAGGCGGTACACCTCAACGGTGTACAACACCCTTTATCTATCAACATATTATGGAAGTGTCGGACTGAATATCCCTGTGTCTCCACAAAGAAAAAAATGGAGAAAGGCAAATGCGCCCCTCTCCACTCGTTTTAATAGATCCCGGCCAGCAGATCCTTAACAAACTTGTTTGAAGCTGCCTGAGTGCCTCCTATGGCTCCCTGCTGTGGATTCGGAATCACTACATCAAACTCACGTTCTTTAAAGGGTGCGTTTCCTGTCTTAACAAAATAGTCAGTTGTCACCACATTCCCATCTTCACCATATTCAAGCATATATTCCAGTTGCCCCTGAATGAATAGTTTCACCCCAAAGGCCGGGTTTATGCTCAAATAGCTTCCGATCTCATTCATCGCATCGGCCAGCTTTTGAACGGATCTATAACGCTTGATTTGTTCTGACGTTTCAGCGTAAACCTTGAACGATTCATTGATAGATTCTTCCACACCCTCTCGGATAGCCACCTTTCCTTTTTTTATCTCAAAACTATCGCTGTAAATGAAGCCTGACAATTGGCTGTTACCTCTTAGGATTGCATCAACAATACCATCAATAGCTGGTATTTCAATCATCTCCTTTTTGATCGGCAAGCCCTTGAAATCTTCGGCAATCCTGGTTCTTACAAACTCAATAATATAGTTCTCATTCGGCTTCGGTCTTTTCGGTGTAATGCTGTATGTGTCGGATATGATCATATTTGTAAGTTCCTCAATTGTTACAGTATCTTTTCCGCTTACCACTTTTGTAACTTCATTGAGGATCATCTGAAGATCGGTTAATGATATCTTCAAATAATTGATCTGTTTCTTTGCTTCACTTTCGTAAAATTTCACCAGTATTTTTTCTTCCATATTTTTTGCAGTTAAAAGATTCACTTCACTTCGTTGATGTCTTTCATTAATTGAATGAAATCGGATTCATCTTTATCCGATTTCTTCTTTGCCTGATCTGACGGATCCTCAATTATTTTCTTTTTACTCGTTTCCTCTGTTTTGGCAATAAGAGCATCAAACTTCTCCGACTGCTTCTCTAAAAGGTTCAAAAGCTTCTCCACTCTGTCTGTTTCGTTACTCATAATCTCAATTTAAATAATTAATATTAAACATAATGATAATTATATGATAACTGTAATTCACCACCTGCCTGATAATCAATGTAATCGATTTATTCTTTACAAATCGTCAAATTTAACCGTTCCGTAATATTAGAAAATTGTTCACG
>Ga0265294_10007411_pt1 | contig 12997 bp, 15 predicted proteins | sample MunlanPumphouse3_FD_192504 | JGI IMG/M metagenome (GOLD analysis project Ga0265294, IMG submission 192504) | Groundwater microbial communities from a municipal landfill in Southern Ontario, Canada - Pumphouse #3 | ecosystem: Environmental > Aquatic > Deep subsurface > Groundwater | place... | reverse complement strand
TGCACTTAACATAGCACTACAAATAAGAACAGCTATATATATTCCTTTCCCTGCATCCAACGCTCCTAAAGCCAAATTCCATTTGCTTATAAAACCTACGGTAAAGGGAAGTCCCGTTATCCCTAACACCCCTACGGTAAAGGCCGCCATAGTATACGGCATCTGTTTACCAAGACCATTCATTTGACTAATATTGGTAATATGGGTTGTAGCATAAATCGCTCCCGCACAGAAGAAAAGAGTAATCTTCATCACAGCATGAGCGACAACATGATACATTCCACCAAGCATCCCTAAAGGAGTCAAAAGCATAACTCCCAACACAACATAAGATAACTGTCCTATTGTAGAAAACGCCAACCTTTTTTTTAGATTATCCTGAGCCATAGCAATAATTGAAGCAACTATAATTGTAAAAGCCGCTACCCAAGCTATCACATCTGCTACTCCCAATTCACTCAATAACTGTGGTCCAAAAACAAAACCTACAATACGTACTATTCCAAAGGCTCCTGCCTTCACAACTGCCACCGCATGAAGCAGCGCACTAACAGGTGTAGGTGCAACCATTGCAGAAGGCAACCAACCATGGAAAGGCATTACCCCCGCTTTAACCGCCGCTCCCAAAACCATTAAAATAAACATGATTTGTAAAGCACCATTTGATGCTGCCCCTGCTAAAAATCCTCCCGGCTGAAACTCACAAGTTCCGGCTGAATACTGTGCCCATACAATCCCTATCAGAAAAACTTGTCCTGATATTAAGGTATAAGCTAAATATTTCCGTCCCGCCTTAATTGCTTCATCAGTACGTTTATGTATTACCAAAGGATACGTGGCAATTGTCAACATTTCATAAAACACAAAGAAGGTTAAGAGATTCCCTGCAAAAGCTATTCCCATTGTCGCAGACAAACACACAGCAAAGCTTGCAAAATATCCTGTCTGATGACTTTCCTTTAGTTTACGCATATATCCTATTGAATAAAAAGAAGTTACCAACCATAAAAAAGAAGCTAATACTGCAAAAAGCATTCCTGCTGGATCGGCTTTCAAATGCAGTGATATCCCCTGAGCTATATAAAATGGTTCTATCTCAAATACCTTGCCTGCTAAGACAGCAGGAATCATTGAAAACACAATTAATATTTTCCCAACCGCCGCCAGGATTGTCCAAGATTCCCGAAGATTACGATGCTTTCCGCTAATCATTATCAAAGCCGCAGCTAACAAAGAAATTAGAACTGCCCAGAGAGGTCTATACTCAAGAAAAATCTCCATATTCATGCTATATCCTCCCTTGTACTGCAAATTTCACAACATTAGATACTATCGGTTCATTAAATATTCCCATGGCAAGTATCCCCACACCAAAAAGAATAATGGGAATTAACATTGTAACAGGAAGTTCAAACCATCCTTTTTTGCTATCCACTTTCTCATTCTCTTTTTCTTCCTCTGTAGACGCCTTTCTCATATAAGCCTGTTCTATTACTCTAAAGAAATAAATAGCATTAAGTAGACTACTCACAATTATAACAACAGCATATACCCACAAATTAGCTTGAATAGCACCGGATACTAAATACCACTTGCTAAAAAATCCTGCAGTTGGCGGAAGTCCTACCATTGAAAAAGCGGCTATTAAAAAGGCACCCATTGTTAACGGCATCCGTGTACTTAATTCAGCAAACTTTTCAATACGATGCTCTCCTGTTTTCCACTTCACACCCCCCGCTATTAGGAAAAGGCAGCTTTTCATGATAGCGTGATTAAATATGTGCAGAACCGCACCGATAAGAGCAACCGTATTCCCGATTGACATCCCCAAAGCTACATACCCAAGTTGAGCAACACTGGAATAAGCTAACATTCTCCGAAAATCCGCTTGTGCTATCGCCATTACTGAACCTAAAATTATGGCAAGCGCAGCAAGCCATCCCATTACTTCCAACAGTGCAGGTATTGGTCCATTCAGCGCACCAAAAATAAAGAAAAAATACCTTAACATCACATAAGCCATAACCTTAGTCATAACTCCAGCAATAAACGGTATCGCCTGCGGTGGTGCATAAGTATAAGAATCAGGTAACCACCCATGCATAGGAAACATTGCCATTTTAATTCCCATTCCTACCAATATTAAAACTGCCGCAATTAATATTGCCTGTGAATCCATCAAAGGTTGTACCCTAATAGCAATATCCGCCATATTTAACGAACCCGTAACCGCATATAAATATCCCACTCCCAGTAAATAAAAAGAAGCTCCTACTGTACCAATTAATATGTAACGGAAGGCTGCAACTGTTGCCTTGTATCCGCCAGACGCTATCAAAGCATAAGCTGATAAAGAAGATATTTCTAAAAATACATACAGATTAAAAATATCTCCCGTAATTACCATGCCTAAAAGACCTGTAGTAAGTAGTGTATAAAGAGAATAGTAAATCCCCTTTCTTAACCATCCTTCATCCTTTAAATATGCCCCTGCATATATTAAAACAACTAGACTTAGAAAGGATATCAAAACTGCCATTGCCCCTCCTAAGGGGTCAATTACATATTCAATACCAAGAGGCATTTCCCAATTACCAAAAGAATAATGCCACGTTCCTTGTGTAAGCACATGAACTAAAGCACCTACTGCACACGAAAAAGAAATCAATATTGCTGAAATGTTAAGCCCTCTTAATAATTTTGTTGACATATACGCAATCAGAGGTGATAAAAGAGCTGTCAGCAACGGTACAATGATGATTAAAACAGGTAGTTGTTCTCTCATTTATTCATCCTCCGTAACAATTCATCTTCTTCTAGAGCCCCATAACGTCGTTGAATTAACAGCAATAACGCCAGCGATACTCCTGTAGTTGCCAAGCTTACAACTATTGCCGTTAGCATAAGAGCATGGGGGATCGGATTAATATAATTATCTATTCCTATTATTCCAGAATCAAGTATCGGTATTGACCCATTGGTTTTCAATCCTAACACTAAGAAAAATAATATAACAGCAACTTGCATTATATTCATTGCCATAAGTTTTTTTAATAAATTTTTCTTAAAAATCATGCCATAAGGTCCGATCATAAATAAAACAAATATCAACCAATATATAATGTATCGAGTAAAATATTCTTTCATCTTTACATCTCTTCCCTTCTGGTAAGCGCATCAAAAATAGCTATAATAGTCGCCATTACACACAAGGTAACTCCAATTTCAATACCAAGTATTCCCATTGCATGTCTTTCCGGTTCATGCATATTTAGCGGTAATGCACCATACTGCAAAAAATTACCTCCAAATATGAGAGTAAGTACCCCTACAAAACCGTATATAGCCGTTCCTACGCCCGCTAACATTATTGCTTTGGTTCCTGATATCTTCAACGCACAATCTTCTCCTTGAACCAAGCGACTGAGTACAAACACTATTCCAAAAAGAGCCCCTGCCTGAAACCCACCTCCGGGACTGTCTTCGCCATGAATAAGGACATATACCGAATACACCATAATGAAGGGAATTATAAACCTAAAAGAAGTATCTAAGACAATCGTCCCAAACCGTTTGTTCATTCTTTTCCCTCCTCTAGGCACGCTTTTTTACTATCTTTTTCTTCTTTCCCTTTTGAGGTTCTAAGTAAAAGTACAGTAGCAATACCTGCCGTAAAAATAACTGTTGTTTCGCCCAAAGTATCATAGCCTCTATAATCCGCTAATACCGCTGTGACAAAATTAGGCGAACCTGTTTCCTCTTTACTATTTTCAATATAATGTGGGGAAACATGCGTAGCAGGAGCTGATTTTGCATTATAAAGCTCCGGCAAACCGCTTGTTGTAATAAACATAACACCGGTCATTAATAGCAATACCAAATATGATACAATTCTCATCATCTTGAGCTCCCCCTATCCGTTCGTTTCAGAGCAACTATAAAGAATGTTGTAGATACAACTCCTACAACTGCTTCAGTAAAAGCTACATCGGGAGCCCTCAATGAAAGATAACTAAGCACAGCAAAAAAACTAAATGCACTAAACATAATTATTGAGGCCAACAAATCACGTGCAAAAAGCGCTGTAATACCTGTCACAACCATCAAAACTAACAAAAAAGTTAATAAAAGTATCTCAGACAATATTACTCCCCCTTCCTAACCCACGGCTTTATGCCCGACCTATAGGCAGCCCTAGACAAAACGTGAGTTCCTATGGGGTTGGCCAAAAAAATAAAAACCACAATAAACATAAGTTTAAGACTAATTAAATTAAACCCGTTATATATAGCCAAACCTATAATAGACATAGCTACCCCAAGAGTATCCCCTTTGCCGGAAGCATGCAAACGTGTATAAAAATCCGGGAAACGAATTACACCTATTGCCGCAACTGTAGTAAAGAAAAAACCACCCAATAAAAAAAACAATGCTACAAATTTCACGAATTGGCATCTCCCTTCCCTTCAAGATACTTAGCTATCACAACTAGACTAATAAAACCTAAAATAGCATAAGATATCGCAATATCAACATACATATCAACACGTTTTTCCAAGAATCCCAACAGAACCAATATTACAATAGCATCTGTTCCTATCACACCTAACCCATTTAATCTATCAAAAACCGTGGGACCTTTAAATACTCTAAATAACATCAGCATCACAATAAAAATTAATCCGACCATCAAAACCACAAAAAAATTATCTAGCATACTTTATATCACCCCCTCATTTTTCGTTAAAAAGCTTTCCAACACGAGTTGGCATCTCTCCCTCTCCTTTTTCAGGAGCTAAAGAAAGAGCTGCACTCTTGGTGAGGGCATGAATAGTATACACCCCATCTTGAACATCAACCGTTATAGTTCCTGGTGTCAAGGTTATAGAATTTGCTAGCAGTGCATGAGCCACCGGATTGGACATTGACTTCTTAAACTTTACCATTAATGGTTCAATAGGCATTTTGGGGTTTAAAACCAGTAAAGCCACATCAATATTAGCTTTAACAACTTCCCATAAAAGCCAAAAAATATACGGAATTAATTTTATGTAGGGAAGATTGTAGGCGGCTATTACTTCACCCCGATTAGTTGTCGACTTCAAGCGCAAAACCGGACGACATATCCATGACGTCACTATCGCCGTTACAATACCAATTATAATGTGTTTTGCATCAGTTCTCCCTGAGAGGATAAACCAAAATACAAAAAGAGCAAGTGACAGCACAACAAATTGTATTAACTCCGCTCTCCTAGATGTTCCATTATTCACACTCATTTTTAATACCACCCAATTCTTAAATATTAAGATCTTTTTTTCTGTTATTCTATTAATTAATATATTATACAATATGTATTTTACATCGTTCCGACAATCTTTTCAACAAGTTGTTCCCCTATAGCAAATTGTATACAATGCACTTGTAGGAACCCATCCCTTGAATATTCGGGATAGATTCCTACATTCCCTCGTCATTCCTATTCTATTCTCCCTCTACGTCTTCTTCGTATTCTTCATATTCTTCTTCACACATACCCTCAGCAATTATGCGAAGAGACTTATCTATGCTTCGTGCATAACAAAGAAACGGGACGACCATTACAAACGAAATTGCAGTCATCAAAAGAACATCACGACTTGACATATTACTATTGAACATAATTAACACCTCCGAGGATATCATACCTATCTTTCACCTAATACATACTGGGCAATATTTACAGAATGATCGCCTATCCGCTCAAGGTTACTTAAAACATCTAAATATATTGCACCCGCATCGCCATAACAAATGTTTTCATTCAGCCTATCAATATGACCTCTCCTAAATCTTTTTTCCATTTCATCTATCTCATCATCACTCTCTACTACTTTTTTGGCAAGCCACTGATCATTTGTTTCCAAGCTCTGCAAAGCCTTCTCATATGTCTCCGTTGTTTTATCAATCATTGTTCTCATATCCGCTAATCCTTTTATTGAAAAATGTATACCCTTTTCGATTCTTGATTCCGTTAATTCAACTATGTTTTCCGTGTGATCCCCTACTCTTTCTATATCATTAATAGCTTGTACATAAATGTAGGCATAATTTGATTCTTCCTCAGATAACTGTTTCTCCGAAAGCTTAACCACATAATCTGTAATCCTTCTCTGCAAATTATTAATAACTTTCTCCAAATAATTTACCTTTTCAGCTTCCTTGTTTAGTTCAGTAAAGAAATAGACCACAGCATGTTCCATAGATTCCTTAGCTATATTCCCCATTCTAAGAACCTCTCTTTTAGTCTGGCTCAAAGCAACTGGAGGATTAGCAAGAAGATGTGGCTCTAAATATTTAGGATCCATTTCTACGATAACATCTTCCCCAGGTATCAGCCGAGTAGCAATAATAGCTAAAGCAGACACAAATGGTAATTGAATTAACGTATTGCTAATGTTAAATACTCCATGTGCCTGTGCAATCTGCATTTTTATATTTAACACCTCCCATGATCCCCCAAACCCCGGTATCAATACATATATATAGTCAGTGAAAAGACGAACAATTTCAGGAAATATACCTAACATAAACAGTGGTAAAAATATTAATGTCCCTACTACATTAAACACACAATGAGTTAAGGCTGTTCGTCTAGCCGTGATGGTTGTCCCGATAGAAGCGAGTAAAGCCGTGATCGTAGTCCCAATATTACTGCCCAAAAGTATTGGCACCGCTTGTTCATACGTCACTGCTCCTTGATAAGCTAATTCTTGAAGTACCCCAATAGTAGCACTACTGCTTTGAACAATAGCCGTGAAAATTGCACCTACAAATACGCCTATAATAGAATGATCATCAATACTAGTCATTGCATTAATAAAAAAATCCATCTCTTTTAAAGGTTTAAGCCCTCTTCCCATAGTCTCCATTCCATAAAAAAGTAGTCCGAAACCAAATAGAACTTGTCCTATATTATTAAGCTTTTTATTCTTAGAAAAAAACAAAAGGAACACACCCACCGCTATTATAGGAAGGGCATAATGTTCCAATTTAAAACCTATCAGATATGCTGTTATGGTAGTTCCAATATTAGCACCCATAATAACGCCAATTGCTTGTCGTAATGTCAGAAGTCCAGAATTAACAAGACCTACCGTCAAAACAGTTGTAGCAGAGCTACTCTGAATAATCCCAGTCACAAGAGCTCCAGATAAGATCCCGCGGAAAGGAGTTTTGGTTCCTTTTTCCAAGAACAAACGCAATCTTTCTCCAGCAACAGTTTGAAGAGCATCCGACATGTATTTTATCCCAAACATGAAAAACGCTAATCCACCTAGAGCATAAAAAATCACTTGCTCCCAACTTATACTCATTTGCGAAACACCTCTTTACTATTATTCTCACATTCCCTAAATATAGTACCGCATTTTATATGTTTTGATCTTAATTCTTCATATTTTAACATCTTTTTAACATTAACTTAACAAATAAAATGATGCTAAGCTCTTCGGATAAAAATAAGCCACCTTCAAATACGGTGGCTTACTCTCACTTTAAAATTAAATTATAACAAACATCTTTGATTTCGCAATATTCGTCAGGTGGCAAGATCATTCGTACCCCATATACATAATTAGCATTGTCTTTTTCCTTCCATATTATACAACCCACTAAATTCTCAAGTCTAAGATTTTCTATTTCAAATCTTGCAATTATTCCAATTGGCAAGTCGATTTCCGCAAAAAAAGCCATTCCCTCAGAGCTTATATCCTTCAGCACTCCCTTGCCAAGAGAAATATATGAAGAAAATACTTCTCCCTTGTATACAATTAACCTATACTTAAGTTTTTTTTCGTATTTCACACGAAGCACATTTCTCATTTGGCGAAGATATATTTCTCCATTTTGTGTTAAATGAAAATTTAATCCTTCCTTTTTCACTAATATAGCCGGTAAAACATAAACTCCCCCGGATAAATATATATCTACCCATACACTTTCCCCTTCCGACACTAAATCCATATCATCATGATTTTCAGCACAAAATGACATGGTCGTATCATTAATAGAAAGTAATTTTGTCTTACAATATTTACGCCGATCCGCCGAATATAGTAATGCTTTTTTATTGCTAGCTTTTTGGAGATTCTTTAATAATGTCCGCTGTAAATACATATTCGCTTTATTCCTCCGTATATCTCTTTTAGTTATACCCTGCCAAGCCTAATAAACATATACTAAACTAAAAACGAGGTGATCTATTTTGTCTCAAGGTTCTTTTTCTATAACCATCAATCTCCGCACTAGACGGCTTACCCTCTATAAGCGTCAACAAGTACATGGTTCTTATCCAGTCGCCATTGGCAAGCCAAATACCCCTTCTCCCATAGGAACTTGGAGTATTGTTAACAAAATATTAATGGACGGACGTAAAGTCTATGGCACTCGATGGATGGGTCTTAGCAAACCCCGCTATGGAATCCACGGTACTAATAATCCTAATTCAATCGGTAAATCAGTTTCCCTGGGATGTATTCGCATGTATAACCATGATGTCGAGCAGGTATTTTCCTTAGTCTCCATAGGAACTCCTGTAGAAATTTTTTCGACATCTACCAAGGATTTTATAAATACTCCTATTCTTAATCCTAGCTCAAAAACATACGTTGTAAGACAAGGGGATAGCTTATGGGCAATAGCTATTAAAACTGGTATCCCTCTTCCTAAACTAATTGACGCAAATCCCCAAATAGATCCAAATTTGCTTTATCCAGGACAAATAATTTATCTTCAATAAAACTTCATCTTTCAAATAAAATATTTGTATAAAAGCTATGGTTTTACCGCAATACGTGATTCACCTTCTACAACTCTCCCTATAATCCTAGCCTCCTGTACTCCTCTCTCTTGAAGACGATTAAGTAAAACTTTTGCTTTCTCTTTAGGCACTGCTATTAAAAGTCCCCCTGAAGTAATTGGATCTGCTAAAATATTTTTATCGATCATTTCCATTTCAGGGAAAAAGTCCGTGTTAGCCGACATATATTCAAGATTAGCCCAGTTGCCCCCAGCAATAAAACCTTCTTCCCCTAATTCCCTAGCTCCTTCAATAACCGGAACTTTTTTTAAGCTTATCTCTATTTGAACATTACTTGCCTTGCCCATTTCCCACGAATGACCCAATAGACCAAAACCCGTAACATCTGTACACGCATTTATCCCGACTTCCCTTGCAATCAAAGCTGCTTTTTCATTCAAGATCATCATAACTTCAATTGCTCTTTTCTTAACAGCATCGGGTACAACATCACTAACTATAACATTCCCCTTCATATCCTTACTTTTTCTAAGAGCAGACGTGATTATCCCTATCCCTAATGGCTTTGTTAAAATCAACTCATCGCCTACTTTGGCTCCTGCATTAGTCCATATTTCACTTGGATGGGCAACCCCCGTAACCGCAAGCCCATATTTTGGTTCGTCATCCTTAACACTATGTCCTCCCAGCAAAACAGCCCCTGCTTCAGATAACTTTTCAGCACCACCCCTTAATACCTCCGCTAAAACCCACGCCGGAAAAATATCAATTGGAAAAGCTAATATATTCATCGCTGTATACGGTTTTCCCCCCATGGCATAAATGTCGCTCAAAGCATTAACTGCTGCAATAGCCCCAAAAGTATAGGGATCATCAACTATAGGTGTAAAAAAGTCCACGCTTTGGATCAAAGCTATATTTTCATTTAATAGATATACCCCTGCATCATCCGCTGTTTCTAAACCCACCATTAAATTGGAATCATTACTTTTTGTTTTAGAAAGATTGCACAAAACTTGTGCTAGGTCATTCTGACCTATTTTAGCTGCTCACCCTGCTTTGGTTGAATATGCGGTAAGATATACTGGCTTTCTATTTTCCTTCTGCAATATTTTTCTCCTCCAACATTATATCATAAATACTTTTTATTATTATCTCTTCATCCCCAGGAAGTAACGTTCTCAAATCCAAAACATAATTGTTTTTCTCAATATATCCAAGAATAGGGATGGTCTGTTTTCTTAACTTTCGTTCTAATTCTATCGGAGTACAATTTTTAAGCTTTATTATAATTCCTAACGAAGGAATACTCTGCCCCGGCAAACTCCCTCCCCCCATTTGAGCCCGAGTATCTACAACTTCTACTTCCACTTCTACCTTATTACGTATTCCCAATAAACATTTCTTGATTTTTTCACCCTTTCCCTGTAGTTCTTCCAATGAAGTAGCGAGCATTCTATATATAGGAATATTATTAACAACCTTTTCAGTACAAAGATATTCACGAAGCGTGGCTTCCAAAGCCGCTAACGTCAATTTGTCAATTCTTAATGCCCTAGTAAGTTGATTATTCTTCATTGAATCTATATATTCCTTCCTACCAAGAATAATCCCCGCTTGAGGACCTCCTAATAGTTTATCCCCACTAAATGTAACCACATCTACTCCAGTTTTAATAACATCTTGCACAAAATTTTCATCGTTCAATCCATAATTTTTTAAATCCAATAACGTTCCACTACCCAAATCCTCAACAAAGGGAATTCCTGCCTTTTTCGCTAAACTACTTAAATCGCCTCTTTCCACAGATTTAGTAAAACCCATTATTTTATAATTGCTGGTATGAACTTTAAGTATTAACCCTGTATTTTCATTGATAGCATCCTGATAATCCTTCAAATGAGTTCTATTCGTTGTTCCAACTTCCACAAGCTTAACTCCCCCTAATTTAATTACCTCAGGTATCCGAAAAGAACCTCCGATTTCTACAAGCTCTCCTCTAGAAACTAGAACCTCTTTCCCTCTCGCCATGGTATTTAATACCAACAGCACCGCCGCCGCATTATTATTAACCACCAAAGCACTCTCTGCCCCTGTAAGTTTAGTAATAACGCCTTCTACATGATCATAACGCTCTCCTCGTCCACCTTCCTCAAGATCATATTCCAAATTTGTATAACAAGAGGACGCTATATCCACAGCCTCCCTTGCTTTATCACTCAATATGCTTCGCCCCAAGTTAGTATGAAGTATTATCCCAGTACCATTAATCACCCTTTTATAACAAGGACTCATCTCTTCCCTAAGATAACCCTCAACTTTTTGACATAGCATCTCGCTACTGGGTATTTTCATGTCTTGATTTATTAATATTTTTTTACGCAATAATTTCAAAGCTATATTAATAGCTTCAACAACTAAATTATGTCCATAAATTTGTGTTAATAACTTACATCGCTCACAATTAAGAATTTTATCCACCGCCGGTATATCTCGTAATTTCTCATTATAATTTTTCAATAATTTATTTCTCCCTCTTCCTTCACTTAAACATGAATTATTATTCTAATGCTAGTTTAATTTGTATTATCCATAAATACAAGAAACGTGTAGCATAATATTTTGCCACACGTTTTGCTAACTCATTACTTCTTTCCATAATTCAACTATTTTTAAAGCAGGTTTTATTTTAATAACCTGACGTTGATTTTGTTCATTTACTAATTCTTCTGTTATGTCGTCTTGAATACAAAGACTTCTTTCCCCATCTACAAAACATAATGGCGGAAAAAGTACACACCACCAATTAGCCCCTTTCCCCTCACCTATTATTATTCTTAATGCTTCATACTCCCCCGCCGGCAATGCAAAAGAACCGTAATATTTCGTAGGAAAACAAAACCTTCCAAAAACTGCTTGGACTTTGTAATCGTACCCTTCCCTTACTAATGACTCCTTGGCTTTCGTTTCCAAATACGACATTTCATTTAATAATATCTCCCTTGACTCGCCAATACTTTGACTATCTTTAAAATCTTCCCTAATGAGTTTTACTAAATCATCTTTTACCTTATACTTTAATTCTTGATCACTAGCACTATCACTATTGGCAATAATATGTAATCTAATAAGGGATGGTAATTTCGACTCCTCCGTTTCAATATATAGTGTAGAAAAAAAGCACACAACCATAATTAATATAAACGCATAAAAGACCAACCTTTTTCCCAACTTATCCAACCTCCTCATCTCTCTTACACTAAGAGTATTTACATAAAGAGGCATTTTTATTCATAATCTTTTCAACAAATGTACTATATATTATTAAAACAAGCGTTATACTCCATCCACATGGAATATAACGCTTATTTGCACTAATGTTAGCCCATACCACCTGGACAAGGGATTTTAATAGCACGCCCTACAAATAACAAATTTGGATTAACAATCTGCGGATTAATCGCCAAAATAGCTTGCACAGTTACTCCATATCGTTTAGCTATAGACGATAATGTATCCCCTTTTTGAATTACATAATCAATCGTTGTCCCCGGAGGACAAGCTGGATACTCAACATCCTTGACAGCCGTTACCACGGTGATTTCCTCTGCTTCTGTAACTTTAGCCTTAACTTCCACCACTGCTGTTTGTCTCCACTGCGTAGTCGGAATCTCTCCTTTTGCCTCTACGTTTACATACTCAACTCTTCCCGTAACATCTACTGTATCATCTTTTTGTACACCATCCATATGAATAAACTCTGTAAAGGGTTCATTTAATGTTATTTCACGAAGTTGATCATCAACAGCTGACACATAGTACACTTGTTTATGCAATACCCCTTTGATAATAACTTTATTAGGTATCGCTTCCCCTTCCAAATCTTTTAATTCTGCATCAACTCTGGAAGCTTTGCGTGCTAGCGTTGGTGTGATAATATCTGCAAGAACATTAACTTGACGAGTTCCCATCCCAATGGTACTTTCAATATTAAGCGTTCTAGTTTCAACTTCAGCACCAGACACCGAAGTTACAATATTGATTGTAAGACGCTCTGTAACCTTAGCACTAATCTGAAGAACAACAGTCTCTTTAACGTACTTCCCACCATTTTTAGTAACTAATTCGCTGTCTATATATTCAATCCTTACATCTGTTGTAACATCGGCATCTTCCTCGGCACCCTCTACAGGAACA
>Ga0265294_10007408_pt1 | contig 13002 bp, 6 predicted proteins | sample MunlanPumphouse3_FD_192504 | JGI IMG/M metagenome (GOLD analysis project Ga0265294, IMG submission 192504) | Groundwater microbial communities from a municipal landfill in Southern Ontario, Canada - Pumphouse #3 | ecosystem: Environmental > Aquatic > Deep subsurface > Groundwater | place... | reverse complement strand
AAATAGAGATTTTTATTCATGGTGCTTTGTGCGTATGTTATTCCGGTCAGTGCCTCATGAGTAGCCTTATTGGGGGCCGCAGTGGTAATAGAGGGCGTTGCGCGCAACCTTGCCGTTTGCCCTATATTTTGGTAAATAAAGAAGGACACAATATTTTAGAGCATGGCGATGCAGGACAATATTTGCTAAGCCCTAAGGATTTAAATACTTTGTCTATTTTGCCACAACTTCTTGAGACAGGCGTAGTGTCTTACAAAATAGAAGGACGGATGAAGAGACCGGAATATGTGGCTATTGTTACAGATATTTATCGTCGGGCCATTGATAGCTATTTAGAGGGTAACTACCAAGTAGCCGAGAAGGATAACAGAAATATTGAACAAATATTTAATCGTGATTTCACTACGGCTTATTTAGAAAAACCTCAAGGCAGCGAGATGATGAGTGATCGTCGTCCTAATAACAGGGGAGTTTTAGTTGGACGTGTAACGCAAATAAAATATAATGAAAAGAAAGCCACCATTAAATTAGAAAAGGAATTGCATTTAGGAGATGGCTTGGAATTTTGGGTTTCTGTAGGTGGGCGAGTGGGAACAACTATAACTTCAATGCGTTGTGAAGGACAAGAAGTGAAAATAGCTGCTGTGGGCAAGCAAGTAGAGATAGATGTGCCCAATGGTATTAAATTAAATGATAGGGTTTTTCGAACTTTTGATAATGAACTCATGACTTTTGCCGGTAATTTTTATGGAGAGCATAATAAAAAAAGAATCCCTTTACATGCTACGGTAACTGCCCATTTAGGGGAACCTATGTCCGTAGTTCTAGAAGACGAGGAAGGGAATATAGGTAGTGGCCTTACAGAATTTATTGTAGAAAAAGCTCGCAAACATGCTTTAAATGAAGAAACAGTCATGAAACAAATGGATAGATTAGGGACAAGTGAATATGCTTTGGCTAAACTAGATCTTATTTGTGATGCAGAAGTTATGGTACCCATGAGCGAAATTAATGAAGCAAGACGCAAGGCTACTGAAGCTTTAAATGCTAAGAGGCTCGCAGGTTTTACCCCTAAGCGTAGGCAACAACATTGGCACAGAGATGCCTTGATGGTTATGCACAATCATACTATGAGCAAGCATGCACAGCTAGCAGTGCATGTTGATACCCTAGATAAGGCGATGGCGGCATTGCGGGCAGGAGCTGATTGGTTAATAGTAGGTGGTGACTCCTATTCTTTGCCGCTCTTATTAAAGGAAGATTATGCAAAAATTGCTCACATGGTAAAAAATGGCAATCGTAAAATGGCCATTGCTACCTCTCGTATTGTGGGAGAGAAGCAACTAAATTATTATGAAAGGCAATTTGCTTATTGGCAAACATTGTCTCCGGATTTAATAATCATTGCTAATAATGGGCTATGGCCTATGGCTAAAAAGACTAAACTGCCTTTATGGTTAGACTATAGCCTGAACCAATATAATGGACAAAGTTTAGCTTTTTGGCATCAAGAAGGAGCCGTGGGGGCGACTTTGTCTCCGGAGTTGACCATGGGGCAAGTGGAACATTTGGCACAAGAAACACCAATACAGTTAGAATGTTTGGTCCAAGGACCCTTAGAAATGATGGTATCTGAATATTGTGTGCCTGGTAGTTTTGTGGGAAATATTCAAACCGGAAAATGTTCTTTCAATTGTAAAGAAGAAACTTTTCTTAAGGATAGAAAAAACGAAGAATTTCCTTTGAAGCATGATCAATTTGGACGTACGCATATTTTAAATGGACATGATTTATCTATGGTTACCAGCGTAAAACAAATAGAGGCTTGCGGGATTACTAGACTACGTATTGATGCTCGTAGTTATAGCCCAATTGAAACAGAGCAAATAGTAACTTTATATCGGCAAGTTTTGAACAAGGATATAGTAGTTAGTGAAAATCTTCCCCATACCACTCGTGGGCATTATTTCCGGGGAGTATTATAAAGGAGTACTAATGGCAAAATTCGCAGTAAAAACATTAGAGTTTTTCAAAATTAAAGATGCTTTGGCACAAGAAACATCTACATCTTTGGGTAAAAATTTAGCTTTAGAATTGCGTAGCGAAAATGAATTCGCTGTAGTAAAGAAAATGTTAGAAGAGACCGCAGAGGCCCTGCGCTTGCAGGAATCTGGTCGACGTTTTCCTTTTGGTGGTGCTGTAGATATAACGGAAGGGACTAAGCGAGCTAAGGTAGGCGCTGTTCTTGACATAGAAACGCTTATGTCTATTGCTAATACCGCAGCCTCCATGCGTCAGATAAAAAACTTTCTCCTAGAATTTGCACAGCAAGCACCTAATTTATCTGTTTATGCGAATGCTATGCAAGAATTTCCACGTTTGGAAAAACAATTAAACAGCGCTATTTCTGAAAAAGGTGAAATAAAAGATAGTGCTTCAACTAAATTGGCTGGGCTGCGCACGGGTATTTTAGTAGCCAAAAGACGTGTTAAGGAAAAGCTAGATAGTATTTTGCATTCTGCAGAAAACCAAAAATATTTTCAAGACCAATTGGTAACTATGCGTGAAGATAGGTACGTTATACCTATTAAGCAAGAATACAAATTTAATTTCCCCGGTGTAGTTCATGACCAATCAGGCAGTGGTGCTACGCTGTTTATTGAACCCTTAGCCGTTGTTAATCTTAACAATGATATTAAAAAATACATTTCGGAAGAAAAAGAAGAAGTGGAACGCATTTTACGCCAATTGTCCGCCAGTGTAGCTTTGGAATCTGATCAACTCGATACTACGCTAAAAGTACTGGCAAAATTGGATTTAATTTGCGCAAAAGCATATTTGGCTAAGAAGCAAAAGGCCCAACGCCCCATGCTTTTATTGCAAAATAAAATTGAAATAGTTCAGGGTAAGCATCCATTATTGGATCCGGAAAAGGCAGTACCGTTAGATATTAATTTGGGAGATGGGTTTAATTCTTTGCTCATTACCGGTCCTAATACAGGTGGCAAAACTGTCGCTTTAAAGACTGTAGGACTTTTTGCTCTTATGGCACAGGCAGGTATGTTTGTTCCTGCTCATGTTGCTAAGTTGCCTGTTTTTGGGGGAGTTTACGCAGATATTGGGGATGAACAAAGCATTGAACAAAGTCTATCTACATTTTCAGGGCATTTAAAAAATATGGTAAGTATCCTTCAAGAGGCTAATAGTGGTGATTTAGTTCTGGTAGATGAAATATGTGTAGGAACTGATCCTACTGAAGGTGCGGCTTTAGCTATGGCTATGCTGGACTATTTGCATGGAAAAAAAGTTATGACTATTATTACTACACACTATAGTGAACTAAAAACCTTTGCCTACGAACATGACGGAATGGAAAATGCTAGCGTAGAGTTTGATCCTGTTAGCCTGCAGCCAACTTACAAATTACTTATGGGTGTTCCAGGAAGCAGTAACGCTTTTTATATTAGTAAACGGTTAGGACTGCCAGAGAGTATTTTGGCTCAAGCAGAAAGCCTAATAGGGCAAGAGCATGCTAATATGGAAAATGTTCTGCAAAATTTGGAAGGAGAAAGACGTCAATATCAGCGCCGTAATAGCGAAATAGAAAACTTGCGTTTGGAAGCAGAGCGTTTAAAAACTGACCTAATGAAAAAAAAGCTGGATTTAGATAAACGTCGCAATGAAACATTACGCAAAGCCAGAGAAGAAGCAGATGCTCTTTATCGCAATTCACGCAAAGAATCTAGTGCTATTCTTAAAGAGTTGCGTGCTATGAAAAATTTGGTAGATACTGCAAAAGTAGAAGAATTGGCTGAAATGGCGCGGAAAGGTCTAAACAAGAGTTTTGCTTTAGAGGGCAAACCTGTTCCGGAAGGACAAGGTTTAGCGGCAGGAAATGCAGCTGTGGGTAAGAAAGTATACCTTAAGACTTTAGGCCAATCAGGAGTAATTGCTGAAATAAATGGGGCACAAGTTATAGTTCAAGTTGGTGTTATGCGAACTACGGTAGCTATGAAAAACTGCTTGCTACTCCCCGAGGGCTCCCAAGCAGCAAAACCTAAGCAATCTACCATGCGCAGAGTTCCCAACCAGAGACATGATATGTTTGTAAAAAAGGCACAAACAACTACCACAGAGATAGACGTGCGTGGTAAAACCGTGGATGAAGCTATCCCTTATGTTGATAAAGCAATAGATGATGCGCTTTTGTCGGGCATGGAACATTTCAGACTTATACATGGAAAAGGTACAGGAATGCTGCGTGTGGGACTTACGGAGTATTTAAAAAAACATAGCGCGGTTCGCCGTATAGAAATGGCACCTAACAATGAAGGTGGCGCCGGTGCTACTATAGTTTATTTATAATAGCAATACAACAAGTTTAGTATACAAGCCAATATTGACCAATGCATTATTAGATGCAATAATATTAATATACTAAAAATTATAGGGAGGAATTATTATGAAATTAAGTTTAGCAGCAAGGCATGCTAAAGGAAAAGCAGCAAATGATATTATTTTTGCTGCAAGTATGGCGGCAGTGGCAAAGGAAGCTGAAATTGGTTCTGATAAGGTAACTAATGCAACTATCGGAGCTATTTTGGATGAAGAGGGAAAGCTGGTTTGTTTGCCAACAGTAGAGAAAGTATTACGCAGTTTGCAAACTAATGAGTTGATTGCTTATGCGCCAATCTCAGGATTGCCTGATTATTTAGAGGCAGTGCTTACTGCTGCTTTTGGAAATTCTAGACCTGAGGGTTATTTGGCAGCAGTTGCTACTGCTGGTGGTACAGGGGTTATTCATCATGCAATCTGGAATTATACGGATGCTGGAGATACAGTACTTACCTCTGATTGGTATTGGGGTCCATATAATGTACTATGCAAAGATATGGGACGTACTTTAGCAACTTACCAAATGTTAGATGCTGATAACAAATATAATTTACCGGCATTGCAAACAAAGGTCAAGGAAATTTTTGCAAAGCAAGACAGCCTGCTGCTAATTATTAACACCCCAGCTCATAATCCAACTGGCTATAGTTTGAGCGATGAGGACATAGAAGGTGTTATTACTTGTCTAAAAGAAGCTACGGAAGGCAACGGGAAAAAAGCAATTTTATTATTAGATATTGCCTATATTGATTATGCCGGTGAAAAAGAAGAGGTAAGAAAGTGCTTTAAAAAGATTTCTAATCTTCCGGAAAACATTCTTACTATTGTTGCTTACAGTATGTCTAAAGGCTTTACTATGTATGGTCAAAGAACTGGCGCTATGATAGGGGTTTCCTCTAATGCTGATGTAATTCAGGAATTTGCCGATATAAATCAATATACCAGTCGTGCTACCTGGTCTAATATTAATAGGCCTGCCATGAAAACCTTGGCGTTGGTTTACAATGATAAAGGACTTTTAAGCGCGGTAGAAAACGAAAGAGATATTTACTATAAAATGATTAAAGCGCGTGCTGATTTATTTACTAAAGAGGCACAAGAATGTGGCTTAAAGATGTTACCGTATATTGCTGGGTTCTTTCTTTCTATTCCGGCCAAAAATCCTAAAGCTATTTGTGACAAATTGCACGACTATAATATTTATGCAGTGCCCTTGGCAGCAGGAGTAAGAGTAGCTTTATGCGCAGTACCTTTGAAAAAAATTGCGGGTATGCCTGTTAAAATTAAAGCGGCTATGGATGCGGTTGGAGAATAAACCAACATATATTTTTTAGTGGCAATAGATAGAGGAAAGTTTGTTGCAGGAGAACAAGTGCTTTAAAACTATGGGGAGGTAGCTATGCTCGCGATTACTTGTCCGGATGGTCAGATAAAACAATATGAAAAAGGCACAACTTTATTAGAAGTGTCTGCCAACTTTCAACACATGTATGAGACGCCTATTGTTGAGGGAATAGTAGATGGTGAGGGCAAGGATTTACAAAAGCACTTAACCAAAGATTGCCGCGTAGGGTTTATTGAAATGAATAGTACGGAAGGCTACAATGTTTATGTGCGTAGCCTTTTATATACATTTTTGGTAGCGCTGCACCAAACTCGTCCGGAAATCCAAATTGAAGTGAAGAATACCATAGGTCAGGCACTTTTTTGCGATATAAAAAATGGTATTTATCTTAGTAAGTATGATTTAGCGGATATAACAAGATATATGCAAAAAATGATTGCTGAAAAAGAACCAATTATTTATACAAGAATTTCCAAGGAGGAAGCAAAAAAATTATTAAATCCAAGGTTTTATGATGATATGGCACCTTTACTTGCCGCTTTGAACAATGATTATTTTGTAGCTATTTATGGCTTGCAAAATGAAAAAAAGTATTTTTTCGGACCAATGCTTCCAAATTTAGGATATTTGCGAGCTTTCGATTTGTTAAATTATAAAAAAGGTATTATGCTGTGCTACCCTAACAAAGAAAACTATGACAAACTAACGCCTTTTGTTGATCAGCCCAAACTTGCTCTGATTTATGATGAAACCGAAGAGTGGGGTAAAACTATAGGCTGCCCTACTGTAGCGTCCTTAAATCAATTTATAAAGGCTGGCAAAGATAGAGAGATTATTCAAATTGCGGAAGCTTTACATGAAAAAAAGATAGCGAAAATTGCAGACAAAATTGCTGATACAGGTAGTCACATCAGGCTAATCCTTATTGCCGGACCATCATCATCAGGGAAAACAACTTTTGCTCAGCGTCTTAGTGTACAAATGCGTGTTAATGGTTTAAAACCTATACCCTTGTCTTTGGACAATTATTTCAAAGAACGTAAGTATACACCACGCAAACCCAATGGTGAGTATGATTTTGAATGCCTTGGAGCATTAGATTTAGAGCTTTTTAATGACCATTTGCAAAGACTTTTGGCGGGAGAGACTGTTAAGATACCTCATTATAATTTCGGAACAGGTGTCCGTGAATTTAGAGGACATGTTGCTAATTTAGGCGATAATGGTGTTTTGGTTGTAGAAGGTATTCATGGATTGAACGAACAACTTTCTTCTGTTGTAGAAGCTGATAATAAAATTAAAATTTATATTAGCGCTTTAACACCACTATCTTTTGATGACTACAATAGAATTCAAACTACTGATATGAGGCTGATGCGCCGTATAGTTCGCGACTCACAGTTCAGAGCACGTGATGCTTTAGGCACACTGCAGATATGGCCAAGTGTACGCTATGGTGAAGAAAAATATATATTCCCATTTTCTGAAGAGGCAGATGTCATGTTCAATACAACGCTAATTTATGAATTTGCTGTGTTCAAAAAATATGCAGAGCCATTGTTACAGGCTATTCCTCATGACGTCCCGGAATATATTGACGCGGAGAGATTATTATCTATGTTGCGTCATGTAGTATCTATCAATGATGAGGCTATCCCAAATAATTCTATCATGAGAGAATTTATTGGACATTCCATATTTAAAGAATTTTTATAAAAAAAGCCTCTTACTTATACCTAGGTATAAGTAAGAGGCTTTTTTTGTTTTATTTGCAGTTATTAGGGCATATGGGATTTTCACACCGATGTTTGCCAAAATAAGCTAAGGCTATTTCAGGGAAAAGTGCATAAGATAAAATATCCTCTGTGGTAGCCTCAGGGTAACCTGTTGCTGCTAAATCTTGTGCCATTTTTTCCATTTGTGGCGGAATATCGTCTGCAGGACGATGGTTAATGGGTTCTTCATTACCAATAATCATCTTTTTTATTGCCGGGTCAATAGGACCTGGAGTGCGACCGTACTTACCGCGTACTAAATCTTTTACTTCTTTGGAAATCATTTTGTAGCGTCCTAAAGTTACATTAAGTACAGCCATAGAACCGACGATTTGACTTGTAGGAGTAACTAACGGTGGATATCCTAGCTCTGCACGCACTTTTGGCATTTCTTTCAACAATTCAGGATACTTATTTTCGGCTCCTTGTTCTTTCATTTGGTGTAACAAATTAGAAAGCATGCCACCGGGTATTTGAAAAGTTAAAACTTTGGGATCAACGGGAATGTTGGTATTTAAATTAAAGGTTGTAGTCAAATCACTTTTCACAATACGGAAATAATCTGCCAAGGTATGTAGTTTTTCTAAATCGATACCGGTATCACGGGGTTGACCGGCAAAAGAATACACGAAAGGCTCAGTAGCTGGCTGGCTAGTACTTCCGGAAAAAGGCGATATAGCAGTATCAATTATATCAGCTCCTGCCTCAATAGCTTTAATATAGGTCATTGAAGCCATGGCACTTGTGCAATGTGAATGTACTTCAATAGGCACGGAGGTCTTTTCTTTGAGAGTTTTTACTAAGTCATAGGCTGCGTAAGGGGAAAGTAAGCCGGCCATATCTTTTATACAAATAGAATCTGCACCCATGTCAATAAGGTCTTGGGCAAAATGCACGAAGTCCGAAGTTTTATGATAAGGGCTTATAGTATAGACCAAAGCTCCTTGAGCGTGTGCCCCGGCATCTTTGGTGGCTTTCATAGCACATTCTAAGTTACGGGGATCGTTTAGAGCATCAAAAACACGAATGATGTCAATACCATTATCTACAGAGCGGAAGACAAATTCGCGTACAACGTCGTCAGCATAATGATTATAGCCCAAAATATTTTGACCACGCAAAAGCATTTGCAACGGGGTCTTTTTTACATATTTTTTGATGTTGCGCAACCGTTCCCAAGGGTCTTCGTCTAGGAAACGCAAGCAGGCATCAAAAGTAGCACCACCCCATACTTCTAAAGCGTGGTAGCCTACATTATCCATTTCTCTTAAGATGGGAATCATATCACTGGTGCGCATGCGAGTGGCAGCCAAAGATTGGTGACCATCTCTAAGGACTGTTTCCATAATTTTAAGCGGATTATTATTCATGATATCCTCCTTTGTATACAGTATTCATTAATTAATTATAACATAAAATAAGACCGTCACCAAGAAAAATTCTTAAGTGACAGTCTTATGTAAACTTGTTAACATTAAGGGGTTGGTTTATTAGATACAATAGGTTTTTGTTCTGAGGAATTAGAAGAATCTTGTTCTTTATTATCTGGTTGACTAGATGGTGGTCTTGGTATGGAGAAAGAATTGCCGGTGGACGTTCCAGGTAACTTACCGGAATTTATATTCTTTTTTGATGTAGCGTTTTTTTTGTCATCTTTTTTCTTTTTATCATCTTTTTTCTTATCATCAGGTTCAGCCGGTGGCATAGTAAAACCAGATGGTTTCACAAAGTCACTAGCGGGAATATCAGCAAGAGCGTTAGACATAAATACACGCCAGATAGTAGCAGGTTCATCAGCACCTGTCATATCTCCTAAGCTATCATTGCTATCATCGCCAATCCACACAGCGGCAGCCAAATCAGGGGTGAAGCCAACAAACCAAGCATCTCTCCAATCAGTTGTCGTACCTGTTTTACCGGCACAAGGTCTGTTAATTGCGGCTCCGGTACCTGTACCTTTAGTCATAACGTCGCGCATAACATCAACCAGCATGTAGGCATTTTTTGCTTTACAAACCCGTACAGGGGCAAGCTTACTTTCAAAAAGAACTTTGCCATTGCGGTCAACGACCTTAGTAATGGCAGTGGGTTTATTATAGACGCCCATATTGGCTATGCTTGCAAAAGCTCCAGCCATGTCTAAAGGAGTAACACCATGTGTTAAGCCGCCTAAAGCCATGGAAGGATGAGCATCAGAATAAGGGCCACTATCTACTAAGGTAGTTATACCCATTTTCTTAGCTAGATTAACAACATTGTCAGTGCCATACTCCATGGCAGTTTTAATAGCAGGAATATTGTAAGAATGAATGAGAGCCGTACGCATAGTAACCAGACCATGCCAACGATAATCATAGTTATGAGGATCCCATTCGCCTGGCATACGTTTATCATCAACTTTGGAATTTGGCGTAGCACCATGTTCAAAAGCGTTTAAGTAAACAAAGGGCTTGAATGCAGAACCAGGCTGGCGCTCCGCTAATACAGCCCGGTTGAACTGATCATTCCCACGTCCGCCAATCATAGCCTTAATATATCCTGTTTGGGGATCTATGGCGACTAAAGCAGATTGAGGCTGCTTTAATTTGGATTTATCCGTATAATAAGTTGGAGTTAATTTGGTAGCCTTTTCAGCTGCTTCTTGCATATCCGGATCCAAAGTGGTATAAACCTTCATGCCTTGTTTATAGACGGCGTCAGGACCATATTTATCTATCAATATTTGGATACAGTAATTAATAAAATATTTTTTTAACTTAAATCAGTTACAATGTTTTTGTAGACTAATTTTTGGTTAATGGCTTTGTTCATTTGGTCTTTAGTAATAAAATTGTATTTGGCCATTTGTTCTAAAACAATTTTTTGCCGTTCAGCCCCTGCTTTGGGATTATTAATAGGAGAGTAGTAGTTAGGACTTTTGGGGATGCCGGCTAGCATAGCACATTCTGCCAACGATAAATCTTCTACATGTTTGCCAAAGTAAGTATTTGCGGCACTTTCCACACCGTAAGCTCCGCGGCCAAAATAAATTTGGTTCAAATACATTTCAAAAATTTCCTGTTTAGTATATTTTTGTTCTAATTGCAGCGCAATAAAGGCTTCATGTATTTTACGGCTGATAGTGCGATCTTGAGTAAGAAAGAAGTTTTTAGCTAATTGTTGCGTTATGGTACTACCACCTTGAATATCGCCAGAAAGAATGTTGTTAAATAATGCACGGGCTATACCTTTGTAATCAATACCGCCATGCTCATAAAACCTAATATCTTCTGCTGCCAAAAAGGCATTCTGTAAGTTTTTAGGAACTTTATTGAAACTTACGGGTAACCGGTCTTCGTCAGAATCAGTAGTGCATAATAAATCTCCATTGGTATCAAAAAATTGCGAAGAAGCTGGCTGAACTATGTCTTTGGCTAAAATAGTGTTTGTAGTAAACTTAGCTAAACCAAAGAAACTTGCAATTGCTATAAGTCCAACAATTACCATGGCAACAATAGCCGAAAACAATGTTCCCATAATAGATTTATTCTTTTTGGTGTTCTTAATACTTCTATTTGTCATAATAATTAACCTCTATTTATATTTTATATAAAACACGTTATATTATAACACAATAATAGTAATTTAAGGTAACTTACCCTAAAAAGCTTGAAGTCTAACGGGAAAAATATAGATAGAATAATAATTATAGCTATTTTTATGTTATAATTAGTCCAAAATGTGAACTTTTTATGGAGGAGGAAGCCTTTGTGCGTATAGTAGTTATTGGAGCTGGTAAACTTGGCTATAGTGTGGCTCAGCTCTTAGCGCAAGAACAATACGATGTTGTTGTTGTTGAGCAAGACGAAGCGCGTCGCCAAGTTGTAAAAGACAATTTAGATGTTTTAACTATTGGAGCCAATGGGGCGAGTCCTTTGACCATGATGGAACCTTTTGTACGTGATGCGGATGTAGTGTTAGCCACTACCGATAATGATGAAGTTAATATGGTAGCTTGTATGTTGGCCAAAAAAAATGGTATTAAACATACTATAGCACGTATTCGTAATACGGATTATACCCAAAAAGCAAATGATTTTTTGCGGGCTGGTATGGGCATTGATCTTATTATTAATCCGGAACAATTAACGGCAATAGAAATAAACCGTATTATTATGACGCCTTCAGCTTTAGATGTAGAAGATTTTGTAGAAGGTAAGGTTCGTATGTTTGAGACTAAGCTAACAATTGACTCGCCTTTTGTGGGAAAAACGCTTAGTGAAATTGAGCTGCCTAAGCAAATTTTGGCTGCTATGATTTTTCGCAATCATCAAATGATTATTCCTCACGGAGAAGATATATTCCAAGCTAATGATAATATATACTTTGTAGGTCGTAAGGATATTATTAGTGAGTTTGAAAAAAGATTTTCCAATACACTGACTAAGATAGCACGTGTTTTTATCATAGGAGCCGGTCGTACCGGACGTTTTTTGGCACCTTTATTAGAGAAACAAGGACTTTTTGTCAAAGTTATTGACAAAAATCGTGACCGTTGCCAAATGGTTGCGCAAAAATTAGAACATGGTATTGCTTTGTGTGGAGACGGTACAGATATTGATTTGCTTATAGAAGAAGGCATTGCTGAAGCCGACATGGTTATTTGTATTACTGAAGATGATAAGTTAAATCTAATGTTAGCGCTCCTAGCTAAACACTTGGGAGCAGCAAAAACAATAGTAAGAGTTGCCAGAACGGAGTATGTGAGCCTTATGGAAAAAGTAGGCGTAGACATAGTTCTTTCTTCCCGTTTTCTAAGCGCCGGTGAAATTCTGCGTTTTGTGCGTAAGGGTGGCGTTGTTTCGGTCTCCCTTTTGGAGGGCGCTAAAGCTGAAGCTATGGAAATTATTATCACTGAAGATTGTTCCATTGTGGGCAAGCCTCTAATGCAAGCCAAATTACCCCGAGAGTGCTTGGTTTGTGCAATTGTACATGAGGACGAAGTTTTCGTCCCCAGCGGTACTAGTATAATTTATCCTAATGATAGGATTGTAGTTTTTGTACAGGCGGAAGCAGTAAAGAGAATTATGCCCATATTTGAAGGTAGGGGAAACTTATGAACAAAAGGTTAGTTATGCACCTTTGGGGCATGATTATCTTGATATTTGGCGGGTGCATGGTCCTACCATTGCTAATGACAATACTTAATGATGAGAATCGGATGGCAGAATTTGGCATACCGGTTCTTATTTCTATTACCATAGGTTTAGTCCTTACCCGTGGAATTAATCCGTATAAGGGAAGACTTGGTTTACGTGAAGGGATGCTGGTAATTAGCGGAGGTTTTCTTTTTGTCTGTATTTTAGGCATGTTGCCTTTTTGGTTGGCAGGATTCCCGTTAATAGATGCTTTATTTGAAAGTGTTTCAGGCTTTACCACCACAGGAGCCTCTGTCTTGGGAGATTTAAGCAATTTGCATCAAGCATTACTCCTATGGCGCAGTTTAAC
>Ga0265294_10007407_pt1 | contig 13005 bp, 9 predicted proteins | sample MunlanPumphouse3_FD_192504 | JGI IMG/M metagenome (GOLD analysis project Ga0265294, IMG submission 192504) | Groundwater microbial communities from a municipal landfill in Southern Ontario, Canada - Pumphouse #3 | ecosystem: Environmental > Aquatic > Deep subsurface > Groundwater | place... | reverse complement strand
TAAATGGATCCCCAACGGTGTCTCCGGTGACGGCAGCTTTATGAGCTTCTGATCCTTTGCCCCCGTATTTACCAGATTCGATTAGTTTTTTCGCGTTATCCCAAGCTCCTCCAGAATTAGCCATAAACACAGCTAGCATGGAAGCAGAAGCCAATGCCCCAACCAATAATCCACCAAGGGCGTTGGCACCAAATACAAATCCAATAACAATTGGGGTAAATACAGCCAGTAGGCCTGGAATGATCATTTCTTTTAAGGCGGCTGATGTAGAGATGTCAACACATTTTGCGTAATCTGGTTTTGATGTTCCATCCATAATTCCAGGATCATCAGCAAATTGACGACGAACTTCTTCAATCATTTTATTTGCTGCAGTTCCAACTGATTTAATAGTCAATGATGAAAATAAGAATGGTAACATGGCTCCTATTAATAACCCCATAACGGTAAGGGGTTGTAATACATCAATAACTGATAAATTAGCTGCTGAAGCAAACGCAACGAAAAGGGCCAAACTAGTTAATGTAGCAGAACCAATACAAAAACCTTTTCCAATGGCAGCAGTTGTATTACCTACTGAATCTAATTTATCGGTAATTTCACGCACATGATGATCTAATTTTGCCATTTCAGCAATGCCACCAGCATTATCAGAAATAGGGCCATAAGCATCAACTGAGACGGTAATTCCTACTGTTGAAAGCATACCAACAGCGGCTAATGCAATTCCATACATTCCAAATGCAATATAACTAATTCCAACACCCGCAACTAAAACAATAATTGTTAAAGCGGTTGATCTCATTCCAATTGCAATTCCAGCAATAATGTTTGTAGCATGGCCAGTTTGTGATTGATGAGCAATTTCAGAGACACTCTTAGAGGTATCGGAAGTATAATGTTCAGCAATTTGGCCAATTAATACTCCTACGACAATTCCAGCTACAATTGCCCAGAAGGGGTTAAAAGTATGTAACATAACTTTACTTAATATGAAAGCACTGACCACTACAATGATTGCGGCAATATAGGTTGCAATTCGTAAAGTTTTTTGAGGATCTTTCCATTGTTTTGCTCTAATAATAATAACACTGATTAAAGCGGCGATGACACCGAATGCGGCAATTAGTAATGGAAATAGTGCTAATGTTGAAGGGGCGTTGCCAATAACGACGCCCGATACACCAATTGCAATGGCTGAAATTAATGATCCAACATAGGATTCTAATAAGTCTGAGCCCATTCCAGCGATATCACCTACATTATCACCGACATTATCAGCAATAACAGCGGGATTTCTAGGGTCATCTTCAGGGATTCCTGCTTCAACTTTACCAACTAAGTCGGCACCCACATCAGCGGCTTTCGTATAAATACCGCCTCCAACACGGGCGAATAAAGCCACCAATGAAGCTCCTAGTCCATAACCAGCAATAACTTGTGCAGCCATGACTGGACTACCTGTAATTTTATAGAATAATAAATATAGGCTTGATAGTCCCAATAAACCAAAACCGACGACTAGTAATCCAACAACTGCGCCACCACTAAATGCCATATGAAGGGCTTTACTCATTCCTCCGGTATTGGCTGCAGAAGCCGTCAATCCATTGGCTTTGATTCCAGATAACATTCCTAAGAATCCAGTTAATCCTGAGAATGTGGCACCAATTGCGAAGCAAATGGCCGCTTTATATCCAACTCCTTCAACATTACGTAAAGCCGGTATAAATCCTAAAGCAACAAGTAGTAATGATGTACCGATTACAAACATGAAGATGATTTTATACTCTCTTTTTAAAAACGCAAGTGTTCCTTCGCGAATGTATGAAGATATTTCTTCAATTTTCTCATTATTAATTTTCATTTTCCTTATTTTAATAAGTAAAACGAGGGCGTATGCCAAACAAATCAACGTTGCGGCAATAACTAAAAATCCAAAATTTTCCATTGATATTTCTCCTTTTCGTGTTGTTCCTATTATATAACAAAATTCAAGCGCTTTCAAGACTTTTTTTGAGAATGAGAAGTCTTTTTTAATAGCATTTTCTTTGTAATCTTTTTTGAAATTTATGGGTATTAAAATAATAACAAAATGCTTGATTACACTATGGTGGGTTAGCATATAACCGTTAATAATAGTTATATTTATGTGAAAGCATCTTTAAGTAATTTGCTTTCTTTTTAGTAAATTTTTTTCTTTTTGACATGAGTACTCAGATTTGTTATAATGGAGATAGAAATATTTAAAGAGGTGAAAGAATGAAAAAATTAGGGTTTGTTTTTGTTATTTGTTTGACCTTTCTTTTAACTGGATGTGCTAAAAATTATTCAGTGCAATTTGAAACGAATGGAGCTGGAGAAGTAGAGGCGATCATTGTTGAAAAGGGGTTGGTAATAGAATTACCCACCGTTTCTAAAACAGGATTTGATTTTTTAGGGTGGTTTACAGATGAAAATTTTGAAACTTCATTTAGTTCTACTACTCCGATTGATGGAAACATGACTTTATTTGCAAAATGGCAAGTAAAAACATTTAATGTCATTTTTAAAGATTATGATGATCGTATTATTCTCACAAGAGAAAATATTGAATATGGGCAAGCTGCTACCGCACCCGCCGATCCAGTGCGAGAAGGGTATGATTTTTTAGGGTGGAGTGAAACTTTTGATAACGTCACTCATGCCATTACCACGATTGCAACATATGAAATTCAAACGTATGAAGTTTATTTTTATGATGCAGATGGAGTTGCTATAGGCGATGTTCAATTGATTGATTATGGGCAAGCTGCTACTGTACCTGCTGATCCAGTACGAGAAGGATATGATTTTACTGGGTGGGATCATGAATTTTCTATGGTAACTGCTGATTTAGAAATTTATCCAGAGTGGCAAATACAAGTATTTGTTGTTGAATTCCAAGATAGCGATGGAACGCGAATGGGTGAACTCCAACAAATTAATTATGGAGAAGCAGCGATTGTTCCAGATGATCCAACAAAAACCGGATTTATATTTGATTGTTGGGATAAGGATTCTAGTAACGTGATAGGAAACATGATTGTTAAAGCAATCTATACTATTCAAGAATATACTATTTCCTATTATGATGGAGCGATTTTATTGACTCATTTGCCAGATTTCTACACTGTTGAATCACATTTTACACTTCCCGAATATCATAAAACTGGATATTTATTTATGGGTTGGTTTGAAGATAGTGCTTTAACAACCAAAGTTGAATCGATTGCTATTGGAAAAACAGGAGCCATGACATATTATGGAAAATGGTTAGATGAAAGTCAAACCTATACCATCAATTATGAACTTAATGGGGGAGGATGGACCTGGAATATAGAAACCGTGGCTGTTCCTGGAAATGGTATTGATGCATATTCTAATTTACCTGAACAGATGATGGCTGATTATTACATGTATTTAAAAGATAATAATTTACTCAATTCATCACTAGTAGACTCCACGCTTCAAAAAACAACATGGGCAAATTTTAGCGCTAATTATACGGATCCTGTTGCTATTTATAACCATACCACAACGAATACTTCTGCAAATAGTAACGGATACAGTCAATTATTTTATACAAGTGCAACAGGGAATATCGCCACTCATGAAGTGTTAACAATTGATGGTGGATTCTTTGGAACTGAGCCGTATAAAACTAAATATGCTAATTTATTACAGTATTGGTCCATGCTTTTATTTTTAAAAGCATATGGATCTGAGTTTTGGGAAGGTGCTTCCGCCAAGTCCTTAGCTGGATTTGTATTAGATGGATATTTTTATGGGACACAAGGATCTGGATCGGGAGACTTTGCTTTATTGAGAGGACGCATTCCTAATACTAATTTAAAATTAGTGCTTGATAATGGTTCACTTGTTGAAGAAAGTACTACCTATGAAATCACTAGTTATGTTCAAGGACTGGCTGCTAATTTAGCTGCTCCAATTAGAGATGGATATTATTTTGCTGGATGGTATGAGGATGCTGGTTTTACTGGAAATCCTGTTTGGACAATTGAAGCAGGAGTGACTCCAGCTAGTCAGTATTATGCAAAATGGCTTGCTTATTCTGAACTACAATAGTTTTAAAACAAGTGATTATAAAAAAACAAGCTGATTTAACAAGTAAAAGGTAACCTTGAGGATACATTGTTCTTAAGAGTTACCTTTTTTAATATTTAAATGTATGGTATAATATAATTATTGATAAACGAAGTTTATCATATAAAAGGGATTGTTATATACCATTGATATGGCATATAAATGGTTTTAAAAAGGAGAGTGGTTTTATGGATTTAACAGATCAAAAAGTGATGTCCAAAATTAATTACAAGCGAGCGCTGGTATTCATTGTCACAAGAAGTTTGAAGAATTATACGTATAAAGGAAAGATAATCGGATTTCATGGATATCGAAATTTTGCTAGTTTTACAGTGGAAGAAGCACAAAAGTTATATGTAAAACTGGACATTACCAAAGGAGAAGCAGCGATTGTTGCTATTCAAAAAAAGCAGATGATTGTCATTACTCAAGGAAACATTGATGGAAATGTTGTGCTTCCATTTAAAAAAGGACGGATTAGGTTACGATTAATTGGACAACATAGTGATTTAACTTTTATAATTAAAAGATTGTAAAATATCGTTATAATTATGAATTAAAAATATTGTTGTTAATATATACACGAAAGATAAGGAAACTATGGTTTATGATGATGAAGTCATAATTGATTGTTTTATCTATCGGTTTTATGACTTGTTTTTATGTTGTCCTCACACTAAAATAACTAGTCTAAAAGATATTTTATTATTAGAAATAATTGAGAGAATATTTTGTGCTCACAGAGGGATTAAGGTGAGATTTTGTTTTTTTAATAACGTTAGAGTCAGATAAATGATTTGTATTTATACGAAAATAATTGTGATTTAATTATATAATAATATATATATTTTTACCTTGAAAATAGGAGTGAAATGGTATATAATATAGTAGGTGCAAAAAACATAGTGCGAAAAGCACAAGGAGGAAACTTAAATGTCAAAAAAAGTAGTAATAGTAGGAGGCGTTGCTGGTGGAGCATCAGTTGCCGCTAGAGCCAGAAGACTCGATGAAAAAGCAGAAATTACGATGTTCGAAAGAGGACCTTATGTTTCTTTTTCTAATTGTGCATTGCCTTTTTTCTTGAGTAGAATGGTTGAACATAGTGATGATTTAGTTTTAATGAATCCTAATCAATTTGCTAAGCAATACAACATTGATGCGAGAGTGAATAGTGAAGTGATTGATGTTAAAACGGATGAGCACAAAGTAGTTATTAAAAATGTGTTAACTGGTGACACATATGAACAAGAATATGATACCTTATTCTTGTCTCCAGGGGCTAATCCAATTATGCCTCGTTCTATTAAAGGAATTACGTCTAAACATGTTTTCCCTGTTAGAAATGTTCCTGATATTGTCAAAATCGATAACTATATTCAAGATAATAAAGTGACCGATGTTGCTGTTATTGGTGGCGGATTTATTGGAATTGAAGTGATGGAAAATTTGAAAAAAGCAGGACTCAATCTTACATTAATTGAAGCTGCTAATCAAATTATGACACCATTTGATAAAGACATGGCTCAAATCTTAGAAAAAGAAATTTTAGATAATGATGTTAATCTTATTGTAAGTGATGCATTAGCCGAGATTAAAGATGATTGTGTTGTGACAGCAAGTGGTAAAAGCATCAACGCCCAAGTTGTGATTGTTGCCATTGGTGTGGTTCCTGAGGTTGGATTAGCTAAAAAAATTGGTGTTAAACTAGGAGTTACTGGTGGAATTGAAGTCGATCATAATTATCGCACGAATATTAAAGATGTTTATGCAGTGGGTGATGCGATTGAAACATATTCAGCAATGACACATAAACCAACTAGATTAACTTTAGCAGGACCTGCTCAAAGACAAGCTCGAGGCGCTGCTGATCATATGGTTGGTCGAGTGGTAGATAATAAAGGATGTATTGGTTCTAGTTGTATTAAAATATTTGAATTAAATGCTGCTAATACCGGACTAAATGAAAAACAATGTTTGGATGCAGGAATTCAATATGATTATGTATATATTATCCCAGGAGATAGTGTTGGAATCTTACCCACTGCTCATCCTATTCATTTAAAATTAATATTTGAAGTTCCAACTGGTAAAATCTTAGGATGTCAAGCCATTGGTAAGGGTAATACTGATAAACGGGTTGATGTAGTGGCTGCACTCATTACTATGGGGGCAACACTTGATGATCTAAAAGAATTAGAACTATGTTATTCTCCTATCTTCTCAACTGCAAAGGATCCTTTGAATCATGCGGCGTTGGTTGCTTTAAACATTCTTAATGGAGAATTTAAACAAGTGAAAGTATCAGAAATTAGAAAAATCGTTGAAAATGGTGGAATGGTTATTGATGTGAGAGAACCTCATGAATACGCGCTTGGCCACGTTAAAAATGCTATCAATATTCCAATGAGTGAATTTAGACAACGGTTGAATGAAATTCCTCATGATAAACCTGTATACGTTCATTGTCGTTCTGCACAAAGATCTTATAATGTCGCTAGAGCTTTAGGACAATTGGGTTTTGATAATATTTATAATATTTCAGGATCATTTATGGGTATTTGCTATAATCAATATTTTGAAGATGTTACATTAAAGAGAAATAAAATTGTAACCGAATACAATTTTAAATAAATATACGGAGGAAATATGAAAAATTTAAGTAAAAAACAATTGATCGAAGCAATTGTTGCGTTCTCGCTAATTGTATTAGTGTTGGTTTTGGGATTTGCCGGAGTGTTTGCTACAGGCACGGTATTTGCTAAGTTATTAATTGGTATTGGCTTTGGGTATGTTTTAACAAGAGGAGATTACGGGTTTGCTGGTTTATCAAACAGAGCTTGTAGAACAGGATCTACTAAACTATTAAGATCTTTATTGTTAATGTTTGTCGTTTCTGCTATGATTGTTGGAGCATTCTTAATCGGTGGAAACACATTAGGCTTATGGGTTAACCCAATTTCTTGGGGACTCTTAGTTGGTGGAATTTTATTTGGTATCGGTATGGCATTCTCAAGTTGCTGTGCAACAGGTGTTTTACAAGATGTACCTATTGGCTTTTCAAGAGCCGCTATTACCCTCATTTTCTTTGGGGTTGGTGTATTTCTTGGATTCCCACTTATGAGCTCAGGATTCGTTAGAACTTCACTCTTTACAACAGATAGTTATAATGGAGTATGGATGGTTGACTGGTTTAGTCAAGGCGGAACTAACATGACACTAGGTGTGGTTGGTGCTTTACTAGTTACTCTTTTATTTGCTGTAGGAGTAGGCCTTCTTGCAAAATTGTATGAAAAGAAAGTTGCTAAAAACTTCCCTGTAGAAACTCCTGAAGTTGTTGAAGAACAACCAGTTTCACTTTGGAATAGACTCTTTGTTAAGAAGTGGTCTTTAACTCAAACAGCATTGACCATTGCTTTATTATTCGGCCTATTATATGCTGTAAATAAACAAGGTTGGGGAGCTTCCACTGTTTATGGTCAATGGTTTGGAACTATATTAGCTAAATTAGGCGTCAGTGTTGATGCATTGGTTAGTTTTACAGGACAATTACCAGGATCATTTACTACTAAGTTATTTGAATCAGCAGGATACATGCAAAATATCGGTATTATCTTGGGTGCTTTCATCGGATTATTACTATCTGGTAAATTCGTAGAATCATTTAAAGCTGGACTCAAAATTAAACCGTTAGAAATTTTATTATTTGCAGTTGGTGGATTATTACTAGGATTTGGTACTAGATTATCATTAGGTTGTAATGTCGGTGCTTTATACACTCCAATCGCTAATTTCTCATTAGCTGGATGGTTCTATTTATTCTTCTTATTCGGTGGAGGATATTTAGGAAATATGTTAAGAAAAGCATTTTACAAAAAATTAAACAAATAGATTTATTCATTATTGAATAAAAACAGAAGCCTTTTTTCTATCAAGAAAAAAGGCTTTTCTTATAATATAAATCAAAATAGATGGAATTTTTCTTATAAGTATTGTATAATATAAAAAGGTTAGTACATGAGATAGAATGATTATCTCGCTATCATAGGCTTGATGGGGTAACATAAATAAGCATTATCTATTTGCAATATAATATGATATGAAAGGATGAATGTCCAATAGATTTTAAAGTATGGGACATAGAAAGAAAGTATGAAAGTTAAAAAACTAATAGTTTGGGTATCTATTATATTTATATGGTTTATTGTGACCATCCCACAATTTAATTTGGTTAGTGAAGTGGTTGTTCCCCCTCCCCATAAAGTTTTATTGACTTTCTTTGATTTTTTGTTAAATGGATATGGGGGTAAAACATTTTGGAGTCATATTTTTGCGAGTTTTGGGAGATTGTTCTTAGCCATCATCATTGCTATTATTATTGCTGTACCGTTGGGACTATTGTCTGGATATATCAAAAAGATTGATATTGTTGTTTCAACAATTGTTGAATTTGTAAGACCGTTGCCCCCTCTAGCTTATTATATGGTTCTTATTTTATGGTTAGGTATTGGAAACACGTCTAAAGTTGTCTTGTTATTTATAGCGGCTTTTGCTCCAGTTTATATTGCTTGTGTACAGGCGGTCAAACTTGTTCGATTTGATTATATATTATCAGCTAAAACATTGGGTGCTAATAAAATTCAATTATTTACAAATGTTGTGTTTCCAGCAGCATTGCCTAATATTTTTACGGGTATTCGTACCGCCACCGGGGTCGCATTTACCACACTGGTCAGTGCAGAAATGGTTGCTGCCATATCTGGAATTGGATGGGTAATACTAGATGCATCCAATAAATTAAATTCGAGAATTGTATTTGTTGGCATTATAATTATTGGAGTCGCTGCTATTTTTATTGATAAAGGGTTAAAATTGATTGAAGATAAAATCGTATTTTGGAAAGGACAAAATTAATGAAAAAAATATTTATATTGGTCATTCTATTATTGGTTTCGTTATCTGGATGTAAAAAAAATACCAATGAAATTAATATTGGGTTATTAAGAGTTCCGAATGATGCTATACTAGCCAAACAAATGGGCCTATTTGATGAAAAATATAATGCCCTTGGCTATAAGGTGAATTATTATTCATTTGATTCGGGTGTTGATGCGAATAAAGCACTGGTATCAGGTGACATTGATTTTGCTACGATGGGAAATATCAATTCCCTTGTTGCGTTGGGAAAAAACTTGAATGTTGAATTAATATGGATTCACGAAACATTAGGCGAAGTTGAAGCGTTGGTTGTTAGAAATAACTCAGGAATTCAGACAGTAGAAGACTTAGCGGGTAAAAGAGTTGGAACCACTTTTGTTTCAACGGCACATTATATTTTGTTGAATGTCTTAGCAGAAGCAGGGATAGAAGATCAAGTACAACTGTTGAACATGAAAACGAGTGAATTGGCTGCGGCTTGGTTACGAGGAGATATTGATGCTGTCTATACTTGGCAGCCTACTTTAGGAACACTTATTGATCATGATGGATTTGTTTTGGTTTCATCTGAGGATATGATAGAAAAAGGATATATGACGGCTAATGTTGAACTGGTTCGCAAACAATTTTCGTCTGTTCATCCTGAATTAGTAAAAATTTATGTTGAATGTATGGTAGAAGCTCGTACGTATTATGAAACAAATCGAACAGAGGCACTCCAAAAATTGGCAACAGAACTAGAATTATCAGTTAATGAAATCGATGTACAAGTCAGTGGATCTATTTGGACAAGTCTAGAAGAAATGAAAAATAGTGAGTTTATTACAGGATATGTTGATACCATGTTTTCACAGTCAGATTTCTTATTACAACAGGACTTTATTGATCGAGTTATTACAAGAGAAGAAGTGAGTATCTTTATCAATAATTCATATGCTTTAGGAGTGAATGATGAAAACATTAATCCAAATTAAAAATGTGAGTGTTGATTATGATAAGGATGAGGAAACCATTGGAGCCATTAATAAGGTATCACTTGATATCCACGAAAATGAATTTGTTTGCATATTAGGTCCGAGTGGTTGTGGGAAATCTACATTACTAAAAGTTATTGCTGGGTTTGTTTTTCCTAGCAAAGGAGAAGCCTTTATGAATGATTGTCTTATTCAAGGGCCAGATAAATCACGAGGGGTCATCTTTCAAGAGACTAATCTATTTCCTTGGTATGATGTTAAAAAAAATGTGACAATGGGACCTAAGTTGGCCAACAAATCCCCGCTAGAAATCGATGCTATTTGTGATAAATTTTTAGAACAAGTAGAACTAAAAGAGTATAAGGATTCTAAAGTTTTTGAACTATCTGGTGGACAAAAACAAAGAGTTGCTATTGCGAGAACGTTGGCAAATAATCCTGAAGTAATTTTGATGGATGAGCCGTTTGGTGCTTTAGACAGTTTTACTCGAAAAAAAATGCAAACGATGATTAGAACTTTATGGAAAAAGAATAATTCAACTATTTTTTTTGTCACTCATGATATTGAGGAAGCCTTATTACTGGGTACTAAAATATATGTCATGAGAAAAGGAGAACAAAGTATCGTTGCTGATTATGATATTGTTTACACTAATCGATTATTAATTAATCCGAAAGAACGTGTTCTTGAAGAAGACACTTTTATTCAATTAAAAGAACACATATTAACATTATTAGAAGAGTAAAAAAGTTTGATATAGACCAAATCAAAAAGATTTTTAAAGAAAATAAAAGATCAGAGTAAAAATAACCGGAAATGGTTATTTTTTTTATAATGGATGGCTATTTATTTGAATCTTGTTTGGATTTCTAAATTTTTATGTTTTATATAAGGTTAATTTTGTGGTATAATGGTTTAAAAATGAATTGGAGGATTTATGAAAAAGTTTGTATACTTATTAATTGCTTTTGCATCGATGTTTATGTTGGTAGGATGCCAACCAACGACGATTCAATCGATTGAAGTTGATCTGTCAGAACTTCCTACTATTATGACCGTAGAGAATTTTGAGATATATCTTATTAAACTGAACGTGACTATGAGTGACCAGACCGTGAAGACCGTGTATGCTGATGAAACCATGATCATGGAATCAGATCGCTTGAAATTACAAAGTCCCGGCATTCATGAAATTTCAGTTGAATTTCAAGGGTTTCACACTTCATTTACGGTTCAATTATATGAATTGATGACCGTTGTATTTTTAGATAAAGATGGTCAAGAATTAAGTGAGGTATCGGTTCCTAAGGGATCAGATGTAGTGGCACCAATTCATCCAATTTATGAAGGTTATACATTCATTGGTTGGAACACATCTTTAATTAATGTTCAAGAAAACAAGGAGATTCAAGCCATGTATGAACGAGACACGGTAACCATTACTTTTTATGTCAATGAGGTTATTATGAATGAAGTGGTTTGTCCTGTTGGTGAAGAACTTCTCGATATTCCTGTAGTTCCTGAGAAAGATGGATTTATTGGACAGTGGGATGTGAGTGATTTTTCGAATATCATGACTTCTTTTCAAGTCCATGCTATTTATAGCCCATTAGATGAGCAAATTTTTGAACCCATGATTGTAACCCTCAACGGCCTTTATTTGGATAAAGTTGTTGAAAGTGATATTGATTTAATGACGGAGTTAAATGGAGCTACCCTTTATTGGACTAGTGATCATGACACTTATTTAACAAATGATGGGAAATTGGCACGTCCATATCAAGATACGATGATTCAAATGAGTGTTGAGATGAATTATCGAGGACTTCAAGAAACTATTGTATATGATTTCACTTTAAAAGGATATCGCTCGCTAGATGAAGGAATTGCTTCGGGATATGTTTATCGTAGTTACAATGCATTAAGTGATGAATTCTTTGATACCATGGATATCATTTATTGTGCATTTGTTTTGATTGATGCTGAAGGAGGATTTACGGGACTTGCATCGAATAATGCATCTATTGCGTCTTCTAATCGTAGTTTTCTTAACAATATGACAACCTATGTCATTCCCAAATCTAAAGAAAAAGGAATTTACACAGTGGCTTCTTTAGGGGGTGGTGGAAGTGTTCCAAAAAATACTTTTGCACTTATAGCAGCAAGTGATACGTTACGAAAAGCTTTTGCAGCCAATGCTGTACAACTGATCAATGAATATGGATTTGATGGAGTTGACGTAGATTGGGAAAGCCCAACGACTGCTGAGAAGGTCAACTTTACGTTGTTGATGGAAGAACTCTATACTGCGGTCAAACAGAATAACCCCAATCATTTGGTGACGGCGGCGATTACGGGTGGAACGTGGCAACCTCCTCGATATGATTTGGAAAATTCAATACAATATTTAGATTATATCAATGTCATGACCTATGGAATGTGTAGTAGTAACGGAAATTATCAAAACGCTCTTTATCGTTCTCCTTCTTATCACAATACGACATTAAAAGTGGGGAATACATTAACCTCTTGCTCGATTGCTGAAAGTGTGACCATATTTAATAATTTAAAAGTTGCATCAAGTAAATTAATATTTGGACTTGCCTTTTATGGAATGAAACAAACCTATGTAAATGGTAGTTGGGTTGGAAGTGGATCTGTATTTTATACAGCCATTAAAAATACGTATTTGACCAGTGGTAATTATGATGTTTATTATGATGAAACGGCACAAGTACCTTATCTTCTTAGTAAAGACAATTTAACATTTGTTAGTTATGATAATTCTCAATCAATTATTGTGAAATGTCAATATGTGCTAGCTAATCAGTTGGCGGGAGTGATGTATTGGGAAAACGGATGTGACTTAACAGGGGATTTAGTTCATGCCATGTATGTTGGATTAGGAAAATAATGAATAATAAAACTCTTAAAGATTTTATCTTTAAGAGTTTTTAAAATATTTTAAAAA
>Ga0265294_10007400_pt1 | contig 13019 bp, 8 predicted proteins | sample MunlanPumphouse3_FD_192504 | JGI IMG/M metagenome (GOLD analysis project Ga0265294, IMG submission 192504) | Groundwater microbial communities from a municipal landfill in Southern Ontario, Canada - Pumphouse #3 | ecosystem: Environmental > Aquatic > Deep subsurface > Groundwater | place... | reverse complement strand
ATAATATCAGTGGTTTTCAGGTTTATCAATTCGCTCCTCCGTAACCCGGCAGAATAAATCAAGGCCAAAATACACTGATGCTTTATGTTATTACAGTTACTTAGTATTTTCCCGATCTCCTCTTTACTCAAAACAACCGGTAACAGCTTCTCTCTCCGCGGTCGCTCCATATCATAATACGCTTTCGTCTGCCCCAGTACTTTCTCATAGTAAAATTTTATCGCATTAATCCGCTGGTTCTGCTGACTTGTAGAAATATGATTATTCTTCACCAAATCCAGTATATAAGCATTTATTTCATCCCGAGTTATCTCGTTCAGCGCCCGATCTTTAAAGTACCGCATAAAATCGGCAAAGTAAGCGGTGTAGGTCTTCTTCGTCTGTGCACTGTATTGCTTCCGTATCAGGGTATTGGTATACGCTTCAGGGAGTTGCACCGGCTCTTTGGCAGGAATTACTCTGGAAAGTGGTATGGGCACTGGATTTGGCGAATTTTTCAGATCGGTATAGTCGATAAAGGCTATGGGTGACAAAGCGGAATAAAACTGATGTAGGTCAAATTCACTCCGCTTAAAATACCATTGGGCCTGGCTCTTACTATACCGTGCTCCCGGTAACTTACTGATTGCCTTTGCTATAACTTCATCAGTAGAGTGTTTGCACCATACCAATTCAGTGCTCTTGTACATCGCACAATTTAATATGATTCTTCTCGCCGGCAATGTATTGAGGTTTTAGGGAGTTAAAAGTAGAAAATATATTAAAGATTTGCAAGTGGCTACTGCTCAAAAATATTTTGGCGTAAAATGCACAACGGGCTATTAGCAAATAGGGTTCAGCTCCCGTATCCATGTTTTACGCATTCCGTCCGTGTCGTAGCGTAATAGATTTCCGGCATAGTCAAACATAACTTCTTGTGTTACTCTTTCAGGCCTTTTCGGCTGCATTCTGCCGTAACGCATCGTTCCGCGTCGTTAATGGTTAACAAATCCGTACCTTTCCAGTGTGCGTACTTGGGGTACTATGCCTTCGGCTAACTTCTTAGCAAACCCTCTCCGCGAAGATTTCCCGGGGTAAATTATTGTTCCTTCCGTATCACATGATGGATTTACTCCCTTTGGTTCTGCATGGGTAACAGGCATTATTATTCCATTCCCATTTACCCCATGATCAAGCCTGAAGGCCATTTTCTGTGCATTATAGCCATCTTTTGCCTTAGGCATCCTTCAGATTTGCAGTCGCCCACAACCCCCATGGCCTTAACGACAGGGTTACGTTCATTCGGTACTTTTGGGACTTGCACCCATTACACACCCCCTGTACGGCAAACTCGAGACGAAATTGAATTCGTCCGTTGCTGAGGGTGCAATAATTATTAAATAATGGATATTTTTTAAAATAATCCTCCCTGCTGATAGATATCCATCTGCACTTCAGAGAACTTATCAGCTACCATTTCTCTTTGGTTGGAGAGGTTGATAATTTTCCCGGTTTCAAAATTCACACGGATAGTATGTCCCTCTTCCAATCCTATTTCCTCCATCGACTGATAAGTCATGATAGGCATTGCGGCATTAATGGCATTGCGTTCATAGATAGCGCCGAACGATTCGGCAAGGATCAACTGAATACCGAGAGCCATAAAACAATCGACTGCCTGTTGGCGTGACGACCCACTGCCGAAGTTTTTCTGAACGACAACGATATCACCGGGTTTGGCTTTTTTTGCGAAATCTTCATAGCCCTTCAGGTTATCAAAGGTGCAGGGTCCCATTTCGTCTCTATTGGTAATTGTCAGATAACGGTTATGAAAAATCATATCGGTATCAATATTATCCTCCCGGATAAACCACACGCGGCCCTCCACTTCTATTGGGCGATCGACCTGCTGTTTTTCTTTTTTTTCTGCCGCATTAATTTTTGGCGGATGGAGTGCAAAATCCCAGTTCATAGGTTCATTGGGGATGTGGTCAGGGGTTGTAATAAAACCAGCCACTGCAGAAGCGGCAACGACATCAGGTGAGGCAAGATATACCTCCCCTTTCCCCTGTTTTCCGGGGAAGTTACGGTTTCCGGTGGAGACGGTTACCTCACCCGGGCCATTTTGTCCCACCTGACCGGCGGCACAGCCGGCACATCCGGGGTTGGAAACCAACGCACCCGCTGCCTTAAAAATTGAGATAAATCCTTTTTCGAGGCATTCAGCCCAGACTTCTTCGGTGGAAGGAACAATTTTCAACATCACTCCGGGGGCCACCTTTCGGCCTTTGAGAATAGCGGCAGCGGCGGCCATATCTTCCATACGACCATTGGTGCAGCTTCCGATAAAACCAGAATCGATTTTAATTTTTAAGGGGATCAGGTTTCCCAGGTCGGCCGTATCGTGGGGTTTTCCGGGTCGTGATACGCGGGGAGTAAACGTGCTGAGATCAATATCATATTCTTTTTCATAGAGGGCATCGGGATCGGCCATCACCTTTTCCAGTTGTCGGCCGGCACGGCTGCTGCTATAGGCCAAAATCTCGTCATTCGGGGTGAAGAAAATAATAATACAGCCCATTTCCGTTGCCATTGAAGCAATGGTAATGCGTTCATCGAGGGTAAATTTATCCACCGCTTCGCCATAAATTTCCACTGCATAGCCCAGTAATGTATTCGCACCAAATATATTCAACAGATTAAGGACGATATCTTTTGCCGTTATTGCATCAGGGCGTTTACCGTTCAGGTTTATTTTAACACTGGGAGGGACCTTAAACCACACCTTTCCTTTGGCCCATGCGGCGGCAATATCCTGATCGCCCATTCCCTGGCCAAAAGCGCCAACAGCGCCAAGAATATTCGCATGCGAATCGGTGGTAACTGCGGTATTTCCGGAATAGGAAAGACCTGCATGGATGAGGGTATGGGTACCAATTCCATTATTTATGTCGTAAACTGCAATTCCGTTTTCACGGGCGTAGATGCGGCAAATCTGCTGATTAACCGCATATTTTTGGTCAGAGCCCGTAGGATTACAATCGAAAGTAAAAAATGTTTTCGAGGGATCGGCGACAGAAAGGTTATTATCGCGCAGATTTTTTACCACGTTAGCGCCGCCAAAATCGCGAGCAGCGCGTACATCAATTTCAATATCAATAATATCACCCGGCTTAACCAGGTTTTGTTTTGAATGATTCGCCAGAATTTTTTCAATCAGATTCATCAGAAATAGTATTAAATTAAACGATTAACCGCTCTTTAAACGGAAGAAAAGTCATAAAATCGGCATGGTGAACCACATAGGCTTCGGTAGTTCTTTTGACAAGGTTTCCCTCACCGGCATGTGTGGCTATGATGTGGCATACTTCCGGAGGCAGTCCGCACTCTTCCGCAAGGGAAACACCGGAGAAAGGGTGGCGGAGATATTTTCCATAATTTCCCTGAACGGCTTTTCCCTCTTTATCCAGCTCATATTCAAGAAGTTTCCCCACATCGGCAAGAATAGCACCGGAGAGCAGCACATCCATATTCAGGGGCAATTCGCCATGATAGAATTCGAGGATTTTCAACCCGGCATCGCGGGCAATATGCACTACAGAGCGCTTATGATCCATAAAAGTAACTTTCAGATCAGGGCCGCAAAGCAAAGTAAAAGGGATACGGTTCAGATCATCGGGAGTAAGCACCGAACGTTCAAGAGCAACTTGCCAGGTACGGGCTGTTTTCTCGCGTAATTCTTCGTCTTTAATCCAGGCCAGTTCCGGCCACAATTCATATACATTCATACGGACAGGAATTTTAATTTTTTTTGTCACTGATTACTAATAATCAACATCTTGTGTCGCTTTGGTTTACAGTAATAAAATCATTACCGATAATTTTTTTATTTCATCTTGAAGGGAACTTATTTCATGGCAATCGCTTCGATTTCCACTTTTACTCCGAGTGGAAGTTTCACCACGCCAAAAGCGGCGCGTGCAGGGGGTTCTGAAGGGAAATAGGTAGCATAAACCTCATTCATAGCTTTGAAGTTGTCCATATCATCCAACAGACAAGTACATTTTACAATCTGCGACAGGGTATACCCTGCTTCCCCGGCAATGGCTTTGATATTTTCCAATACCTGGGTGGTTTGTTCGGTAATGGTTTCAGGGATTTGACCTGTAGCAGGATGAACAGGAATCTGGCCTGAGATAAACAACATTCCGTTTTGCTGAACAGCCTGGCTGTAAGGGCCTACTGCTTTTGGTGCATTTTCAGTGTGGATTATACGTTTCATACAGATGTTATTGTGGGTTTAAAATTACCTTCAAATGTATAACTATTTCATGAGAAAAACACAACCGTGTGAATCCGCACCATTATATTAAAATAACACACTCCTCTTTTGCCTTTATCCTGCAATGAAAATAAAAACAGCCCATTTCAACAGACAATAATCCTTACATCCGCGCAAATGCGGTTGCATTGGCTGCTCTGGCATATTGTTTGCAAAGCAGGCGATATTCGTAACACTCCTACTGTTACGTGATCTATTTTACTACTGTAAATAGTTCTGTTTGGTTGTTGGAAAGAAGGCAGTTCCGCCCGGAGTTGCCTTCTTCGTTTTCAGAACTCCGCCAGCAGGGTAAGTCGAAAAAAAACGCACAAACACGCATCCATAAAAAGTATTTCTAACGAAATATACAGGGAAATACAGGCCATAAAAAAATCCACAATACGCATGAAATTCTAATAATCACGGAAGTCTTTCTTTTTGGTAAGTTTCAGATCCTGAAGTAATTGCGACTTGGCATTCAGGGTAAAATTCCAGCCTTTTTGGGTTCCCAGAGGCGTCCAGTTGAAACGCATCTCCCAGCAATGCAAATCGCGGTAGATATTTAATTGTGTATAGGAAAGTTCAAAAGTTTGAAGGTCGTAGTTAGTATTAAATCCCAACTTCCATTTCGGGGTAATATTAATATCCCCCCGGAGGTTCATGGTATGTACATAATTCGGTATCTCCGTAACTTCATAATCAGTATAGCGATAAGTATTTCCGAGGTTAAGATTATAAGAAAGGCTTAAATTCCAGCTATTATTCCAGTCGAGATACATTTCCGGATTTTCCAATACTTCCAGTTTTTCCTCCTCAGTACCATAGGGAGAAGCGGAAATATCGGGGGATGGATTTTTGGATTGTTTTGCCTTTCTGCTGCTATTTAATTTGGAAGAGCTGATGGAATAACTCATACTAAAACGGAGGGACATATTTTCCTTTCGGAACAGGCGTTTATTCACTGAATACTGGAAAGTATTGATCGAACGCCCCAAAGAATCGACATAATAAGGGTTAAAACGGGCCGAATAATTGATATTAATAAGGTTAAATAATTTTGTCCGACCCGAGAGCGAAAGGGGATCCCAGTTCAGGGAGTCGCGGGCAATATCATAGGAAGTTGAGAGCGAGAGATTATCGATAATTTTTACCTTTTTTGTACCTGTGAGGGTATCGTTTTTATCTCTGATTTTTATTTCCAGATTATTATCGATTTTAAAATTCACCCTACCCGACTCGCCCGTTGAAACTCCTCCGTAAACCGAAGAATAGCCCCCGGCATTGAAAACCGAATAGGTGACCATTTGATCTGCGTCCGGATTATAATACGTTTTATAATATCCATATTGTTCTTTTCCGAAATCGGGGCGGTAACTAAAGCTCACCGAAGGGGTAACTACATGCCGTATGGCCCGCAACGGACTTTTTTTAAAGGCGACCATACCATAAATTTTTGTAGAGATACTGGAAGACACGCTATAATCTCTGCCGCTGATAAAGCCCGGAATGGTATCAGTTTGTACGTACCCTACCAGGGTGTCGTTGCCATTAAATAGGGTATCGCTGTTCCAGCTTTGCTCCACATGCTGCAGATACCAACGGTCGGTATAACTTACCGAATTGGTCATATTCAGGTACTTTAAGATCCGTATGGGGCTTTGAGCCGAAACCGTATGACGCATTCCGTTATTAAACTGTTGTAGTAAAGTGCCGTTTTCATAATTCATCAGCAAAACCGAATCGATAGTATTTAAAGAATTTTCTGCCACCATATTATATTGTACAGAGATATCTTCATACCACCTTTTTTTTCCGATGGGATTTCTTCGTTTAAGCGGATAAAAACGATTCACGTTCAGCGTCATCGAGGGTAAGGTTACTTTTAGCGACCGGGTAGAAGTATTCTGAGTGAGCCCGGAATTGAGGGTCAGATTGGCCCGGTTTTGAAAAAGATTAGCCTGATACGAAACGCTGGAGCTATAGGTATTGGAGAGATAATCGCGGGTAGAAGAAGGGGTATATTTATTAAAGTTGTTACTTACAATGTTCACATTTGCAGAGAAAGTACTGTTAGGCCGGGCCTTGGGATCCTGCTGGTGGCTCCACCGGATACGAAAATCGGTAGATTCCTGGTAGGAGGGGGTATTGGGTTGCCCCACTTTATTCAGTGCATAACTAAAACTGAAATTTCCACTATAACGGTACCGCAATTTATAGCGTAACGAAGGTTTTATGGCCCATGAACCCCGTGTATAGATATCTCCTAACACTTTCAGGTCGAAATAATCATTTATATGCCAGTAATATCCTCCATTTTCAAGAAAATACCCCCGGTTAGCCTGCTCCCCGTAACGGGGAATAACAATTCCGGAAGTGGCGCCTTTGGTAAGTGGAAACAAACCAAAGGGCAACCCAATGGGCAGGGGGACGTCTTCAATCTCAATCCATGCCAGTCCGGTCACTACCTTATCATCGGGGATAACACGCGCCCGTTTATAATGCAAGGCAAAATGCGGATGATCGGCATTACAGGTGGTATACCAGCCTTCGCCCATGTTCGAAGTATTGTCGTCAAGCTTTTTTACCACATCGCCATGTAAAAAACCTTCCCCTTCCTGCGTTTTTACATCCTTAATAATCCCCTGTTCGGTTTTATAATTGTAATGCATTTCGTTGGCATTAAACGAGAGTTCACCCTCGGTAAATTCCGGTGTTCCGGTTACTTTTCCGGTTGAATCAGGAACGCCGCGGGCAAAGGCAATACTCTTCGCAAAATCAATCTGAACATAGTTAGCTTTCAAATGGGTGGTTTGATAATCGATTTCCGCGCCCTCATACATATATACCATTTGGGAACGAATATCAAAAATCAGCGAATCCACAGAACGACACTCCACAACATCTTCCAGACCAAACGCGTTCTTTTGTGGTGTGGCTTTGGCCTGCAACAAAGTATCAGCAGCGATGTGGAGGCTGTCGCGAAGAAGGGCATGATTACTTGTATCGGAAGGAGGGCGCAATGGAACGGCCTCCTGGCCTGAACCTTCAGCAGGTAACCCGAAAACAAGCAGCAATACCAAAGCTGTAAAATAAAAGCTGAATATTTTTTTAGGCGCAGTCAAAGTCGTAATGAAATGCTATTTTTGTATGTTTTATGTTTGAAATGCTGAATTCCGGCATCAAAACTAATTAAAAATTGTGTACTTAGGTGAAACGAAAAATTATACTTTTTGGTCTGTTATGGGGTATTCATTTTTTAGGCGCAGGGGCTGCTGTGGCTCAGGGGGAAAATGAAGATAACCGTTACTGTGTTAAAACGGTAGTAATCGATGCCGGCCATGGAGGGAAAGACCCCGGGGCGGTATCGGGTAATATCAGGGAAAAGGACATTGCGCTGCGCATTGCACTCAAAACGGGAGCATACATCGAAAAATACCTGCCGGATGTAAAAGTATGTTATACCCGAACCGATGACCGCTTTGTTGAGCTTCACAAAAGGGCAAAGATAGCCAATGAAGCACAAGCGGATCTTTTTATCTCAATTCACTGCAATGCCAACAAATCGTCGAAGCCATTTGGCACAGAGACGTATGTAATGGGTTTACACAAAAGCCAGGCAAATCTTGAGGTGGCAAAAAAAGAAAACGCAGCAATTTTGTTGGAAGAGGATTACGAATCGGAATATGAAGGCTACGATCCGAATTTACCTGAAAACACGATTATTTTCAGTCTTTTTCAAAATGCCTTTTTAAATCAAAGCCTGACGATGGCATCCTTGGTTGAAGATCAGTTCAGGGAACGGGTACACCGCCACGACCGGGGCGTGAAACAGGCCGGATTTCTGGTGTTATACCGAACCACCATGCCCGGGATTCTGGTGGAAACGGGATTTTTGACAAACCCATCGGAACGGGCCTTTCTGGCCGGAGAAGAGGGACAAACTTTCATTGCATCAGCCATTTACAGGGCGTTTAAAAACTACAAAGAAGTACAGGAAAAACTCAACAACAGGGTTTCCAATGCCGCAGATCTGCCCATAACAGACGCCCTGATTATTCCGGAAAAGAGCACTCCGGAGATCCTCTTTACGGTACAGTTTCTTTCATCAAAAACCGAAAAACCCCTTTACTCCAACGAATTTACCGGAATCCCGGATCTGGGAATGTATCAACATCAAGGGCTGTTTAAATATACTACAGGAGAATTTACTACCTTTGAGGAAGCATCGGAACACCGAAAAACAATTATTACCAAGGGATTCTCCGATGCCTTTATTGTGGCCTTCCACTTTGGGGATCGCATTTCCATTGAGGAAGCCAGAAAAATGACTGCAAACAAGAGCAAACCATGAGAAAAAAAAACACCATTCAAAGAAAAAAAATCCTTCTGGCCCTTTTCTTTCTTGCCGGAATTGCAGTGCTCTATTGGGGCGTAAGTTTTCTGCAGGGAGTAGATATTTTTAACCAACAAACGATTATTTACAGCATCTATCCGCGGGTCGACGGGTTGGAACAAGGAGCTCCCGTTGATGTTCATGGGTTAACAATCGGACAGGTAAAAGATATCCGGTTTGCCCACAATGATCCCAACCAGATTCTGGTTGAGATGATGCTAAAAACCGACCTGGTTATTCCCAATACCAGTATTGCAAAAATTTATAGCTCCGACCTGCTGGGATCAAAATCGATTGGGTTGCACCTTAGCGGCGACGGAGCACCCATTAAAAATTATGACACCCTCTGTCCGGCTATTGAAACTTCGCTAATGGAGGAGGTGAACAGACAGGTGGCTCCAATAAAAATCAAAGCCGAAAACCTGCTTGCTTCCCTCGACACCATGGTGATTGCCGTGCAGAGCATTTTTAACGACTCGGCCCGTGAAAACCTGGCCGCCAGTTTCCGGAATATCAAACAATCGATTGATTACCTGAAAAATACTTCCTATAACATCGATACAATGGTTATCGCCCAAAAAGACCGTTTGGCGCAAATTGTGGGGAATGTGGAATCCATTACACGAAATATCGATAACCATTCAGCAGAAATCGCCAATATCATCACTAATTTTTCATCTTTCAGCGATACGCTTGCAGGCGTTGAACTGACGGAGACCATCAAACGCACCGACACGGCCTTAAATCAGTTCTCTGCAATGATAGAAAAATTGGATGAAGGGGAAGGAACCGTAGGTCAATTGATGAAAAACGACACTCTATACTTCAATCTGGAACGTTCGGCCCATGAACTGAACAGTCTTCTATACGACATCAAGCAAAACCCGGGACGGTATGTCCGGGTTTCGGTATTTGGCAGAAAACCAGCACCGTACAAGTCGACAGAGAAAGAATAAGTAGCAGATTTATGGTTGTGGCATCTTTTGGCGCAAGGCATCAGCACCCATCGTATCCGGCTGCATTGCATCCAAGGAATGCCTAATACCTTCCGGGGCGATACGCCAGGAAAAAATACCGGCAGGATCAGCGGGTCGTTCCTGATCGAGCCACTGGAATCCTTTTAATACCCGTTCCGCTTCCGGAAATTTCTCCGGCGGGTACAATGGAGCATGTGGGTTTGAAAGGTAGGCAATACGTACTACTTTGTTGTCCTCAACCCAAATTTTCATATCGCCCGATTCCGCCTTATTGATTCCGGCCAATACATCCTCCTCATCACGCAGGTAATAAATTGTTTGCGCATTTCCAAAAACATCCACCCGGCGCAACGCATTATCAATAAACCAGGCATGCATTTCGCCGCCACTAATCTGATTAAAATTCGATGGTTCATCAACAGAGATAATAAAAGCCGCATTGGCAAGCCGCATAGAACGAATGCGCTGCCCGGAAGTGTAAATAAATATCGTGTCGGCAGTCAGTTGGTTTTCTTCTGACCATAACACCGGAGAATAAAAAAGCGAGATGGTACTATCAACGAAGCTGTAAGCGATTGAATCGGCCATTCCCTGCAGGTCGTTACGAAAAAATTTCGCTTTATAAAAAGCAAACAACCGTTCGGCTTCCTGCGTACTGTCATTAAAATAAGTCAGCAGGGTATCGGCATGAAGGAACAAGGTATCCCGGTCATCAAATAACATGGCAAAAGCACTGTCGGTGACAAAACTAAACCCTTCATTCCTGTGATATTCAGAATACTGTCCTCTTACCTCAATATTCTGTGAGGTATCTGTGATTATCACATTGCGGAAAGCCTGTCCATATTCCGTGTTATTGTCGTAGAAAAGGCTGTCGGCACGCAGTATTTGTTCATCATAAAAGAGTACTACCTTTTTACTAAACCGGGCCAGGTCTTTTTTGGTATCATAAAATCCGTTTTCGCAATACATCCGGTTATTTTCATTAAAAATATCGGCAGGACCCTGAAAATATACCACTTCAGTATTTGTGTTATATTTCAGGGTATCGCAATACATCCGATAATCCGGATTAACCAATTCCACACTATCTTTAAAAAAAAGCAATTTTTCATCCGTAAAATAATATCCAAAGATACTATTCAGGACATTCTCTCCATTGAAAATTTCTGCACCGGTAGTATAATAGGCACTCCCGGTATTGCGGTCATAATAAAGCGTATCGGTATACAATTCAGTGGAAGGATCTTTCAGTTTAACATTTCGCTGCATTACCGCCAAACGGCTGTTTCCGTTGTATTTCAAATAATCGCCCCACAAATGCAAGGTGTCATTATCAATCACATGCACATTGCTGAATGCATCAAGGCTATTTTGATTTTCATTCAGATAGGCACTATCACAATACAAAAAAGCAGCTTCATGTTTAAAGAGCGCATTACCGCGAATAATGGTGATATCCTCACCCTTGTTTTTGTCATAAGTCCATTCATCGGCATGCACTACTTCAATACGGGCTCTTTCCTGCGTAAAGACCCACACGGGAAGAAGCAACAGACAAAGGAAAACGACAAGCTTTGTCATTAAACCGGTAAATTAAATTTTCTTTATAAAACGATACAAAACTACATATTAAAAGGTAAACCTCCGCAGGATAAATTCGTTGGGCGGGAAACACCGCAAAATTAATAACGTGACAGGGGGCGACAATATTCCCTGATTGCTAAATTTTATTATCTGGAAAAACTCCTTACATTTGGCAACCAGTTTTTAAGGCAAATAATCTCCATGAAAAAGCAATTTGACCCACAATTAAATTACCGTGAGACCTTACGGAAGATTGGCTATGTTCCATTAAACGAAGCCACACAGGAAACCTATGATCGCATCGGGTTCATGTCGGGACTGGAAGTGCACCAGCAATTAAAAACAAAAAAGAAACTCTTTTGTCATTGCCCGGCAGGCCTTTATCATAAAAATGAGGAGTACGATGCAGAAGTCATCCGGCACATGCGCCCGACACTAAGTGAGTTAGGCGAATATGACGGCACTGCATTGATGGAATTCAAAACCCGGAAAGAAATAATTTACCGAGTAAAAAATGAAACCACCTGTACCTATGAGGTGGATGATACCCCGCCCTTTCCTATCAACCGCGAAGCGCTGGAGATCGCTTTAAAAATTTCGTTGCTATCGAAGCTGAATATTGTCGGGGAAGTGCATATAACGCGCAAACAATACCTCGACGGAAGTATTCCAACAGGGTTTCAGCGTACGGCCATACTGGGTGTGGAGGGCGAAATTCCATTAAAAAATAAAACCGTCAGGTTAATACAACTGAGCATTGAAGAAGACAGTTGCCGTGAAATATCGGACATAGGCCATACCCGCATATACAAAACCGACCGTCTGGGAATGCCACTCATTGAAACGGTGACCTACCCCGACATGAAAAATCCGGAGGAAGTGAAAGAGGCCGCGCAATATATCCGGTTTCTGAACCGCAGCACCGGATTAGTACGAACAGGCATCGGAGCCGGCCGCGAGGATGTGAATGTCAGCTGTAAAGGCGGCACACGGGTAGAAGTAAAAGGTGTGGCCCACAACCAATGGATACCACAAATCACACATATTGAATGCTTTCGTCAGTGGGCATTGCTGCAAATCAGGGAAACGCTGAAACAAGGGATAAGCAAAACGGAATGGAAAATCGCCACCCGAAAGCTCAATTTCTATGATTTTAAATTTGAACATGAGGTATTAAAGGCAGCGAATGAACGAAAAGAAAAGTTTTACGCCGTAAACCTACCGGGCTTTAAAGGGATTTTATCACATTTTACGCAACCCGGAAAAATGTTTGCCCACGAAATTGCCGACCGGTTAAAGGTTATCGCCTGTATCGAACATCCAAACATGACCCACTCAGAAGCTATAAAGCCTTATGTTGAGGAAGAGGTTTTTCAGCGTATCCGTGAACTCATGGGGGCTACGGAAAAAGATGCACAGCTTCTGTTCTGGGCTCCCGAAGCGGATGTCAAAACGGCCATCGAAACTATCGAAGAACGCTGCCTGATGGCTTTCGACGGGGTTCCGAAAGAGACAAGAAAATACCTCAGCGATTGCACGACCCTATTTGAACGGGTTCTCCCGGGCGCCGACCGCATGTATCCCGACACCGATTCGGCCCCGATACCCCTCGAAAATGCTTATATCGAACGACTCCGCAAGTCCATCCCCAGCGATATCTATGAACGCTACAACCAAATGACGGAATGGAACATTCCGGAAGATACTTTTACCTATATTTTTAGAAATAACCTCTTTCCGCTTATTGATAAAATACACTCCG
>Ga0265294_10007398_pt1 | contig 13026 bp, 18 predicted proteins | sample MunlanPumphouse3_FD_192504 | JGI IMG/M metagenome (GOLD analysis project Ga0265294, IMG submission 192504) | Groundwater microbial communities from a municipal landfill in Southern Ontario, Canada - Pumphouse #3 | ecosystem: Environmental > Aquatic > Deep subsurface > Groundwater | place... | reverse complement strand
GAGCAAAGAAAAAAAGAAATACCAATATTGCCTAAAAAAATTGGCATAATTACTTCTAAGGGTGGTGCAGTTATTAATGATTTTTTAAATAATATCGGAAGATATGGTTTTCAAATTCAATTTATTGATTCAAGGGTTGAGGGCCTTGAAGCAGTTAAAGATATAATTAATAGCATTAAGACATTTAAGAAAAAAGATATAGATGTTTTGTTAATTATGCGTGGCGGGGGCTCATTAGAGTCATTTTTAGCATTTAATAACGAAATATTGATTAGAGAAGCAGTAGATCTTCCTTTTCCTTTAATTACAGCTATTGGACATGATAAAGATGTGCCACTGCTTTGTTTGTTGGCTGATAAAAGTGTTTCAACGCCATCAATTGCAGCAAGCTTTATTAATGAATCATGGCAAAAACTGGAGAGCGATTTAGATAACAAAAAAAGTAAAATATTTAATTTTTTTGAATCTATGTTGTCATCAACAGAGAATAAAATTAATAATTTGTTTTTCACAATTAAAAGTAAGATTGAAAAAGTAATTAATAACTTTAAAATTATTGAGTACAAGATTAGAGAAGTGATTCCTAATTTAATAGAGGGAGAAATTACAAAGATAAGAGAAAAAATTAACAATACAGAGCGTGTGATTAAATACAATGATCCGCAGAGAAACTTACGCTTAGGATATTGTATAGCGAAAAAGGATGATAAGATAATTAAAAGCATTGAAGATGTTAAAGTGGAAGAAGACATTGAATTAATGATCAGTAATGGATTAATAAAAAGTAAAATTAAAAAAATATATGAAAGAAAAAAATCTTAAAAGTAATTTAGAAAAACTTTCTTCAATAGTTGATTGGTTTGAAAAGCAAGAAGAAATTGATGTTGAGGAGGGTCTTAAAAAAGTAAAAGAATCAGTTGAGATATTAAAAGAGACCAAAAAACAATTTAGTGATGTTGAAAATCAGTTTGAGGAAATAAAAAAAGAAATTGAAGAATAATTTGATTATTTTTTTAAAAAAGCATATATTAATATCAGTACATTGACAGGTGTTTGTGATGAAAAAAGCTAATGGAAGAAATGGAGCAAGACCTAGAGAGAACAAAAGTAAATCCAATGGAAATCATAATGGAAACGGTAATGGCAATGGTTTTCATAAATATGGAATTTGTCCCAAGTGTGAGAAAGAGGGCCTACTAACGGAACATCATGTATGGAAGCGTTCTGTATGGGGACCAAACGATCATACGGTTTTCCTTTGCAGGGATTGTCATGATGAGCTTGAAAGCAAAGTAAGAATTATGGAGAATATGATTCTTCGATTATTTATGCTTTGCTATAAAGCGCTTTATTACGATTTCATGAACAGCAAGGAAGAATTGAGCGAAGATCATATTATGAAAATATGCATTGTTGGATTAAAGAAAATGATCAAGAAGATCATGACAGAATCCATTGGATTAAAGGAGGGCTGGATTGTTAAAAGAATGCAGAAAAAGGGGGTCCTATTAAGTAGAAGAGAGCAATAAATTATTGCCTCTTTTTTAATATTATAATATAATTAAATTGTAATAATAATTTATATCAATATGAATATATTAAATGATGACAAATTTCAGGAAGTAATATCTTCGGGCAAACCAGTATTGTTAGATGTATATACACAATGGTGCCCTCCTTGTAAGATTTTAGGACCAATACTTGAGAATTTGGAAGAGGAATACGATGATAAAGTTGATTTTTATAAAATGGATTTAGATCAGAATCCAATAACGGGAAATACTTTTGGGATTGATAGAATACCAACTGTTATGTTATTTGTTAACGGAGAAGTCAAAAGCTTTTTTGTGGGATTGAAAGATGTTGAGGAAATAAGAAGTTGGATAAATAAAAATATATGAACGAAGGAATAGAAAAACTAAAAAAAGAATATGGTGATTATGCAAAAGAAAATGGATTTAATTTAAATCCTAACGAGAAAATATTAGAAGGAGTTTTAAATGGATTGATTGCTAGAAAAGAAAACTTTGGAGAGAAATATTGTCCTTGTAGAAAAATGACGGGAAACAAAAGGGACGATAAAAAAATTATCTGTCCTTGTGTTTATCATAAAGATGAAATTGAAAAAGATGGTCACTGTTTCTGCAACCTTTTCACTCGTTAACTCTTCTGACGTACTCTCCTGATTCAGTATTGATTTCTATAATGTCTCCTTCGTTAATAAACAAGGGGGCATTTATTTTTACTCCAGTTTCAATAGTCACTGATTTATTTCCACTTTGAGCTCTGTCTCCCTTAATACCAGGTGGAACTTCGACTACTTTTAAGCTGACCTTAATAGGGACAACGATATTGATAATTTTATCTCTAAAGACAATAGTTGTCACAACCTCTCCTGATTTTAGAAATTTTCCAACATCTCCAATTAATGATTCATCTAATTCAAATCTTTTTGATGAGTTTTCCTTTTCAGAAAAGACATATTTACCTTTGTTGTTGTATATGAAGGTTGCTTCTTGTTTTTCTATCTCTGCTTCTTCAAAAGAATCTCTTGGTTGAGCTGTTTTAGCAATAACAGTTCCGTTAATTAAGTTCTTTAATTTCATCTGTAAGTAAGAGTGACCCCGTCCCTTGAAAGTGCTTTGAGCTTCAACTATTTCGTATGGTTGATCATTGATTGTGATAATTACCCCTTTGTTTAGTTCTGCGTATGATAACATATATTTATTATTTAATTATTATTCTTCAACTCTCCATTCTATTTTATTTTCCTTGTCAGCATATTCAAGCCATTCGCCACCGTCATCAATTACATACCATTTTCTTTTTACTTGAGACCACACCATTGGCTGATTATTGTAATATGGTTTTTTAACTATTTCTTTAGGTTTTAACTTGCCTAATTCTAACCATTTCTTAAAAACAGTTTCAATTGAATAATCAAGCTTTCTTGATTTTGCCCAATTGGCAACTATGGTGATAGCTTCTTTTGCTTTTTGCACAGAGCCAGCTAATTCTATTAATTCTTTAGCCGGTCGTGTAAATCTAGAATAGATTATCTTTCTCTTTTTAGCTGATTTTTTAATTTCGTCAAGAGTGAATCCCTTTGTTTCAAAAAAATGATTGACTACTTTTTGTATATCTGTTTCTTTATCCATTTATTTGTTTTGCAATTTGTAAATAAAAATCTTTTGCTTTTTGTAATTCTTTTTCTCCCAAAGCCGTTATCTTATATATTCTTTTTCTATTAATTTTTTCGCTTTCAACATAGTTTTGTTCTTCTAGGCGATAAAGGACCCTGTAAGGAGTAATGCTTCCTGGCTTAAATCCAAATTCTTTTTCAATTACCGAGTACGTATCCCAGGCATAATGAGGGCCTCTTTTAAGAATTATGAGGATATAAATCCAGAGATTTTCTTTCGTATTTGTTTTAATAAATCTTTCGTAAGGTGTCATAATTCTTGACAAACTATTTTACGCGTGTAAAATATAAATATAATAATTAATATATATAATATGGCAAATAAAACAGAAAAAAACAAGAAAGAAATTAGAATTGCAATTGCCGGAATAGGGAATTGTTGTAGTGCGCTAGTTCAAGGAATACATTATTACAAGGATATTAAAAATGACGATGAATTAGTTCCTGGCTTGATGCATAACGTTATTGGAAATTACAAAATATCAGATATTAAAATTGTTGCTGCATTTGATATTGATAAAAGAAAAGTTGGCAAAGATATTTCTGAAGCAATTTTTCAAAAGCCAAATTGCACAAAAGTATTTTGTGGCAATCTTCCTAAAACAGGGGCGATTGTAAAAATGGGACCAATTTTAGATGGTGTTGCTGACCATATGAAGGATTATCCAGAAGATCAAACATTTTTACCTTCTGACAAGAAAGCGGTTGATGTTGTTGAGGAGTTAAAGAAGAATAAGGTTGATGTTTTGGTAAACTATATGCCAGTAGGATCTCAAAAGGCAACAGAATTTTATGCTAAGGCGTGCTTAGAGGCAGGAGTAGCTTTTATTAACTCAATGCCTGTATTTATCTGTTCAGATGATGCATGGGAAAAGAAGTTTAGAGATAAAAATATTCCTTGCATTGGTGATGATATTAAATCACAAGTTGGTGCAACTATTACACACAGAGTATTATCACACTTATTTGCAGAAAGAGGAGTAACAGTTGATAGGTCATATCAGTTAAACGTTGGAGGAAATACTGACTTTTTAAACATGCTTGAAAAAAAGAGATTAAATACAAAAAAATTATCAAAAACAGAAGCTGTTGAAAGTCAACTAGCCAAGAGGTTAAGTTATGATAACTTACACGTTGGTCCATCTGACTGGGTACCTTTTCTAAAGGACAATAAGGTTTGTTTTATTCGTATGGAGGGAAGAAAGTTTGGTGACGTACCAATTGAATTAGAATTAAGATTATCAGTTGAAGATTCTCCTAATTCAGCAGGTTGTGTTATCGATGCTATTAGATTATTAAAAATTGCATTAGACAGAGGAGTTGGTGGAACATTATTATCACCATCAGCTTACTTTATGAAGCATCCAATGCAACAATTTAATGATGAAAAGGCAAGAGAAATGATTGAAGAATTTATACTTGATAAAAGAGAAAGATAAACTATAATAGAAATATGGAACCAATAAAAAGATTCACAAATTCAATTCAAGAGGGAAATCTTTGGATATACATATTAGCTCTTGGTAAAGAAATTGAAATTAAAGAAGAAGATGTTAAGGGTTTAATTTTTGAAAAGTTTGGATTTCTTCCAGGATCATTAATGATTAAAGCGATATTGTTCAGATTGAAAAATGAAGGATATGTAAGCAGGGAAAGATTTGCAAGTAAAAAGGCCTATAAGACAACTCAAAAGGGAATTGAGCAATTAGAAAAAATGCAATCTATTGTTTCTGAGACAATGGAAAAACTATGCTAGACACTAAAAGACATTGGTTTAAAGATTTAGAAAAATTAATTGGCAAGATTTTTGGATCTCTACCTTTAACACCAAATCAATATACATATCTTTCAGGAGTATTCGCTTTACTTGGATTATATTTTATGACTCAAGAAAATATTCTTTGGGCAACCATATTATTTTTAATTGCTGGAGGGTTAGATTTTGTTGACGGAAGTGTTGCAAGAGCAAAGAATATGTCTAGTAAGGTTGGAGCTTATCTAGACACTGTTTTTGATAGATATGTTGAGGGAATAATATTTTTTGGAATTTTATTTTTACCATTACCAGATTTTATAATTCCTGGTTATGCTTGGGTATTTTTAGCAATTTTTGGTTCAATGCTTACCACTTATGTTAAAGCAGCAGCTAAAGAGAAAGAACTAGTTAATCAAGAATTAAAAGGCGGCTTATTGTCTCGAGGAGAAAGGTTAATTTTAACTTTTGTTGCATTAATATTAGGAATTATCTATCCAGACTATCTCTATATGACATATGTTATTGCTTTGATCGCTGTTTTATCTAATATTACTGCTATCCAAAGATTTGTTTCAGCGGTATTGAAAAATAAAGATGAATAATATAAGAGGAATAATTTTTGATTTAGATGGTATTTTATTTGATAGTGAGTATTATCAATGGCAAGGATGGGTGGAGCCACTCAGAGAATATGGAATAGAACTTACAAAAGAGATGTATTTTAGTTATGCAGGTAAAAGTGGGAAACAGATTGATCAAGAATTAATTAAAGATTTTAATTTAGGAATTGAGAATAGCACTCTTTGGAACAAGAAGAAGGTTTTAATTGAAAAATGGTTTAATGAAAAAGCAATGCCAATTATGCCTTATGCAAAAGAAGCCGTTGAATATTTTAGTAGTAATCCCAACTTTAAAATTGCATTGTGTTCTGGTGGAGACAAAGAAGAGGTTGTTACAAAATTAGAAAAAAATGATTTTCTAAAATATTTCCCAGTTATTACTGCTGGAGATGATGTTGAAAAAAGTAAGCCATGGCCAGATATTTATCTTTTGGCGGTTGAAAAATTAGGATTAGATCCATCTCAATGCCTAGCTTTTGAAGATACTCAATATGGCCTTCAAGCAGCAAAAGATGCCGGAGTTTATTGTTTTGCAATACCTAATGAGTATTCATTAAATCAAGACTTTTCAAGAGCTGATAAGGTGCTATCTTCCTTGAAAGAAGCAATAGATTTTTTTAAGAAATAATCTTCATCTTAGCTAAAAAAGGAGTGATAATGTGATAAACAGGGGCCTTTCTACCAAAGACCCTTGTTTTTTTATTAATAATAGCACTCTTAAATTCTTCTAAGTTTTTCACATTAGCTTCGGTATAGGCATAGCCAACCCCTTTATGATAATGACTATCACTTCCAGCAGTCATTCCTGTATTGTTGTTTTTAGCAAATTGGAGCGCTTTTTTATCAGGATTAGAGAAGGGTTTTCTTGCATTAAAAACTTCTATTGCATCAATTATATCTAAATATTTTTTAATATCATCTCTAAAACCTTCTCCATTGTGAAATGGATGAGGGATAACAACTACTCCATTTTGTTTTTTAATTTCTTCCATTACAAACAATGGATCTTTCTTATGTCCATCAATTTGTTCTTTAAGAAACAACCCTAAAATATCACCCTTAGTTGTTTTAATTTCCTCTCCTAAAACAATTAAAAAATTGTGTTTTTTTCCTAATTCTAGTGCTTCATTCCAGCCGTTGGTATTTCCATGGTCTGTGATAGCTATTCCATCAATGCCCATTTTTTTCCCCTGAATAATTATCTTTTCTATATCTGAACCAGCATCATATGAGTATTTTGTATGACAATGTAGATCTATTTTCATAGCTTTATTATACTATTATTTTGACAAAGGGCAACATATTGATTATCATTAATAATGGAGTGATTATTATGAGTTACGTTTTAACATATTATAGGGTTCTATATAATCGTTTCTTAAAAGATTTAGATCTTTTAAGTAAGATTGGTAAGAATAATATAAAGACAGAAAAGGACAAAATACATATTTTTTGTTCTGATGACTGGCAATCAAATTTACTTATAAGCAAGTTTGGCCAACCAATTAACCAAAGAAGGACATAGCTCCTTCTTTTTACAATAAGGACATAATTTGTTATTATCTAATTATGAAAAAGAAGATATTTATTGCCATCAATCTACCTGAGAAGGTTAAGAATGAGCTTGTTAGCTATCAAGAAAAGATAGATGGATATTTTGATGATTTTTCTCCGATTAAATGGACGAGGAAAGACAATTTACATATCACAATGTTTTTTGTTGGTTTTGTTGAATATGATGAATTAGTAGAAATCTTTAATAGAATAGAAAAGTCAGTGGAAGATCTTGAGCCCTTTAGGGTTGAGTTAGATTCAATTACATACGGCCCGCTAGGTAAAACTCCCAAAATGATTTGGGTTAATGGTAAAAAAATACCAAGCATTATTGAAGCAAATAGGAAATTAGAAGAAGTTTTGTTTGAGATAAGACCAACTGAGCATGAGTTTACTCCCCATATAACATTAGGAAGAATAGTTCAGTGGCAGTTTAAGAAAATTGATGAGGACCAAGTTCCTCAAATAGAAGAATATCCAAAAATGTCTTTTAATGTTGATTCGATTGAAATTATGGAAAGTGTAAAAGGTAATTATATAACTTTAAAATCAATTAATCTATGAAAATACACTTTATAGGAATAGGAGGAATAGGTGTTTCTGCTTTAGCTCAACATTATTTATTAAAAGGGCACGATGTTTCTGGTGAAGATATAATTCAAGGAGGAATGATAGAAAGATTAAAAGAAATGGGAGCTAAAATATCAAAAGTAGAATCTTGTGATTTGTTGATTTATAGTCCTGCCATTAGCGAGGATCAATTGAATTCATTTAGAGAAAAAGGAATCAAAGTGATGAGTTATCCTGAAGCATTGGGCGAGATATCAAAAGAATATTTTACAATAGCTATTTCAGGGACTCATGGAAAAAGTACAACAACAGCAATGTTGTCTTTGATCCTAATTGAGGCAGGACTTGATCCAACAGTAATAGTTGGAACAAAACTTAAAGAGTTTGATAATTCTAATTTTAGAATGGGCGGTTCTAAGTATTTAATTATTGAGGCCTGCGAACACGAAGCATCATTTTTAAATTATCATCCAGATATTGGGGTGATATTAAATGTTGAAGCAGATCATCTTGATTATTATAAAAATATGCAAAATATTAAAGACGCTTTTGATAAATTTGCATCTCAGTCAAAAAAAGTTATTAAAGATGTGCCTATAATTGAAGAATTAAAAATGGGTGTTCCTGGGGAACATAATAGGATGAATGCTTTTTTTGCCATTAGTGTTGCTCGGGAACTAGGAATAAGTGATGAAGTATCTTTTAATGCTATATCAAAATTTAATGGAACATGGAGGAGGTTTGATGAACACATTATTAATGACTTAATTATTATTGATGATTATGCTCACCATCCAACAGAGATAATATCAACAGTTAAAAGTGTTAGAGAGAAATATCCTGACAAAAAAATATATTGTTTCTTTCAGCCACATCAACATCAAAGAACTTCATTATTACTCAACGAGTTTATAGATGTTTTTAGTCAATCACTAAAAATAATAGATAGAATGTTTCTAATTGATATTTATGATGTTTGTGGCAGAGAAAGCAAGGAAATAAAAATTAATTCAGAGGAGATTGCTAAAATGGTTGATGGTTTAGAGTACATTAAAAAAGAAAATGTTTTAACGAAAATAAAAGAGGCCGATGTTATTGTTTTTATGGGAGCAGGAGATATTTATAATTTAAGTTGTGATATTAGGAAAACTATAATATAATATAAAAATATGATGGAAATACCATTTTCAATATATTTAATAATTCCAAGCAGTATTTTTATTCTGTTGGTTGGTTTGTTTGTTTTAGTTAAAAATAGAAAACAAGACAGTGTCTTATTTTTATTTCTTTCTTTTGCTCAGTTTCTATGGGCTTTGATTGCTTTTATTGTCTGGCAGGATAGTGTCTTTCAAAACATGAGGGGAGGTATTATTCTAGACAAGTTTCTACTACTTTCAATATTTTTAATGCCAATATTCCTTTATCATTTTACGGTATCTTTTTGTAAGATCAAAACAACTAAATTACAATTTTTAATTATTTATATTGTTTCTGCTTTTTTGGTTTTCTTTTTAGATAAAGAGGTTGTTGTTAATGGAATATTTTTTTACAAGTGGGGAACTTGGGGCGTCGGAGGATTGATCCATTACTTATTTTCTTTCTTTATTTTAATTCTATTAACCTTGCCATTTTATAATATATTTAAAATATGGAAAAGTAAAAATGGAGCAAAAATAAAAAGCGAAATTGTTTTTTGGCTAGTCATTATCTTAGTAGCATCGGGAATAATATTTATTGATATGTTGCCTATTTATGGATACAATTTTTATCCATTGTTTTATCTAACAATACCGATTTATGCTCTTGTAATGGCATATATTCTTGTTAATAAAAAGCCACTATCATCAATAGCTACAAGTGATATTCTTGTAATTGCAATTTTGACATTTCTCTCATCTTTCATTATATTTCCTAATATAAACATATCAGCCGTAGAAAGAATAGTTGTCTTTGCTTTAATTTCTATACTTTCATTTTTAGTTTTAAAACACTCTAATGAGCTAACTGAACAAAAGATTGCTTTTGAAAAAAAGATAAAAGAAGGAACAAGAGAGATTGAGGAAAAGAACGCAGAACTTACTGAAATAAAAAACTTTCTTGAGAATACAAATTCAATATTAGAAAAAAAGGTAGAAGAAAGAACAAGAGAACTTCAGGGCCTAAATGATACCCTCGAAAAATTAGTTAGAGAGAGAACAAAAGAACTAGAAAGAAAAACATTGGAATTAGAGGAGAAGATAAGAGAACTAGAATATTTTAGTGAGGCCTTTATGGAAAGAGAAAATAGAATGATTGAATTAAAGTCAAAAATTAAAGAATTAGAAGAAAATAAATAATATGGAAAGATTATTAATAAAAGAAATATCAAATCACGAAGGAGAGAAAATTACCATAAAGGGGAGGATTTTTAATATTAGAAATTTAGGCAACATATCTTTTTTGATTGTCAGAGATTATTCAGGCGTTGTGCAAGTTGTTGCAAGTAAAGATCTAGAAGTTGGCCCAGGAGACATTGTTTCAATTGAAGGATTGATTAAGAAAGACGAAAGAGCTAAGGGAGGATACGAAATGAAAGCTGAAAAAATTGAAATAATTACTAAAAATAAAGAAACGCTACCATTTGATTTAGAAAAAGATGATATTAACTTAAACCTTAATACTTTGCTTGATTATAGAACTATTTCATTGAGACATCCTAAGGTGCAATCAATATTTAGGCTTTATGATACTTTATTGAAAAGCTATGACGAGTCAATGAGGGATGAGGGCTTCGTTGAAATTAAAACTCCTAAAATACTGGGATCGGCTAGTGAGGGCGGGGCAAATTTCTTTCAAGTTGATTATTTTGATAAAAAAGCAGTGTTAGCACAAAGCCCTCAGTTTTATAAGCAAATTATGGTTGGTGTTTTTGACAGAGTTTTTGAAGTTGGGCCTGTCTTTAGGGCTGAACCACATTTTACAACAAGACATGTCAATGAATATATTAGTTTAGACGCAGAGATGGGCTATATCGATGATTTTTATGATGTTATTAAAACACTTAATCGTGTGATCAAAAAAATGTTTGCTTGTCTAGGAATTGAAGATGTTCCAGAGGAAATACCTTGTGTTAAATTATCAGAGATAAAAAAAATCATTAAAGATAGGTATGATTATGATATTCCAGAAGATACAGATATCGATCCCAGGGGTGAGGACTTGGCTGGAAAATATGCAAAAGAAGAATTTAATTCTGACTTTATCTTTCTAACTCATTACCCAATAGATTATAGGCCTTTTTATACAATGTCTGAAGGAGAGGAAGCAATGGGATTTGATTTGTTATACAAGGGATTAGAAATAGCAACAGGTGGCCAGAGAATAAATGAATACGATCAATTGATTGAAAGTATGAAAAAGAAAAATGTAGAAATAGAAGGAATGGAATTCTATGTTAATGCTTTTAAGCATGCAATACCACCACACGGTGGCTGGGGAATGGGCTCCGAAAGAATTATCAAGCAAATTTTAAATCTTGATAGTATTAAAGAAGCAGTTTTATTTCCCAGAGATGTTAAAAGAATTGTTCCATGAATAAATTAATTATTCCAGTTGTTTTTGTTCTGTTATTGTCATTTTTCTTTGTTAGGGAAAGTGATTTTGTCATTCAAAATCAAGAAATTAATGCTGAGAGCGTAGATTTATTTAGACCTTTAAGTAAAGACAAGATCAATGAATTAAATTTAGATTCAAATAATTTTCTTTCCGTTTTTATTAAAGACAAAAAAGAGATCCTCTTATCAGAAAAGAAAATAAATGAGTCAATTGCTATTGCCTCACTAACCAAGTTGATGACCGCAATAATTGTTTTAGAGAATTATGATCTTGATGAATTAATTTCAATTAGTGCTTCATCTGTTGCTACATATGGAACCGCAGGAAACTTACAAATCGGAGAGGTTATGACCATTAAAGATCTTTTGTATATTACATTAATAGAATCAAGTAACGATGGGGCAGAGGCCTTTGCTGAGAAAATTGGTAGGAGTACTTTTATATACAAGATGAACCAAAAAGCATCAGAGTTGAATATGAAAAATACTAGATTTGTTAATCCAAGCGGATTAGACGAGGGAAGTTTGTATAATGTTTCTACTGCGGGTGATTTGAAAAAAATGGTAGTTTATATCTTAGAAAATCATGATTTAATAACAGAAATACTTTCCTTGTCAGAAAAAGAATTAACCAGCTATAGTGGAGTTAATAGAAAGATTAGAAACACTAATGTTTTATTAAAAGAAAGCGATGTTTACTTGTGGGGGAAAACAGGTTATACCTATAGAGCTAATGGTTGCTTAATTTTAATATTAAACAATTTTTCTATTAATAATAGTGATGGTTATGTGGTTAATATTATTGCGGGAGCTGATGATAGGTTTAATGAAGCAAGAAAATTAGAACAATGGTTAGAGCAATCTTTTATTTGGTAATATTATGGATATTTTAACTTTTAGTGCAATTAAAATATTAGTTTTATCATTTTCGTCAGCGATAATCTCTATTGTTATTGCTCATTATTTAGTTTCTTTTTTGTATAAAATAGAATTTTGGAAAAAGAATGCGAGAGAGAAAACAATAGATGGAAAAGAGGCCTCAGTATTTCTTTCTTTTCATAGAGAAAAAGAGACCAGTACTCCTAGGGGCGGAGGAATAGTTATATGGTTGAGCGTAGTCATTCTTTTACTAATATTATTAATATTAGGAAAAATCACTGATGTATGGTGGATTGAAAAATTAAACTTTTTATCAAGGGAGCAAACTTGGATACCATTATTTGCATTAATTACAGCTTCAATAATAGGACTTGTTGATGATATTTTAGTTGTTTATGGTAAGGGTAAATATATCGGCGGTGGATTAAAATTTAAAACAAGATTAATGCTTGTTACGATTATTGGAATTATTGGTGGTTACTGGCTTTATTATAAGTTGGGATGGAGTTCAATTTACATTCCTTTGATATTTAATTTTCCATACGGTTTCTATTTAGACATTGGAATATGGTTTATAGTTTTATATGTTATAGTGAGCTTAGCTTCATGGGCTTCTGGAGTGGTTGATGGGCTTGATGGTTTGGCTGGAGGTGTGTTTGGATCTATTTTCGGAGCGCTTGCCTTTATTGCTCTAAGTCAAGGAATGTATGATTTAGCAGCATTTTGTTTAATTATATGTGGCACATTATTTAGTTTCCTTTGGTTCAATATTCCACCCGCCAAGTTTTATATGGGGGAAACAGGTATTTTAGGGCTTACAATGGCAATGACAGCAGTGGCTTTTATTACCAA
>Ga0265294_10007397_pt1 | contig 13027 bp, 13 predicted proteins | sample MunlanPumphouse3_FD_192504 | JGI IMG/M metagenome (GOLD analysis project Ga0265294, IMG submission 192504) | Groundwater microbial communities from a municipal landfill in Southern Ontario, Canada - Pumphouse #3 | ecosystem: Environmental > Aquatic > Deep subsurface > Groundwater | place... | reverse complement strand
GCTACCAACCTGTTTGATAACAAGTCACTGGCCCTTCACCCCTACACCACCATCTACGGCAACTACAGCAAAGAAGCCAAAGCCCTGATGCACATCCACGACACGACCATCCGGCTGTCGGTAGGGTTGGAAGACCTGGAAGATTTGATGGAGGATTTGCAGCACTCGACTCAGGGTATTTGAGACGAGCGACTCAAGCTGTCGGCATCGTTCGGTTCGAATCAGTCGAATCGTTCCACTGGAGGTATTCGAAGCGGGCGGTTCGAATGAAGCGAATAGAGTTGGGGGATGCTTTTTGGAGTGTCTGAAAGCAAAACAGGACTTGGCGTGAAGACAAAACAGGACTTTACATACAACTAAAAACAGTATTTGGCTTCAACTAAAACAGGACTTGGCGTGAGCTAAAACAGTATTTAGCTTTGGGACTTTTCGGGACTTTTCAAAAAGTGTGTCAATTCATTTTCTGTGAATTTTGGAGGCTTTTCAACAATATGTTGGGCGCAGCCTCCAGGCTACGTCGAACTTGAGGCCGTCTTATTATTTACAATCTACGCCGAACTGAGTTTATATTAAGTGCGTAATTCAAACTTTCTTTGCAATTACAATCATTTCGTCGCCAATATTCATGGCAGATAATAAATTGTATAACATATTGTGACCCCATACAACGAATCTCAACTGCCATTTAGGTCTGCTCACTTTTTTGTTGAAATATTCCTGACGTTCCGCCTGTGTAGCAACTTTAGAGCCTTGCTTCTTTCTTTTTTTATCAAGAATAGAATACATTAGAAATAACTTAACTTCAATAGAGCTTTTAATTTTTACGACCTCAAATCCCTTATCTTCCAATAAATGAGTAATCGTCATTTTTGAAAAGTAATTGACATGATCCAGTCCCATAGCCTGCCAGTTTTCCTTGTGCTTTTTTGCAATATAGCTATCTATCTGAGGTACCTGAATTACAATAGAGCCTCCCTGCTTAAGCATTTCGGCACATTTTTCTACTGCCTTATCACAACAATCAATGTGCTCTAAAACATCCCACATCGTTATAAGGTCATAATGATCTTTTTTGGGGGAATAATCGAAAAAGTCAATGCATTCAACCGGGAGTTTTAAATAATCTTTAGCATAAGTAAATGGCATTCTCGCCATTTCGATACCGGCTACGTCATAACCCAGTAATCTCCCGGTGTGTAGGAAATGCCCCCATCCAACTCCCAAATCAAACAACTTCCCTTTCGGGCAATACTTTTGAATAGTTTTGTACCTTAACTTATGACGCTGAATTTTCAACCAGTCATTCCCGGCAATAACAGCCTTCAATGAGTCTTCGTTTTTATATTCAGAATAATTAATTTGTTTCCTGTAATAAGGAGGAATGAACACAAAACCACATTCACCACATTGAACAATGTTTATATTGTCTTTGTAAAACTTTGTAGTAAACTTTTTTTTGTCGTGATTTTTACAAACCTTGCATTCTACTTCATCGAGATAATGTATTTCCATATTTAAATAAATCTTATATTCCTTTTTTTAGTTATAACTATAAATCATTGTAATTAGCAAATTAAAAATCACCAGTTTTTCGCAAATGATTTTCACCCAATGTTCGGCGTAGTCTCCAGGTGGCTACGCTGAACTTGGGTGAAACTTATTTTGTTTGTGCAATTACAAATTTAAGTTTTTTGCCCTTAACTGTCAGACTAAATCGAAACTAATTCTTTTTATTTCTTTTTCAATTTCATTCCCTCAAACAAAAATCCGTTTTTATTTAACTTCAAACTGTCCTTCAATGGTTTGTAGTAGAATATATTATAATCAACAAATACAGGAAAAGCAATATGATATACATTGTTATTCGAGTTCTTTATATTATATTTCTCACTCTCTATAGTGTCCTGCAAAGGAAAAGGTACCCTATATGTACTGTCTTCAGGAGAAATATATCCTGTTAAATAAAAACTGTCAACAATCATTCCTTTGTTCAAAACCAAGCTGTCAGAATTCAGCGGGTAATCTATATCATTCACATTCAACGTCCATTTTACAGAAGTATCTGATTTCAGCGGATTATCAAACACAAACAAAAGAAATGAATTATTGTTGTTTTTCGTTTCCGTTACGACAATAGGGATATTTCGAATGTCTTGTATAAAGCTGTTAATTATTATTCGCTTGTTGTCTTTATCTCTCTTCCAATTGCCAAAAGAAACTTTTTTCACATACCAACTTGGCTGATAATGATAATTGAAAGTGCTATCATTATTTAATGTAATATAATGTGTAACAGGGATAACTTTAGGATATTTTCCTCGTTGAATGACTGTATATTTCCCAACTATATTTAGTTGGGACTGACACGAAAAAAATAGTATAATTCCTAAAAACAACAGGATTGATTTTATTAAGCATTTCATACTATTTATAATTTTCAGGTCGATAAATATAAATTCCTGTATTGGGGTCTTTTATTCCATATAACCATTGAAGAGAAATGCCAAATACAGTACGAGGGTATCTCGCGTCAGATGAAGGAACAATCCCATTTGTAATTGAGTATTCTGTGGCATATGCTTGTATTTCCAGTCCTCTATAATCAGCGTTAAAGTTTACAACATTACTTCCTAATTTTTCGAAAGATATTTTACCATTGTCATATTGCATAGCGTGAGTTGTTTCGTGCGCTCTGTTTCCTATCGTTCCGTAATTATTAATAACAACAGTTCCATCACTCATCGACGACAAGGTTGCCGTTGTTCCCGTTTCCACCGTATTAAACGTGTAGGACGTTTTAGAATCGCCTAATTGTGTTATACCTTTATCTAAATTGGATAATAGTGTCCTTTGAGTTTGCACATTTTCTAATTTCCCTTGTTGTTTCGCTATTTGTTGGTCTCTCTTTTCAGCACTTAATTTTGTATTATTCCCTATTTTGTCAATTTGTGCATTAATCTTTTGTTCTTGTTTTGCCAAAGATTTATCTCGATTTGCAATTTGTTGTTGTAACTGTTTAGCAATTTCTTCGTCTTTCTTTTCTTTCCACTCCCTCCCATCTGGATCCACAAACTTTACCGGATTATTTCCACACCACGCATACGGGCTGATATTATAATACTTTTCAGCCAGCGGATCCATCGTAGTTGTGCGCATAATAGCCGGATAATACCAACGGGCTTCGGAATCATACTCATCCAACCCATGCATTTCCACAAACTCTTTTCCACCGTATTTATACGGTTGCGATTCCGGGGTATCGCCACTGTTCGTTTTCCAAGGCAAACCACTGGGATAATACTGCGTTTTCCGTTCTGTTGCTGCAGCGTATGTTGTACTGCCACTTGTATACGAATCACGCCACACTTCCCGGTTATTCCCCAGATGGTCTTTCCGGTAGTAATGATAATGGGGTACCCCGTGAGAGGACGTGGAATAACCTTCCGGATTGTGTATTCGTTTTCCTATACTCTGAACCGCTCCAAAGGATTCCATGTACTCATGATTACCCACATAACTTGTCCCTATATAACCTATATCTCTCCAATCGCCGTATTCTGAATCCCAGTATTCATTCCAGGGACAAACACCTCCTACCGGGATGTTTACCTCGTCAATCAGGGTGAAATACTTGCTCCGTAATTTGCGCCCGCCGGCGTCGTAGTCGTTCACAATCATGTGACCTTTACGGAACTGGATTGTATCGGGCAAATTTAATGAAGTATATCAAATGAAGAATGCTCAATGTCAGATTTTTGTTTCATGAAAACAAATCATACTTATCTAATAACAAACATTTGCATAATATACTAACATCCATTTTTTATTGATTAATGCATACTCATATACAATTATCCAATCTGTTCCTTTCAAACGTATATGTTCGCGAAGATTACTTCCGACCTTTTCAATAGATATTTCAAACTCATCATTTTCGTTTTTTATTTCTTGTAAAAACCGCCAACCACTTTTTTTCCAGAATAACTTATTGTTTTTTATGAAATACTCATCATTTTCCATTTCAAAAGACTCATCATCTCCATAGATAAAATCTGAGACTTCTCCAGGTAACGGAAAATCTATACGAGAAATCTGAAAAATGCTATCCCCAAAAAACTTATCATGAAATGCATCAAAATTCTCTATTTCTTCATCTATTTTTGAAGAGATTTTGTTGACAGGAACATCTACTTTTTTTTCATTTTTATTAGTACATCCACTTATTGCAGATATAATTAGAATTGTGGTAATCACACCTAAGATTAAATGAGAATTTTTCATTATCTATATTTTATTTGATGGTTATTTTGAGAAATTAATTCATCACTGTCCATTCTATTTTTTATAATACCACTTAAGAAAATCATCATTATAGAATTGATCTGTCATTCTTGCCGGCTGATTGTACCTACCTGTATTTCCATAAGTATCAGGTCTGACTGTTGACCATTCGAGATCCTGAATACTTTCTTCTAATGTCTTTTGATTATTTGGTTTTTGCCCGGTAACAGTGACCTGCTTTAATTCAATAGGATTTTTTTCATTAACAGATATTTCTAAATTATCCAATAGCTCTTGTAAATCGGCTATCAACATCGGATCAATGGGTTCGCCATTTAATAAAACTTCTAAATGAAGATGAGGGCCGGAAACACCGCCGGACTTTCCTGATAATGCAATTATCTCTCCATTAATAACTTTATCTCCTTTTTTAAATTTCATGCCACTTCCATCTAAATGAGCATACCTTGTCGTATATCCATTCTCATGTTGAACTTCCACATACCAACCCCACCCTGTTTTCGTTTTAGGATTCAGTTGATGCTTTATCTTTGTTACAATTCCATCTGCGAGTACACGAACATTATTACCTAATGATACTGAAAAATCTTGCCCAAGATGTGGTCTTAGAATATTTCTATTAACTGGGTGGGTTCTTGGTATAAGAGTAAATCCTCTATTTCCAACCCGACCATTGTCAACAACACTTTTTGTTGGCCACAATCCGTTTGGATCAATATATATAACAGGATTATTCAGACAATACACATATGGTGAAACTGAATAATATAATTCTGCCAGTGGATCCCAAGTTCGGCGTAGCCTCCAGGCTACGTCGTGCTAAAAGAAAGTCTCTGGACTTTCTGATAATCAACAACTACCTTATCGTACGCATCAACGGTAGTTTATCTATCGGTAGAATCATATCAACAACATCAAGCAAACAACTCTTTGCTGCAAATGACCGTGCACTTGAATAAAGGTAATCTTCCGGTTTTTCAACAATACCTGCTCTTACAGGATTATCATGTATATAATGAATCTTTTGTAATATAAATTTATCGCTATAAATCTGCTCTGCATGGTTCTCATGTGTCCAAACCTGATACTTTTCATTGCGTTTATGCTTTTTTGCCGCAAACTCAAACAAATTCAACATCCACTGTTTTCTGCTTTCTGGTCCCAACTCTAATTCTTTCAGAATTTGTTTTGCAGTATAACTCTTAAACTCCTTTATGGTTTCACTTAATCGACCCGTATTACTGCTTATAAGCAGATGAATATGATTACTCATAATTACAAAAACGTAAATCTCCAGCCCTTTGTTCTGCTGACAAAATTTCAAACTATCGATAATAATATCCCGATAAACTTTTCTTGTAAACAAATCAATCCAATCAATGATTTGAAAAGTTACATAATGCATTAAATCCTGTTCTACAATTTGATATCCTGTACTCATAATTAAAATTTTAGGTTTGTCTTTATTATCTACCAGCCGGAGGCCGGTTTCTTGCACGACGTAGTCTGGAGACTACGCCGAACTTGGGTTTATCCACCCAAAAGACCAGGAATGCTTTTTATTTGAGTAACAGGGATATTTATGGCACTCATCTGAGAGCTTTTTACATCCAAGCCCTTTTGAGTTCCAACTACCAATACTTCATCGAGTTCTGTGCTTTCAAAAAGTTGTACGTTAATCACAGTATCCTTTGTTAGCCTGAAATGATGACTTTGTGTAGCTAATCCGACATGGGAATATCTTAAATCTACTTCGCTTGTTGGTAACGTGATTGAATAAAACCCGTATGAGTTACTTGCTGTTCCGTTGCCCGATTTGTTATCAAGAACCGAAGCGTTAATAAGCGTTTCTCCACTCTTATTTATAGTAACATATCCACTGACAGTGTAATTTTGTGCAAAGCTAAAACTGTTGGTGAGAATAAATAGAATTATAAAAAGCTGTGACTTTCTCTCGAAAATTACAGCTAAGTTGTAGATAATCATCTTGTAAAAATTAAGGATTCCTGGACGGTAGATTATATTTCAATTTTAGTGACACCCCGTAATACGAATAATTATACTTAAATATCGGATTAAACATCACTTCAGGCTCAAGATAGAATTTATTCGACAAAGGAAAAGTTTTACCTAACTTCACAACCCAACCCATATAAAACTTCGGATTGGGATTGTATGATGTCAGTTCAGTCTCCCCAAATTTGGTAATATCTTTCCATCCGACAAAATAATCAAAACCAAGTCCCGTTGAAATGTTAACTATATCAGAATAGAATTTATATAAAAAAGGTATTGTCACGTAGTTCTCCATAACATGGAATGTCTGGTAGGTGTTTATGCCAATTAAACCATCAAAATATTGATCGGCACTTCTTTGACTGAACCCAATTTCAAATCCACTATGTTTGGATAATTGTTTCTCGTATGAGAAAACAACACCTTGTCTCATAACACCATCACTTTTCATTTCACTGTTTAATCCAACAGCTATAAACTCATTTTTCTGTGCAATTAAACTGATTGAAAGAAAAAGTAGAAATCCGGATAAAAAATTTCTTGTCATTGTTTTAAATTTATATAAGTTGTAAAAAAAGTAACGCTTTATTGCCAAAAAGATGTCTTATTTCAAGAATAATTTTAAACTTATAGTACAACTTTTATTATTACTCGCAACTAATTTCAAACGTTATAATACCCCATGTATAAGTAGCACCATTACCAACCTGATCATAATCAATCCAACTGTCTGCAAATACTATATCCTTATTTGTAGCAGGAGTTGTTGTCGATGTTTTTGTTGTTATTCCTGTAGTTTTATCCGTGAAATTTGTTTCTATTGTTTTTGCTGATGAAGTTCCGTCTTGTTCAGTCCAAATTAATCGCCTACCATAATTTCTTTCGTTACTCAACCAAAAAGGACAATCAACCAATGTTGTATTCCATTTTACTCCGTTGACAAATAAGCCATGTTTTATCCAGTCTTTGGCATACATGAATGAACTGTTCCTTGATTCAGTTACAGCATTTGTCAACGGATTAATTAATGCATATATTACATTTAATCTAACTTCAGGTTCTCCATCAATCCAACCTTCCACAGTTCTTTTTGCTGAAATTGAAGTAAATTTAGCTTTGATTATTTTCATTATTTTTCCTTCATTTGCAACAACTGCTTTTTTTGATTGAGATTTAACTTGCTGATTTTGCGCACATAAATATCCCGATCTTTCATTATTTGAAATTACAAGATAATTTTTATCAGGATCTATATCGCTTCTAACATATCCAGTTGTGCCATCCTTTTTAATAAATAGTAATTCTCTTATTTCACCTTCAATATATTCTTCTGGTTTTATCACAATCCCTTCAAAACTAGTGCTGTCACCTCCATCGCAAATGTAATAATAAATTTGAATCAGACTGTCTTGACTTAATATTGAAGGAGTGAAACTGTTGTTGTCAATTTTAGATTTCGACTTTTGGATTAATGGGCTGTTTTCAACAATATTAAATACCTTTGAGTTATCGCTAAGTGTTTGTTCGAACAAATCTTTACATAGTACATTTCTATCACCATCAACTTTCTTGTTACATTCTGTAATTATTGTTGTAATAAGATCCGGTGATACACTCGACATTTCTATTATACTTTTTGCAAGAAGTACCCTGTTTTGACTAACATTGGAACTGTATTCATATTTTTCTATCTCATTTGACTCAATAGAATCCTTATTTTCGCATGAATAAACAGTTATAAATAAAATCACGAATAAATAAATAAATTTTTTCATTTTTAATTGTTTTTCTGAATGCTGTTACACATTCTGTTTGTAAACTAAATTTTCCTTGAAGCACGGTTTTTTACCGATAGATGTTTTCCGGCTTTCGAGAGATTGTGCTTCCTTTTCCCGCATAAGGTCAATTTAAGTGTAAACATCCTCATAAATTTGTCATTTTTGATAGTTGTTACTATCTCGTTACCTCCTTTCTTTTTTGATTTTGACTATTGAATGTGTATGTGTCTAATATCCAGTATTAGTTTTAATTATTAGCTTTATTGTTCAAACAAATTTTTATTTGTCAAAATGCTGCCAAAATCCAGATAAAATTCATAATTTTATTTGGCTGTTGCCAATAAGAAACATGATATTTTATCCATAATAAAGAATTTAAAAAGGAAATAAAATAAAAATGTTCTATAATTTCTCGTTGCCAAATATAAATAAAGTTTTTCAACAAAAATTTCACACGGTTTTATCAAACTTTTATCAAAATCATTGAATTTCAATAAAAAGTAACAAATCTTGTTAGAACTAAAAACTGCATAAGTTTGATTTTAAGCAATTTAGTTTGTTTAACACTTGAAATCCGCTACATCAAATATTAACATTATTTAACCATTGAATATTGAAATTTTTTCTGGTTTCCTACAATTAAGGTTCCATTTTTTTACTTACCTGCCGAAGGTCGGTTTTCTACGCGACGTAGTCTGGAGACTACGACGGGCCAAAGACTACGACAATCAAAAGCGTTAAGATAAAATTATCCTGCGAACGTAATCAAAAAATTCATACTGAAATTCCACGCCGTCACCACCACAATTGCGATCAGCTTTGCCAGATAAAAATTCAGTTTCAACTTGCCATTCAGCAGCAGGATAACGAGGTTATTGATGGCCAGTCCGATTACGGAGATGAAGATAAAAGAGAAGTATTCACGGGAGACTTGTTCGCTCTGACTGGCAAATGTCCACAAGCGGTTCCAGATGTAATTAGAAGAAGCGGCCAATATAAAGCCGGCTGAATTAGCGATGTACTGATTTAGCTTAACTTTTTCTTTCAGCAACCAGGTGATGCCATAGTCGATGAGCATGCCGGAGAAACCCACCAGCATAAATTTAAGCAACTTAACTACGAGCAAACTTTCTATCATGGTTGATGTATCTTAACAGGAACAACCGGCGCGTTGAGCGTTGGACCGAACCAGGATTTCAGCGAGAGGGTAAAATTACAGGCATCAACCTGTAAAACAGGAATAGCTAATTTTACCTCTGTACTCACTTCCTTTCCTGCCGGAATTGAATCGCTTATTTGGTAAATTGCCGGGACTTCAATCATTTTTTCTTTATTGATAAAAACACCAATAAGCTCTCCCGGAAACACGGAATGATTAAAATGATAATCCTGTGCGGATGTGTTATGCAGCACCACAGGCATTACAATCGTATCGCCGGGAATAACTACTTTCTCAGGGAGTTCATAGCTGATCCTGATGTGGTTAGTCACCTGCAAACTATCCGTAAAAAAGCCCCGGAAGGTAGAACCGTTGACATAGCACAACAATTTCGAGCGCCCCTCATAATTTCCGGTAATCAACACAGGCTGATGATAAAAATCAGTGTCAAACTTCCAGATGTCGAACTGCGTGCGGCGGGTGTATAACGAACTAATCAACTGCGTTTTGCCACCGGTAAAATAATGATATAAGGAAGGATGTTCGAAGGAACCCCTGATGATAACCGGCACATCTCCTGCAATGGCATGCAAAGTCGTATATTTAAGCTCTTTACCGTGAAATTTAAGTCGTTGAGGCAACAAATCCGTCACAAGTAACACGCGCGCCATCAACACCAAAATCAACGACGGATATACAAACCGACGGATGTAGCGTTCCAGTTTCGGGTTTAATTCCGATTCACGCATCACCAGTATCATCATCGGCAGGGCAGCCACGATGGTCCAGTGCGGTTCCACATGTCCCCGGAAAGTCATTCCCCAGAAAAACAGGAAAAAACCAATTATGATAAAATACAGTGCCCTGTCGAACAGCTCAATTTTTCTTTTGCTGAAAAGCACCCAACATACAGCGATCAGGGTAAAAGGATTAAAGACAGCCAGTTGATTAGGCAGGTAATCCAGGAAATACTTCCATTGAAACCCTGTTGATCTGTCAAACAAGTGATATTGAATTGCAGGAAAATCATGTTGGATTTGCCAGCAAATGTGCGGGATAAGCAGAACAATAGCTAAAAATCCGGCCAACCAGAACCTGTAATTCAATAACAATTTCAGATTTGATAATACCACCATCACAATCAGCAATCCGGCATGGTATTTACTGTACACCATCCCGACCATAGCCACGGTCAGCAACAAACTATTGAGCAGGTTATCCTGTTTCAGGAAAAGTCGATACGCATACAGGAAAAATGCTGCAAAAAGAAGGAGAGGTACATCCGGGGTAGTAATAAAGCCGTAGGCACTGAACATAACGATGGAAGCCGCAAGTGCAAAAAAACGTACCACCGAGCGATTCGAATTCAGCCTCAAACCTGTCGTTTTCCATATTAAAACCAAGGTAGCGAGTTGTGTTACAACAGTTATAAAACGAACACCCAAATTGCGCGGAAAGAGTAAAGATCCGAGATAGGTAAACAAGGCTACCATGGGAGGATGGTCAAAATAACCCCAGTCTAATGCCTTACCCCAAAAAGCATAATAAGCCTCATCGTTGGTGATTTCGGTGAAAACCGCCTGAAACAGATTCAGCAGAAACCAACCCGACAAAAACAAGATAAAGAGTTGTACCGGAGTGATTCGTTTCATTTGTCAGCAAGGATGGTCATGCAACGCTGCAAACCATCTTCCCAATGTGGAATTTGAATGTTATATACAGATTTTATTTTGCTTTTATTCAGCACACTGTAATGCGGACGGGGTGTTTTTGCCGGATAATCCTTGCTTTCGATGGGTAAAACCCGGCAATTAATACCAGCTATTTTGTGTATGGAAATGGTGAAATCGTACCAGCTGCACACACCTTCGTTTGAATAGTGATAGATTCCCGGAACACATTTATCAGCCGAAATCACCTGTAGTAATGCATCAGCTAAATCTGCCGCATAGGTTGGCGTACCTACCTGATCAAATATCACGTTCAGGCTGTCGCGTTCCCGGCCGAGCCTTATCATGGTTTTAACAAAGTTATTTCCGAAGGAAGAATATAGCCAGGAAGTCCGGACGATTACCGAACCGGGACAAACATCTTTCAACAATTGCTCTCCCGCCAGTTTCGATTTTCCGTAAACCGTAGCCGGACAAACAGGCATGTCTTCCGTGTAAGGAAGATAACTTTTCCCGTCAAACACGTAATCAGTTGATACATGGACGATTTTGACACCATAGCGAACAGCTGCTTTCCCTAAAAAACCAAGAGCTTTTTCGTTAATCAGATAACTAAGTTCAACATCCTCCTCGGCTTTATCAACAGCAGTATAAGCTGCACAATTCAATAAAAAATCAATTTTATGCGCGGCAAAAAAAGTATCAACAGCCTGCTGATTACAGATATCCAACTCATCCACATCTGTAAAAATAAAATCAAGCTGAGGATAAGAAGCTGAAAGCACTTGGATTTCATTCCCCAACTGACCTTTACTTCCCGTAACCAAAACCGTTTTTATAGCCATGTTTTTTACGTTTCGCGTATCTAAAAATTCATTTCAGCGTCTTTAAACAAGGGATGTAGCTCGTCTTTGGGAGACACGATTGCTTTATCAGCCGGAATCTTCCAATCAATATTCAACGCCGGATCATTATATAAAATACCTCTTTCCATTGGTTGATTATAGAAATCATCGCACTTGTATGTAAAAAGAGCCGTCTCGCTAACAACTGAAAAACCATGAGCAAATCCTTTTGGAATGAGGAATTGCAATTTATTTTCAGCCGACAATTCAACCCCGTACCATTGTCCGAAAGTAGGAGAATTTTTTCTTAAATCAACCGCCACATCCCAAACAGCACCAATAGCAACTAACACTAATTTCGACTGACTATGTGGATTTAGCTGGTAATGCAACCCGCGAATTACCCCATAAGATGATTTGGATTGATTGTCCTGACAAAAATCCAGCTGAATACCTGATTTAGCGTATTGATCCCGATTGTAAGTCTCACAGAAAAAGCCCCGTGCATCTTCAAAGACACGTGGTTTGATAATTAATAATCCGGCAATGGGTGTCTGAATGATTTCCATGAATCAGAATGTTTTTTCGTTGGCAATTTTAATCATGTACTCTCCGTAATGATTTTTTTTGAGGGGCTCAGCCAGTTTCAATAGTTGTTCTTTGCTGATGTATCCGTTCCGGAAAGCAATTTCTTCGATACAAGCTACTTTCAGTCCCTGGCGATTTTCGATGGTGGCGATGAAGTTGGAGGCTTCGAGCAAACTGTCATGCGTTCCCGTATCCAGCCAGGCCATGCCGCGTCCCATGATTTTCATACTTAATCTTTCTTCTTCCAAATAGAGCCTGTTTAAATCGGTGATTTCCAATTCTCCTCTCTTCGATGGTTTCAGCGATTTGGCTTTTTTCACCACATCGTTACTGTAGAAATACAAACCGGTAACGGCATAATTTGATTTGGGTACGGATGGTTTTTCTTCCAGACTGAGCACCTTTCCATCTGCATCAAAGTCAGCAACTCCATAGCGTTCGGGATCATTCACATAATATCCGAAAACGATGGCGCCATCCTGCAATTTGGCTGCATCCCTCAGTGTTCTCGAAAAATCAAATCCATAGAATATATTATCACCAAGGATCATACATACCGAGTCACCACCAATAAACTTTTCGCCAATGATAAAGGCCTGTGCCAGTCCGTCCGGCGATGGTTGTATAGCATATTCGAGTTTAATTCCCAAATCCTCTCCGTTTCCGAGC
>Ga0265294_10007396_pt1 | contig 13027 bp, 10 predicted proteins | sample MunlanPumphouse3_FD_192504 | JGI IMG/M metagenome (GOLD analysis project Ga0265294, IMG submission 192504) | Groundwater microbial communities from a municipal landfill in Southern Ontario, Canada - Pumphouse #3 | ecosystem: Environmental > Aquatic > Deep subsurface > Groundwater | place... | reverse complement strand
TCATACCGGCTATGTTCAATAAGACAGTAGGTGCACTGAAGGCTGGTGCCGCAAGATACCGCGGCTGCCAGATAGGATCAAATTTTTCTTTGTATGCGCGTAGACCTTCAAAATTATAGAAATTATCCCCATATTTAAAGATAGCATTTCCGATTTTGTGCCACATTGGCGCCAGGGGATGATTCTCAAATCCCGACAGGGGGGACATACCAAGATTGAACCACCTATATTCCTGATTTTTTCCCCACAACATGAGCTGGATAAATAGGTATTCCATGATACCGCCCAGTGCATCAGGTGTGTACCGCATGAGATCAATGGACATCTCTTCCTTGCTGTCGGTTTCCCATAAGTTGGCAAAGGCAATAATGGTATCCTCCTGCATGACCACTCCACATCGGCTGCGACAAAGGTATGGTTCCGAAAAAAAACCAAGGGAAAAGCCTTTTTCAGACGTTTTCCTGGTTTTCAGCCAGGCGTCTGAAACTTTATGCAGTTCGTCCATGCGAGCTTTTACTTGCTCACGTTCCAGAATGCGAAATTCTAGGCCCAGCTTGGCAAATTTGTTATTTGTGGTGCGCAACCCTGAGCGCTTGCCGCCTTTTAGGTTGAAATCCTTCAGGGATACCCGCGCTTCCTCGCCCAGTTTAATCAGCACCAGCCCAAGATCTAGATACAGGGGCAGATGTTCCCTGGAAACCTGGTAAAATGCAATTTTGGCCCCGTTTTTATCTGCCAGCTCCCGGAATCGCCAGACCAGGGATTCGTGGGTTTCAAGCCTGCCTACCGGGTCTCCCATGGCAATCCAGTACTTTTGTGTTGTGCCATACATCAGAAAGGAGTCCTTGCTTTGCCCCCACAAAAGGCTCTTGTCCCCGATCAAGGCGAGGTGACTCTGCGTCTCCAGAGCACTGTGAACAATGGGTTCAAGGGCATCCATTTCCGCCTGGGTCGGCAGATGAGCCTTTTCCGGCCGAATCCGCAGCATGCGGTAAAAACAAAATGACAGCATCATCATCGCAAGGATGAGCGAAGATCTCAAAAATCTTGGTGCATCTCCTCTATACGTAAACCGCCACCACAGGTCATTGGTATATTCAACATGTTTGTAGGAAAACAATCCGATCCATGTGGCACCGATGAGAACAACGCCCACAAACGCAATCCATGACCAGGAAAAGGGCATCGTAAACAATGAGGATTTCCGATAAAAAAACCGACGGGACGGTAGAAACGATAGTAAAAGTATTCCCAGTACCAAAGATTCCTGCCAGTCAAAGCCTTTTAGCAGGGAGGAGATGGCGCCGATGGCCAACAGCAAAAGGATGCCAAAATAGGCTGCATCTATTCGCAGCCGAACTGCTCGGGCCATGAACAGCAACAGAAGTCCAACAATGCTGCCGATCATGTGGGACGCTTCCACCACCGACAGCGGCAGCGTTTCATACAACCATTTCAATGCACCACGATCCGTTGGGGTTGAACCAGAAACCAGCAGCAAGCCGCCCGAAAGAACCAGCAGAATTGAGAAAATGTGGGGAATCCCCATAGAGAGATACCCCAACGTAGCCTGGGCATTCGTTTTGACCAGGGTCCGATGCTGTAAAAGTTCATAGATCAGCAGCCCTGCCCCGGAGAGTACAAGTGGAACAAAATAATAGACAAGCCGAAACACGATCAACGCACCAAAAACAGATGATGTCGGAATACTTGTTCCCAGAAGGTAGATAAAGCTCCCTTCAAATACGCCAAGTCCCCCGGGAATTTGACTGAACAGCCCCAGAATCTGGGCGGCAATATAGACAGCGAGAAAAGCTGGAAACGAAATGTCCCCATGAACATGGATAAATAGATATAATATAAAAGAACTTAAAAGGAGGTCGATCACGGCGATTATTGTCTGAGCAAGAGAGAGGCCAGGCCCCGGCAAAGAAAGTTCCATCCCTCTGACGATGAAAGGCTTTTTTCGGAACAGAATGATGCTCCAGTAGACAGCCAGGGCTGCCAGGGTGGACCATGCAAGCAATTGAACGGTGTGGATCAGAGGCAATGACGCACCTGGCAGCCCGGGGGAGGTCACCGTACTGATGCTGAAAATTGTTGTTGCGCCCAGCACATACATCAGGCTTATAAACAGGGAAAACTTGATGATATCCATGCCGGAAAGGCCCCACAGACTGTAGAAACGATATCGCATGGACGCCCCGCTGATCAGCGCCTGCCCTGTAGTATTGCTGATGGAAAAACTGATCAGAGAAGCAAGGATTACGTTTCGAAACCGAACTGTCCGGCCGAGGTACCGAAGGGCCATGAAATCATATCCTGTCAAACACAGGTAATTGATTCCCGTCAGCAGGATGCCCAGCAGAATAACGGCTATGGGCATCTGCTCAAGGCTGGCTGCAATTTCTGCAATGTTATGCACTTTGAGTTCATGGTGCATAATAACTATTGCCACCAGGAACATCACAAAGCCGATGTAGGGTGTTATCCGGTGAAGAATTTTTTCAATCATGCACTTCGGTCCTTAGTTAATCCGTCATCACAGATACGTGATGAGCCCCGTCTTGATTTTTTTTTATGCATTATACCATGCAGTTGGCGCTAAAAACAGAGCATCACAGTAATTGCCCTGCATTGATGACGATTTTATGGTTCCTCGCTGTTTTAAGTGGGTAAACGGATGTAGCCCTCTACCCTAAGCACAGTGGACAGCTTGCTGACCCGGAGCGAAAGTCGTACCAAGATCCGCCGCATCTCATCAATAGCCAGGGGATTCAACTGGTTGGATTGGCCACTTTTGATAATACGTCCAGACGCCATGCCGTCCAGATGGGCGCTTGTGTATTTGACTACCCCGTCATCGCTGAGTCTCGGATCGCCGTCCCTCTGAACCGCTATGATCGAGTGGCCCGTAATCCAGGTTCCAGCAGGGGTATGTCAGCCAGCACCGCAAGCAGCGGGTTGTCCGGGGACATGCTGTTTGTACACTGGTAATGATGGTTTTGCTCCCGCGCAGAAGTTGTTTCACGTCGTCGGTCATGTAATCAAAACTGGCCATTGCGGTTGTAATGATGTTTGCCGACAGCGAGATCAGCCATCTGACAAGACTTCTGTTCCAGGCTTTACTTTGGAAGCTCCCGCGGTGGGGGGTACTGAAAAAGATAACTGTTTTCACAAAAGGAAGGGGTTTGACCACGAGGAGCTTATCCAGCCGAACCTTTGTTTTTTCAGGCATGTCCAGGGACGTAAGATCCTTTCTGATTACCGCCTGCAGCAGCCTGTCACCTGTATCGACCTTTTTCCCCTGGCTTTTGAGAAATGCTGCCATACGCTGACAGGGGGAACCGTAGTCGTTCGATTTCTTCGTGGCCCACCAGAAGGGAAAAGGACTTACGCCGTTTCGGCGTAAGTCCTTTTCCCTTCCTTATTTTTTTCCCCATGGCATTTTTTCTTTACATTTTGGGTGGGAATTTGACCACTGTAAACCAGAAGCCTTCAATTTGCTCCACCATCTTTGCAAACGCTTCCAGTCCCACCGGTTTTGTCACGTAGCAATTGGCGCCCAGAGCATAGGTTCGTGCGATATCCTCATTGGCCGCAGAGGTGGTCAGGATAACCACGGGTATGGTTTTCAAATGTTCATCCTGCTTGATTGCCTGTAATACATCACGCCCATCCATGGCGGGAAGATTCAGGTCCAGCCATATCAAATCCGGGCGAAGTGCTGTTGCAAACTCTCCTTCACGATTCAGATACGCCAGGGCATCTTTCCCATTTGTGACCACGTTGAGTTTGATTTTTATTTTGGTATCCTTGAGGACTTCCTGGGTCAGTCGGATATCACCGGGGTCGTCCTCAATATATAAAATCTCTATGGATTTTAATCTATTGTCATTGTTCATAGCGTCTCCAAGTATCTTGCTATTAAGGTATCATTGTACATTTGAATTGTGTTTTGTACGTTCATTCTTGGCACTGTTCTTGGGACGCATCCTGGCAGGGTAGGAAAAAAAGCAGGGTGCTTCCCTTGCCCTCACCTGGACTGTCGATCCAGATCCGGCCCTGGTGCCGTTCGATAATTTTTTTTGAAATGGCAAGTCCCATGCCTTCCCCTGGATATTCGTTTCGCAGGTGCAAGCGCTGGAAAATCTTAAAAATACGGTCTTTCTGGGAGAGGTTAATCCCGATACCGTTGTCGATTACGGCAAACTGCCATCCATCCTGGCCTTGAACACTCTTTTTTTCAGCCTTGATATGGATAACCGGATCATCTTGTCCCTTAAATTTGATAGCATTTAAAATCAGATTTTGAAAAACTTGCATCATCTGGCCAGGATCCACTTTGAGTACAGGTAAAGGACCCACTGTGATTTTCGACCCTGTTTCTTTGATTTTAATATCAATCATGGCCAGGGTTTCTTTGATCAAATGATTAAAATTTGTTTCAATCAGTGGGTTGCCCTGAGTGGTGACCCTCGAAAACGTCAGCAACCCTTCGATCAACCGCTGCATCCGTGTGACACCGTCGGTAATATAATAAATAAAATCATCGGCATCACTGTCCAATTGACCTTTATATCTCTTGGCCAGAAGCTCGGAAAATGATCGTATTTTTCGCAATGGTTCTTGCAGATCGTGGGAGGCAATATATGCAAACTGCTCCAATTCCTGGTTAGACTGGGTCAGTTTTTTTGCCTCCACCGCCCTGCGGTGAAGTTCCACAAAAACCGAAACTTTTGTTTTTAAAAAAGAGGGTTCAATGGGTTTGAAGATATAATCCACCGCACCCAATGCATATCCTTTTTCCATCAATTCATGATTTTTTCCAGCCGCTGTAATAAAAATAATCGGGGTATTTCGGCTTTTCTCGCGTTGACGGATCAGTGCAGCTGTTTCAAATCCATCAAGACCGGGCATCTGGACATCCAAAAGGATGACGGCAAATTCATTTTTTAAAATACAGCGAAGGGCAGATTCTCCAGAATCGACTTTGGTGATTTCATACCCAGGGTTTTTCAGTAATTCCCCCATGGCCAGCAGATTTGCCTGCTTATCGTCCACAATAAGGATCTTGACAGCATAATTCTCTGTGATCTGTGTGTTTGTTGCCATTTGGCTTCATTCCTCTATTCTTTTTTACCAACGTGTTGATTGATTTCGTTAAGATATAAGGGAATCTTTTCAAGAGACATGATCATATTTGGTTTAACGTTGCGTAATGCAGTTTCAATCATTTCTGCATTCTGGGCGGTAGCAGGGTCCTGGACAATAACCATTCCGCCGGAGGTGTTAACCCGGACAAGTCCCCTGGTGCCATCACTTCCCGAACCGGTCAGCAATACTGCAGCAAGCCTGTCTTGTAAAAAAAAGGCGGCTGAGTCGAAGAGTACATCAATGGATGGCCGTGCATGGCAGACCCTCGGGTCAATGGACAGCAAAAAATGATCACCATTAACCAGGAGATGATAGCCCATGGGTGCGATATAGATGTTTCCCGGCGCAATGGGTGTTTTATCTTCCGGCTCAACAATGGTCAGATAGGAATGCTTTTTCAGTAAGGGCACAAGACTGCTTTGTTTTTCTTTTGATCGGTGAAGGACTGCGGCTATGGGAATGGAAAAATTTTTATCAAGCCCCGAAAAGATGGTTTGCAATGCCTCGAGCCCCCCTAGAGACGTTCCCATGACAATCAATTCGATAGCCATTTTATTTGACTTTTCTGAATAATTTATATGTCTGGCTCAAGGTTTCATAGTGGTCTTCAAAGGGGGTAAATGTTAAATTTTCTTTGTCTCCCAGACCAAGAATTCCCCATTGAGAAAGGCTGTTATAAATCACCTTGTGGGTTCTGGCTTGGAGATTTTTTCCAAAATAGATCATGACATTCCGGCATAAAATCAGATTGAATTCATTAAATGACTGGTCCGTGACAAGATTATGCTGGGCAAATACGATTTTCTCCTTTAAAAAGGATTTAAAAATAGCATTATCATACTGAGCTGTGTAGTAGTTTGAAAATGCTAATTTTCCTCCAGCGTCTATATAATTTTTTGTATAGGCTTTCATCTTCTTTAATGGGAAAATACCTGATTTTGCTTTTTCCAGAGATTGCTGATTAAAATCAGTAGCATAGATCCGACATCTATCATACAAGCCTTCTTCATACAGCATGATCGCCAGTGAATACACTTCTTCACCCGTAGCACTGCCGGCATGCCATATCCGGACAAAGGGGTATGTTTTTAAAAAGGGGATGACCTGATCTCGAATTTGTTTGAAAAATCCCGGATCTCTGAAAAAATCTGAGACACTGACACTAAAATCAAGCAGCATCCGGTCCATGCAGGTTTCATCGTGCAGTATCCTGTCCTGAAGGGCCGAAACGGTTTTCAAGTTTTCCCCATCCATCCGTTTCAAGATCCTTCTGCGAATGGAAGCCAGTGCATAATCCCTGAAATCATACCCGTATTTTTGAAATATCCCCTCCAGCAGAAGCTTAATTTCAATCAGTTGTATCTCGTCCGAGGTCATTTGTATTTTTTCCCTGTTGCTAAACCCATAAAAAAATGAGTTTTTATGGGTTTCTGATAGATGCGAAAATATTTCCTATTTATTTATACAGCCAGACTCTTAAAAGGGACAGAAGTTGCTCTTTTTCAACGGGTTTAGTAATATAATCGGATGCCCCTGCCTGGATACATTTTTCCCGGTCTCCTTTCATGGCCTTGGCAGTGAGCGCGATAATCGGTAGATTTTTGAACTTTGAAATTTTTCGAATTTTCCGGGTGGCATCATATCCGTCCATTTCCGGCATCATAATATCCATGAGGACAATATCTGTATCTGCATTTTCGTTAATCAGTTTCAGACAATCCACACCACTTTCAGCATATGTTACAATCATGTTCTGCTGTTCAAGCATGGCAGACAGGGCAAATATATTTCTGAAATCATCATCGACAATCAATACTTTTTTCCCGGACAGGATCTGGTCTTTTTTCTGGAGTTCTTTGATCATCTGTTGTTTGGTTTCAGGCAATTTTTCAACCACCCGGTGCAGAAACAGGCTGGTTTCATCCAGCAGCCGGTCCATGGCCTTTACATCTTTTATGATGATGCTTTCAGCCAGTTCCTTGAGCTGGGTTTCTTCTTTTTTACTCAACTCCCTGCCAGTATAGACAATGATGGGAATGTGGCGGGTTTTGGGATTTTTATTGATCTGTTTAATGAGATCAAACCCGGATATGTCCGGCAAACCCAGGTCCAATACGATGCAGTCGAAAGACTCTTTTTTCAGCCGGTTTAATGCCACCTTGCCTGATCCTAAGGTAGAGACTTCGACATCCCCGGTTCCGATCAATTCTTTGATGCTTTTTTGCAGGATTTTATCGTCTTCGATGACCAGAAGTTTTCTCATTTTGATGCTCAAAGATTTTTCTATTTCTTCAAAATCTTTTTGGAGCTGGGCTTTGGTAATGGGTTTCTGTGCATAGGAAACTGCCCCCATTTTATAGGTTAGCGGGGTTTCTTCTTCAACCGAAATAACATGAACAGGAATATGCCGGGTGGGAATATGTCGTTTTAACATATCCAGAACCGTAACCCCGGCCATGTCAGGCAGATGCAGATCCAGGGTGATGGCATCGGGCAAAAACTCCCTGGCCAGGATAATGGCATCTTTGCCTGTGCCTGCAACAAGGCCTTTAAACCCTCGGTTTCTTGCTGTTTCAAGCATGAGACCGGAAAAACTGGGATCATCTTCTACTATCAGTACGGTTCGATCGTCTGGCTGGATATCGTTTCGATCATCACTGATATTTGCTACGGTTTGAGCCTTTTTTGGTTGTGGATCTACTGGTGTAAAAATCTGCTGAGGACGCTCTTTTTTCGGCATCTCATATGTCATCATATCAATGTCATGCATTGACTCCCGTAAAGCCGAAAAGCTGATGGGCAAATAGGCCACAAAGGTGCTGCCTTCATCCGGCGTGCTGTCCACACGAATATCTCCACCCAAAATTCGGACAATTTCCCGAGAGATGGAAAGGCCAAGACCGGTACCGCCGTAGCGCTTGCTGGTGGTTCCGTCTGCCTGTTGAAATGCCTCAAATATAATCTTCTGTTTGTCTCTTGGAATGCCTATTCCCGTATCCTGGACCCTGAAGGCAACAACAGCCTGGGCAGAATTCAAAATGGCATTATCCAGACTCCAGCCCGATTGAGCCATACTGATATCCATATGAACGCTGCCTTTATCTGTAAATTTAAATGCATTGGACAATAGATTTTTCAATACCTGCTGCAGCCGTTTCTCATCGGTTCGCATGACTTTTGGCAGGTCATCAGCCAGAGTGATATTCCAGTCCAGTCTTCGGTCAATGGCCACCTCTGAAAATGCCTTTTTGGCCCAGTTTTGAATCTGAACGAATGAAACATCCGATATTTCAACATTCATGGTACCGGATTCTATTTTTGCCAGGTCAAGAATTTCATTAATAAGGGACAATAGTTCCTTGCCCGAGGTATGGATGGTTTGGGCATATTCAATCTGTTTTTCAGAAAGATTTCCATCTCCATTCTCACTTAAGAGGCTGGACAGGATCAACTGGCTGTTCAGTGGTGTCCGAAGTTCATGGGACATGTTGGCCAGGAATTCTGATTTGTATTTAGATGTCAGGGTCAGCTCTTCAGCTTTTTCTTCCAGGTCTTTTCTTGCCTGCTCTACTTCTGTGTTTTTGTGCTCTACTGCTTCTTTTTGCTCTTCAAGTTCAATAGCTTTTTCTTCAAGCTCTTCATTGGTCTGTTTTAATTCATCCTGCTGATTCTGCAGTTCTTCCGCCATGGACTGGGATTCTGTGAGCAGTTCTTCGGTTCTCCTGGTGGCTGCAATGGTGTTGAGCATAATTCCAATGTTTTCCGTGAGCTGATCCAGAAAAGTGATGGATATTTCAGAGAACCGGTTAAAAGATGCCAGTTCAATGACGGCCTGTAATTCGCCCTCAAAAACAATGGGCAAGGCAACGATATTCAAGGGAGTTCCCTTGCCAAGCCCGGAATTGATCTGAACATAGTCATCCGGCACCTCGGTCATCAATATCCGTTGTTTTTCAATGGCACATTGTCCAACCAATCCTTCTCCCAGTCGAAACTCACTGGAGAGCTGTTTTCTTTCCTTGAATGCATAACTGGATAACAGTTTAAGGACTGTTTCGCCTTCCTTTTGCTCGGCAAGATAAAAAACACCATGCTGGACATTTACCAAGGGTGCCAGCTCCGAAAGGATCATGTTCCCGACCTTGATCAGGTCTCGCTGCCCCTGGAGCATGGATGCGAACTGAGCCAGGTTGGTTTTCAGCCAGTTCTGATCTTTATTTAAGGTCGTGGTTGTTTTAAGGGTGACAATCATTTCATTGATATTGTCTGTTAATTTTGAGACCTCACCTCTGGCTTCCGCAGTAATGGACCGGGTCAGATCCCCATTGGTCACTGCGGTTACAACTTCTGCAATGGCCCGGACCTGTGTGGTCAAATTGGCTGCCAGCTCATTTACATTATCGGTCAAATCACGCCAGATCCCTGAGGCGCCGGGTACATTTGCCTGGGCACCCAACTTGCCTTCAATACCAACCTCTCTTGCCACACTGGTGACCTGGTCAGCAAAGGTTGCCAGGGTATCTGTCATCTCGTTTATGGTTTCAGCGAGCTGTGCTATTTCACCCTTGGCTTCCTGGGTAAGTTTGCGTTTCAGATTCCCGTTGGCAACCGCTGTGACCACCTTGGCAATTTCTCGCACCTGGTTGGTCAGATTGTTCGCCATGATATTCACATTGTCTGTTAAATCTTTCCAGGTGCCGGAAACCCCTTTTACCTTTGCCTGGCCACCCGCTGTTTCATCCCCCCGGAAAGTTCTTTGGGGAGTGCCTTCTCCCTTCCTTCCAGACCGACGAGGCGGATATACTGTTGGGCAATGTCGGCCCGTTCTTTGGCCTGCATGTTCTTGATGCGCAGGCCGAATTCCACATTCTTTTGCACCGTGAGCCAGGGAAACAGGGTGTAGGATTGAAAAACCATACCCCGGTCCGCCCCCGGTCCCTGGATATCTCTGCCCATGATCCGGGCGTCTCCCGACGTCTTGGTTTCAAGTCCGGCCACAATGTTCAGCAGGGTTGATTTGCCGCATCCGCTGGGGCCAACCACCACGGCCAGTTCTCCCTTGCCCACGTGCATGTCTACATGGTCGACGGCGGTAACGGTATTTGCTCCATCTCCGAATGTTTTGCTCAGATTCGTTATGTTGAGCATTGTTATCTCCCCGCCTTTTTTTCAGACCATGGCACAATCACCCGGGTCAGCCATTTGAACAGATAATCCGTTCCCAGCCCCAGGAGGCCGATGAGGATGAGCCCGGCAAAGATCCGGTCAATGGCCAGAAACCGCTGGGCCCGTAAAATCATATAGCCGAGTCCCGAATTAGCTGCGATAAGTTCAGCCACCACCAGGTAGGTCCAGGCCCAGCCGATGGTGATGCGCAGATTGTCCATGACCCCAGGCAGAGAACCCGGGATAAGAACCAGCCGGTAGGTCTGCCACGGACTTGCTCCCAGGGTGGCTGCCGCCCGGACCAGATCCCGGGGGACATTGGCCACGGAGTCGGCGACCATGAGCACGAGCTGAAAAAATGTTCCCAGAAAGATGACCATGAATTTCTGGCCGTCCCCGATCCCGAAATAGAGCAGGGTCAGAGGAACCAGAGCCACAACGGGCAAATATCTGGAAAATTCGAAAACGGGGGATAAAATCGCCTCAGCTTTTTTTGACGAAGCGATAAGTACTCCCAGAGGAAGGGCGGCTGCAACGGCTAGGGACCAGCCGACCATGACACGGTAAGTGGAATCCCAGGTGTAGGACCAGAGAATTCCTTCCCGGTGCATGGTAACAAAGGCGGTGAGCACGGCTTCGGGGCGGGGGAGAAAAAGGGGCTTAACGGCACCGCTCCAGGAGAGACCGGTCCACAAAGCAAGGATGGTTCCAAAGGAGAGCAGGGAAAGTGCGGCGGGCCCTGTGACCCGCCGCACCAGATGAATACGAGGCGTCGTCATTACTCGGCAGCCTTGGTGACGAAATCGGATGTAATCAATTGATTGATCTGCAGGGGCTCGGTGATGATCTTCTTTTTCTTCCAGAAGTCACTTGCCCTGGTGGCTACGTCGTAAATATTGTTGTCCGTGGTTCTGTTAAAGAATTCCTGGTTTGCCTGGGCGTTGAAAAAGGTCACGCCCGCGGCCATGTCGGACATTTCTTTGGTGCTTACGCCCATGGCTTTGGCCATGATGGCGATGCCTTCTTGGGGGTTATTTTCCAGCCAGGCTACGGCCTCGTTCCAGGCTTTGGTGAATCCGACGCCGACCTCAGGGTGTGCGTCCAGCACTTCCTTGCGGAGGACAAAAACGTCGAGGATGGTTTTGGGAAAATCTTTGCTGGAAACCAGAACGTGGCCTCCTGTACGCTGACCGGCATTGGCCAGCCAGGGTTCCCAGGTTACTGCGGCGTCGAGTCGCCCAGCCACAAAGGCAGCCCCGGCATCGCTGGCTCCCATTTCAAGGATGTTCACGGCGTCTTCGGGAACGCCGGCTTTTTGCAAGGCGGTTAAAAAGAAAAAGTAGGACGTGGATGACTTGTCCAGCCCCACGGATTTGCCTTCCAAATCGGCCAGGGTCTGGATGTCGGCGGAGGCTACAATACCGTCACCACCTGAACTTTCATCCATGGCAAAGAGAACCGTTTCCGGGGAACCTTTGGCAAAATGGATGATCTCCCGGTCCAGAACATTGCCTAGTCCGTCGATATTGCCCGAGGCCATGGCCGCGGCATATTGTGATTCATCTTCGATGATCAAAAGATGGACATCGAGGTCCTGTTTGGCAAAAAAACCTTTTTCTTTGGCAAGATAGAACGGTCCGTAGCCGACCCAGGTTGCGTGGGCCACTTTGAGCTGTACGGTGCTCCAGGCAGGTGCTGTGCTGTGCGTGCCAAGGGCTAGGACGATGGTTGCTACGAAGGCGGCCAGGGTTTTTTCATGGATGTTCTCCTTGGGTGGGTGGTGATCAGGTGAATGCGGGAAAATACATATTCGTCCCGGAGGGTAAGATAAGCACAAGCTATTCCATGTCTTCACGGTGATCCTACAGTATCCGGTGTTCCACGTGCACGGATGTACAGGCCCGAAAAGGAAGGTGTACATAGAGAAATTAGGGGCAAGAGGCAATTGTCAGAAAAGGCAATATCCGGGGGGAACGGTTACGTTTTTGTACTTTTTTATTCTTTTCGCAGGTCATGGTTAAGCCATTGTTACAAAACCATGCCCTGCATTTTTTTGTGCAACGGGCCGTGGTTTTTTATCTGGACATCGTATCCAGATGGATGGTCCTGTTGTCCAGCAGGTCCATCAGTTCAGCATCGGGACCCAAAAGTACACGTGTTTATTGGTTTTTCATGATTGAGCCATTTCCCACGCAATAAATATTCTGATGGTGAGGCTGAAGAATGCCCTACACATACCAGCCCAGGGCGTTGCCTTGGGCTGGTATACTCATGCGAGCACAACGTGTCTTGTCCCGTTGGGGCATTTTAGCGGCCAAGTACGCACTCGCCGGATGTAGTTAGCGGGGGCAGACCTGGAGGGGAAAGGTCCTAAAAAAGAATGGCATCCAAATTTCTATGGATGGTAAAGAACGCTGGATGGACAATGTTTTCATTGAGCGTCTTTGGCGGAGTGTAAAATATGAAGGTGTTTACATTCAGGAGCCCAAGGCTGGCAGAGCATAAAAAGACAACTTGCGAAACTGGTTTACATTCTATAACCAAGAACGTCCGCATTTCAGTCTCCAAAATATGACACCTGACCAAGCATATTTTTGTCCACTCAATCGGCAGCATAACAACCAATGCCTAGACAAGCGTAAAGGAGCCATCAATCTGTTTAACGTTTGGGGGCCACTTTATGGTTTTGGTTTAATCACCTCAA
>Ga0265294_10007394_pt1 | contig 13028 bp, 7 predicted proteins | sample MunlanPumphouse3_FD_192504 | JGI IMG/M metagenome (GOLD analysis project Ga0265294, IMG submission 192504) | Groundwater microbial communities from a municipal landfill in Southern Ontario, Canada - Pumphouse #3 | ecosystem: Environmental > Aquatic > Deep subsurface > Groundwater | place... | reverse complement strand
GATAAAGATTACAATCATTCCCTGGATGATGAAGGTAATCTCCTTGGGAATCTGCTTCCCTTGCATCAGAGCTTGTGCGTTCTTGAGCATACCGAACAAGAGTCCCGCGAGGGTGGTACCAAGAGCAGTGCTGTTTCCTACCAAGGCAACGGCAATACCGTCAAAACCATAGTTGTCCATCCCGGAGAGAACTCTTCCATACTTGAAGGAGCCCAATGCAACAATACCTCCAGCAAGGCCTGCAAAAGCCCCAGCGATGGCCATGGAAAGTGCGATGGATTTTACCACCGGAATACCGCTGGCCCTTGCTGCTTCCTTGTTGAACCCAGTGGCCCGCATGCCAAACCCAAGACTGGTTTTCTCCATGATGAACCAGAACACGATCACTGCGATGATCATAAGGAAAATACCATTATTCAACAGCGAATAGTTGGTGATCTTGGTGAAGAAGTCATTGGTGATCAAGGCAGTCTCTGGGAAGTCAGCTGTCTTGTAAGTGGTGGCACCAGGCATTTGGAGTGAGATGATACGGCTTAGATACAAGGCAATGTAGTTGAGCATGATCGTTGAGACAACCTCACTTACTTCATACTTTGCTTTCAGCACTCCCACCAATCCACCCCAGAGGGATCCAATGATAATTGCACAGACAATGGCAAGCACCCAGTGCAGCCCTTGTATCTGTGGACCAAGCAAGGCAACCATCTGTGCAATGGTCATGCCCATGATGTACTGCCCTTCTCCACCGATATTGAACAGGCCTACTCGGTTTGCAAACCCCATGGAAAGTCCACAGAGGATGAAGGGAACCGAGTAGTTGAGAGTCTCACCAATATAGCGGATGTTCATCTTTCCGTTGTCAATGTTGTATCCACTGAGCGCTTGTAGGATTGCCTTGTACATGTTAAGCGGGTTCTTACCCACCAAGGCAACCAGGATGGTCCCTACAAGGAAACCAAGGACTACGACAAGGACCGAAACGGCCCCGTCAGATTGTATGAGTCGTTCCCGGGTTAGCTTCATGCCTGTGCCTCCTTATGGGACCCAGCCATCATCATGCCGATCTCTCGCTCGGTGACTTCATGTTGCTTGTTCACTGCTACGATGCTCCCCTTGCTGATGGTTGCGATACGGTCGCACAGGTTCATGATCTCATCCAATTCCAGAGAGACCAACAATATAGCGCGTCCTTTCATTCTTTCATCTATTATTCTCTTTCTGATGTACTCGATGGCACCAACATCCAATCCACGAGTTGGTTGGGCAACCACCAGGACCTTGGGAGAAAGAGAAATCTCCCTGGCAACAATGACCTTCTGCTGGTTTCCCCCTGAAAGGCTGCCTGCCTTGGTGATCGGCCCCTCAGCACTTCTGATATCAAACTGTTCGATTAGTTCTTCAGCGCTCGTTTTCATAGCTTCAAAATCCAGGATACCAAATTGCTTCCTATAAGGACTCTTGTAGTAGCTCTTGATGGCAGAGTTCTCTGCAATGGAGAACTCTCCAACAACCCCGTATCTCCTACGATCTTCCGGTATATAGCCGAGGCCTTTTTCAATGCGTTCACGAATGGTGAGTTGCTCGATGGGCTCTCCATCGAGGATGATGGAACCACCAGAGAGGGGAATCAGACCGGTTATGGCGCCAAGCAACTCACTCTGTCCATTACCATCAACTCCTGCAATACCGACTATCTCACCGTCATGGATATCAAGGTTCAGGTCCCTGATCTTGACTGCCCCATTCTCATCCTTTACTTCAAGGTGCTGCAAGCTGAGTTTTACCTCTCCAACCTTCTTCTCCGGTTTCTCGATCTCAAATTTAACTGCACGACCTACCATCATCTCAGCGAGCTCCTGCTCACTGACATCAGCAACATCAACGGTTCCGATGTACGTTCCTCTTCTCAGTACAGTACAACGGTCAGAGACTTCCTTGATCTCCCTAAGCTTGTGGGTGATGAGCAGGATGGTCTTTCCCTCCGCCCGCAGAGCCTTGAGAATTTCCATTAGTTCATCAATCTCCTGTGGGGTAAGGACCGCAGTAGGTTCGTCAAAGATGATGATGTTTGCATTACGGTAGAGGGTCTTGAGAATCTCGACACGCTGCTGCTGTCCCACAGAGATATCCTCGATCAAGGCATCCGGGTCAACCTGCAGTCCATACAGTTTGCTGAGTTCGGCAACACGCTCACGAGCGCTCTTCAGGTCAAGAACACGTCCCTTCACGGGTTCCATTCCCAGCACAATATTCTCTGTGACCGTGAAATTCTGTACAAGTTTGAAATGCTGGTGCACCATGCCGATTCCCAGTGACGTTGCCACATTGGGATTCTTGATCTCCACAGGATTGCCATCAAGCAATATCTCCCCGCTGTCAGCAATATACGATCCGAACAAGATGGACATCAGCGTCGATTTACCTGCCCCATTCTCACCAAGCAGGGCATGTATTTCCTGTTTCCTTACTTGGAGTGTTACCTTGTCGTTTGCCACCACGCCGGGAAACGTCTTGGTGATATTCTTCATTTCGATTGCGTATTCACTCACCCTCAGCTCCTCTTTGTCAGCTCTCTTTGAGTCCACTGACTCCAATGGATTCAAAGAGAGCCGGCAGTTTCCTGCCGGCTGGATAATACTTAGTCGTCAAGTGCGGAAAGCCCACTGGGAGCTGCGCCATTGGCCAAAGCATCCTTGTAGGTCTTGTAAAGTTTGATCTTTCCACTGATAACGTCAGCCTTTGCTGCTTCAACCTTCTCAACAACGCTCTTGCTGAGTTCAGGATTTGCAGTTGAGTAACCGACACCATCGTCAGCCATGCCCATCTGGACCACACCACCCTTGAAGGAACCGTCGGCAACTGCCTCGAGGACCATCAGGGAAGAGTTTTCAACACGCTTAAGCATACTGGTGAGTACGGCACTCTTATCACCGCTGTACAGACCGTCAGCATACTGGTCACTGTCTACGCCGATTGCCCAGACATTCTTACCCTGCATGCGGTACTCTTTTGCCTGTGCAATGGTTCCGTTTCCGGTTCCACCAGCTGCACTGAAAATGCAGTAGACACCCATGTCATACCAGTTCTTTGCCTGTGCTTTTGCAAGCTCCGGCTTGCCCCAGTCATTGGCATAGTAGTCATAGATTTCTGCATCAGGGAAGACAGAGAGGATACCCTGTACATAGCCCATCTCAAACTTGGTGATGGTAGCACCAGGAACTCCACCGATGAATCCAAACTTTGGATTTGCAATTCCATCTTCCTTGGCCTGGAGTGCTGCGACCAAACCAACGAGGTAGGAACCCTGCTCTTCAGAGTAGATGAACTCCATAACGTTTGGCTGTCCAACCCAGTCAACGTCAACGATGGTGAATTTCTGGTCAGGATACTGTGGTGCAACTTCACCAAGCGCATCTGCCCAGGTAAAACCGGTGACCATGATCAAGTCATACCCCTCGTCAGCAGCCTGACGGAGATTTGGGATATACATATCCTGGGTCTGAGCAGTCACTACATCATACAGTGTACCGCGACCGGTTGCATTCTCTACGGTATCTCCGTAGTACTCTACGATTCCTCTCCACGCTGCTGCGTTGAAGGACTTGTCATCAATACCGGTTGCATCAGTGAGCAAACGGATGGTTGGTCTGCCATCAGCCTGTGCGGGAGCTTCTTTACCGCCCTGTGCGAACACCATGGTGCCCATCAGCAGAACCAAGAGCAAAATACTTACTTTCTTCATGGATTACCCTCCTTAGTAGTAGGTCCGTGATTATAATGTACCTCGTATTGTACCACAAGAAAGTAGAAATGGAATATTGAGTTTTATTGCTATTTTGTCAATATATATCGTTCAAAAGCCAAGGCAACACCATCATGTTCATTGGAATCAGTAATGACATGGGCATGAGATTTCACTTCATCCGATGCATTGTCCATAGCCACTGCAAGTGCGGCAATGCCAAACATCGGTAGATCATTGAGGCCATCACCGATTACCATCAAGGAGCTTTCATCCTTTCCGAGCAGGGAAAGCAATACCTGAAGGCTGCTCGCTTTTTGTACTCCTTTCGCGGTAATTTCCATAAAGCATGGTTCACTGAAACCCAAATCAGCAACATCCCCAACCAATGGCAACAGATCTTCCCTTGCCTTCTGCAAGAGAAGCGGTTCTCCTACGATCATGACTTTGGGCATCGGGTGTTGCACTTCCTCGATGAGATTGGAGACTTTTTTGATGGGGATGGCGTTGTTATAGGCTTCCTTGGCAACATGCACATCATCAGCCATTTCGGTAATAACACCTTCCTCATCGTAGGAAAGAGCAGCAAGGTGATGTTCACGGGCGTATGAGAAACATGTATGAATGGTCTCAAGGTCCACCGTACGTTCCCAGAGTACCTGACTTGTTCGTGTATCAAAGAGCTGTCCGCCATTATAGGCAAGAATGGTGCCTTCACTGCCCATGAGGTCAAGGAAGGAAGCAACATGCTCGATACCCAAGAGTGGTCTGCCACTGGCCAGGACAATATGGCAACCCTGTTCCCTGGCTCTTTTGATCGCATCCCTTGTGCGAGGGGTGATCTCCTTCTTCTTGTTGGTGAGTGTGCCATCCAAGTCAAGAGCTACTACCGTATACATGGGCATTTCCTCCAGGAAAACAAAAGACTCCCCATTCCATTTCCTGAAACAAGGAGTCTCTTTCTTTACGATCGGGCAGAGAGGATTTGAACCTCCGACCCCCTGGTCCCGAACCAGGTGCGCTAGCCCCTGCGCTACTACCCGTAATCGATACAGCCGAGGTTCAATATACCTAATAGCTCTGAAGATTGTCAAGCGAAGCAAAATGGCCTATATTGGCTATTCTCAACCTATTCATTGACAGTGACTAGGTGAAATGGTATTTTTCATAAGACTGTCCGCAAAATGCGGAAAATGCACGGGAGAAAGAGGTTTATCATGTCTTCAAACGACAACACAAATGGAAAGAAACCCGAAGAGAACGGGAAAGTACTCGCCTTCGGGAAAGAAAAGAAGAGCGCAGTAGAGAAAAAAGGTAAGAATGAAGCCGCACTCAAGCCGAAGCGCAAAATAACCATCGGATGGGTGTTTGGAATGATCGTCTTGATCCTGATCGCCATCTCCTTTGTGTTGGCCCCTGCTATTCAGGCCTTTGTAGGCCAAGGCACCAGCAATGGAATTGTGTTTGGAAAATACGGGAAAGAAGAGATCAAGTATGCTTATGGCAACTACTTCTATGACCAGGTCCAGAACTATGCCAACCAGTACAGCGGATCTGATGCAAACCAAACCCAAGCCCTTTACCAGATCTGGAAAAGCGCTTACGACAGCACGGTCTTGTTCACTGCGGTCAACCAGCTTGCTTCAAAAGCCGGTATCATTGCAGCTGATGATGTGGTAAAGCGTGCAATTATTGAAAGTGGCGCCTATGACAAGGATGGAAAGTTTGATGTGAAGACCTATCAGGATGCTTCGGCTGAACGAAAGGCTTCTGTTGAGAAATCAATCCGGCGCGGCCTCCCCTACCAGATCGTGATTGACGATGTGGGTACGGTACTCTCCTCCTCATCTGAGGTTGATTACATCGCTGAAATGGCAGGTAATGGAAGAACGTTCCGCTACCTCAGCCTCAATCCTGAACTCTATCCTGATGAACTCGCTTCACAGTATGCACTACAGAACAAGCAGCTCTTTTACAGCATGGATATGAGCATCATCAGCATGGACAGCCAGGAAAATGCCCAGGCAGTGTATGACTCCATCGTCGGTGGAGAGACCTCTTTTGAAGAGGCTGCAACCCAGAACAGTCTTGACTCCTATGCAGCTGAAGAGGGAAAGGTTGGCCGTCTGTACTACTACGGTCTGGTTTCCAACTTCAAGAATGCTGATGAAGCAGTCTCCTTGCTCTCCGCAAAGAGTGGTGATGTACTTGGCCCCTTTGAGGCAAATGGTGCATGGGCAATCTACAAGCTGAACAGCACGCCGGAGGAAGCTGACTACGCAAGCGAAGAACTCCTTGCTTCCGTCAAGGCGTACCTGGCAACCAGCGATAGCGACATCATCGACACCTATCTAGCAGACCTTGCAGCAGATTTGCAGGCAGAGGCTGCAAGCAAAGGACTTGAAGAAGTAGCACTTGAACAGGACCTCTCTTTGGTTGATGTGAGTGCAACTCCCTACAACTTGGGAGAGAGCCAGTACATGAGCAACTTCTCCTATACCGATAATGCAGGGTTGCTCGCCAATGCTGCCAGCAATGAAGATGTTGCAAAGCAACTCTACACTGCAGAAGAGAACACACTGCTTGATCCAATCAAGTCAGGCACTTCCTACCTCCTTGTTGAGACTGGTGAAGATGTCCAGGACGATACCATGGGCAGCTATATCACCATGTTCTATGACTACTACAGTGGTACCCAGAACCAGCAGGACTTCAGTCAAGCACTCTACTCCTCTGATGCATTTGAGGACAACTTCCTGACCACCTTCCTCAACGTAGTACTGGGACAGAGCGAATAACCTTTTACTCCTTGTATCTATCAAGCCGGTACTGATGTGCCGGCTTTTTTTATTACCGGTTTCGTGGTAGATTACAGCTACCCATGAAACGATCGTCACGCTTGATCCTTAGAATATTTTCACTGCTCTTCGTAGCACTACTCCTCATTGTAGGGATTGCGTCGTATATAATCATCGATCGCTTATCCAATACAAAAGTTTTTGAAGAAGTCAGCAGGCACACAGAAAGTGTTGTCATTCCCCAAGAGCCCTTTGACCTACAGAATGCGGTTCATGAGGGGAAAGCCTTTACCTTGGAGTACCCAGAAAGCGGGGAGTTCAAGATTCTCTGGGGAACCGATTTCCATCTCAGAAGAGGCCCCTTTTCAGGCAGGGATAATCTCTATGCATTGATGAAAAAAGCCTTTGAAGAAACAGACCCTGACCTGACCGTCATATCCGGAGATCTGCTGTTCTCATTCAACGCAAAGGAGATGCTTATCGAGTTTGCATCCTTTATGGAGAAACATGGCCGGCTTTGGGCCTACTCTTTTGGCAATCATGATGGTGAACATGCCTATGACCGACCTGCACTTGCCAGTGTATTGGACGACTACCCCCATGCACTCTTTTCCACTGGTGAGGAGTGGGTACGTGGCTACAGCAACTACCCGCTTGTACTGACACAAAATGGTGTGATGAAAAATGCACTTATGCTACTTGACTCTCATCATAGCAGAATCTATGCAGACAATGTCGTTGCCCCTGACTATATCTATCCTTCCCAGATAGCATGGTACCGTTGGGTAGAAGATGGGCTGGGAGAGATCCCCTTATATGCCTTCACCCATATTCCTTTACCCGAATTCAAATTGCTTTGGGAAAGTGGAACAGCAAAGGGGGTAAAACTTGATAAGATTGTCAATGTACCTCTGGAAAATAGTGGCCTATTTGCTGCCATGCAGGAAAGAGGAAACACGGTGGCTGTTTTCAGTGGCCATGATCATTTGAATGATTTCCATGGAGTTTGGGAATCCATAGACTTACACTATGGAAGAAGTGCAAGCTATGGATCCTATGGATCAAAAAACCACGCAAAAGGAGTGAAAACCATCACACTCTACGCTGATGATACGCCCTATATGGTCCAAACCTATACCGTGGACCAGTGGGGACTGTAGGAGGAACAGTAATGGATCACGAGGTAACACAGAAGCAGGACCTGCTGAACAAGAAGGGACATATCAAGGAAGAAGGTTGGGCTCGCCATCCGCTTTGGCGATACGACCGTTCAGCCATAAAGGGTGGGCGTCTCAGGATCAAGGAATGGGATTACTACGCAGTTATCAATACAGAGAAACGCTATGCAGTAACAGCCACGATCAGTGACCTGGGGTATGCAGCGCTCTTTGCTATCAGCTATATCGATTTTGATCGAAAAGCTGTAAGTCAGACTGATGCAATCCGCTTTTTCCCTCTTGGAAAGATTGGCCTGAGTGCTTCCAGTACTGAGGACAACCAAGTTTCCTGGTCAAACACCAACCTACGACTTGCATTTATCAAGAAGGGAACACAGCGGCATTTGATGGTTGCATGCCCTTCCCTTGTGCTTCCTGACGGAAGTGTAGGTCTCGACTTTGACATAGTCCTCACCCAAGAACCGGAGTCAGAGAGCCTGAATATTGCAACCAGCTGGAGTGAACAGCGTAAGGCATTCTATCTCAACGAGAAAGTCAATTGCCTCCCTGCAAAAGGGAATATCCGAAGGGGTATGGAAAGTGAGGAATTACTTAGAGGTGAGGCATGGGGGGTTCTTGACTGGGGACGTGGTCGATGGACCTATACAAACACCTGGTACTGGGCGAGTGCCTCTGCCTTGGTGGAAAATGTCCCCTTCGGCTTGAACCTTGGCTATGGGTTTTCTGATAGAAGCACAGCGAGTGAGAATGCCATATTCTATAATGGCAAGATACATAAGCTCGGCACGGTCGAATTTGTATTCTCAAGGGAAGACCTGTACAAGGCTTGGAGAATCAAGGACGACCAAGGGAGGCTCAACATGGTATTCACTCCGGTGGTTGACCGCTCCAGCAATACCAATTTTGTGGTGATTCAATCCAAGCAACATCAGCTGTTCGGGTATTTTAGCGGGACCTGTATTCTTGATGATGGCTCTGAGATTGCTATCAAGGAGGTCCCTGGGTTTGCAGAAGAGGTCTACAATCGCTGGTAGGGCTTTTTCCATAATTCGGATGTGTATGTCTTGCAAGAACTTGTTCATTTGTATAAACTGGGGAAGTTGTATTGCATGTCTCGGTATTTAACCGATAATCCACTCATACATTAACATTATCAGGAGTTCCATGTCAGAGTTATTAAGCTTTGCGGACCTAGGACTGTCCGCTCAAACCATTGCCGCCGTCAAATCCAAGGGATTTGAAGAACCAACAAAGATCCAAGCAGCGTGTATTCCATTGCTTCTCAAGGATCAGGTTGATGTTATCGGCCAGGCACAAACCGGAACCGGCAAAACTGCCGCTTTCGGTCTCCCCATTCTAGAAATCGTAGACCCTTCTGTAAGGCAGGTCCAGGCACTTATCCTCGCTCCCACGAGAGAGTTGGCTGTTCAGGTTGCCGAAGAGATTAATTCTCTGAAGGGAGATCGTCATTTGGAAATCGCCGCTGTCTATGGAGGAGCCTCCATGGACTTACAGCTCAGAAAGCTACGCCGAGGTGTCCACGTAGTTGTCGGTACCCCCGGTCGTATCCTCGACCACCTCAGAAGAGGTTCTCTCAAGCTGGATCAGCTGAAGTTCGTTGTTTTGGACGAAGCTGATGAGATGCTTGATATGGGATTTGTCGAGGATATTGAGGAAGTATTGAAGCAGACTCCGGAAAACAAGCGGATGCTCTGTTTCTCTGCTACCATGCCCGCCCCTATCCAGCGTCTAGCAGGGAGGTTCATGCATGAGCCTCAAATGGTAAAGATCAAGCAGGAGACCCCAACCAGCGATCTCACCGACCAGATTTACGTTGAGGTAAGAGAGTCGGACAAGTTCGAAGCATTGACCCGTATCATCGATATGGAAGAGAGCTTCTACGGAATTGTCTTCTGCAGGACCAAGGTCCAATGTGATGAAATCGGTCGAAAGCTGATGGATCGTGGGTATGACGCTGAACCATTGCATGGTGATCTCTCCCAGAAACAGAGAGAAAACATCCTGCACAAAATGCGGGACAGATCGATCAGTATCATCGTTGCCACTGATGTGGCTGCCCGTGGTATCGACATCTCTGACCTCACCCATGTTATCAACTTCTCTCTCCCTGAAGATCCAGAAGCTTATATCCACCGTATCGGAAGAACAGGTAGAGCAGGAAAGAGTGGTATTGCCATCACCTTTGTAGGGCCCAGGGAGTTCAGACGGTTCAGCTTCATCCAGAAGGTATCAAAATCAGAAATTCGACGTGAGTCAGTACCTGATGCAAATGATATCATTGAGACCAAGCGAACAAGAATCATCAGTCAGCTCTCTGCCATTGCTACGGAAGAAGGACAGGAAAGTCCTTTCCTTACCATTGCAGAACAGCTCTTGGAGGATAAGCGTCCTGAGGAAGTGGTAGCTTCCTTGCTCGATCACTTCTATAAGGATGAGTTGGATGTATCGAAGTATCAACACATCTCTTCGGGAAGAAATGAACGCGGTCCGAGGGAACAGCGCAGTGAAGATAATGGTTTCACCCGTCTCTTTATCGCTCGCGGTAGAAAAGATGGTCTGGACAAGCGTAGGCTCGTTGACTATTTGATTGAACAGGTTGGAGCTGAGGACCGTGACATCCAGAATGTAACGGTCAGAGATGATTTCTCCTTCGTCAGCGCTCCTCTGCAGGTTGCTGAGCGCATCTTGCAGACGTTCAGCTCTGTGGGTTCAGAAGGCAAGCCGATCATCACCCGGGCGAAACCGGACAACCCGAATGGGAAGCACCTCTCCGGAAGAAGAGGCGACCGCTATGATGATCGTCCCAGTTCTTCTGATCGAAGAAGCTCCGGCAGACGTCCTCGCAGAAGCAATGATGATTATCAGCCGTATGGAAGGGATTCCTATGGCGGCGGTGATGATTATTACTCCCGACCTAGTAATTTCCAGGATGACCGCTCTGGCCGTTCCCATGGGAAATACAGTGCACCTAAAGGGAAAAAAGGCTCCCGCCCTAAGAAGCGGTACCGAGACTAATTAATATACACCCACTTGTACTTCCAAGTGGGTGTTTCACCTGTTCTTCCATGCTATACTGGTAGGCCGAATTGAGTTTGGAGTGGTATGAAATTCGATTTTCTTTCCTTTGTTGGCAAGCATAGCAAAATCACCTTGGCTCTCGTTCTCTTGGTGACCGTATTTTTCGGCTATCATGCAGCCCATTTGCAGCTTGATGCTGATTACGTCACCTTGATGAATGAAAGTGAGACACCCTCCTTGTATCAAGGAGGAGAAGGACCGTACGTTCCTCCCGTACAGGGTTCTCTCATTGAAGATACGGATATCCCTGAAACCATGCAGCTTGAGACTGACATGCTTGGGAATCATCTCATCGCTGATATTTCCGCAGGCACGCCAGAGGAAGAAACACCATATACAACGACCTATCTTGTGTTGGTGGAGAGCGAGAAGCTTTTCGATGCGGAAACGCTTACTATCATCAGCAACACAATGGAACAATTGGATGCCACAGAGTACCTGGGAAACAAGTTCTCTGTGCTCGATTTCGTGACATTGGAGAAGAAGGGCACCAGACTCATGAGTGTCCCCTTCTCATCCCAGGATGAGTGGGATGAGGCCGATGCCCAAATACTTAGACAGAGAATAGAAAAGGATCCCATCGTAAAGAACTATCTGGTCAGCGATGATCTAAGCGGGATGCTGTTTTCCTTTGATTCAATGGCACTTACCCCAGACCAGGAGAGAGAGCTATCGGCAATGCTGGATCCCCTGCGAGAGGAAGGGATGGCAGTACATATCAATGGTGGAGCGGTTATCACCAACCTCTTGATCAAGTACCTCAGCAGGGACCTCAGCATTCTTCTCACACTCTGCTTTATCGCAATCCTTATTGTGTATTACCTGAGTTTTAGGGCAAAGCGAAGTGTATTACTCCCCTTCTCCATGTCCGTCATTGGTATCATCTGGACCTTTGGCACCATGCGACTGCTCGGATATTCACTCACCATTGTCAATATCGTGACCCCTTGTATGGTACTTAACCTTGGATCTTCCTATGCCATTCACGTCATCGGAGAGTATTATACTGACTATGCGAAGGGGATGAACTCCATTGAGTCCACCAAGAAAATACTCAGGACCATCTTTTTCGCCTGTCTGACGACGGTCATCGGATTCCTCAGCCTACTATTCTCCCAGACCCCCGCACTCAGGGAGTTTGGAATCGCAGTCGGCATCGGCGTAACCTACTGTGCAATCCTTGCTTCCACTTACCTTCCAGCTCAGCTCAGTTTGGTTGTCCCTCCCAAAAAGGCGCAGATTAGAACGTACAAGAAAGGATATCTCGCACAGCTCGTTGTGGTGATCGACAACCTCGTCAAGAAAAGATACGTCCTCTTTTTTCTTCTCTGGCTTGTGGTTATCGCTGGCTATGGGCTTACCAAGGACCATATTTCTGTAAACACCAATTACATGTCCTACCTACCCAAAAAGGACACATTCGCCCAGAGCTCACGTCACTTTGCCCAGAAGATGGGGGGAGACACTCCCTATATCATCACCATAGAAGCACCCGAGGGTACAGAACAGTTCTTCCTCCAAAGCGAAAACCTGTCCCAGGTATATGCTTTTGAACAGGCTATTCGGTCAGAACTACCTGATGTTAGGCAGATTCTCTCATTTGCAAGCTATGTAAGCTTTGCCAATGAGGTGTACAGTGGAGAAGAGGGTATCCCCTCCTCCAGAGGGTTACTGAACCTCATCAATCGCATGATTATCCTGATGAGCAACCAGAATGATGATAATTTGGGAGCTATACTCAATCCTGAAGGAACCAAACTTACCATCTTCCTACAGAACTATGACTCTGTGGACAAGGATCTCATGACCATTTCCAGTTCCACCCGTATTGAAGAGGGCGTAAAGCGTTTGCTTCCAATTCTACCTAACGGCACTCAGGTGACCCTGGGAGGAGAACCACACAAGGTGATTCACTTCTCCTCAACCTTGCTCTCAGATCAGAGCAAGAGCACCTATGCCAGCTACATATTGGTATTCCTTGTGGTTCTGGTAGCCTTCAAATCACTCTCCCTGGCTTTTTATGCACTTATTCCTATTCTCACAGGTGTTATGGCAAACTACGTCTTCATGTACTTCTTCAATATCCCATTCGACATGATCACGGTAAGTTTTGCAGCTGTGGCAGTGGGAGCAGGAATTGATGATGCAATCCACTTCCTCATACGATACAAGAACAAGCTTGCTGAAGGAAAAATGTCGATTGAGGTGATG
>Ga0265294_10007393_pt1 | contig 13028 bp, 12 predicted proteins | sample MunlanPumphouse3_FD_192504 | JGI IMG/M metagenome (GOLD analysis project Ga0265294, IMG submission 192504) | Groundwater microbial communities from a municipal landfill in Southern Ontario, Canada - Pumphouse #3 | ecosystem: Environmental > Aquatic > Deep subsurface > Groundwater | place... | reverse complement strand
GTGTTTTTTGTAAAAAGTGCGCTTTCTAAAAGGTTGGCATTACCCAGTTTGATCCCTTCTACGAGAGTTGCACCCTCTACTTTGTAATGCTGCATACACATCGGGCAGATATAAACCGTTGCCCCTTTTTTGATAACCTCGGCCAATTTCGATTGAAATTCTGCGTACTGTTTGTTTTCTTTTGAAGCGAGTTTTACCCCTTTATCGTTAAGATAAATAGTAAGCGCATGCCCTTTTTCCAACATTTTTGTGCTAAATTGCACTGCCATAAGCGTTCTGTGCTCCTCATCGCTCGTGAGGTTTACAAAAAGCGGAGATTTCTCTGCGCCGAACAACGAAAATGAAAATGCCATAACGGCAACTAAAATACCTAAGAATTTTTTCATGGTACTCCTTTAATGAATTTCAGCAAAATTATACATTTTATAAGCTTAAGTAATTTTTTTTGTTTCTTTTGCACGATTAGCGGGCTTGACAAAGTGGCAGAAGGTGATTTTTTCCTGTGTTATAATCCTTAGAAAAATATTTGTGAGTCCCAATGGTACGCGTAGAACAAAAAATCTCCCAAGCTAAAGCAAAGCTTTTGCTTGATTATCCCTATTTCGGAACGCTTGCTTCGCGCTTGGAGTTGGTGATAAACGACGACATACAGGCTTTTAAAAGTGACGGAAAAACGCTCCATGCCAACAGCGATTTTTTGGCACATGCCAACATAGAGGAGCTGGCATTCGTCTTTGCCAACGGTGCCATGCATGCGGCTTTGGCACACGAAAACCGCAAAAGCAACCGTAGCGGGTGGCTTTGGCAGACGGCAACCGACTTTGCTATCAACGATATGCTGGTACAAAACGGACTCACGCTTCCCGAGGGGGCGCAGTACCGCAAAAGGTTTCACGGCATGTATGCCGAAGAGATTTACGCCGAGCTAAAAGAGGATATGCTCCGAGACGGCGAGCTTGAATACGAAGCGGATACGGGTGCGGACGTGCAAAACGATGCTCAAAACCAAGAGAAGCAAGAACCTTCCCAAACAAACACTCCCGAGCAGATACAAGAGGAGGTTTTGGCGGAGAAACTCTTTGCAGAGGAGGCGCTTTCTTTGCTGCTTTCTGAGGAGAGTAAAGGGGAACGTTACGAGTCGATGGAACGCTTTTTTACCCTGCAAAATAGAGGAAAAATAAACTGGCGCGAGGAGCTAAAAGCCGCTTTGGATACGCACTACCGCGACGATTTTCGGCTGATTCCGCCGAATAAAAAATACCTGCATCAAGGGATTTATATCCCTTCGAGTTACAGCGAACGGTTCTCTTTGGTGATCGCTGTTGATAGTTCGGGCTCGGTGGATGAGGAGCTTTTGGGTACTTTTTTAAGCGAGGTCGATTTTTTGATGTCGCAGATACAAAACTACAAGATAGAGCTTTTGGTTTGCGACGATCGCATCCGCTCCCACGAGACGTTTTACAGCGGCGAGAGCTTGGCATGTAAGATAATCGGGGGAGGCGGCACCGATTTTCGACCCGTTTTTGATTTTGTTCAAAACGAGTTATACTTGTGCGATCTTATTTTGTATTTTACCGATATGGAGGGAACCTTCCCCGCCGAAGCTCCCTCTCAGACGGTAAAATGGGTCACCAAAAACCAAAAAGAGCCGCCGTTTGGCGAGTTGCTGCTTTTAGATTAAGGGAGGGGATGACGATGGAAAAAAAGTTATGGCATGCCATGCCTTACGAAGAGGTTTTACGCGAGTTTGAGGTGAGCGAAGAGGGGTTAAAGAGCGCGGAAGTTGCCCAAAGGCTTGAGCGCTACGGCTTGAACAAACTTCAAGAGGAGAAGAAAAAAAGTGCCTTCGTGCGTTTTATGATGCAGTTTAACAATCTGCTTATCTATGTACTTTTGGCTGCAGCGGTCGTTACGGCGCTGCTTGAGCATATTATGGATTCGATCGTTATCTTAAGCGTCGTGCTTATCAATGCGATCATAGGGTTTATGCAAGAAAACAGAGCGCAAAACGCGATGGATGCTATCAAGAAAATGCTTGCTTTTAGCGCGACGGTGCAGCGCGAGGGGAAAAAAACAAAGATTTCAAGCGAGGAACTTGTCCCCGGCGATATCGTTTATTTGGGGGCAGGGGATCGTGTGCTCGCCGACATTCGATTGATCCAAGCACACGGCTTTAGCGTGCAAGAAGCGCTTTTGACGGGGGAATCGGTACCCGTCGAGAAACATCTCAAAGCGGTAGAAGAGGATGCCACGATCGGGGATCGTTCTTCAATGGCATTTGCGGGAACGACGGTTGCCGGCGGGCAGGCAAAAGGGGTTGTGGTCGCGACGGCAAACCATACCGAACTCGGGGCGATCAATAAGATGCTCGGTGAGGTGCAAACGCTTACTACGCCGCTCCTAGAGCAGATGGATAAATTTGCAAAATGGCTTACGGGGGTAATTTTAACCGTCTCGGCATTGATCTTTTTATTCGGTTATTTTGTAAAAAGTATGCATTTTAACGAAATATTTATGGCGGTTGTGGGGCTTTTTGTCGCGGCGATCCCCGAGGGGCTTCCTGCGGTACTTACCATTACGCTTGCAGTGGGCGTACAGGCTATGGCTAAACGCAATGCGATCGTACGCCATCTTCCCGCTATCGAGACGATCGGTGCGGTATCGGTAATTTGTTCGGATAAAACGGGAACGCTGACCCAAAACGAGATGACGGTGGTTTCTTTCGTATCGCGCGAGGGGGAATTTACGATCGAGGGGAGCGGGTACGAACCTTTAGGAGAGGTTTTGTTACAAGGGGAGAAGATTGCTGCCAAAGAATACGCTTCGCTGCACCATTTAGGCAAATGCGCACTTTTATGTAGTGACGCACAACTGCACAACGAAGAGGGGACATGGAAAGTGGAAGGAAGCCCGACCGAGGGGGCTTTGGTCACTTTTGGACGTAAAATCGGATTCGATGCGCAGGAGCTGCGGGAGAGTTTTAGCCGCGACGATATGATCCCGTTTGATTCAAAACACAAATTTATGGCGACGCTTAATCACAACCATATCGGCGAGTCGATGATTATCGTCAAGGGTGCTCCCGAGGTGATCGTCAAGATGTGTGCGCTTGAATACAAAAGCGGCGGGGAAGCCGCGGCGATCGAATCTGCATTTTGGGAAGAGCAAGCACGTTTTATTGCATCGGAGGGGCAAAGAGTGCTTGCACTTGCGTACAAAAAAGTGGAGGGGGAGAAAAAAACACTCACCTTCGAGGATCTCAAAAGCGAGCTTGTTCTTATAGGGCTTGTAGGGCTTATCGACCCGCCGCGCCCCGAAGCGATCGAAGCGATCAAAGAGTGCCACAGCGCATCGATCGACGTCAAGATGATTACGGGGGATCATGCACTGACCGCCGCGGCGATAGGGCGCACCATAGGGTTGAAAAATACGCAGAACCCTTTAACGGGTGCCGATATCGAAAAGTTAAGCGATGAGGAGCTGCAACAAGCGGTGCTCTCCACCGACATATTTGCGCGAACCACTCCCGAGCATAAACTCCGTTTGGTGAGTGCTTTGCAGGCGCAGGCAAAGATCGTTGCGATGACGGGCGACGGGGTCAACGACGCTCCCGCACTCAAACGCGCCAATGCAGGGGTTGCCATGGGGAAAAACGGTACCGAAGCGGCGAAAGAATCGAGCGAATTTGTTTTAACGGACGATAATTTTGCCTCGATCGTGAGTGCGGTGCGCGAGGGGCGACGGGTGTTTGACAATATCAAAAAAGTGATCAGCTGGACGCTTCCGACAAACGCTTCGGAGGCATCGGTGGTGATCGTGGCTATTTTGCTCGGGATGGCAATGCCCATTAGCCCTATTCAGATACTTTGGGCAAATATGATCACCGCGGTGACATTGGGGATCGCCTTGGCGTTTGAGGGGGAGGACAACAACATTATGCATCGCGCCCCGCGCGGAATCGACGAGCCGATCTTAAGCAGCGTGCTTGTTTGGCAGATACTCTTCGTGACCGCTCTGTTCGTTACGGCGATTTTCGGTATCTATTACATAAGCGTCGAAGAGGATCCGAGTATAGAACATGCCCAAACGTTGGCGCTCAATACCTTGGTATTTATGGAGATTTTTTACCTTTTTTATATTCGTAATCACAATACGATCAAGGTCAGCATGCGGGATATGCTCGGAACAAAAGTGGTTTGGACGGCGGTAGGGGTGGTGTTTTTTGCCCAGCTTGCCATCACTTACGTGCCGTTTATGCAAGGCGTGTTTAAAACGGCGCCGCTTTCTCTTTACGATTTTGGGCTCATACTTGCAGCGGGGGTCGTGATGCTAGCTATCTTAGAGGTAGAAAAACAGATACGTTTGCGTCGCAAAAAAAAGTAAACAGAGGTGTGCGCTAGTCGTGCACCACTCTGTTTTTGCCGTTTTGTTTTGCATTGTACAGCATCAGATCGGCTTGGTGGATGCTCTCATCGAGAGAGTCTTCGTGAGTTGAGATCGCCCCGATAGAGATGCTAAAGCGTATCTCGTCGCCGCCGTGCGCGGTTACGCTTGTTTCCTCCGTTTTTTTGCGCAAGCGCTCGAGTGTCGCCGTTGCTTGTGCGGGGGCAATATTCTTTAACGCTATACAAAACTCCTCCCCTCCAAAACGTGCTACCAAATCATCCGCATTTGTACCCGTGCGTAAAATATCTGCTAAATGGCTGATGACGCGATCTCCCGTTTCATGCCCGTAGGTGTCGTTGATCTGCTTAAAATTGTCGATATCGACCATTGCAAGGGTAAATGCCTCCGAACTCTTCATGGCATGTGGAAAATACTCCTCCATATCTTTGAAAAAATAGCGGCGGTTATAAAGCCCCGTGAGAAAATCGCGGTTGGCATGGTTGATGATGGTGTGGATATTCTCAAGCGCTTCGATGGAGTTGTTCACGCGGCAGGAGAACTCCTCTTTGGAGAAGGGTTTATAGATGTAATCGTTGGCGCCGTTTTTGAGAAAAAGCGCGGTGATCTCTTCATCGTTGTTCGAAGAGATAGCGATAATCCCAAGATCGTTTTTGGAGTATTTTTTGCGAATCTCCAAAGTGAGCTCGAGCCCTTGCATCACGGGCATGTAGTGGTCGGTGAGCACGAGGCTAAAGTCGTGTACGTTTTCTAAAATTCCCAGCGCTTCTTCGCCGTGGGCGACGGTTACTACTTTAAAAAACATATTCTCAAGCATCATCTGCATCTGTTTGCGAAAAACGATCGAATCGTCTACGACGAGGATTTTGTGGTTTTGGTTTTTTTGGAGCCGTTTGATGGTTTGGATGATGTAGTTGACGTCGTTTACGCCCCCTTTGTTGACGTAGTCGATGATATTTTTCTCAAGCATTTTTTTACGAAAATTTTTGTCGATGTTGGCGCTTAGAACGATGGCATGGTTGCCGCTTGCCAAAACATAATCGACGATCTCGCCGTTGGGCGCATCGGGAAGGTTGATATCAAGCAGGGTGATGAAATATTTGTATTTTTTTAAAAAGAGTTTTGCTTCGGAGAGTTTATAAGCGATATCGACGTCGCATTCAAGTTCCGCGGTTATTTTTTTGGCTACGAGATTGGCGAGGGTTTTGTTGTCTTCTACGATCAAAATTCTTGGCATGTGCGCTACTCCTTTGGTTGCGGGAATTTTACACTAGTTTATCTTCGTTTATATTGATTATGGGTAGTATTTGCGCATGAATTATTTAGATGTTACTTTAGAGAAACTTTTCCAAAAACACAACGTATTTTTAACGGGCGGTGCAGGGGTGGGCAAAACCACGATCACCAACGGGGTGATAGAGCGCTTCGAAGCGGAGGGGAAAAAAGTTGCCAAACTTGCTTCTACCGCTATGGCGGCGACGCTTATAAACGGGCAGACGCTGCATAGTTTTTTGGATCTTGGGATCGCGGGGAGTATCGAAGAGCTTGAGCGCAGCGGTAAATTTTTGGCTCCCAAAAAGATCAAAAAAATCGTTGCTCAGATCGATTTGCTGGTGATTGACGAGATTTCGATGGTGAGTGCTACGCTTTTAGAAGCGGTGCGGCTGCGCCTTGAGCAAGCCGAGTTTCGCGGCGTGCTCCTTGTGGTGGGGGATTTTTTGCAGCTTCCCCCCGTGGTGCGCGGCAGAGAGGAGGTCTCTTTTGCGTTTGAGTCCTTGGCATGGGAGGCGTTTGCATTGCATACGATCGAACTTACCCACATCTACAGAACCGACGATGCGGCGTTTATAGAGCTGCTGCACCGTGTGCGTTTTGGAGAGGTGGACGAAGCGGTGCACAACGCGCTGAACGAGTTTATCAAGCCGCTTCCCGAAGATTTAAGCGGCTTTACCTTTTTGTTCGGCAAGAACGAATCTGCGGCATTTCATAACAAAAAACAGCTCGATTACATTGAGAGCGAACTTGTTCTCAAAGAGGCACAAATAATCAAGCACGATAAACATGCCAAAGAGAGCGAGATACAAAGGTTTATGAATGACGCGCGCATCGAGGCAAATCTGGAACTCAAAGTGGGCGCGCCCGTACTCTTTAGCCGCAACGCGTGGAACTACTACAACGGAGAACGCGGCACGATCGTCAATATTGATGCAACCTACGTGTATGTGCAAAAAAGCGATGCGCGAATCGTCAAGCTTGAACGCACTGCACAATCGAAAAACGTGTGGCATGAGCGGGTGATCGAGGGGAAAAAAGAGATGGTAGAGGAGGCGGTTTTTAGCATCTATCAGTATCCCATCAAGCTAGCCTTCGGGATAACTATCCATAAATCGCAGGGGATGAGCATCGAGGATCTGATTGTAGAAACGCGGGAGATATTTGCCCCCTCGCAGTTTTACGTGGCGCTCTCAAGAAGTTCCAACCCCAAACGGCTCACGCTTATAGCGCCAAAAAAACAGTGGTACAATCTGGCATTCGTACATCAAAAAGCTTTGGAGTTCGTGAAGAAAATAGAGGGAGAATAGCTACATGCCAAGGCTTGGCATGTGCCCTTATGAGCATGTTTTCTCCCGTATCCGAAAGATACGGGTAGCTTCAGGGGGTTGTAGGGACATTTGTCCCTGCCACTTTATGGGCTTACTAAAGAAAAGAAACATTTTTGCTTCAAGGAAGCAAACTTTAGTCGTCACAGCGGCGCAAGCGCAGCTAAACGGACTTTGTTCGTTTAGCGTTTAAATTTTATAGTTTTTCGCTGTTTTTAGCAAGGTATTCTGCAACACCCTGAGTCGAAGCTTTCATACCTTCATCACCTTTTTGCCATCCTGCAGGACATACTTCGCCGTGCTCGTTCGTGAAGATCATCGTATCGACCATACGGATCATCTCGTCGATGTTACGTCCAAGCGGAAGGTCGTTGATAACGGCATGGCGGATTGTTCCGTCTGCATCGATCAAGAATGAACCGCGAAGTGCAACCGACTCACCGAAAAGTACGTCGTAATCGCGTGAAATTTGTTTACTTAAGTCCGCAACCAACGGATATTTGATACGACCGATACCCCCTTTGTCGATCGGAGTTTCTCTCCATGCAAAGTGTGAAAATTGGCTGTCTACGGAAACACCGATTACGTTGATACCGCGGCTTGTGAACTCTTCGATTCTGTGTGAGAATGCGATGATCTCAGAAGGACAAACGAACGTAAAGTCTAACGGGTAGAAGAAAAGAACGGCACCTTTTGGTCCGAGGTTGCTCATAAGGTTAAAATCTTCAACGATCGAGCCGTCTGCCAACACTGCTGTAGCCGTAAAATCGGGAGCTTTTTTTGTTACTAACATTTGTATTCCTTGTAGTGTGATTTTTAAAGATGCGGGCATTGTAACGAAACAAAATTGATAAGTTTCTGATGGAGTTAAGTAATAAGTTTATTTAAGGATAATTTTTATCTTTTAGTTGGCTTTTTCTAGGAAAACGAAATTCAAAAAAATTGGATATACTTTCATCGATTTACGGAGCAAGACTCCGTATCTCAATAAGGAAAATCGATGACGGAAGAAAAAACTACTCCTAAGGAGTATATATTTACTTCAGAGTCTGTAACAGAAGGGCATCCCGATAAGATGGCTGATCAGATCAGCGATGCCATTTTGGATTATATTATTGAACACGACACCAAGGCGCGCGTTGCGTGCGAAACTTTGGTCTCTAACGGTTTTTGTGTAATAGCAGGCGAACTGAAGACAACAGCATATGCACCGATGCAGGAGATTGCGCGTAGCGTAGTCCGAGATATCGGCTATACGGACGCTACATACGGTTTTGATTACCGCTCTGCTGCGGTATTAAACGGTATCGGCGAGCAGTCGCCCGATATTAATCAGGGTGTCGATCAAGCAGACGGCGAGATCGGTGCGGGAGACCAAGGACTTATGTTCGGGTACGCATGCCGCGAAACCGACGTACTCATGCCGCTACCTATCTATTTGGCGCATCGCTTGACGCAGAGACTTGCGCAAGTGCGTAAAGAAGGGATCGTCCCTTACCTTCGTCCCGACGGAAAAGCGCAAATCAGCGTAAAATACGTAGGTGACAAACCTGTTTCGGTAGAGACGGTGGTCGTTTCGACGCAACACGCACCCGAGGTTTCTCAAGAGAAGATCCACGAAGACGTGATTAACGAAGTGATTAAAAAAGTGATCCCTGCGGAGCTTTTAAGCGATAAAACCGTGTTTCACATCAATCCTACGGGAAAATTCGTAATCGGCGGTCCTCAAGGGGATGCGGGACTTACGGGGAGAAAAATCATCGTCGATACCTACGGCGGCAGCTGCCCGCACGGCGGGGGCGCGTTTAGCGGCAAAGACCCTACCAAGGTAGACAGAAGTGCGGCATATGCGGCAAGATGGGTTGCAAAAAACCTTGTTGCTTCGGGTGCATGCGATAAAGCAACGATCCAAGTAGCTTACGCTATCGGCGTGGCAAAACCTGTTTCGATCATGGTCGATACGCACGGAACGGGCAAAGTAGCAGAAAGTAAAATCGAGGAGTGTGTTCACGCACTGTTTGATCTCTCTCCCAAAGGGATTATCGAATCACTCGATCTTTTGCGCCCTATCTATAGAAAAACGGCGGCGTACGGTCACTTCGGACGCGAAGATGCCGATTTCACTTGGGAAAAAACAGACAAAGCCGATGCTATCAAAGCGTTTTTAGGACTCTAAAACAAACGCGAAACATTAAGAACATATGTTCTTAATGTTCTAGTTTAATAATCGTTATCAAAACCTGTCTTTTTCGGGGTTTAGAAACGTAACTTTCCTCAATAATTTTTTTTTGAACCCCTTTTTTTTAGCTACCTTTAAAAATCTTCTGTTATAGTTACCTGAAATTAAAATAGGAGAAAATGATGGCAGTATTAATTAACGATACCTGTATCAACTGCGGTGCTTGTATTGATGAATGTCCTGTAGAAGCAATCGTAGATGAGGATGATAACCCGACGGGTGAAGAGATATACTACGTATACCCTGATAAATGTGTAGAGTGTGTTGGTCATCATGACGAGCCTGCATGTGCGTCTGCATGTCCTACTGAAGGTTGTATCACATGGGATATGCCTTTTACTTCAGATCACAAAGACCACTTCAGCGGTGCTAACTACGTAAGCGGTAAAAACTATGTTATGGAAGATGCGGATGCAGAGATGCCGTTCCACGCCGATGTTAACATGGATGCGCGTAAAAGTAGAGCAAACGTTATCGACTAATTTTTTAAACTCCTTCGGGAGTTTAATGCCTTATCAGCAAATACAGAGTAGAATCTAAACACTCCTTTCTTAAACCCCTCTCTTTTTTAAGCTTTAAACATAAAACAAAAATATTTTTGGTATAATCCCGTTCTATTTTTTAAATTTACTAGGAGATTTGATGGAACGTACACTATCAATTATCAAACCCGATGCCGTTGCAAAAGGTGTTATCGGAAAAATTTTAGATCGTTTTGAAAGTAACGGTCTAAGAATCGCTGCTATGAAAAAACAACAACTTTCTCGTGCAGATGCCGAAGCGTTTTACGCAGTACACTCTGAGAGACCTTTCTTCAACGACTTGGTTGATTTTATGATCAGCGGTCCTGTTGTTGTTTCTGTATTAGAAGGTGAAGATGCAGTTGCAAAAAACCGTAAACTTATGGGTGCAACAAACCCTAAAGAAGCAGAAGCTGGTACGATCCGTGCAGATTTCGCTGAAAATATCGATGCAAATGCGGTTCACGGAAGCGATTCTTTAGAGAATGCCGCTAACGAGATTGCATTCTTTTTCTCCGGAAGAGAAATTTCATAAATCTTTATGAAAATTGCACTAAGAAAAGTAGGTAAAACACCCGTAGAGTTCGATGTCGCATCGGACGATATTACATTTAAAGGTTTTTTACAGTATCATTCCGGCAAATTAATTTTGCTCAAAGCAAACTTAAAAGGCTTGGTCGATGTTGCATGCGATCTTTGTGCAAAAGAGTATAAACTTCCCGTGGATGAGGAGATTGAGTTCTTTATATCCGACGGAGTTTATCACGATGAGGGCAATATCGAATTGGATGTAGTGGAGTCGTTTGATTCTACGGTGGATATCGAAGAGATTTTACGCTCGGAGATAGAACTTATACGCGGCGATTATCACACCTGTGAAGATTGCCAAGATGCAGAACTCGATTTAGAGATCGAGTAAACAAAGACGCTAGGGGGTTGGTCCCTTTTGCGTTTTAACTTAAATAAGAAAGGGATATAACCATGGCAGTACCTAAGAGAAGAGTGTCACACTCACGTGCGGCAAAAAGAAGAACACACTACAAAATCACGTTGGCTCGTCCTGTAAAAGATAAAGACGGAACATACAAACTTCCACACCATATCAATCCGACTACCGGTGAGTATAAATAGTTAATGGTAAAGATTGCTATTGATGCAATGGGAGGGGACTTCGGTCCCGAACCGATTGTTAAGGGTTGTTTACAAGCACTCAAAAGTAAAAAATTTGAGCCGATTTTGGTAGGTAAAAGATCAGAAATTTTACCTCTGTTACCGAAAAGTTATAGAGATAAGATTTTAATAGTAGAGAGCGACGACGTCATCTCTATGTCTGATGCTGCAACCGATGCCGTTAAAAGAAAAGAGAGTACCATCTACAAAGCGATCGAGCTTGTAAAAAACGGCGAAGCCCACGGTGTCGTATCGGCGGGTCACAGCGGTGCTACCATGACGCTTGCGACTTTGCGTTTGGGGCGTCTTAAAAATGTTTCGCGCCCTGCACTCGTTACGCTTATGCCGACCAAAACGGGTCGCCGTTCGGTTGTTTTGGACGTGGGGGCAAACGTCGATTCCCGTCCCGAACATCTTGCCGAATTTGCCGTAATGGGCGGATGCTACGCGGAGGATGTTTTAAAGATCAAAAATCCGAGCATCGGTCTTTTGGCTAACGGAGAAGAGGATTCTAAAGGAAACGAAGTAACAAAAGCTGCGTTTAAAATCCTCAAAGGGTACCCCGGCTTTAAAGGCAACGTAGAAGGAAACGATATCTTCAACGGAAGCTGCGACGTTATTACCTGCGACGGGTTCGTAGGGAATTTGGTTCTTAAAGCGAGCGAGGGGGTTGCTTCTACGATCAGCCTTTTGATCAAAGACTATATCAGAAAATCTCCCGTAGCGATTACGGGTGCGCTTTTGATGCGCAAAGTGTTTAAATTGCTCAAAAAAGAGATCGATTATGCAGAGATCGGCGGTGCACCGCTTATCGGGATCAAAGGGTGTGCGATCGTAAGTCACGGCAAAAGTAATGCCCGTGCTATCGAAAATGCTATCTACCAAGCGATTCGCTATGTCGATACGGGGGTTAACGATCATATCGTTGCACGCCTCGAGACGCTCAAAAAAAAGGAAAGTTAATGGCTTATGCTGCACTTCGCTCTATCGGTGCTTATGCCCCTAAAAATATCTTGACCAACGAAGACCTTGCCAAAATGGTGGATACTTCGGACGATTGGATCACGAAACGTACGGGGATCAAAGAGCGTCGTATCGCCGACAAAAACGAAACAACGAGCGATATGGGAGTCAAAGCAGCCCAAAAAGCTATAGAGCGAAGCGGTATTGCAAAAGAGGAGATAGATATGGTCATTTGTGCGACTATATCTCCCGATTATTTTTGTATGCCTTCGACGGCAACCCTTATCTCCAACAAACTCGGATTGCAAAACGTTACGGCGTTTGATATCTCTGCGGCATGTACGGGGTTTGTGTATATTCTCTCGATCGCCAAAGCGTTTATAGAATCGGGAATGAAAAAAAACGTTCTTATTATCGGTGCGGAAAAACTCTCTGCGATCACCGACTATACCGATAGAGGCACCTGTATCTTATTCGGCGACGGCGCGGGTGCGGCAATTGTAGGTGCTACGAATGATAAATCCGAAGCGATTATCGACGTCCATACGGGGGCAGACGGAAGTTTTGCCGATCTGCTTATGACGCCAAACGGCGGTACGGGTTCTCCTCATGATTCTTTGGAACAAGAAGCGGGTTCTTGCTATATGCAGATGAAAGGAAACGAAACCTTTAAAGTCGCCGTGCGTACACTCACGAAAGATGTCGAAGATATTTTGGCGGCGAACAATATCGCAAGCGAGCAGGTCGATCATTTCGTGCCCCATCAAGCGAACTACCGCATCATTAAGGCGGTCGGGGATGCCTTGGCGATGAAAGATGAGCAAGTGGTGCTGACGGTACACAAATACGGTAACACGTCGGGAGCTTCGATCCCTATGGCGATCAACGATATTTACGAAGAGGGGAATCTCAAAGCAGGAGAACTTCTTTTGCTCGATGCTTTCGGCGGCGGGCTTACGTGGGGTTCGGCGTTAGTGCCGTTTTCACCTCTGCGCTAAATCTTTTTGCGTACATGCCAAAGCTTTGGCATGTAGCTGTTAGCTCTCTTTTTTCTTACTAAAATCTCTGTTTAATACCTCAAACAACTCTTTGTAAAACAACTCTTGGTCTTTGAGTTTGACGTTTCCTTCA
>Ga0265294_10007392_pt1 | contig 13029 bp, 12 predicted proteins | sample MunlanPumphouse3_FD_192504 | JGI IMG/M metagenome (GOLD analysis project Ga0265294, IMG submission 192504) | Groundwater microbial communities from a municipal landfill in Southern Ontario, Canada - Pumphouse #3 | ecosystem: Environmental > Aquatic > Deep subsurface > Groundwater | place... | reverse complement strand
TCTATTAGCCGAGGGGTTCCTATGAGAAAGGCACTTCAAAAGGAATCTTTAATTGCATGGGCTTATGAAGGAGAAGAGATTCCTTACTATAATGGGTATCCTTTACGATTAGTTCTTGGAGGTTGGCCAGCTTCTGTTTCTGGAAAATGGTTGAAAAAAATTGTTATTCGAGACAGAGAACACGATGGTGAAAAAATGACAGGACAATCGTATCGTATGCCTTGTGAACCCGTTGCTCCAGGAACACAAGTTCCTAATGAAAAAATGTGTGTTATTGAGTCTTTGCCTGTGAAATCTATGGTAACTTTTCCTAAATCTGGAATTTCACATACTTTAGATAAAAAATTAAAACTTAATGGAAAAGCGTGGGCAGGTGATTTAGAAGTTGTAGATATGGATGTTTCTATTGACTTTGGAGCAACATGGATAAAGGCAAAATTAAATAAACCTTTAAACAAATGTGCTTGGCAAACTTGGGAAGCTGCTGTGAAATTTCCTCAAAAAGGGTATTATGAAGTCTGGGCAAGAGCCAAAGACAGCGATGGTAAAAAACAGCCTGTTATAATACCAGGTTGGAATCCACGAGGTTACTTGAACAACGCATGCCATAGAATTGCCGTTCAAGTCGTATAGGAAGATGTTATGAAAACTTTTTTAAAACTAACAACTGCAACTTTGTTATGTACAATGTTTTTAAATGCCAGTGAACTTGACAAAGAGAGCGGTTTAATTATAGCTAAAGGACTAGAAGAGGTTAAAACCAATTGCACTGTTTGTCATAGTGCAAAGTTTATTACTTTTCAAAAAGGGGATCGAGAAACGTGGAAATCAATGATACGATGGATGCAAAAAACTCAAGGTTTATGGGAGTTTACAGCTGAAGTTGAAGATGAAATTCTAACCTATCTTGAAACAAATTATCCTCCAGGCGATGCTTCTAGAAGACCAAATTTAAAAGCAAAAGAGTTACCTAATATTTAAGAAGTCAGAGATTTTCTCTGACTTCTTAGCAAAACCTATTTTTATGCTATTGTTGTGATGTATAGTTGTAACAATGATTTAAAAAGGGTTTTATATGCCTATTCAAACGTTGTTAACCTTGCAGCACGACAAAGAGCTGTTGCATGAAATGATAAATATTTTGTTTCGTACTTCCCACAATAAGCGATTAGCACAAGCCATAGATGAACTTCTTAACAGACATAAATTGGGTGATTTCTTCTCCTCTACTCAAAAAGCACTCTTTTGGATTTTCCAACACTCTACTAAAAATATTCCTGATATTTCTATTCCTTTTTTAAAAGAATACATCAAGCAAGAGTCTCGTAAGTTTTTAGTGGATTCTTATGAAATTGATGAGTATTTAAAAAAATTAGAATTTCAAGATAAAAAAGTAATGATTCGTTTTTTAGAACCAATGGCATTAAATGAAGAGAACAGTTTAAAAACGCTTGAAAAATATATGCAAATTTTAACGAATAAATCAGTTTTTTCTGTTTTAATGGATATATTTTGTATTGAGCCTAAAATTTATTTTTTGAATAAAAGTCGATGCTTAGAGCATTTGGAAAATAAACTCTCTATAATATTAAGACAATCTATAAAATACAGTAAGGAACAAGGTTGTAAAAAACTACTTTGCTTTGAAGTTGCTCAAGAAAGTTTTGAAATAACTTTTACAATTTTAAATAAAATTATGCAAAAAGAGGAGTTTTTAACCGCTAAAATTGGCTTTTCGTTTAAGATAGAAGAGTTTAATACAGCTATCTTGATTGAAAAAGTAATTTTATTAGCTAGTGAGTTAATAAGTTTGGGAAGAGAAAAGATAACTATTCGAATAGAAATGAATAGATTAGAAGATTTAGCAAATACTCATTTTCAAACAGCGTTAAAGAGTTTGCTTTTAAAAAAGAATGAACCCTTTATAGATGTTATTATTAATTCATTCCATAGTAATAATTTAGCCATAGTTCAAGAAAAAATAGTAGAGTTAAAACTTGAAAAAATGGTTCAACTTGAGAATTTTATGGGGTTTAACACTTTTGGTAAACATTTTGATTTACTCTATTTTCCTATTGCATGTTTTGATGATTTTATATATGGAGTGGACTATTTATTGGAAAAAATAAAGCCACAAAAGTCAAAAAATGTTTTTTACAATTTTGACTCTAAAAATATTATTTTTTTATCAATATTTTGTAATCAAGAAAAAAGTTTGGAGAATATTTTAGAAAAAATAAGCTTAGCGTATGAAAAAGCATCTTTTTTGGATTTAGAACTTTTAATAGAGGAAGAACTTTTTTACAATGAACCCTTTATGGAAGAACTTAAAAAAAGTGTTCAATCTCTTCTTCTGTGCTTAGATTCGTCGTTATTGGTTGATTTAAATTCAAAGAATTATATTAGAATTGAATCAAATGGTTTTTTGAATAATATTGGATTGATAAAAGTTAAAGATACTCTTGAGGCAGTAGCTTTTATACAATCTGAAAAAAAAGCGTGTTCCTATAAGATATATACGCAATATTGTGCACAAGAAGAACAGTTTTATAACTTTTTTTTAGAAGAGTTTTAAATAAAGTGCATTTTGAATTTTTTAAACTTTTTGATATAATCGCAAAAAATATTAGGACTATCTAAAGTGGCAGAGTTAAGTAAAAAAATATCAAGCGTAGTAGGGCGAACCAATGCACAGTATGGGTTAATTAAAGAAAATGACAGAGTACTTGTTGGATTTAGTGGTGGAAAAGACTCTACCACTCTAATACACGCGTTAAAATATTTAAAAAGAGTAACTCCTTTTGATTTCGAATTTAAAGCCGTCACTGTTACCTATGGTATGGGGGAACGCGTTGAATTTTTAGCCAACCACTGTAAAGAGCATGGTATTGAGCATGAAATTATAAATACTGAAATTTTTGAGTTAGCAGGTGAAAAAATTCGTAAAAACTCTTCATTTTGTTCATTTTTTTCACGAATGAGAAGAGGATATTTATACAGTACGGCACTGGAGCAAGGATATAATAAACTGGCATTAGGACACCATTTAGACGATGCTGTGGAATCTTTTTTTATGAACTTTTTATACAATGGTGCGTTAAGAAGTATGCCTCCTAAATATATTGCAGAAAATAAAATAGAAGTTATTCGCCCGTTACTTTTTTGCAGAGAAAGACAGCTAAGAGCTTTCGCTCAAACCAATGGAATTAGTGTAATTGGAGATGAAGCGTGTCCTGCTATGAGATTTGACATTAAAATGCCCCATGCCAGAGAAAATACTAAAAAAATGCTAGCAAAAATGGAAGAGGATAATCCTCAAATGTTCGTTTCTCTTAAAGCTGCATTTAACAATCTTCAAACCAATACCTTTTCTCAAAAAGAGTATTTAGACAGTTCTGAGGGTTAAGCTTTTAAATCCAATAATACATCAGCTACTGCTTGAAGAGTTTCAACTGCTTTTGCATTGGCTTCGTAGGCAATAATGGTAGGGATTTGCCCTACTATTGCATCTATTAGTTCTTGTGTAACTTCAGAAGAAGGCTCACCAAGAGAGTTTGAAACGTTAGCAATAGTTTGTGCTGATTGTTCTAAGGTTCTTTCATTTAATCTCATTGAAGAGAGGTTATCCAATAAAGGGGCTGAATTAATTTGCATGAGTATCTCCTTTACTTAAAATTAACATTTTGTTCAATGTTGCCGTTCTTGCAATTTGGGCATCGGCACTGCTTAGTTCATTGGGTGAGGAAGCTGCGTTTCTAAGCTGGTCTAGCTTAAAAGAAGCCGCTTTCTCATCTTTTGGAATAGAAGTGTCAAGTCTTACATGACCGCCTGTTGCATAGAGCTTTCCATCGGGACCTACTTGATAGTTATATGAAATAGGAGCTGTAGTTTGAGCTTTTGAGGCATGTGCTTGCTCGTGAGCTTTAACGTCTGCATCTTTTTGCTTGAATTTATCTAAAACTCTTTTATAATCTTCTTCATCGTAATTTTTAGGCACCAAAGACGCTTCAATGGTGTCTGTTTTTTTAAACGAAGAGAGTTTTTCCTCTTGGTTTATTTTATCAAGTTGTGAATGTTTTTGTGCTAATTTAGCGTAAACATCACTGGAATAAGAGTATCTATTAACCCACATACGCAGCTCTTTTTAATATTTTGTTTAAATTCTATCTAAGAAAGATTAAATCAATATTAGAGATAAAATTTAGATTATTTTAGATTATTTTAGATTTTACATCTATAGCTATACCGTAACTAGGGTCATCTTCATTGTATTCACAACAATAGAGTGCTTCGTTTAACGCTTTTTTACAATGACTGCTTAAATATTTAATACGAATATTTTTTTTATTTTGCTTATAAATCTCTGCAATTTTATCTATGGCTTCAATAGCACCTTGGTCAATAATTCGAGCATATTTAAAATCTATAATAATCTCTTTAGGGTCTTGTTGTACATCAAACAGTTGTAAAAAAGTAGAGGTGTTATAGTTATGTAAAGGCCCATGAAGTTCATATACTTTTTCGTTATCTTGCATATAGACTCGCGATTTAATCGTAAATTGCTTAAATAAATAAAGAACAAATGCGATTGAAATTGCTAAAATAAAAGCAACCTCTAAATTTACAAAAACAGTAATTGCTGAAACTAAAACAATGAGTATTTTTTCAAAATTAGAAAATTGTTTAATATGAGAACGATTTTGCCACTTAATTAAAAAAATAGGAATAGTAATTAAAATACCAATAAGAATGGAAACCGGAATAAGTGCAATAAATTCAGAAAAGAAGAGCATAACGGCAATTAGTAACAAGGGAACAAGTAAAGTAGAGACTCTTCCAAAAGCATTGTTACTGTAATTTAAAACAGATTGCCCCAGCATACTGCTTCCAGCTACGGCTCCAAAAAAGCCACACACAATATTTCCAGCACCTGTAGCAATGCACTCTTGATTGGCATTGCCTTGCTTTTGTTGCATCTGATCTAAAACATTCATAGTTAAAAGTGACTCTAAACTGCTAATAAAAGCAAGAAGTAAAGAGTAAGGTAAAATGCTTATTAGAACTTCAAAATTGATATATATTTTAGGAATGCTAAAAAAAGGAACGCTACTTGAAAGGTTGGCTAAATCGCCCACTCTTTTGGTATCTAAATCAAAATAAATAACTACAAAAGAGCCTACAATTAAAGCAATTAAAGATGCAGGTATGGCTTTACTTAATTTTGGTAAATAAATAACCACTAAAACAGTTAATATTACTAAAGAATAATAGAGATAACTTTCATTTTTAAAGGTATAAAACTGTGCAACAATCATAATAATTGCTAAGCCATTAACTAAACCAAAAAGGACATAAATAGGCACTAGTTGAATATATTTTGCAATTTTAAATACGCCAAAAAGAACTTGAAGAATACCGGCTAATATGGTCGCCAATAGTATATATTGAAGTAGCATAGTAGAAAGTTCGCCATTTTCTGAGAGTTCTTCTAAAATATTTGAAGGAATACTCTCTTGAATTTTAACACTAAGGGCTAAAAAAGTAACAGCAATAGCTCCTGTTAAACCTGAAATTACTCCTGCTTTTCCACCAATAAGGGCAGTTACTATTCCTAAAATACAAGCAGTATAAAGCCCAATTAATGGGGATATTCCTGCAATAACACAAAATACTATGGCTTCAGGAATAAGTACCATTGAAACAACAAAAGCGGATAAAATATCATTTTTTATATTTGAATTTAGAAATTCATTTTTAATATCAAGCAACGGCAACCTTTTTAATAAAGGATGATTATATAGCAAACTGCATTAAATTTTAGTAAAAGAAACAAGGGAAAGGTTTCAAGGTTTTTTGGCTATACTTTTGGCGTTATTTTAAAAAAATTAAGTAACTAAAAGGAAAATAATGATTTTTTTGTTTGATAAAAACAACCATTTTAACTTAGCAAATCTGGCTACATTTTTTAATATAGCTTGCGGTGTGTTAGCTGTTTACTTTTTAACCCACGGAGAATTTTTTGGTGCCGCACTTTTTGCTTGGATTGCAGGTGCTTTTGATATTGTTGATGGAAAAATTGCACGAAAATACAACTTATCGACAGAGTTTGGGGTTCAGTTAGATTCCTATGCAGATTTTTTATCGTTTGTGATTGTACCTACTATGTTTCTTTTCTTTGCAGTAATTGATGGCAAAGAGCTTGAATTAAATACTTTGTTTGTAACTTTTGTATTTGTTTACTATGTAGTTTCAGGATTAAGAAGATTAATACAATTTAATATTAATGCCAATGCAGGAACCGTAGAGAAATATTTTACAGGCATTCCAACACCTTTAGGAGCAATCTTATTATGGTGTGTTTATTTAGTTTGGTTAACAGGATATTTAAATGATTATGTGGTTTTAGGTTCAATAGTGGTTGTAGGTTATTTGCTTAATTCTAAAATAAAAATTCCTCACTTATAAACACAAAAATATGCCTAACCGTATTACTGCTATAGATTTAGGTTCTAACTCTTTTAGAGTTGTAATTTATGATTTTAAAACCAATACTATACTTAATGATTATCATGAAGTTGTAGGAATGGCAGATGGTTTGGTTCAAACGGGGGTCATTTCACAAGAGGCTCAAACACGAGTCATTGATGCTATTTTAGCTTCTTCTAAACAGCTAAACTATGACCCCAAAAAAGCAATTTGTGTTACCACTGCTGCTATGAGATATGCCAGTAATAATCAAGAAGTTCTTAAGAATTTTAAAGAAACTACAGGAGCTAACTTTAAAATAATTGATTCCAAAGAAGAGGCAGAGTTAACTTTATTGGCTATTAAATATGCTCTAAAAAGAGAGCATCTTAAAAATGAAAAATTTATTGTTTTAGATATTGGCGGTGGTTCAACTGAACTTATTGTTAATAGCAAAAAAACTTTTATAGCTAAAAGCTTCTCTTTTGGTATTGTAACTTTAGCACAAGAACATAACAATATAGAAAAAACTAAATACGCATTAACCTCTTTAAAAAAAGAGATACGAGCTTTTATAGACTCTTTAAAGATAAAGTTAGACGACTATTTGTTTATAGCAACAGCTGGAACTCCCACAACGGTTGCTGCTGTTAATTTAGGGCTTGATGCTTATGCTTATGATAAAAACTTAATTAATGGCAGCACGGTAAAAAAAGAGGATTTAAACAAAGCGTTAACTCTATTTAAAAACAAACCTCTTGAAGAGATAACAAAACTTGTAGGAAAAGGAAGAGTAGAATTTATTGAAGTGGGTATTTTAATTTATGAAGCTATTTTTGAAGTTTTAGAAAAAAATGAATCCATCGTATTTGACGATGGATTACGAGAAGGCGTTGCTATTAACTCTTTTTTATGAAAGAAGTCGAACACTTTGAGCTTGAACTGTATTCGCTTGTGAAGAGACTAAGAATCCTAATTGTGAAGTAACATTGTTTTTAGAAAAATCAAGTGCTTCTTTCCCAAAATTAATAGTGCTAGATGCTGCTTTTGAAGTTAATTCAGTCATTTGCTCTTCAATAGTATCTTTTGCTACAGTTTGAAGATTTTTTTCAACCGATTGCAACTCTTTAGAACTATTATTTAACATTGTTGCGGACTCTTTAAATGCGTTTGAAAGCTGTTGAAGTGATTCAGGGTTAGTTAAATCTGTTTGTCTAAAAGAGGTAATTAAATTGTCTGAAATAGTTGTTGTGTTTGGTATTTGTATTGAAAAGCTTGAATTACTTGTGGCAATATTTAAATATTGCTCATCTTGATTGAGTAGTGCGTTGTTCTCATACTTAGTATTTTGTGCAACTTCATTGAAGTTTTGCAACGACACTATAATCTCTTTTTTAAGATAGTTTTGATCCTCTTCATTTAAATTATTTACTTTTTGAGTATCTAAAATATTGCTTACATTGTTTAAAATTTCTTCTTGTTTTTGCAGAGCATTTTGTGAAATTTTTGAGGTAGCAATACCATCGTTAAGCGTTTTAAGCGTTAATGAAAGTTTGTTTTTATCGCCTTGTGTTAAATCTTTAATGGCAACATTTGAAGCATCTTTTTCAGTAGACGTAACCGCTTTTGTACTACTAACGGAACTTGTGTTAGCCTGTTGTGAAGAGATACCACTTTGATTGTTTATCTGATTTTGATTGCTCAGATCATTGATAGCACTTACATCCATAAAAAGCTCCTTATCTATATTTGACTTTAATAATTGACTGATTATAGTTAAAAAAGTATAAAAATATTATAAAACAAACTATTTACTTTACTTATATTAAAGATGAATTAATTTACAATAATGTAAAATGTAATCTTTAAATTCTAATGGAGATATTATTATGAAAATGACAGGCGCAAAAATTGTTATTGAATCTTTAAAAGAAGAGGGTACCGAAGTCGTTTTTGGTTATCCAGGTGGCGCTATAATGAATGTCTACGATGAGATATATAAACAAAATTATTTTCAACATATTTTAACACGACATGAACAAGCTGCAATTCATGCAGCGGATGGCTATGCTAGGTCTACTGGAAAAGTAGGAGTTGCAATAGTAACAAGTGGTCCAGGGTTTACTAATGCAATTACAGGATTAGCAACGGCATATATGGACTCTATTCCGTTGGTGGTAATTTCAGGGCAAGTTCCTACTCAAATTATTGGAACAGATGGGTTTCAAGAAATCGATGCCGTTGGAATTTCACGACCTTGTACTAAACACAACTATTTGGTTAAAGATGTAAAAGATTTACCACGAGTTTTCAAAGAGGCGTTTCATATTGCAAGCACAGGACGACCGGGACCTGTGCATATAGATATTCCAAAAGATGTCACAATAAATGAAACGTATTTTGAATACCCAAAAGAGGTAGATTTACCAACGTATAAACCTACAACCAAAGGGAACAAAAAGCAACTTAAAAAAGCGATTGATGCAATAGCAGAATCTAAAAAACCTTTGCTTTATATTGGTGGCGGAGCTGTTTTATCTAACTGTGCCTATGAAATTAGAGAATTTGCAAAACTTGTAGGTATTCCAGCTGTTGAAACGTTGATGGCACGAGGAGTAATGGGACATAAAAATCCACTTTTGTTTGGAATGTTAGGAATGCACGGAGAGTATGCTGCTAATATGGCGGTACATGAAACCGATTTACTTATCTCTTTAGGAGCAAGATTTGATGACAGAGTAACAGGAAGACTAGATCAATTTGCTAAAAAAGCAAAAGTTATTCATATTGATATTGACCCAGCTTCAATTGATAAATTAGTTAAACCAGATTTTCCTATTGTGGGAGATCTAAAAAATGTAATAATATCTATGATTGAAGAGATAAAAGAGGTTGAATGCAATGATTTTACTTCATGGGTAGCAACGCTTGATGAGTATCAGTTAAAAGAGCCATTACGATATATTGATCACCCTGATGGAAAAATTAAACCACAATGGGTAGTTGAACGACTTGGTAAGCTTTTAGGCGATAAAGCTATTATTTCAACCGATGTGGGGCAACACCAAATGTGGGCAGCACAATTTTACCCGTTTAATTATCCACGACAATGGGTTACAAGTGGTGGTTTAGGAACTATGGGCTTTGGTCTTCCAGCAGCCATGGGAGTTGCTCGTGCGTGTCCCGATAAAGTAAGCGTAAATATTACTGGAGATGGGTCTATTTTAATGAACATTCAAGAGTTATTGACGTGTACTGAGTACAATTTACCTGTTATTAACGTAATTTTAAATAATAACTATTTGGGAATGGTAAGGCAATGGCAAACACTTTTTTATGAAAACCGATTGTCTGAAACCGATTTATCTATTCAACCTGATTTTATAAAACTTGTTGAAGCTTTTGGTGGAATAGGATACACCGTTCGTACGAAAGAAGATTTTGATATTGCGTTAAGAGAAGCAATTGCCAGTAAAAAAGTATGTATGATAGAGGTTATTATTGATAGACTTGAAAATGTTTTACCAATGGTTCCAAACGGACATGCCTTAAATGAAATGACCCTTTTAGGAGAAAAATAATGAATAATTTTAACCACTATTATGACAGCGAAGAAATAAGAAGAGTTGTTTCAGTTATTGTATTAAATGAAGATAACGTATTATCTAGAATTGTAGGACTTTTTTCAGCACGGGGATATAATATTGATTCACTAACCGTAGCACCCGTGCCTCAAAGTAAATACTCACGAATAACTATTGTTACAAATGGTGATAGAAGAGTAATTGACCAAATTGTTAAACAACTTAATAAATTAATTCCTGTGTTAAAAGTAAATGAGCATTTAAATGTTATTGAAAAAGATACTGTTTTAATGAAAATACCAATTGACCAAGATATTAGTAGCATAGAGGTAATTGCTAGAACGTATCATGGGTCTATTCAAAATGTAACCGATGACGCTGTTTTTATATCAGCTACTGATTCTCCTAGTAGAATTGCCAATTTTATTAATGTTATGCAAAAATTTAATCCACTTGAAGTTGTACGAAGTGGCGTTGTAGCAATGGAAAGATAAAATTAAATTTAAAAAATACTCAAAAAATTAAAATACCTTTATTTGCACGAATAGCAAATAAAGGTATTTTTTATAAAGGATACTGCTTTGAAACTTCAAGAAATTACACGGTATTTAAAAATTGATACCTCTATAGATAAAGAGATTTCAGGGTTAAATACTCTAAAAGATGCTACTTTAAACGAGATTTCATTTTTTGAAAATAAAAAATATCTGAAAGATTTAAAAAGTACAAACGCAGGAGTTGTATTGGTTAAAGAGGAATTTTCTTCGTATGTTCCTAAGAGTAGCTTAGCTTTGGTTGTAAATGAACCTTATTTAATGTTGGCATATGCTTCAAGACTTTTTGCTCCTAGTTTGATTCAACGAGCGGGAAAAGAGCCAGATATTGGAGAGAACACTACTATTATGCCCAATGTTTATATTGGAAAAGATACTAAAATTGGTAAAAATTGTACCATAATGAGTGGTGCTTTTATTGCTGATAATGTTGAAATAGGCGAAAAATGTATTATTTACCCTAATGTTACAATTTACCGAGATTGCACTATAGGCGATGATTGTATTTTACATTCAGGAGCAGTTATTGGCTCAGATGGATTTGGATTTGCCAATACTAAAGAGGGAAAATACATTAAGATTTATCAAAATGGCAATGTAATTATTGGAAACGATGTTGAAATAGGTTCCAACACCTCAATTGACAGAGCAACGTTTAAATCAACCCTTATAGGCAATGGCGTACGAATTGATAATTTAGTGCATATTGGTCATAACTGTGTTTTAAAAGATGGATGTATTTTAACAGGACAAGTAGGGCTTTCAGGGTCTACAACGCTACATGAGTATGTTGTCATGGGTGGGCAAAGTGCCACAGCAGGACATTTGGAAATTGCACCTTTTTCTACTATTGCTGCTCGTGGAGGAATTACTAAATCTATTACTGAACCAAAAAAACAGTGGGCAGGATTTCCTTTAATGGAACACCGAATTTGGCTGAAACTTCAAGCTAAACTCTCCAAACTACTATATTAATTAAGGAATATGTTGAAGAAAATAATATCGCTGATTGCTCTTTTTGTACTCATTTATTTTGAGTTTTCTATTTTTGTATTAAATAAACCTATGGTTGGGCAAATTGGATTTGTTTTTTCTCAATTTTCACACGATTATTTTGGATATATAGCCTATATCTATCTTTTTATTTTTCTCTACATTTTATATAAAATTAATTTCAATAAAATAACGCCTTTAGATTTAAGTTTAAGAATATGTACTTTATTGACACTTCTTTTTTCACTTATTATTTTCCAAGCACTCGTACTTCAAGATGTAAGTGCAGGTTTTATAGGCAATGAAATCGCCTCTTTTCTCTCTCCTTTTATTGGCAATGCTGGGTTATGGATTTTTATGTCTATTGGAATGTTGATTTTTTTAATGGTATTTTTGGAGAATAAAAAAAATGATTTCTCTTTAAATATTAAAAATCTTTTAATTGGTTATAAGCCCAATGAGAAAGCTAAAGATAAATCGGTAGAAAAAAGAGAGGTTAAAAACAAAACTTCTTTAAAAAAAGAGACTCAAAGCAGTTCAGATATGGCTGAGGATTTAACAAAAGAGACAAAAATAAATGATGATATTGTTCAAGAAGAGATAGAAGAAGTCGATATTATAGAGTTTAAACAAGAAAGTTCACACGCTTTAATGGTAGATGAACTAGAAGAAAACAGAAAACTTTTAGATGAAATTGAGTTGGGTAAAAATGAAAAACCCAAAGATTTTAAACTTCCTAGTACTTCGTTTTTTCAAGAATCACCTAAAGAGAAAAAAACAAAAATCAATGAAGCGTTTATAGATCAAAAAATTGCCGATTTATTGGAAAAACTTCAAATGTTTAAAATAGAAGGCGATGTGGTGCGAACCTATACAGGACCTATTGTTACAACTTTTGAATTTAAACCTGCACCCAATGTAAAAGTTTCAAAAATTTTAAACTTGCAAGACGATTTGGCTATGGCATTAAAAGCTCAAACTATCCGTATACAAGCACCAATTCCTGGAAAAGATGTGGTTGGAATTGAAGTGCCTAATGAAGATTCTCAAATTATTTATATGAGAGAACTTTTAGAGAGTGAAATTTTTCAAAATGCTAAATCGCCTTTGACCATAATTTTAGGTAAAGATATTGTAGGAAAACCTTTTATTACGGACTTAAAACGATTGCCCCATCTGCTCATAGCTGGTACTACGGGAAGTGGAAAATCTGTTGGGCTTAACTGCATGATATTGTCTTTGTTGTACAAAAATTCACCCGATACACTTAGGCTTATTATGATTGACCCTAAAATGTTGGAATTTTCAATTTATAACGATATTCCTCATTTATTAACGCCTGTTATTACTAAACCAATAGATGCTATTAATGCACTTTCTAACATGGTTTTAGAGATGGAACGACGATATACGCTTATGTCTCAAACAAAAAC
>Ga0265294_10007389_pt1 | contig 13031 bp, 9 predicted proteins | sample MunlanPumphouse3_FD_192504 | JGI IMG/M metagenome (GOLD analysis project Ga0265294, IMG submission 192504) | Groundwater microbial communities from a municipal landfill in Southern Ontario, Canada - Pumphouse #3 | ecosystem: Environmental > Aquatic > Deep subsurface > Groundwater | place... | reverse complement strand
TGGCCTGATAAAAGCCGCCTGGTGCTACAGGAGTTCCGGCACGGAGGGCAGCTTTTCGAGGTCATCGGTCCCGTGAACATCAGCAAAGGATATCCGGTGGAGCATGGTCTTCGAGGTAAAAGAGAGCCTGACTAAAGAGGAGGTCGACCACGGCTTAAAACTCGTCATCAGGGACGGCCTCGCCACCCAGGCGATGGTGACCCTGACGGGCGGCATCTTCCTCGTAGCCTTCGCGCTCCAGCTTGGGGCGTCCAATACCGTCATCGGACTGCTCGCCGCCATCCCGCCGCTCGCCGAACTCCTGCAGATGCCCGCCATCTACGTCATCGACCGGGTGCAGAAACGGAGACTGGTGGTCGTGGCGGCGTCGCTTGTCGCCCGCCTCTTCTGGGTTCCCATCATCCTGATCCCGTTCTTCCTCTCGCCGGAACAGGGAATCTTCGTGCTCATCGCCTCGATAGTCCTCTACTCATCATTCTCGGCGTTCTCGCACTGCGGTTGGAACTCATGGATGCGGGACCTGATACCCCAGGACAGGCTCGGGGCCTTCTTCTCACGGCGGTTGACCCTCTCGACAGGGCTTGCGCTTGTCATCAGCCTCGTCGCGGGTTTCTTCATCGACTCGTGGGAGGTCGCGTTCCCTGACCTTGCGGCCTACGGCTACTCGCTCCTCTTCCTCCTCGGGCTCCTCGCCGGACTTTTCGGGATCACGCTCCTCGCGCGGACACCCGAACCCCGGATGGTCGCCGACGGCGAGGAGGACGGCCTGCTTGCCGCCATCGCAAAGCCGTTCCAGGACATCAACTTCAAGAACCTCATCATATTTCTCGGCTCATGGAACTTCGCCGTCAACCTTGCAGCGCCGTTCTTCACGGTCTACATGCTGCAGAGGCTCGGCCTCGATATCTCGCTCGTCGTCGCGCTCAGCGTCCTCAGCCAGGTCATGAACATCATCTTCTACCGGTCATGGGGCCGGATATCTGACCGGTTCTCCAACAAGTCAGTCCTCTCCGTCAGTGGCCCCCTGTTTATGCTCGCTATCTTTGCGTGGATGTTTGTGACGCTCCCCGAGATCTATGCCCTGACCTACCCGCTGCTCATCCTCATTCACATCCTGATGGGGATATCGCTTGCAGGGGTCTCACTTGCGTCCGGGAACATCAGCCTGAAACTTGCCCCGCAGGGCCAGGCGACCAGTTACCTTGCGGCAAGCACCTTCACGAACTCGGTCGCCGCCGGGATCGCCCCGATCCTCGGCGGGCTCTTCGTGGATTTCTTCGCGGAGCGCGAACTGATCTGGACGCTGATCTGGAAAGACCCGGTGCGGGAGCTTGTCTTTGTCACCCTCGACCTGAAGCAGTGGGAGTTCTTCTTCTTCTTCGCATTTCTCCTCGGACTCTACTCCCTCCACCGCCTGAGCGCGGTGCAGGAGGAGGGGGAGGCGAAGGAGCAGGAGGTCGTCGACGAGCTCATCGCCGGAGTCCGGCGGGACATGCGAAACTTCTCCCCGGCCGGCGGCCTCCGGGACCTGGTGAAGTTCCCCTTCTCGACCACCCGGGGGCGCCGGAAGAAGAAACGGTAGTGGTGGGGTGGCGCTCCGATACCCTCATATACCGAAGGGATAAGCCCCTATCCGGTATCATGGACCGGAACTATATCCACCCAGGTCTCATCGCCACTGCAGTCTTCGCGTTGGTGCTGGCCTCCGGGTGCGCAGGCGTCCACCCACTGCCGGGGGGAAACAGCACTCTTGCATCTTCGGGAACGCCAGAGGGCGCTGTTGGGCTCCCGGAGCCCAGCTTCAATGGCAATGTCTCGGTCGAGGAGGCGCTCCGGGAACGGCGGTCGGTCAGGGTTTACGCTGAAGTGCCGCTGACGCTCTCCGATCTCGGACAGGTCCTCTGGGCGGCACAGGGTGTCACGAACGATCGGGGGTACCGGACCGCTCCCTCCGCCGGCGCCCTTTACCCCCTGGAGGTCTACGTTGTCGCGGGTAACATCATGGGCCTTGAGCCCGGGATCTACCACTACCGGCCCGGTGAACACCTGCTCATCCAGACCGCCAGCGGGGACCAGCGGGCAGCCCTGCAGGCGGCGGCCGTCAACCAGACTTCAGTTGGCGATGCTCCGGTGACGATTGTCATCGCCGCGGTTCCAGACCGGACGACCGCAAAGTATGGCGAGCGGGGGATGCGTTACGTCTCCATGGAGGCTGGGCATGCCGCAGAGAACGTCTACCTCCAGGCACAGGCGATCAACCTCGGCACCGTCACCATCGGGGCGTTCGACGATGGTGAGGTCCGGGAGGTTCTCGGGCTCCCTGGGAACACAACACCGCTCTATCTCATGCCGGTGGGGAGGCCGGTTCCGGGGAGCGGTGGAGACGGGGGCACTCCTGTGGGTGGCGGGGGATGAACGCTCCCAACACCATCCTGGCCCGGTAACCGCCTGTAAGGGGGGGACGCAAGTCTTCCAGGATAAAGCGCTGATGAGGCATAGTCTCATGTTGCACAAAGATGGCCTTTCCGCGCTGCGATCCCCATCCTCGGGACCGTGGCGGCTCGCGGGGGGGGTCTCCTCTTCCCCGAGGGAGTCGATTCGCTGTAACCCCCCACCCCGCCCGGCCTCCGGCCTCCTCCCCCGCCCCGGGGGGTGGGGGAAGTGCGTGGCGATATCCGGTGGAAAGCCGTGCTCCGGGGAGTGATCCAGGAGAGGTGTTCCCGGAGAGAACAGTTGGGAGTTCGGGGATATCCCGGACCTGGTCCTTCCCCGGGTTTGTCCCTGTACAGTGGACCGTGGTGGCTCTTCGCCCCGGGGGAGGGGCCGACGGGGAGGGGGGCTTGCCTCCCTCCCCTGTCTCACCCGGTAGCGATACTCGTAACCTCCCACCCGCGCTTCGCGCTCCTCCCCCGATCCTCGCAGGGTCGGGGGCAGTGCATGGGGATATGCGACCGGCCGAAGGGCGGGAGCTCGATCACTGAAGGTGCGCAGGCGGGTGGAAATCCGTGCCTGGGGCAGGTATCTGAGTACCAGAGGTGCGAGTAACGACAGTACAGTCGAAGTGATGAAAACCCATACGGTGGACCGGGGGGCCCGTCCCCCTCACTCCCTCCGTTCCACCGACGGTTGCTGCTGGCTGATGCAGTGGATCGCGCCAAAGCCCGGGACCATCGCCGTGCAGTCGATGCCGACGACCTCCCGATCAGGGAAGACCTGCTGTATCCGGGCGAGAGCGACCTCGTCGTTCGGGTGGCCGAAGACCGGCACCAGCACGACGGTATTTCCTATGTAGAAGTTGGCGTAACTCGCCGGCAGCCGGTCCTCGCCGCCGACCGCTCCCGGCATAGGCAGCGGTATGACCGTCAGGGGGTTCCCGTCCTGATCGGTCGATGCCCGGAGGATCTCATAGTTCTCCTTCAGGACTGCGTAGTTTACGTCGTCTTCGTTCTCCTCGAGAGCGCAGAGGACGGTCGTCGGGTTCACGAACCGGGCGATATCGTCGATATGACCGTCGGTGTCGTCGCCGGCGATACCCTGCTTTAACCAGATGACGTGACTGACACCGAGATAGGCCTCCAGGTACGCCTCGATCTCCTCCCGGGAGAGGTCGGGGTTGCGGTTTGGGTTTAAGAGGCACGCCTCCGTCGTGATCACCGTGCCGCGCCCGTTCACCTCGATCGAACCGCCCTCCATGATGATACCGGGCGTGAAGACGGGGAGGTCCATATCGCGATTCATGATGAGCGGTATCCCGGTATCTCCCATGAGTTCCGGGTACTTCCCTCCCCAGGCGTTGAACGTCCAGTGCACCATCGCGAGGCTTCCCGTCTTGCGGTTGACCACAAACGTCGGGCCGTAGTCGCGGAACCAGACGTCGGCGTAATCGGCGACGTGGAAACAGACGCCCCCCGTATCGACACCCTCCTCCTCCAGCATCGCCTCGACCCGGGTGCGCATCCGCTCGCCCGTGACGAGCAGGTTGACGATCTCTGACCCGCGGAGCGCCGCGATGATCTCGACGTAGGCCGCCTCCGCCGCGGCAAGGTCGGGGAACGTCTCCCGGTCGTGGGGCCAGGAGAGCCAGATGGCATCGTGCGGCTCCCACTCCGCCGGCATGTGGTAGCCGAGCGCCTTCGGGGTCCGGCCCGGCGGGAGCCTCCGGGTGAGCATCCCGTAGGTCTCGGGCCTTCGGTTCCGGAAGAAACCCCAGCCCTCCCGGACGGCCTCGTTCATCGAGAGGTCGACCTCCACGACGAGAACCTCCTCGCCGGTCTCCCCCGCCCGGGCAAGGACGTTGCCGAAGGCGTCGGCGACGAACGAACTCCCAAAGAACCTGATATCGCCCTCGTCGCCCACCCGGTTGACGGCAGCGACGTGGACGCTGTTTGCTATAGCGTGGCCCCGCTGCACCGTCTCCCATGCCTCACGCCAGTCGCCCTCGGGGGGCTCTTCCTCCCCTGCAATCTTGCCAAGGGCGGTCGGGTAGAAGATGATCTCTGCGCCCTGCAGCGCAACCGCCCTCGCGGCTTCCGGGAACCACTGGTCGTAACAGATGAGCACGGCGATCCGGCCATACCTGGTATCGTAGACCCGGTAGCAGTCTCCGGGGCGGAAGTAGGTCTTCTCGTAGAAGAGCGGGTCGTAGGGGATATGCACCTTCCGGTAGCCCGGGAGCAGCCGCCCGTCAGCATCGATCACCACTGCAGTGTTGTAGTACTCCCCGTCTCCCGTCCGCTCGTAGAGCGGCACAATGACCACCACGCCGTGCTCCCGGGCGAGCGCTGAGAAGGCGCGGGTTGAGGCCCCCGGAATGGTCTCGGCGTAGGCGGAGGCGTCCCGGTCATCATACTGCGGGAAGTAGGGGGTCCGGTAGAGCTCCTGCAGGCAGAGGATCCGGGCACCCTCCTGGATCGCCGCTCTCGCCGCATCAAGGGTGTGAGCCAGGTTGCGGTCAGGGTCGTCGCCAACCGCCGTCTGGATGAGGCCGATCTTCTGTGTGCTCATCTCTATCATCTCACCGTATCGGTAGGACACTTCAGCGCTTTATACCATCCGCCGGGCAGCCATACCGTTATCCGGTATCGCGCCCTGTACCTACAGGAGAGATGGAGTTCGCGACAACCCTCCTCATCGCCGTCGGCCTTGCGATGGATGCGTTTGCCGTTGCGATCAGCGGGGGCGCCACCGTGCGGGAAGACCGGGCCAGGTATGCCCTCATCGTCGGGGCGCTCTTCGGCGGGTTCCAGGCGGGGATGCCGGTGCTCGGGTGGCTCGGCGGGGCGAGTCTCGCCTCGTCCATCGGGGTCTACGACCACTGGATCGCGTTTCTGCTGCTTGCCCTGATCGGCGGGAAGATGATCGTCGAGGCGGTGCGGGGGGAGGGGGATGGGGTGCAGTTTGCCGGAGGGAGCATGGCAACCTTCCTCGTGCTCGCCGTCGCCACCAGCATCGACGCGCTCGCTGTCGGCGTCACCTTTGCCGTGCTTGACACGCCGATCCTCTGGCCTGCAGTCACGATCGGCGCCGTGACCTTCGCCCTCTCCGCCGCCGGCGTGCTGATAGGAAGCGCGTTCGGCCGGGTATCAGGGCGGAAGGTCGAGATCCTCGGCGGCGTCATCCTGATCGCCCTTGGCCTCCGGATCCTGCTTGACCATATCGCCTTCTGATATTTTTACCCGGTTTCGTCCAGGATCCGCCTTATGTCGAGGACAAGGTCTTTGCTCTCAGAATCAAGCGCGACGAGCCTGAGGTCCTGTGCTGACCTGACCCCGATCCCGAGTTCCGCCGCCCGCGCGATCTGGTCCATCTCAAAGATCCGGCCCCGCATCACCTCCGGCGTCGAGCCGTAGAGCCGGAGCAGGGCGATACCGGCGGCATCGAGGGCGACCCGGTCGGTGCTCGCGAGCATGACTCCCGGTTCGATGAGGCTGCCCTGCTCGGGCCCTCCGGTCGAGAACCCCTCGGCTGCGTCCATAATGGCGATATTACAGGGACAGAACCGGCTTATCTCGGCGATCATCCGGCGCTGGTGCGGCGAGGTATGGAGTTCAGCCATGTAGTTGTAGCCACCCCGGGGGTCCTTCTTCGCCACGACCCCGACAAGGTTCTTCAGGGAGAGGGAGACGTGCCCGCCGAACCGGTGGGTCTTTAAGCAGCAGGTCTGGACCACCGCGCCAGCCTCCCGGAAGAGCCGGGCGATCAAGAACCCCCGCTTCCAGTGGAGGCCATCCGAAGGGACCGTCTCCCACCCCTCCCGGGGAAGACCATCGAGCGCCACCACCTCTGCACCTGCCCGCTCCGCTATACCGATGGCGCCCCGGTTCATCAGCACCGCCCGGGTCTCCCCCATCCCGCTCCGCTCCCCGAGCCTGACCCTCCGGGCCCCGGCATCAAGGACCTGCCCGATGATTGCCTCCAGGGTGGCGGGATGGGTTGTCGCGGGAAAGGGATCGTCGCTGTTGAAGTTCGCCTTGACCGCAACCTCCTCGCCCTCGAGGGAAGGAGGTCCAATCTCATGCCAGAGCGCCTCAACGGCGTGGTAACGATCCGATGCATCGATGATGTAGACTTCAGATGCTGCTGGAGATGCCATGGCCGCAGAGTCTCCGGCAACCCATAAAAATATACGCCGTCCCGGGACTGGTTCCAGGTAAGATGACAAATCTGGAGTTGAAGGTTATACGAGAAACAGTCTGACCGGGCATGCCGGTATCCGGCATACCGATCTCCTGCAGCAATCGCGCCCGCACATCCTCCCCATCACCCGCAGGGCAGGGGAAGCGCATGGATACCCGGAGAAATCCGTTTCCGGGATTTTTCAATCGTCGAAACCGGGGCGGGGTGAGGGGTTTTTCGCGCCTCACACCGTCCCGTAGGTCGTCGTCCGCTGCCGGAGCACCCGCCCCAGGTCTTCAGCGATCCGCCGCATCTCACCCGGGTCCAGGTAGTCGGCGCCCTCCCCGCCGGCGTCGAGCGAGACGTCGTCGCAGAACATCGTTCCCCCGAGATCGTCCGCGCCGGAAAGGAGCGCTACCTCCGCCATCTTCGTCCCCACCTTCCCCCAGGAGACCTGGATGTGGTCAAAGTTGTCGAGGAAGAGCCGGGCCACCGCGACCATCAGGATATCCTCCCTCCCGGTCGCCCCCGCCGGTGCGAGTCCCGCCCGGTAGAGAGCAGTCTTCTCGTGGATGAACGAGAGGGGCACGAACTCGGTGAATCCCCCGGTATCGTCCTGGATATCCCTGAGGATCGCGAGGTGCCGGGCCCGGTCCTCCACCGACTCGCAGGAGCCGTACATGATCGTCGCCGTCGAGCGGATGCCAAGGCCATGCGCCTCCCTGATGATCCTGACCCAGGTCGCCGTGTCGCACTTATTCGGGCAGATCACCGTGCGGACAGAGTCCACCAGGATCTCGGCCGCCGTCCCCTGCAGGGTCCCGAGACCCGCCTCACGGAGCCGTTCGATGACCTCCGCGGTCGAGACCCCGCTCCGCTCCGCCGCCCAGGCGATCTCGTCGGGGCTAGCGGTGTGGATATCCACACCTGGAGCAACCTCCCGTACAGAGGAGATAAGGTCGGTGTAGGAGTCAAGCGTGTAACCGGGGTGAACCCCGGAGAGGAGGCAGATCTCGGTGATGTCGCGGCCTACCGCCGCCCGGGCCTTCTCCCGCACGGTCGCGGGGTCGTCGCAGAACGCCCCCGGATCATCAGCCCGCCGCCCGAACCCACAGAACCCGCAGAGGTTCTTGCAGATGTTGGTGACGTGGATATTCTGGTTCCGGATGTAGGTGACGGTATCGCCGACTTTGCGTTCACGGAGTTCGTCCGCGGCGGCGGCGATATCCCAGACATCCCGGCCGCGGGTTGCGAGCAGCCGCACCGCCTCCTCCTCGGTGAGGCGGTGGCCGGCGAGCGTGTCGTCGAGCAGGTCATGCAGTGAATGCGGCATCGTAAACAACTCTATTGCAGTCCAGGGATTTATTCCTCTTTCTTTCTCCGCCGCGCAAGGACGATGTCGTGGATGATGATAATGACGATGACAAGGATGGCGAACTCGGCGAGGTGCAGGGGCAGGTAGCCGATGAGCGGCACCGCGACGAGGGCCTTCCCGATGATCCACTCCTTCTCGACCGGTTCAACCACCCCGACGCCCGGGATCCTGAGGTTCCCCTGGTCGATATACGGGTTATTGTCCCCCTTGGTGATGTAGCCGCTGTGCGGGTCGGCATAGTAATCACCGAGCGCCGACTGCTCCACGGTGGCGGTATCGACGTAGGTCATCGCGCGGTGAATGATCGGGTGGACGGAATCGGCGCCGTTCGGGCGGTAGATGATCACATCGCCGTAGTCCCCGAACGACCGGTGCCCGGTCCACTGCCCCTCGTCCCAGGTCGTGAGGCTGCCGAACCGGTCTTCGTCCACGACCAGCACCAGGTCGCCGACGTTCATGTTCGGGACCATGCTCTCCGACTCGATCGTGACCACAGCAGGCCAGGTGCCGGCGATGAGGTAGAGGGCGAGGGCGATGCCGCCCACGACCGCGACAACCCAGAGAAGGTCGCGGGCGAGAGAGACGGCCGGGTGTTCGCTCTCCCGGAACGCCGCGAGGGCCGATGCTGCACGCTGCAGCCAGGTGGTATCCGACATTTGCTGTAAAGAGAGTGTTATTCCTATATACATAGGATCTCCGGCACCGGAGTGGGCGAAAAGATAAACCCATATTACCGGGAGGAGAATAACATGAGACCATGCTCGCCAACGGGGAGATCGTACGCCGGTTCCTTGAGTTAAAGCACCAGGTCCATCCCGACGTGGTGAGTTACATCAGGGAGCAGAACGATCCCTCACTGATCGACCGGATCGCCGCGGGGGTTCCCGACGACACCCTGGTCATATCAGCGGAGCATATCCCGGGGCTGAAGAAAGTCAGGGATGGGACCAGGTTTCTTGTCGACCCGGAACTCGAGGTGATTGTGGGGAGTGCCGGGACCACGGGGAGCGTCACCGGCCATGAGGATGCAGTCCACTACTTCCGGGACCGTTACAACAACCTCTCCTCGATGATCCGGAGCCGGATGACCGCGATGCCCATCGAGGCGCTGGCGAAATCCCCTCACCGCTACCGCGACGAGGAGTGCACCATCATCGGGATGGTGGCCGACACCCGGACGACCGCCAGGGGGCACCGGCTCGTCGAGCTGGAGGACCCCACCGGGACCATCCGGGTGCTCTTCAACAAAGGAAGGGACGACTCCTTCGCGGAGGCAGAACGGATCCTCCCCGACGAGGTGCTCGGGGTCAAGGGGAAACTCTCAAACGACGGCGGGCTCCTCTTTGCCGATCAACTCTCCCGCCCGGACATCCCCATCAACCACGCCCCGTTCAGGAGCGACCGGCCGGGGAAGGCGGTCCTGATCTCAGACGTCCACGTCGGGAGCAACACCTTTCTTGAAGAAGCATGGAACCGGTTCGCCGACTGGCTCCAGGACTCAGATGCCGCATACCTCCTGATCGCAGGCGATCTCGTCGACGGCATCGGGATCTACCCGGGACAGGAGAACGAACTGACGATCAAGAACATCTATGAGCAGTACGACGTCTTCGCGGAGATGCTCCGGGACCTCCCGTCGAGGATCCGGATCGTTGCCGCCCCCGGAAACCACGATGTCGTCAGGATGGCTGAGCCGCAACCGGCGATCCCGCCGGAGTTCACCGGGAAGTTCCCGGAGAACTGTACCCTCGTCGAGAACCCCTGCCTGCTGAACCTCCAGGGCGTCCGGGTTCTCATGTACCACGGGCGGTCATTCGATGACATGATCGGGCTCATCCCGGGCGCGAGTTACGAGCGGCCAGGGGAGATCATGGACGAGATGCTGAAACGCCGGCTGCTTGTCTCACCCTACGGTATGCGTACTCCTATCGCCGCCATGAAGACCGACCGGCTCGTGATCGATCCGCTTCCTGAGATCCTGCTCACCGGCCACGTCCACATCTGCGGCATCACCCGCTACCGGGGCGTCCTCGGGGTGAACAGCGGCACCTGGCAGTCGCAGACGTCGTTTCAGAAACAGATGAACATCTATCCCACGCCCGCGCGGGCGTTTGTCGTTGATCTCCAGACACTCCAGCCCGAAGTGATGGATTTTAGCTAAATACGCACTTTTTCCCCCGGGCCTTTTCCACATATTTAAAAATGTTGACCACCTCTCTATATGGTACTCTATCGGAGGAATGCAGAGAGATGGATCTGGTGTATCTGGCACCCATAGGTGCCATTCTCGCTCTCCTGTTTGCAGGATACTCGTATACGAGTATCAAGCGGGAGGGCACAGGTACCGAACTGATGCAGAAGATTGCTGCCGCCATCCATGATGGGGCAATGATCTACCTGAACAGACAGTACCGCGCTATCGCAATATTTGTTGTCGTACTTGCCATTGTTCTCGCGATCTGGATCGGCCCGCTCACCGCCGCCTGCTTCGTGCTCGGCGCGGCGCTCTCGGCGACTGCCGGCTACATCGGCATGTTCACCGCAACGGCCGCAAACGTCCGGACTACCAACGCCGCGCGGAGAGGTATCGCGGATGCGTTCAAGGTCTCGTTTGCGAGCGGTTCGGTCATGGGCATGGCCGTTGTCGGGCTCGGGCTCCTCGGGCTCTCGCTTGCCTATGTGGTTATCAGCACATTCGCCGGGCTCACCCAGGCTGAAGTCCTCACCGTCGTGACCGGGTTCGGTCTCGGGGCAAGTTCTATCGCCCTCTTTGCCCGTGTCGGCGGCGGTATCTTTACCAAGGCCGCAGACGTCGGTGCCGACCTCGTCGGCAAGGTCGAGGCTGGCATCCCTGAGGACGACCCCAGGAACCCGGCCGTCATCGCCGACAACGTCGGCGACAACGTCGGCGACGTCGCCGGCATGGGTGCGGACCTCTACGAGTCCTACGTCGGCTCGATCATCGCAGCGATGGTCCTCGGCGTCGCCGTCGCGGCCACGCAGTTCCCGAACGCAGACGTCATGAACGTGATCATCCTCCCGCTGCTCATCGCCGCGGTCGGTATCGTTGCGTCCATCATCGGTTCGTTCTTCGTCCGGACCAACAAGACCGAGAGTAGCGCCATCCACATGGCCTTCAACAAGGGGCTGCTCTCCGCGCTCATCCTGGTCGTCATCGCTACCTACTTCCTGGTGAACTCGCTCCTCGGGGCTGAGTATATGGGTGTCTTCTACGCCACCGCCGCCGGCCTTGTCGCAGGGTTCGCTATCGGCCTGATCACCGAGTACTACACCTCGTTTGACCGGAAACCGACCCAGGCTATCGTGAAGTCGAGTGAGACCGGGGCCGCCACCACCATCATCACCGGGTTTGCGAAGGGGATGGAGAGCACCGTCTGGCCGGTCCTGATCATCGCCCTTGCTATCTACGTCTCATACATGACCGCCGGGCTTTACGGCATCGCTATCGCCGCCGTCGGCATGCTCTCGACACTCGGGATCTCCCTCTCGGTCGATGCATACGGCCCCGTCGCTGATAACGCCGGCGGTATCGCCGAGATGTCCCACCAGAAGCCGGAAGTCCGTGAGATCACCGACACCCTGGACGCGGTCGGCAACACCACCGCAGCCATCGGCAAGGGGTTCGCCATCGGCTCTGCGGCGCTGACGGCGCTTGCCCTCTTCTCCGCCTACACCCAGGCGGCCAATCTCTCGATCATTGACGTCTCGGTCCCGAACGTCTTCATCGGCCTCCTGATCGGCGCGATGCTCCCCTTCCTCTTCTGCTCCATCACGATGATGGCGGTGGGGAAGGCTGCATACAGCATCGTCCACGAGGTCCGCCGCCAGTTCAAGGAGATCACCGGTCTCATGGAAGGGACGGCCGACCCTGACTATGCCTCCTGCATCGCCATCTCCACCCACTCGGCGCTGCGTGAGATGATCGTGCCCGGCGTCCTCGCCGTCGCCGCGCCGCTCACCGTCGGGATCGTCCTCGGCCCTGAAGCGCTCGGCGGCCTGCTCGTCGGCTCGCTTGCATCCGGGTTCCTCCTCGCCATCACGATGGCGAACGCCGGCGGGGCCTGGGATAACGCAAAGAAGTACGTTGAGCAGGGCCACCTCGGCGGGAAGGGTTCGGATGCCCATAAGGCGACGGTCGTCGGCGACACCGTGGGTGACCCCTTCAAGGACACGTCGGGCCCCTCCCTGAACATTCTCATAAAATTGATGTCCATGGTCGCGCTGGTCTTTGCACCGCTGATCCTGGTCATCTAAACCACCTTTTTTTACCCTACCGGGTGACAATGCCCCGGTGAGGCCATACCTTCATCCCGCCCTGCGACAACCAGATAGTGTGAACTCCTGAACCGGAGGTGACAAACCCGGGTGTTGCGCATTTACCATACGATCGATACGACCCCAACGCCGCTGACGGACGAGACGGGAGAGTTTGAGCCCGGTTCGTGGGTCTCTCTGATCAACCCCACTGCAGACGAGATCAGGGAGGTCTCGGACAGGCTCTCCGTTCCCGGTGATTACCTCAGGGCGGCGCTCGACGAGGAGGAACGCCCGCGAACCGAGAGTGAGGACGGCATCACCCTGATCGTCATCGATATCCCGGTGCCCTACCCTGAGCAGACGATCCTCTACACGACGATGCCGCTCGGGATCATCGTCACCTCCGATACCATCGTCACCGTCTGTCTCCGCGAAAACGCGATCATCGAGGACTTCGCAAACAGGCGGGTGAAATTGTTCTACACGTTCAAGAAGACCCGGTTCGTGCTGCAGATCCTCTTCCGGAACGCATCCTACTTCCTCCAGTACCTGCGCCAGATCGAGCGGATCTCGGACCGGCTCGGGGCCGAACTGAACCAGTCGATGCGGAACCGGGAACTGATCCAGCTGATGAATCTCAAAAAGAGCCTGGTCTACTTCTCGACGTCGCTTAGGAGCAACCAGATCGTCCTCGACAAGACCCTGACGTTCCAGCCGCTCCGGATGTACGAGGAGGATACCGCTCTTCTCGAGGACGTCATCA
>Ga0265294_10007388_pt1 | contig 13032 bp, 7 predicted proteins | sample MunlanPumphouse3_FD_192504 | JGI IMG/M metagenome (GOLD analysis project Ga0265294, IMG submission 192504) | Groundwater microbial communities from a municipal landfill in Southern Ontario, Canada - Pumphouse #3 | ecosystem: Environmental > Aquatic > Deep subsurface > Groundwater | place... | reverse complement strand
TCTCTGTTAAATAAGTATATCTCATTGTAAAGTCGGAATTATTTCCAGCAGCAAACAAAGCTAGAACATTTTTCATAACAATACAGTTTTCTACAGTAATGTTTCCACCTCTGTTTATTATAGCGTTATAGCCCGAACCAAGTCTTGCAACCTCTTCATTGTCCTCTTCTCCCTCTGCATATTGGGGAGATATTGTAGTATTCCCAATTATAGTCATATTGCTATAATTAACAACAGCCGCATTATCTCCAATGTTAGCTCTATTGTCATCTACATGGAAAATAGAGATCTGAACTGACGATACGGGAGTCTCGGTGGTTGTCCAATCTAAGCTTCCTGCTTGTCTATTATCATCTGAAGCACTTACTAAAGGCAAATTTGAACCATCAATAGTAAAATAATTTCCATTAACAGTTAACGCCGTTATCTCTCCCGTATTTCCTGCCTTTACAACCCTAGTGTAAACATTACCGGTTGGACGGTCTATCCCAGCCTCATCAAAAGTATGATGATAATTCTTTGCCGTACCATCGGAATTAATCTGATCGGCACTCAGTGTTGGAACTATCGTAGAATGAATGTTAATATTATCAACAGCCAAGTTAGCATAAGCCGTTTTTAACTCATTACTATTGAATACGTTAACACCATTATTTAGTTGAAATCTAAAAGTTAAAGGCGTAATCGTTGTCCCATTATTTAAATATTTAGGAGCAACTGTCATTTGTAAAACTTTACCTACGTTAGCATTTTCACTACCTGCAAGGAAAGTTAAACTTCCGTCTTCGTTTACAGTTGCATAATTAGATAATGTATATGTTCCTGCAACGTTATTAACCTTTGTTATTATATAACTTAACTCACATGTTGAATAATTTAATGAAGCTAATAATCCACTTGTAATTGTAGTGTCAAAATGAAAAGCATTGGCCGTTCCTACTAAATAAACATCAGCCAATGTGTCCAAATAATCTGAATTGCTAGCAAGATCAGACGTCATTGACTCAAAGTCAGTAATCTTGGTTCCTTTTTCGAACAATGAAATATAAGGAACTACCTTTACGTTGACTTGTCTGGTCTGCTCACCTTCCGTGATAGTCATTTTTAAATTTTCCTCATTTGTTGTTGTAAGCAATTTGTTTTCTGCATCATAAGTCGTATTTGTATTTTCTTGGAGGCTTATTGTTGCCTCTGTATTTAAAGCATAGGATATGCCTTCAAATAAAACAACTTGTCCACCGTCCTCTGTGAGTTGATTTAATATTAAATCGTTTACTTGGTTATCAGGAGTAGAAAAAACAACTCCACTTTCTCCAACTCCAACATTTGCACTACCAACTGATGGTGCTCCTTTCATAATTTGAACGGAATCAGTTTTATTTGTTCCGTCGTTACTCTTTATTGCAACTTGAACACTGCTAGTTCCGTTAAGGGTTACTAATCCGTCTTCTGAAACGGTAGAAACTGTACTGCTCGTTTGAAATGTAACAGTTTTGTCTGTTGCTTTATCTGGCAATACTTCCCATTCTAGTTGTACAGTTGTAACGCCGTCACCTATAACTATAATTTTCGCATTATCATCAGTCGTTTGTATATCGCTATTTGTAAACTGTACACTCGTAACATATATTGTTTTACTGAAAGCATCTGAAAGAATTCCCCAAATGCTTACTGCAATTATTGCTACAACAGCCACTATACCAACGATAATAGCTACTGTCTTTTTATTCATATTTTAATCTCCTTTTATCTGTATTTTCTGTGTTAGTAAACTTTTTATTACAATATTTTTATTTTTTTCTAACCCCCCTTTTTTTAAAATTCTATTCTCTGGAAATATACCTTTAAGTTTACCTGGAAAAGGTATAGTCTTAACACGAAGAATCCAACAACAAGTGGAATTATTCTGCACCAGCCAAAAGCATACCCTTCTCTCAACGAGAAGAATGCTACTACTGCTATAATAAAAGAAATTATCAATCCAGCTAATATACTGGATCCTCCATTCTTGTTGTCTTGTAAACTACCTGTTGTTGCGTATTCTCTAAGCTTTGGATTCAACAAATCTATTTGGAACGACCATAAGATATGTCCGCCATCAACAAATAGTAAAAGCAAGAAAATTAAAAAGGTTGTAAGCGCAGAAAGATCCAAGATACTTCCCAACACAATACTTGTCGCTATAATCGATAAAGACGCAACCATAAAGTTTATTGTTATTTTTGCCCAAGCCATATTTGCCGTACGTCGAGGAGCTGTTTTCATAAGTCCGAACTCTGATCCCTCTTTTGACAAAGCAGTGGCACTAGCCGTATTGCTAGCCGTTAAAAGCAATAAACTAATAAGAATATTTATTGCAATTATCAAGTCATTGCCCAAAGTGTTAGTTTGAATCGCCTGAAAAATCTGATTCAATATATACATTACAAAAGGCAAGCTGATTATAAATAAAAAATTATTTATCATCTGGTCTACGTCTCTAACTGTAATTAATACTTCTTTCTTTAAGAATGTGAGATAAGTTTTTTTAATCGTTTTGTTTTTACTTCTTTTAAATGTTCTGATCGACTTTTCACTACTATTACTAGCAATTCTGAAAAAGAACGGCATAACAACAAAAACGACCAGTACAGCAAAGCCAACTAAATAGGCCGAGAATATAAGTAAGTTGTACCAGAAGTTAACAGAATAAAACATATTTATTACATTAGAATAAAGTAAGCTGTATACATTTACATTTCCCATAAATACTAGCAAATCTTCTACAAAACGACCATATAAGGCTAGAATCCTTAAAGGCCTAGGTAATGCTTGGGATATTTCCGCTAAAACAAAGAATACCCCCGCAACAACACTAATTATAAACACAAATTTCAAAGCAGGAATTCTGTTAAAAAGTTTCTGAGTTAGTTTTATAGGTAAAGATAAAATCGCCCCAATTAAAACCGGCAATAACGGAAGAATTACTATTGAGACTATTGTTAATAAATAGAACACGGTATTTGCACCAGTTGAAATTCCAAAAGCTAAAAAGAATGGAATGATGAAATATAATCCCTTTACAAATTCGAATATGTAAAAAGTTACTAGTTTACTTAAAAATAATTCTCTATCAGTTGTGGGCATGCTTAGCAAAATCGCATTGTCTTTACTTGAATATAAAGACTTGGTTAGCCCAGCCGTACAAGAAATAATACTTAGTATTTGAGTAATGAAAAATACAAACAATAATAATGTCATGTCCACAGGAATTGATAAAGGACTCTTTAAAAACCCTAGGACAAAATAACATATAGCAGTAATTATGGCAAGAAGAATAATGTTTAACAAGGTCCTAACAAGAATGCTGGTCTTTGTTGTACCAACTTTACGTTTGAGTTTATTATTGAGTTGCATCAATACTAATATTTTTACTCTGTTATACATATTTCTCCTGCTTATTTTTAGCCTTTATTTTTTATTTGTTCAGCTATATTGTCTTAACCTTTATCCTTAGTTTTAACATTAGTTTTTTTTGTTTTTCTGGAACTATTTTTTTTAGTTATACTCTTTTTTTTCTCAATATCAGTTTTTACAACTGATCCCTTTATTTTAGGTTTTTCTGATACAAATTTTTCTTTATTATCTTTTTCAGGTCCAGCTATATATTCTTTTCCATCTACTTCGTTTTTAGACTTTTTCGCAAAAAGATCTTTTAAACTCCTTTTGTTTTTCTTTTGTTCTTGTTTTATTTCTAGTTTTTCTTGTTTTTCTTGCTCTGCAAACATTTTTGCTTGCATTTCTTTTTCTTTCATGGCTTTACGTTCTTTCTCATGCTGACGGAAATATGAAAGATAAAGTTTTTCGAGAGATTTTCCTTTTTTCTCTAAATCTTTAAGGATGTAAGTCCCTTTTATTTTTCCGCTACCAATAATAGCAATTCTGTCACATACCTTCTCAACAACCTCTATAACGTGACTGCTGAAAAATACAATATTACCTTTATCCGCGTGCTCTCTCATACATTTTTTAATTTGATACGCGCTAGTTGGATCAAGACCGGTAAGAGGTTCATCTAATATCCAAACCTTTGGTTCATGTATTAAGGCTGCAATAACGCAAATTTTCTGTTTCATACCGTGTGAATAACTCTTTATTTCCGAATTAACAGCATCTTCTAAATCAAACATCTGTAGATATTTTTTAATCCTTTCATCTCTGTCTTTTTGACTAACAAGATACAAATCCGCCACATAGTTGATATATTCTCTGCCTGTTAAGTTCTCATAAACTGCATGATTATCAGAAACATATCCAATGTTGAGTTTTGCTTGTAATGGTTGTTTTTCAATATCATATCCGCATATTTCGATAGAGCCTTCAGTAATACTTTGAATGCCAACCATGCTTTTAATTAGAGTGCTTTTACCTGCTCCATTATGTCCTAAAAAACCAAAAACCTCTCCAGTGCGTACTTCAAGATTGAAATCATCAACCGCTTTAACATTACTTAAACCATATCTCTTTGAAAAATGGGACACTTTTATCATATCTTTTGCCATTGGATCAAATGGTTCACTTATTGGTCTTCCTTTCATTTTACTTCTCAACTCCTTTATTTTTAATAAATCACTTCTTTTAAACTTATATAATTCTTCATAATGATCAGCTATCTTGTATAGGTAAACATATACCAGCCAAACCATAAAGGCCATAAAGACGTATACAATATAAAATAACAAGTCATATAACCAGAAAATCTTTATCGGTACTCCCCAGTTTAGTATTAGTACAAAATTTTCTTTCAACGTATAAGCAAACTCAAACTTCTTTGTGAAGAAATCGCCGTATAAGAAGAAATAATCCACTGAGCCATAATTATTTACATAACCATTCATTATTGCTATGAATACAAAATATATTGTGAAAATAAGAATAGCTTTTCGCATTTTCTGAAAGTTTGGTCTAGGGAACACTTTTAGTGCAACACCTAATATTGGTAAAAAGAATGCTAGCCAATGGTTATAGTAGAAATGCAAACAGTCCATCGAAAAAGCGTCAGAGCTAATGTCTGGCATTAAAATCGCTAAAAACGCACCAATAACGTTTACAAAATAAGTAAAATAGAAAAAGCTTTCTGCTTTAAAAGCATAGGCAACCAACATTAGGACCATTGCAGTGTTGCAAAGGTGAATAGGTAAATTTGTTAATGAAAATGAAAAAGTATAGATATCAAAATACAACAAAAACCCCGCAACAGCAATCAGAATAAGTAAAAGTCTTCTATCTGCGAGGTTTTTTCTTCTAAATTTAAAATATAAAAATAACGGAACCATAATAGCAACATATATAGTAATTCTATGAACATAGTTAAAGCTTTCCGGAACTTTCCCTAAATCTCCAAAAAAGTTTTTCAAAATACTTTGAGGAGCAAACGTAAGCATAATTCCTAGCCAAACAAGTATCATTGACCACATCATCTTTGAAGAAAACTTAAAATTTCTGCTCTTTATCTTGTCAAATAAATAAGATCCCGATATTGCTCCTAATAGAATAGTTTCTATTCCAAACTCAATGGCTCTCCAACCAAATAACGAAAATTCAAGTCCATCAAACATTATTAAATAATCTTTAAATAATGCTACATTTAAAATGACCGTTACTGGAACAACAAAAGCTAGTAAGTTCTCCATTGTTTTATTTTTAAAGAAAGGGGCGACAATTGCAATTAAAACTCCAACGTTTGTAATCCATATTAACATTATCATAAAAAAGTTAGCAGCTGGAGAAAGCAACCCTTGTAGTCGAGATATTGAGTTAAAAGCATCGTCAAAGAGCCCTCTCATAAAGCAAGCAGCAAACAATAGAGCTGAAAAAATATATAGTGTCCATTTTTTTATTTTAGGAAACCTATTAATCAAAAAGATTGCCAATACCGCAACAATTAACATGCATAAAAACAAAATTGCCTGATACATTTCTCTCCTGTCCTACTTCTTTATTTTGGATAAATTTTACTTATTTATTAAACAAATAATAGACTAATAATTTATTATATATCGTCGCAAGTAAAAAAGTCAAACTTTTTACATTATTTGACTTTTTATAAAGTTTTTATATATTTTTCGCTATTATATCCTACTAGCGTCTAATTCCTCTGGTTGTTTCTTTTGAGAACAAAGTATATAAAAACCTTTTTCTCTTTTTAATATTTCACAATTCCCGAAAGTTTTTGTCATCATTTCTTTTAAACTCTCTTCGCCGTGTTTTTTACGAATCACAAGAACTATTTTCCCTCCGTCTTTCAAATAATAATATCCCTCGCCTATTAAACGGAATAAATTCTCTTTACCTGCCTTTATTGGGGGATTAGTAATTATATAATCGTAATTACTTATTACAGAAGTATATCCGTCACTTACAAAAACATCTCGTACATTGCAAACTTTATTTTTATCTGCATTCTTTCTCGCTAATTTTACTGCATTTTCATTTATATCTACCATATCAACGATAGAACACGGATAAAAACTTGCAAGAACAATCCCTATAATCCCATATCCGCAACCCATGTCTAAAAAAGAGATAGAGGTCTCTTTTTTATCTGGCACAACCTTGTCAATTACGGTTTCTAATAAGAGTTTGGTACCGTTATCTAACTCATCTTTACTAAAAATATCGCTACAACTGTTAACAACAAAATCATGGTCTCGAAATTGTATTTTAAAACTAAAATATTCTTCAGGACTATGTTCCGAGTTTAAAAAATAATGTCTTTGTTTTTCTTCCATTTTAAACCTATATTAAAAAATATCGTTCAACAAAATACTAAAACTTTCGTTTAAAAATATCTAATATTTCGTCTAGCTTTCTTTCTAATAGACGATATTCTTTATCACTAATAATAACGTCAGCCAATTCTTTTTCCATATCATCAAGAAAAACATCTAATTCTATGTTTCCCTTTTCTGTTATGAAGTAGGTAATGTTCCTCTTATCCTCTTGGTTCTTAGATGAAGTAATTAATCCTTCATTAACCATTGCAGAACATAATAACGCAAGATTACTCTTGGCTATTCCTAACTTCTCTATAAGGTAGCCTGGCGACACTTCTTTTTGCTCACTTAAAAGAAACAAAACTTTAAGCCTTGCAGTTAGAAAACTTCTCTTATTTGCTTCCTTAGTATCAAAACCGTCGCATATTTTTTGCAATATGATTCTTAACATAGTTATCTGACGCTGTATTTTTGTCTTTCTTACAGGCATAAAAACCTCTCTATTATAAAGTTATTATAATATAATTATATCTTTTTGTAAAGCGGTTAATTATATAGAAAATAATTAAATTTAATTTTAAAAGCAATTTCATATAAAAAACATATAAATTATGAAAAAAGTTGTTACTGTTAAAAGTTTATGATATACTTAATTAGAGAGGTTTTTATGGCTCATTACATCATTACCGGTGCAAGTGGCTTCCTCGGAAACAACTTAGCACAGGAACTTATTAATAGGGGTCACAAAGTTACTATAACTTTAAGGACAATGAAGTATCTTTCTGCCATGTATTGCAGAGATGCAGAAGTTGCATATGGAGATATGCGCGATAAATCTTTTTTAAGCTCTCTTATCAAAAAAGATAGCATTGTTATTCACTGTGCAGGAATAATGGCTCTTGGTAAAGAAAATAAAAACCTTATGTTTGATATAAATTACAAAGCAACAAGAGATTTAACAGATGTTTGCATTGAAAAAGAAGCGAAAAAACTGATCTTTATTAGCTCTGTTGATGCAATTTTGCATGATAAAGGGAGTTTAGAGATTATTGAACCGAAAACTTTTGAAATAGATAAGTTAACTACGCCATATGCTAAAAGTAAAGCATTAGCTTCAAAATATGTTTTAGATAGAGCAAAAGAAGGAAGAATAAATGCAAACGTAGTCTATCCTACTTGCTTAATTGGTCCTGGAGATTTTAAAATAAGCAACATTGGTGAAATAATACTAAACTACGCAAACGATAAACAAGTATTTAATGTTAAAGGCGGTGCATATAATTTCGTAGATATCAGAGATGTTGTGGACGGAATTATTAAAATATCCGAAACCGCTCCCTCAGGAGAGGATTATATTTTGGGAGGAAATAAAACTTCTCTTAATAATATTTTCGAAATTTTGGCGGAGAACTTTGGTAAGAAAAAGCCAAAGCAAGTTTCTCTTTTCTCAGCACTTACAAAAAGCTTTTTCATAAACATAATAAATCAAGTTTTAGAGCACCGGAATATATATAATACATATTACCTAAAGTCATTTAAAGGTAACCACAATTTTTCAAGCGAAAAAGCAAAGAAAACAGTAGGTTTTAAAAATAGACCAATAGAAGAGAGTCTTTCAGATGCTATAAGTTGGTACAAAGAAAATAAAAAAGACTTGCTTACATCTCCCGAAAAATTCTAATTAGAAACAAAAAAACATGGGCTATAATTGCCCATGTTTTTTTAATTTTATAAGTTATTCTCCGTCATCCACAACTACTGGAACATAAGTCCAAGCAGCAGGAATGGATACGTTATTTAAGTGTCCATAACTTCCAGAGTTAAATGACCAAATATCAATATTAAAATTACATTCATTGATCTTGGAATTAGATAATCCACTTTTCATTGAACCGGTAGAAATCCCTTGATAGTATTCATACTTTGAATCATCTATGTCTCCACCAAACCAGCCAGCAACAGCATCGGCGGTAGATACAAAGAATTTTCCAACCGCTTTACCAGCAGTTTCTCCGAAACCCCAACCGCTTGTTTGAATAACTGCGTCCGTACCTGCCCCTTCGTTAAGAACGTCTGCATCATAAACATATGAAAGAATATAACCAGTATTATATTGTGTTGGTTTCTTTATATATGAAGATGTTTCAGCAAAAGCTATGCCGTTTGTTGCATTTAGTTTTATACTAACATAACTATAAGCAATTACTCCTCCTTGAGAGGTTGATTTATCACTTGCACCAAAGTTAACTTCAACCGCAAATCCAGCAAGGACTGCTCCCTCTATATCACTAGAAATCGCTCCATTAGGAGATTCTACGTAGCAATTAGTTACAAGTCCATTGTCAAGATTGCAAATCAATGCTCCCGCTTTATAAGCATAAATACTTAATCCTTCTGCAAAACATTGATCAATGCAAGCACTAGCTCCATCTATATTAGGAACAGTTTTTCTTTCCCCTGACCAGTTAACTGCCGTATTCATCGTTGCTTCCATTGAATATGTTGTTGGAACAGAAACTTTTGCAACCAAACCTCCTACAAATCTTCCTGTTAAAAAACTTGCATAAGATGCAGATGATACGATTCTAGAAGAATCTTCCATTGTTGCAACCAGCCCTCCAACATACGTTACGGGAGTTCTATCAAACCCGCCTTCAGTAGTATAGGTTGTGGCTTGAGAGTCTATCGTTGCTTGAACATGACATCCTTCAATAGATGATTTTTTTATACATGTCCCCGCTATTCCACCCAAGTATCCATCAAGTTCTTGTGAAATACCTATCGCTTTTGTAAGATAAACATCTGCATTATAAATAGAACCTCTATTTTGTCCAACAACTCCACCCATATACAATGTGGCAGTTATGCCGTCTAAGCCAGTAGCAGAAATTGAAACAGATCCTGTAACCTGAATTCTGCTTACTTCTTTCTGGGTTGTAATTGTTGTAGTTTCTCCATCTGTTACGCTTACCAGCTTATCCAAAATTGAAGAAGATATTGATGATCTTTTATCATTCGCGCCGGAAATTCCTCCCACATAGGCCTTACCGTTAATAGCATGACAAATTATGTTTGTTCCAGCTAAAACATCTCCTTCTTCATTAGTAATATCTGTAATAACAGCAGATTCTATTGTGCCTTTATTAAATCCGGCAATTCCTCCCACATAAGAAGTTCCTTGAATAACACAACCTGCTACGTAAGGTCTTATAATAGAACCATAGTTTATTCCTGCTACTGAACCAATGTAAGCATTATTGGCGCTTGCATCTTCTGTACTTGAATTTAAACCCTTGCTTGCTGCAAAAGAACTGTTTAATATATGAACATCAATAACTTTCCCGGTTACTCCAATAACCCCAAACAATCCTGCATAAGAATTCGCCACTACGTCTTCATCGTCAACTTCGCCATTTATATTTATAACTCTTGAAATTCGAAGATTAGAAATTGTATAATATGAAGTTGGATTGCCATTTTCATCCCACTCCTTGGCACCTGCTCTGAGAGTTCCAACAAACGGACTGTCAGCAGTTCCAATAGGAACCCATAATTTTAAAGTACTTGTTTCTGTATCCAAATAATAAACCATATCTATATCACGAGCAACGTAATAATTTCCTGTAAGATCCATTTCGGCTAAGTCATAAGGATTGTAAATAACTCCATCATAAACATCATCTAAATCATCTGCGATAGAGATTACAGAATAAACTAGTTCAGGATACCCGTTGTTGTCAGACGGGGAAATACTCCAACATATATCAAATTTCCATGTAACAAAAATTGTTCCAGCTTCGTTGCCTGTATGAGAGACATATGTAGCTTGGCTTTTCATCTCTGTATTTGTTTTTGAAATAGCAACATATCTCATAGCCGTTCTATATAAAACTTCTTTTTCTCCCAAGGTGCTTATTGGATAAGAAGAATATTCATCTTTAGAACTCAAAACTGTAATTATAGGAGACAATGTTTCCAAACTTGTTCCTTGTTGCGCAATTCCATAAAAAGAGTTATTTGGCAATTCTGTTACAGTTTTATCTTTTATAAATAATCTGATAGCAGAATTTACATCTTCTACTCTGTAATAGTTTCCAACAATTTTATTGTTTTCTATTTCTTCTGTTTCGGCTTCTCCGCCTAACTTAGAAATATCTGCAGTAATTGCAAATTGAATATCATCTATTATAATTACTACTCTGCTATTAGAAATATTGTACCCTACAATACCTCCAACTCTACTAGATATATCAATTGCAGTAATTTGGGCAACATATAAACTTAATGTAGAATAACAATTTTTAACATGAGCACCAACAATATTGCTAGGATATCTGTATGTAGAAATTTCCCCGGCATTATGTAAATCAGCATCTTGATTTATTCCTACTATACCGCCAAACACAACATTACTGCCTGACAAATATACTGTGCCTTGTGCATAAGAATAAATAACTATTCCAGCATTATTATAAGCGGTTAAACCTCCAATTATTCCAGATAACCTACACACATCATAGACTGTTTCGGTTGTCGGTGTTTCCTCTTCAATAGTTGTAACTTCTCTGCATTCTGTCCCCAAAATCCCAGAAAAAGAACATCTATCTATTCTTGCAATATGTCTTGAATATTCAGTACTCGTTGCTAAGTCTTCTCCAACATATGTAGAAACGTTTTTACCTGCGATACCTCCAACATAGTCACTGTCTTCAACATCAAAAATTGCATTTGTTACTTTTGTTGATTCAATAGTCCCACCCTTGTTAATACCCGCAATTGATCCAACCGTTTCATAACTTCCAATAACAGAAATATTATCTATCTTTAATCCATACACGAGCCCACCGTTACCTATAATAGAAAATAAACCTGCATTTCTTAAAGAAATTGGTATACCGCCCTCAACATTGCTCTGAATTTCATTATATTCGCTCGAATTAATTCTAATACCGTTTACTGTTTTACCATTACCATTAAAACTTCCAGTAAAATATACTGGGTTTTCATCTTCATCAAAAACGTTTGTTCCGATAGGAACCCAACAGCCAGTTGCTTTTGTGCCATTTTTTAGATTTATATTATTAACAAGTTTATAACAGCTACTTAAAGAATAACCACCATACCCTTTATCTTGTTCGGTTTGAGTTCCAATTCTCTCAAATTGTGCTGCTGTTGTTACATAGAAAGGATATTCCGAACTCCCATCTCCTACATACACTTTACAAGATAAGTTTCTAAAATTCTCGTTATCCGTTCTAAATGTAATTTGGGTCAATCCAGCAGTACCAGCTTTAAAAGTATATATGTCATCTTCTTCGGAAAGGAACATTACGGTTGTATCTCCCTCTCCTCCAGCAAGTACAACCTCTACACTAGTATATGCTTTTGCATTTTCATGATTTAAGTCAATGGAAAATTCATCTCCAGTATTAACATAAACCTCCTCTAAAGAAATAGATAAAACTTCATCATTTCTTACAAGATAAAACACAGTAAACCCTACGGCTACCGTGGAAATTATTGCTCCCAAATAAATTAAAAATTTTTTCATTTTACCTCCGCCCCCTCGAACACTATTTGTTCGACATTGGTATTATCATGATTATACTACACTACTAGGCAAGTGTCAATACTGAACATTTCTAGAATTATTAGCCTCTGCCTTCTAAAAACCGCTGTTTTCTCTTGTAATTTCTAGTAATTTCTCAAAGTTGTCATCTCCGGCAATTTTGTTTCGATGAACTTCTCTACATTTAGTGCATTTATACACGATCACATATGTATTTTTCTTTGAATTCCATTCTACGGCTATCGGTTTCATCAATCCGCCGCATTTATTAGATCTATCTCCCGGTGTTATATCAACGTGCAAAGAATATAAACATTCTGGGCAATGGTCACGTGAAGTAACTCCTAGCTTAGGAACTTTCGCTCCGCAATGTTTACATATAAACGTTTCATCTCTTTTTGTAAAAACCTTTTTTTGTTCCATATTATTATTATATCATATTTAAATAATTAAAATCAAGAATCATAGTTATTCTTGTATACGTATCAGCCTTATAAAGATCAAATATGGCAATATAAAAACCCGGGCAGTAAGATATTGCTCGGGTTTAGTATTTATAAAACTTATTATTTTTAAGTTCCAGATTCTTCAGGTGTTTCGGTGCCAGTTTCCGTTTCCTCAGTAGTTTCTTCATCTTCATTGTCTACTAGGTTACTTACTATACTGTCGATTTTATCGCCAAGTTGATCTCCAACCCACTCCCCGACA
>Ga0265294_10007386_pt1 | contig 13033 bp, 9 predicted proteins | sample MunlanPumphouse3_FD_192504 | JGI IMG/M metagenome (GOLD analysis project Ga0265294, IMG submission 192504) | Groundwater microbial communities from a municipal landfill in Southern Ontario, Canada - Pumphouse #3 | ecosystem: Environmental > Aquatic > Deep subsurface > Groundwater | place... | reverse complement strand
TCAATTTTAAAAGTGCAAAATTTGGTCAAAGAATATAAAAATGGTTTTCGTGCGGTGGATGACGTGAGTTTTGAAGTTGGCGAAGGGGAGATTTTCGGTCTTCTTGGACCTAATGGCGCGGGAAAAACCACCATTATTCGGACTATTTCCACGATTTTGTCTTTTACTGGCGGAAAAATCGAGGTTATAGGAATGGATAACATTAAAAATTCTTTGGCGGTCAGGAAAAATATAGGTGTTCTCACGACAGATATCGGTGCCTATGAAAGGTTCTCGGGCAAAGAAAACCTCAAATATTTTGGCGAGCTTTATGGAATGAATAAGCAAGTTCTGGAAAAAAGAATAGGCCAACTCGTGGCGCTTTTGGATATGAAAGATTTTATAGATAAAAAGGCAGGGGAATATTCCACTGGAATGAAACAGCGGTTGGCAATTGCGCGCAGTGTGATTCATGATCCCAAAGTGATTATTTTTGATGAGCCGACTTCGGGGCTGGACGTGTTGGCATCGCAGACGGTGCGCAATTTCATGCAGCATTCTCGGGAACTGGGGCGGGCGGTGATTTTTTCCACGCATCAGATGTATGACGCGGAAAAGCTTTGTGATCGGGTAATTATTATTCATAAAGGAAAGACAATCGCCTATGATAGTGTGGAGAATTTGAAAATAAAAACGGATGCGGCCGATTTGGAAGATGTGTTTTTGAAATTGGTTGCGGTAGGTTAGAGTCTTATCTGCCATTGTGAGTGTAGCGATAGCGGGGTGCAGTAATCTCGTTGCTATTCGGACAAAACGTAACATAACATCAGACATATCGTGGTTACGGGATTATTATTCTTGTCTCTACGGAGATAAACTTGGATTATCTCCTTGCAATGACGGCGAAAAAATAGTTAAATTATCTAAAACAAATTTATGGATTTTAAAAGCATAGTTACTATTTGGAAAAAAGAGGTTCGTGATACTGTGCGTGATCGTCGAACTTTGTTTTCTATGATTTTGATGCCAATGCTTCTTATGCCGGTGATGATTTTTGGAATGTTTAAGTTTATCGAAACGCAGACGAACAACCAATCCGAGCAGGTTGCTAAGGTTGCTATTTCTGGTGGACAATATTCTCCAGAGTTGGATAGCGAAATCGGAAATGTGAAAAATATTGAAATCGTGGAAATTGATAAGGACCCCAAGGTGGCGGTGGCAGATGGTGAAATCGACGCTGCTATGATAATTCCTCAGGATTTTCAGAAGAAGCTTGAAAATGAAGAGGCAGCGAACGTAGCTTTGATAATGAAATCTACTAATACAAAATCTCAAAACGTTGTAGCGACCTTGTCTGGAGTAGTGGGAAAATTTAATGCCGATCTTCTTCAAGAGAGATTTGCGGATCAAAAAATTAATCCTGCTATTTTATCGAATGTCGTAATGGTTCCAGAAGACGTAGCGACTCAGAAAGAGTTGGGTGGATTTATTTTGGGACTTTTAATTCCTCTTTTTATCGTAATGTGGTCTGTAGTGGGCGGGCAGTATACTGCGATTGATGTTTCGGCCGGGGAGAAAGAACGCAAAACTTTGGAAGCGCTTCTTCTCGCGCCTGTCAAAAGAATCGATATCGTTTTTGGAAAATTTTTGGCTGTAAGCACTGTTGCTCTAGTTTCAATTATAACTGCCATCGGGAGCCTTTATGTTTCTTTCATTTATGCTGGTAGTTCTGAAATAATGGCAACTGATGGAATAAATTTTTCTGCTGGTGCCGGTGCGACTGGCATAAGTTTTTTAATCGAACCTTGGGCAGCGGTGCTTCTCTTCGTCGTTAGCTTGTTTCTTGTTTTGACTTTCTCTGCGGCAATACTCTCTATTTCTATTTTTGCAAAAAGTTTCAAGGAAGCTCAAAGTTACATAAGCCCGTTCTACATCATCATAGTTTTGCCAGTGGCGTTGGTGAATTCTATCCCTGGCTTCGAACCAGCTCTATGGTTTTTTGCAGTGCCAGCAGTGAATGCTGTTTTGCTTTTTAAAGAGCTTTTACTTGGTGTTTATAACTCGGGGCATATTTTATTGACGTTGGTTTCATTGGCGGTCTATTCTGCTATCGCGCTTTTTATCGCCACTAAAATTTATTCCAAAGAGAGCGTTCTGTTTAGGGATTAGTTCGTAGGTCGTATTAAGTTTTTAACGGATGTCGTAGCTGTTTATTTGAAATGAAAGTAATCTTGCCTTGTGGAAAACCTTTTGTCTAAGATTGTTGAAATTGGTAGAATTAACGCATAACTAGTAAATAAAAAATATGGCAGAAGAAATAAAAAGATTTTATCGTTCCCGCACGGACAGGGTTTTGTTCGGTGTTTGTGGCGGATTGGGAAAATATTTTGGAATAGACGCGATATTGTTTCGGATGTTTTTTCTTTTATTGCTGTTCACTGGTGGCGCAGGAGTTCCTCTCTATATCATTATGATTGTCATAATTCCGCTTGAGCCAGGAGAAGTTATGAATCAAAAGCAAGACCTTAAGGCAGAAGCTGAAGATTTAAAAGAGAAAATAGACCAGAAGGCAAAAGAGCTTTCTGGAGAATTCAATATTGCGGATGAAAAATCTCGGTTCTCGCGAAATACGTTGGGCGCCATTATTATTATTTTTGGAGTATTTTTTCTTTTACGAGCGGTTTTTCCAATGTTTTGGCTCGCCGATGATATTCTGGTTCCAATGGCTATCATCGCTATCGGCGCTCTGATTTTTTTCAAGAAATAGAGAGATAGATTGGGCTCTGACAGGTTAAGTTTTCAGAAGTTGTTAAAGATTTGACACAAACAATTATGGGTATATAATTATAATAGGTTGATAATTAATTAATTTTGAACATAAATCTTTATGTTTAAGATGGAGGAAAAAATATGCCACAATTAGATCAAACAGGTCCACAGGGAATGGGTCCTAAGACTGGTAGAGGAATGGGGACTTGCAATTCAGGAATTGGTTACGGTCGCGGAAGAAGAGGATGTTGCGGGCGGTTCTATAATCCTTCTAAGGCGGAAGAAAAAGAAACGATTCTTCGGGAAATGGAAGATACGAAAGAATATATCAAATCGATGGAAGCAAGATTGGAAGAAATCACGAAGGAAGAGGAATAGACAGGATATCGCCATCTTTTATAGTTGGCGATATTTTTATTTTTTTATATAATAATATGGTGAGACCTAGATTGTGCAGAAAAATAAATTTTAATCCTAGCGTCAGATATTTCAAACCTAAAGGAATTCCCCTAAGGGAACTTGAAGAAATTGAGCTTACTCAAGAAGAAGTAGAAGCGTTGAGGCTTAAAAATGTCGAAGGGTTGGAGCAGGTTGATTGCGCGAAAGAAATGAAAACATCACAGAGCACTTTTCAAAGAATTCTTGCTTCTGCTCATAAAAAAGTGAGTCATGCTATAATAGAAGGAAAGGCTATAAAAATAATTAAAGATTAATAACAAAAAATATGAAAGTCATAAAAATAGGCGCCGTTTGGTGTTCGGGTTGTCAGATTATGAAACCGCGATGGGCGGAAATCGAAAAAGAAAATTCTTGGCTGAAAACAACATATTTGGATTATGATCAAAATACAGATGAAGTTAAAAAATATGGAGCTGTGGAAGTTCTGCCGGTTTCTATTTTTCTAGATGAAGCGGGCAAAGAATTTTTGCGTTTGGAAGGGGAAATTAGTAAGGCGAAAATACTCGAAATCATAAACGATAGTAAAGATAAATAGCTTAGATATAGGATTATAAAAACCGTAGAAAGTAAAAAATAAGCATTATGATAAATATAAAAAAAATATTTTTTTCAATTCTCATTTCTTTTTGCTGCATTTCCCCTCTTTGTAATGTTTCTGCGCAGGAAGAAACGGAAGCTTTGAAAGTCTATCTGTTTTGGCAACAAGGATGTCCTCATTGCGCGCAGGAGAAGGTTTTTTTAGAAACTTTGGAGGAGCAAAGAGGCGAGGTTGAAATTGTCTATTACGAGATAGGCTCAGACAGCAGTGTTTATAGATTGATGACTGAAGTAAAAGAAAGGCTTGGTGTGGAAAATTCGGGCGTCCCTCTCACTGTGGTTGGTAATAATTTTCTTGTCGGTTGGTATAACGAAGAGGTCAGCGGCGCGGCTCTAAATAATGCGATAGAATTTGCTTTGGAAAATAATTCGCCCGATATTATACAAGAAATTATAAACGGCGATAATTCATCGGAAAATTCGAATGATAGCGAAAGCATCTCTTCTTACACGATGAATCTTCCAGTTTTGGGTGAAGTTGATATCAGGCACATATCCCTACCCCTTGTAACAATCGTCCTTGGTGTTCTGGACGGATTTAACCCTTGTGCGATGTGGGTTCTGATGTTTTTGATTATGCTTTTGCTCAAGGTTGAAGATAGTAAAAGGAGATGGATTCTCGGCATAGTTTTCATTCTAGCATCTTCTGCTGTATATTTTGCTTTTATGGTTGCGTGGCTTAATATAATTTTATTTTTAGGGGTAATCGAATGGATCAGGTTTTTAATAGGCGCCCTGGCTTTGATTGCGGGAGGCTATAGCTTTAGGGAATATCTGGTTAATCCCAACAGCGGTTGCAAAGTAACTGGAAACGAGAAAAGGAAGAAAGTTTTTGATAATTTGCGAAAAATAATTCAAGAGAAAAGTTTCATTTTGGCGATAGGCGGAATGATTTTGCTGGCTTTCGCGGTAAACTTGGTTGAATTAGTTTGTTCACTCGGTCTTCCAGTCCTATATACGCAAGTTCTTTCTATGAGTAGTCTTTCTTCTTGGCAATATTATGGATATATTTTGCTTTATATCTTCTTTTTTATGTTAGACGATATGGTGGTATTTTTTATCGCTATGATTACTCTTCAAATGACGGGCGTAACTACGAAATATAATCGTTATTCGCGACTAGTGGGTGGAATATTGATGATAATTATCGGGCTTCTTCTGATATTCAGTCCTGAAACCTTGATGTTTGCTTGAGGAATGAGAGGTTAAAGATAATTATTTTTAGGCTGAAATCCTAATATTTTCTTTTTTTAAACATTGAATTCATTTTTTTTGTTTTTGATGGTATAATTATCCTGTAATATAATTTAACGTCAGAAAATGTTGGGAATAGAGAAGGGTGTATCTTTGTGTATAACGAGAAAGCTCAGTAATTCAGGTTTTATTTTTGTAATAATATTTTTTATTGCGTTTATTTTCCTTCCTGCCGTTTACATTCTAGGTTATTTGGGGAATTCAAGCGCGCTTATGAGTCCGATCGTAATTCAGGCTCTTTTTCTTTCTCTTTCTATTGCCACTGTTGTTACCTTGTTTAATCTGTTTTTGGGATTGCCTCTCGCGTGGATGATTGTCCGTAGTAAGAACGTTTTTCTTAAATGGATGGACAATCTTATAGACCTTTCGCTAGTGATGCCGACCGCTGCGCTCGGTTTTTCTGTTTATTTTTATTACGGAACCAACTGGGGTATTGCGACACTTTTAGGGCTTGATGGCGGGTTTCTGAGTAAAGGACCCCTGCTTATCATTTTGCTTCACATTGTTTTCACTCTTCCTTATATGGTGCGCTCGGTATCGGCGGCCATTATGCAATTGGACGTTGCCTATGAAGAAGCAGCTGACAGTCTTGGCGCGAATCCTTTCACTTTTTTTCGAACCATTGCACTTCCTCTTTGTCGACAAGGCGTCATTAATGGTTCAATTCTTTCTTTCACTCGCAGTCTTTCGGAAACTGGCGCTACAATGATGGTGGCAGGTGCTTTTGCAACTGCTCCAGTTTTGATTGTATCTCTCAAAGATAGCGGAGATTTTCCTGCCGCAGCATCGCTTAGCGTCTTGCTCATATTAATAGCTCTTTTCATTTTGATTGTGGCACGAATGACTCTTGGCAAGAATTCTTTTAATTTGCCGACAATAAATCCAAACCTGGAGAAGAAATTGTCTTCATTTTATTCGGTCAGGAATGTCTTTCTTTCTGTCATCTATTTTTTGTTGATATTTTTACCAACAATATTTTTAGTTCTCTATTATCTTTTTAATTTTCAAATCGTTGACATCAGTATTATATTCAAAAGTTTATTGATTTCTTTTTTTATCGCCGGAGTCGTTACTTTTGTAAATATGTTTTTCGCAGTGCCTCTCTCTTATCTTATCGCTCGTAATCGTTTTCGTCTGGGTGGTCTGATGGAAAGCCTGAACGAAATTATCTTAATTGTCCCTACGAGCGCGCTGGGGCTTTCTCTGGCACTTTTTTGGAAACAATTCTTTCCTTATGAAATTATAGTGCTTACACTCGCTCATCTTTGTTTCACTTTCCCTTTCTTTGTGAAACCGCTCGTAACGGCGTTTCAAAATATTTCTGCCGATCAAGAGGAAGCTGCAAATTCAATGGGCGCTAATTCTGCTACGATATTTAAAACTGTCCTTTTACCACAAATAAAACCAGCTCTTATTACCGGTGCCATTATGGCATTTATGCGTAGTCTCTCGGAAACTGGTGCGACTCTCGCTGTGAGCCGTGAAATCAAGACAGTATCAGTTTTGATCGTGGAATTTTTTCAGGAAGAGAGGTTTAGCGAAGCGGCTGTGGCCTGTCTTGTTCTTTTTTTCTTTGCGCTCATTTTCCTGCTTCTGCTCAAAAAATATCAGAACGGAAAAACTGTTCTTGAATAAATAATAACTAGTTATAATAATAGAATATGCCTGAAATCGAAATAAGAAATCTGGAAAAAACTTTTTGTTCGGCGAATGAAAAAGTAATCGCTCTCAATGATATAAACTTGAAAATCAAGAAAGGGGATTATAATATTTTGCTCGGTCCTTCTGGATGTGGCAAGACGACTCTTCTGCGTTGTATCGCAGGGCTTGTCGGACCCACCAAAGGTGAAATTCTTTTTGATGGCGAGAATGTGGAGAATTTATCTGTGCAAGACAGACATATTGGTTTTGTATTCCAGCATTTTGCCATTTTTCCTCATCTTGATGTTTGGCACAACGTGGCTTATGGTCCGACAATACAGGGTTGGAGCGAGAAGGAAATAAAAAAATCCGTAAAAAGCAATCTGAAAAGGGTTGGACTTTCCGACAGACCGAATGCGATGCCGAACGAACTTTCGGGCGGAATGCGTCAGAGGTTGGGACTTGCGCGAGCTCTTTCCACAAATTCCAAACTTCTTCTTTTGGATGAGCCGCTCTCGGCGCTTGATGCTAAAATCGGAGAATTCTTGCGTTATGAACTCCGTCGCATTGTCAAAAAACATGGCATTACTGCCATCCATGTTACTCATAATCAAGAAGAAGCGATGACCATTGCTGACAATATTATTTTAATGAAGAAGGGGAAAGTTATTCAAACAGGAACGCCGGAAGAGCTTTATGAAAAACCGAATTCAATTTTTGCCGCTAATTTCATAGGCAAGTGTAATTTTTTTTCTGGAAAAAGTCTTGGAAAACACCGTATAGAATGTGGAGATAAAACCATTATTGTCGGCAAGGAAATTGAGTTTCCAGAAGTGACAATTGGTGTGCGACCAGAAAAGGTGCATATTGAAAGCAAATTTGATAAAAATTATTTTTTAGGGAAAATAGAATCGATAAATTTTATGGGGCATTTTTATGAATACCAGATTCGTAGCGGAGAAAATATTGTCTGGGCGTATAAGCAGTTCAAAGAAGATTTGCTTAGAAAAAAATTCAAAGTCGGTGATCCTATTTATTTCTGGTTCGACCCTGAAGACTGTTTCGTTTGGGAAAAACCAAAAAACATAGAGAAAGAATTAAGTCTGTGAAATATATCAAGAAAAATGCGTAAGCGAATTGGTTCGCAATCTGAAATTTGTATCAGAAGACTAAAATTTTATTTTGTGTTATATTATTAATAACAGACAAATGTATCGTTGTGTGGGATGAATATTTATAGAAACTAATGATTATGAGGTGAGGCAATCATAGATGTAATGCTTGATCCATCAAATGTTTTGATTAGTCATATGTTTAATATTATCAACAATATAAATATGTATCAGACTCGACCAATGATTAGATATTTCTATTTCCACCATTTTTATAAGGACTCTGCTCTTCGTGGCGGGGTGTTTTTTTAAAATCAAATTTATTTTAAAGATATAAAAGAGAGATTTAATCAATTAATTTTTAAAAATCAAATGAAAAAAATAGTTTCTATCTTTTTTCTTTTCTTGGCTGTTGCAGGTTTTACGAATTTTTTTCAGCCAAGTATATGTAGTGCGTATGAAGAAACTGTGGAAACGGGCCCTGATCTTTCGTCCCTTCCAATTTTGCCTTATGACTTCAGAGGTCCATATCGAGGAACAGTTTATCTAAAAAATCGTGTTGTTTTCAAAAATATAAATGGCGAGTATATGGCTTTTGATGTGGAAGACGGAGCTAAGACGGGACTGAATCTGGTGTGGTGGAATAAGTGGACGATTGGATATCGAAGTTTGCTTCCCAACACTCCTCTTATATATGCCAGTTTTACTCCAGGATCCTCTTATAATGCCTATAAACTTATAGACGGTGAATGGGTGTATCAGAATTATGTGACTGACGGAAACAGTTTTGACTTTTATGCAGAGTGGGTTTTGGCTCCTGGGATAAGAATACTATACAGCACATTGGATCTTATCAATGCTAACGGACAGATATTTTCTTATGAACTTGGCGAGTGGATTGATGGCACTTTTGAAGAGTGCAGAGAGAACTCAATATATAGCGCCAAAGATTATGACTTTGCGCTTCCTGTCGGGTTATATGCAAATATTCCTAACGGTAGCGTAATTACTGCAAGGACTAATCCAAGTCCTAAATATATATGTGAAGATGGAATTGATAACGATGCCGATGGTTTCGTAGATGAAAATGATCCGAGCTGTCATACCGACTGGGATGTGAATAATCCTGCTTCCTATAATCCAAGAGCTAGGAGTGAAAACGAAGACAACATCAAGCGCTTACCAATTCAAGACAATGGAACTGAAATGAGTGCTGGTTCCGGACAGTCGACTTTCAGCGGTGATGGGAAACTTATTGCGTATGCTTCGGTGACTTATACCGGCGGATGGTATAATAATACTCGGGTAGATGTATTTCTCTATAATACTACAACAGGTGTAAATGAGCGGATAAATTTGGCTCCTGATGGTGGAGATGCTAATGGACAATCCAGTCGTGCTGCTATCAGTAACGATGGAAGCTATGTGGCATTTGAATCTTCCGCGACCAATCTGGTATCAGACAAAACCGATGGCAGTTCGTCTGATATATTCCTCAGAGATCTTACTAATAATACGACTATTCTGGTGAGTAGAGGTTTGGATGGTGAGCCGGCTGGTCATTCTTCAAATTCGTCAATCGGTGGTGAAAATGGAAGATACATATCTTTTGAATCTGAGGCCACTAATTTAGTTCCAGACGATACTAATGGTCGTCCAGACGTCTTTGTTTATAATATTGATACTAAAGAAATAAAATGCGCTAGCTTGACGCCGGATGGTTCTATCGGTGATGGATATAGTAATAAGCCTTTTCTGAGTTCTGCCGGTGATTTTGTTGTGTTTTCTTCCACTTCTACAAACTTGGTTACTGGTGATACTAACGGTAGAGAAGGCAGGAGTGATATTTTTGTTCGCGATTTGAATACCGATGAAACCGAGCGCGTGAGTTTGTCTTGGGATGGCAAAGAAACTTACGGCTCTTTCAATGAAGCTTCGATAAGTCCTGATGGTCGTTATGTGTCATTTTATTCTCCTGGTTATTATCTTTTTCCAGACGACACGGAACGCTGGAGCGATACATTTGTTTATGACCGCACAGATAAAAGTCTGGAAAGGATAAGTGTTTCAGCGGACGGGCAACAGGGTAATAGTGATTCTTATCAGGCTTCTATGAGTGCAGGCGGTCAATATGCAGTATTCTCTTCTTATGCAGATAATTTGGTTGCGGGAGATACAAACGCGATTCCAGACGTTTTTATACGTAATCAGTCCACAAACGAAATCAAGATATTAAGCAGCGCCTCCGATGGCACGCAGGGCAATAATCAATCTTATCCATCGGGTATTACTCCTGACGGAAAATATATATTGATGATTTCTTTCGCAAGCAATTTGGTTAAAGGGGATTTGAATAATGCCACTGATACTTTTATAGTCAAAAATCCATTCGAGAAAAGCGTTGAAGCGTTTCTCTCTCTGCCGACTGATTTGCAGCAAAGAAACGAATCGGACGGCTCGGAAGTGGGTGTGGGAAAAATTATAAACGAAGGCGCGGCAGAATCCGCGGATTCAATAATTTTGAGTGCCAAGGTGGAAAATCCAGACGGAGGTAGCGTGGCTTTGGAGGTGCAAATAGAAAGTGTGGATGAAGTATCCGGCGAATGGACAAGCTTCGAGCCACTCAGAAGCGAGTATGTCCAAAGCGGGGAAGTCGCGACGATTGATTATAACGTTCCGAAGGGAGGACTTTATACATGGAGGGCAAAAACCGTCAACGAAGAAGGCGGAGAAAGCGACTGGTCACACTTCGGAGACAACGGCATAGAAGCAGATTTCATCTCTTCCAATTTTACTTTCGTGCATTTGACCGATGTGCATTTGGGGAGTCTTACGACTATTGCCACCTCAATAGGGGGAGAAAATTGGTATGAATCTCAATCTTACCCTCGATTTACGGACGTGCTTTATGAAATAGAAAATTTAGACCCAAGGCCAGATTTTATTTTGATAGGCGGTGATAATGTGGAATATAACAATGAAAGATGGCTGTATGATTTCAAAGCAATTATAGATGGTTACAGCGAACGTACTGGCATTGAAATTTATGTGGTGCCGGGAAATCATGATAGATATGATAGTGAATCAAGTGCATGGAGTTGGGAGGAAAAGAATTTTTCCGGAGGAAATGATTATCTAAAGAACTTTCTGCGTGTAATGGATAATCCTGATAATACAACCTCTTTGTTGGAAAACATGAGTGTTATAGATCCCATGACACAGGAGTGCAAAAAGGTCGTAGACCTTACGACAAGCGGAGGTGGTGGGTTTAATAGATATAACTACTATTTCGAACATAAAGGATTTCAGTTTATTGGACTTGATTCAGGAGAAGATATAGAGACAGGGGATTTACAGCCAGAAGGAGGAGGGGTTAACGAGAGTGTTATGGAAAATTTAACAATTTTGGTGGAGAGCTTTGATGTTCCGAGGATAATCTTCATGCATCATCCCGTATACGCTAATCAAGAAGACCCTCCATATAATGAGTGGGGGGGATGGAGAGTTTATAAAGATCAATCAAGGACTGATACGGGTGAAATAGCTGAAGATGGAGCAATTGTGCATAATTGGAGAAACTTTATTGACTTATGCAATAATAATGATGTGCAACTTATTCTCTCTGGGCACACTCATGATAGTGTGGTTTTTAACTCTTCTGACGAAGAATTAAATTTAGCAACTTGGGTGGAAAATAAATCATATCCTCTTTATCTCCAGACACAAAGCGCGGGTAAGGGTGATGATCACGGTTATAGAATAATAAATGTCAAAAACGGGAAAGCAATTCCGCAAGAAGCCGTTACTGGAGTTAAAAAGTATGAAAAAGTATACACTGATTTGAATGCGGAAAGTGATTTGAACTTTCGAGCCTATAGTAGTGATGGAAATGAGATAACAATGGAGAATAGTAATAAGTCCACGATGTTTCTGGCTGAGAACTCTGATCGCAGAATTATCTATGATGACACGGAGAAATCTCATTTTGATGTTGAAAACAATAACTCATTTGAGAGTAGTTACGATTTGCATTTGCAAAAAAGAGAAGAATGGGCAGAGCCTTCAAAGTTGCCCGAATCAGTTTATGGATATCATATCCATAATGCGGAGTTATGTAGTGGCGATGCTTCTTACTGTAACGGTTTTCTTGCTGTGGTAGAAGGGGGAGATTATAGGACTGTATATTTTGAAGATATAAAAATTAAGGAGGATTCCTCACAGGTTATTTTCGTTGACTGGAACGATGTCAAAGTTAATTGGGGTGGTTTTTCAACGAAGGTAGAAGGTATATCCTTTGGAGTTAATGGCGATTATAACAATCTTTATAGCTACGACAAGGCGATGATAGCCGTTGACCTTAATTCTCCTGGTGAGTTGCGAGTTTATTATGAAAGCGATGAAGGTAATGAAGGCGAAAGAAAGGTAACAGGAATGGTGGATGGCGAAATCGTGGAGGATATCCCATATTCAATATATGTACCTGAATCAGAAACTGTATATATTTTCGGAGATACAAGAGAAGAAATCGCGGATGGTCTAAAAACACAGGTGGTTGGAGCCTACGAAGCAACATACGACCTTAGCATCTCGCTTTCGGAAAATGATGAGGAGACGGCTAAGTTTATAGCCGATGACATTTTAATCAACAATCAAACGACCCATCAGTTCAGTGTGGATTGGGAAGCGTTGGAACAAGGTGAAGACGGCGTGACTATGGAATTTGATGAAAACAAAGATGGCGAATTTGAAAAATTTATCGTTTCAGATGAAAGTCTGAGTTTTCCCAAGGCGCAATTAGATATAGAAAAATATTCAGCAAACGAAGGCATGGAAATCGTTTTTGACGGATCGGCTTCTTCTGATTCTGATGGCAATATAATTCTTTACGAATGGGATTTTGATGGGGACGGGGCTTATGATGCCGATTCTGTGGTGTCAACCATGTCACATATTTATGGCGATGATTATGAAGGGAAAATATTCTTAAGAGTGACAGATAATGAGAATCTGGAAAGTGTTAGCAGCGCGGCAGTTAGTGTTGCAAACGCAAATCCGACGGCAGAGATTTCCAGATTTGAGATGGCTGACATCGTAGAGGATACTATAATTGGGAAAAAATCTACCAATTCCGGATGGCATGGCGGTGCACATTCTAGCTCAGAGATAGTCGATACGATTGGCGAGTTTATCTTAGAGGGGGGATTTACCGATTCTGGCTGGCT
>Ga0265294_10007383_pt1 | contig 13036 bp, 9 predicted proteins | sample MunlanPumphouse3_FD_192504 | JGI IMG/M metagenome (GOLD analysis project Ga0265294, IMG submission 192504) | Groundwater microbial communities from a municipal landfill in Southern Ontario, Canada - Pumphouse #3 | ecosystem: Environmental > Aquatic > Deep subsurface > Groundwater | place... | reverse complement strand
ATTATTTCCATTTTCCGCCGCTTCTTCGATATCTCTAAGATCACTTGAAACCCCAGAAAGACCCAACAATCCGCTTTTTTTATTCAAGATATTGTGTAAATCGTGAAAATCGAATCCCCGTTCTTCTAAATAGAAGATTATAGAAGGATCAATATCTCCGCTGCGCGTTCCCATTATTAAACCTTCCAGGGGAGTAAAGCCCATTGATGTATCTATAGACTTTCCCGCTTGGATGGCGGTTATGGAAGCTCCATTGCCCAAATGGCAAGTTATAAGATTGGTGTTTTCTGGGCTTCTTTTCATAATCTGTAATGCAATCCCGGCTACGTAGCGATGGCTGGTGCCATGAAATCCATAACGGCGAATACGATACTTTTCATAAAAATCTCGGGGAATTCCATACAGATAAGCATGCGGGGGCAGGCTTTGATGAAAAGCAGTATCAAAAACGGCTACTTGCGGTATATTGGAAAATATGTTCGAAGCTTCAACGATACCCGTGAGATTGGCAGGATTGTGTAATGGTGCCAATTCGCAAGTATCTTCAATAGCCTTAACTACATCAGCATCAATCTGCACTGAGGCAGAATATTTTTCGCCTCCATGTACCACACGATGCCCAATGCCCTCTATCTGAGAAAGGGAAGTAAGGATACCTTGTTCTGAATCTAAGATAGCTTTCATCATCAATTCAAAAGCAATACGGTGATTGGGAATATCGGTGATTTTTTCGAATAATTTTCCATTGGCTTTTTGTGATATTCTGCCTTCCGATAACCCAATCCGCTCTATAAGCCCCTTACCCAAGCTACACTGTTCGGGCATTGCGTATATTTCATACTTAAGAGAGCTACTTCCGCAATTAACCACGAGAATCTTCATGTAATACTTCCTTAAGAGTTTTTGGCTGTATAATATAAAGCGCTTATGCCTATTACATACAGTTTATGGGCATTCTTTTTGATCTTCACATATATGGCAAGTTATTTTTGGCAGAACCTCGCTTAATAAGTGCATGATGCAAAACTCCATCCAATAAGAATGCTAAAGTGGGAATAGCTACGATCTGAAAAAGCCCACCAAACAGATATCCCATGCCTAAAGCATCTGCTATATATGGATGGGCAATGCTCTCTATCAAGTCTTCAGACTGGTAAATACTCGCCCTATTTATGGGCTATAAGCTATATGCAGCGAAATTTTGCCGCAAAAAAATGGGTAACGAATTACCCATTTTTTAAGGACTGTTATGTTGTTGATTTGTTTAACTTATTCAGTTATTTCTTGAGCTTCTACAGGAGCTGCGTCTGTTTCGACACTGTCTAAAACAGCTTCTTCTGTTTCAACTGGTGCAACTTCTTCAACCGGAGCTTCTTCAGCGGGTTTCGGTTTGCAAGCGCTCATGGCAAGCATGCTAAGCAGCATCATAGCTAATAAGGCGATTAAAACTACTTTTTTCATTGATTCCTCCATCAGTATTCCCCTTTTTGGGGTAACTAAGGTTTTTATTTTTTGGGGTATAGGCATTATGTTTTGCCGTAATGTCATGGCAGGCAAGAAAAGGCTCTAAAACCTTATCCCTCCTACACACAGTCCTTATTCACGACTATATAAATCGTAATAATGGGGTCACAATATAAGTGCTCAACTTCTTGGCAAGTAATTTTTTTATAAAGCAATATCCAAACCTAAGTGGATCATGCCTAAACCTAAACTACTGAAACTATTGTCTCTGTATCCCAAACCATATTCAATGCTCATCATGCCCAATCTAGTACTTACTTTCAAGCCAGCTCCAATACCCATAAGATCGTACTTGGCATTGTTCTCGTCGCCTTGCATGTATCCATGATCGAAGAAGGTGTAGATCATCGTTTCCGGTCCAATCATATATCGCAGTTCAATATTTGCCCAAGCTAGTCTGTTGCTTTTGAATTCATCTTCCCGATAACCCCTTAAAGATGCAAATCCGCCCATGCTATACAGATCGTAAGCTTCCGGATTTTGCTTGTTGTTATCTTTATAGTATATGCCCAGATAGCTTATAAATCTGCTTCTTAAGGGAAAGTAATATTTCGCACTGCTGCTTAGTTTTCCATATTTATTGCCACTTGCACTCAGCACATAGTCGTATGCTGCATCCAACTCCATGCCTTTTGTGGGTATCCGTTCTCCTGAGGCATTCTGATATTTCCAGAATGCTCCAAAACTGCTTTCCGATTCCTTCGTAATTGGAGAATATCCGGTTCCGGGTAATATGCTGTTTGCGGCAAAACTGAAGCCAATCCTCTGAAACAGGGTAATGTAATATATGTCCACATCTACGAGACTGCGAATCCAAAGGCTATCTTGAGTGGTGCGAGAAAGTTCCAGATCTGCCGCCAGTGGAATTCCTGGAATGCCCGATTCGTGATAACCAAGACTCAATTCACTGTATGCATTAGGATTCTTTTTCCAGAATAATTTGATGCCTCTATCCGTTCCCCACAGATTTAGAAATTCCAAATTTATCATTCCGGAAAGCTCACGTTTGCCCGCATTTTCGCTGATTCCCAAAAGCCCTTCCAAGTATGTCATTCTTCCTTCCTGAACATCAATGAGCAAGGTTTGTTCATCAAGAGGAATTATGGAGCAAGATCTTATATACTCGCGCTTTTTGATGTTTTCTTCTGCCCTGATAAGAACTTGGGGGCTTATAATATCTTGTCTCAATAATCCAGAAGCTTGAATAAGGGCTGTTTTTCGGCTAACCTTGTTTCCTCTAAATCTAAAATCTGTAACCTGCTGCTGCCCGCCTTCGTTAACATTGATGTATGCCAAAATGCTCTCTCCCATCACCAACGAATCTAACTGTACTATGGCAAAAAGAAAACCTCGCTGTTGGTACAATTGCAAAACAGAGTTCATAATATCTGGTATATCACTTAAGGCATAGTATTGATTTGTAGAAGTATAAGTATATTCGTGGATTTTGGATTCTGAGAAATATCTCAATCCGGTATAGCGAATCTGCACTTTATTGCTATCGGCTAATTGCCTTATAGTAAAGAGTAGTTTGAGGCTTCCATCAGCCAAAGGAATCAGTTCGGGAAGAGAGATTTGCACATAGTATTGACTGCTTTGAATAAAGTATTCTTTCAAGTTTTCTATAGCTGCATCAACAGCCTCTGGGACATATTGCGTACCAAGCATCAATCCGCTTACCTCAATCAAATCCTCTTTGTTCAAGGTAAAATCGGCATCAAAATCTATATCTTGGATGCTGATAGTAAAAAGCTCCCCGCAAAAGAGAAATAAACATAATGCGAGGAACAATCGTTTCATTATTCTAATCTCTATCTGCTTTCAATACGGCGAGGAAGGCATCTTGAGGAACGGTTACGCTGCCTATCTCTTTCATCTTTTTCTTTCCTTCCTTCTGCTTTTCCAATAGTTTGCGTTTTCGGCTTACATCACCCCCATAGCATTTTGCCAATACATCCTTGCGCATGGCATTAATCGTGCTGCGCGCAATGATCTTTGCGCCAATGGTTGCCTGCAATGCAATCTTAAACATATGCTTGGGAATAACATCCGCTAAGGTACTGGTAACGCTTTTCCCCCATGTATGTGCTTTATCTTGATGGCAAATAAAACTCATTGCATCTACCTTTTCGCCGTTAATGAGAATATCAACTTTCACCACTTGGGAAAGGCGAAATTCCTTGAATGCATAATCCAGCGAAGCATAGCCACGACTCACTGTTTTAAGTTTATCGTAAAAATCGAAGATAATTTCAATTAAGGGCATTTCATAGTGAAGTGCCACGCGTTTTTGATCGATATACTGGATGTTTTTCTGTATCCCCCTACGTTCTTGGGCAAGCTTCATAATGTTTCCGATAAAATCTGTGGGAACTATGATTTCTGTATCCATATATGGTTCTTTAATATATTCTATTCCAGAAGGATCGGGAAAATCGATGGGATTGTGAACTTCAATCTCGTTACCGTTCTTTAAGCCAATTTTAAAACGCACACTGGGGGTTGTGGCAATAATAGGAATGTTATATTCTCTATACATGCGTTCTTTCACGATTTCCAAGTGTAACATCCCCAAAAATCCGCAACGAAAACCATAACCAAGAGCGGCAGAACTTTCTTTTTCGTAAATCAGTGAGGCATCATTAAGCTTCAATTTGGCAATCGCTTCTACGAGGTCTTCATAATCCTCTCCGTTTATGGGGAATATTCCGCTGTACACCATTGGTTTTGGCTCCAAAAATCCGGGAAGAGCTTCTGTACAGCCATTTTTTGCCATTGTGATGGTATCGCCCACTCTGGCATCGGCTACTTCCTTAATATTGGCAATAATATAGCCTGCCTCTCCCGTTTGCAATTCCTTTTGTGCTTCAAACTTGAGCCCCAGATATCCAATCTCTTCCACCTCATATTCCTTATTGGTGCTAAATAGCTTAATTTTATCGCCCTTTCTAAGGGATCCGTGAAATACGCGCACTAAAACCACAACTCCGCGATACATGTCGAAATATGAATCAAAAATAAGCGCTTGCGTTGGAGCTTCAACCACTCCTTTGGGCGGGGGCAAGTATTCAATCACGGCATCTAAAAGGACATCCACGCCATCTCCAGTTTTGGCACTAACCATCATTACTTCGGATTCTTTGCAGCCTAGTATTTCTATCAGATCGTGACGAGTGCCTTCCACATCGGCTTTAGCCAAATCAATTTTATTGAGAGCAGGAAGAATCTCCAGGTTATTATCTAAAGCCAGATACAAGTTGCTCATCGTTTGAGCTTCGATCCCCTGTGAAGCATCTACAAGTAGTATTGCCCCTTCACAAGATGCTAGAGCGCGAGATACTTCATAGGAAAAATCTACATGACCTGGAGTGTCGATAAGATTTAACACATACTCTTGGTCTTTATACTTGTGAACCATCCTAATGGCGTGCGATTTTATGGTAATGCCTTTTTCGCGCTCAAGATCCATGCTATCCAAAAGTTGAGCTACCTCAATTCCCTTGCCTATTACATGGGTATTTTCCAGAAACCTATCTGCCAAAGTGGATTTCCCGTGATCTATATGTGCAATTATGCAGAAATTACGAATGTATTTTTGCTCCATGTTAAAACCTCAATATCTCTAACATACATGATTATCGATTCCATATGTTGATTGTCAGAATAATGGTAAGGGAGGATTTGTCAAGCAGAGGATTTGCTTAAGGAATCATTTAAACTCTTCAATTTATAAGGTCATATCGGATTCCGGATGACAATCTGCCAATGTATCTTGATATTGTTCTGGCAGAAAAACAAATTTATCTGGTTTATGGAACAGCTTTTGAATAACTTATCTATATAAATTACCATTTCTTTCAAGGATGGAAAAAGATGCATATAACTATCTCATCAAAGGCTAAAGACTATTTGTTGAAGAAGCTAAACTACTTCAACTCCAGGCAGCGCGTAGCCAGAATTGTACTAACCGAACGTAGCTGCAGCGGAGCAAAGTTTCGCATCTTTTTTGAGCCAGTTCATATAAGTGACAAAGAAGTTGTAATAGATGGTGTTTCAATCTATCTGCCATCGGAATTATTGGATGAATTTGACGGTTTCTCTTTGGACGTGGAGCAATTCTTCTTCGCTCCCAGGCTTGTGATAGAACCAATAACACAGAGTTATCGTTGTAATTGCGAACAAAAATGTTACAAGTCGGATTTGAGCCCGGCACATAAATGAGGACATAATACATGAAAAGAATTCTAATTACCACAATCTTGGGTCTGTTATGCCTATGGCTTATCGCCGCACCTCACAGCTATTTATCTATCGAGGTTGAGCAGCCTGATGGCAATAAGATCAAAATCTTTGCTTCTGGAGATGAATTCCATAATTGGTTGCACGACAAAGAAAACTATACGATTATAAAAGATGACGCTGGATACTATGTGTATGCCAGGCAGGATAATGAACATCTTGCTCCTACTTCACTTATTGTAGGTAAAGACCACCCATCCAAGCTCCAACTACCTAAGGGGCTAAACCTATCAAAAAGACTGATACAGGAAAAATACGATAGACTTGCTAACATGAGAGATTACTCAAACGCAAAATCCCCCCATGAAGGAAACTTCAACAATCTGGTTGTGTTCATCAGATTTAGCGACAGTCCCGAATTTTCCTATCCCATATCCTATTACGACTCTATCTTTAATGATGATGCCCCTGATGCCAACTCTATGAAAAACTATTTTTTGGCAGCTTCTTATGATATGCTGGAAGTGGATTCTTTTTTCTTCCCCCAACCGAATGGGCAAGTCATTGTTAGCTATGTGGATAGTCATCCCCGTGGCTATTACAGTCCCCAAAGTATTAGCAACCCAATTGGCTACAATGCAAACGACGATTGGGCGCGAACTGAGCGCGAACACGCTCTTTTGGCTAATGCATCCTGGTATGTGGCAGATCTAATCCCCAGCGATATTAATGTTGATGGGGATGACGATGGCTATGTGGATAACGTCTGCTTCATTATTCAGGGCTCTCCAGATGGATGGGCAGAATTGCTTTGGCCTCATCGTTGGGTTCTATATAATGAAGTAGCAATTATTCAAAACGCTCGAGTATGGGATTTTAATTTTCAACTAGAAACATCACTTGGAAGCAGCGGCGCAAGTGTTTTATCTCATGAAATGTTCCATTCTCTGGGAGCTCCAGATTTATACCGATATGTGGATAACACCATCGCACCCATTGGTAGCTGGGACCTTATGGCTTCAAACACCAATCCTCCTCAGCACATGAGCGCATGGATGAAACATCGCTATGGGCAATGGCTTCCTGAACCATCCGTAATTTCACAATCTGGTAATTATACCTTATACCCCGTAGCAGGTTCATCGACCAATAATATATACTTAGTAAATTCATGGCTAGACAATGAACAATACGTTTTGGAGTATCGAAAACCTCATGGAATTTACGATAATACTCTTCCCGGTGAAGGGCTACTGGTATACCGACTTAACGATAGTTACGAAGGAAATGCCGATGGTCCTCCGGACGAACTGTATATTTATCGACCTGGAGCAACTGATAATTATACTCAGGGTAACTTATCTCAAGCTGCGATGTCAGAACAATCCGGAAGGACATTTATGAATGAATCTACTAGCCCCAGTGGCTTTGGCACAAATAGTAATCCCGGCGGGCTATATATTTACAACGTTGGTGCGGCTGGAAATTCCATCACGTTCGATATTCGCTTTACTGATATCCATCTTAGCCACCCCAGAGGTGAAGAAACATGGTTCTCGGGCGCTTCAAAAACAATTACTTGGGTTTCACGAAATCCAAACGGCTCTGTTAAGATAGAGTTTAGCAGCAATGGTGGTGATAGCTGGCAAACTATAACTTCTAGCGCCCCCAATAATGGTTCCTATCTTTGGGAAAGCATTCCAGTACTGAATTCTGATAATTGCTTGATCAAGATTAGCCAAAACTTCAGCTCGAATTGGGATACGAGCATGAAACCGTTTACTATCATCAGTGGAATAGCTGTCCCCACTTTGCTAGATCCGCCCAATATGGCGCAGGAAACTCCTACCAATCCCACTTTTAGTTGGAATACCGTTCCAGGCGCAACTGGTTATAACTTCCAGTTGAGTGACAACCCGGAATTTTCTGCAACTACCATAAATATCCTGAATCACCCCCATAATCATTATCATGCCAGCGGGTTATCTCCTTTAAGTACTTACTATTGGCGGGTGTCGGGACAGAGCGAGATCGGAAGCAGCGTTTTTTCTGAAATTTACCAGTTTACTACTGGCACAATTAGTGAAACTCCACATATTCCTCAACTAAGCTATCCCCCAAACTATTCTACTAACCAACCCCGAAACACAGAATTGATGTGGCAAGCGAGCAATTTGGCGGAAGAATATAGAGTCCAGTTGTCTTCCGATCCCTACTTTGTAAACATCATATTCGAAAGGGATAATCTCGTCCAAAACAATGTAATCACTCCTCTTCTATCAGCTTATACAAGCTTCTATTGGCGCGTGTCTGCCAAAAATAGCTATGCATCCAGTAACTTTTCCAGCTCATTTCGCTTTACCACTGGAGATTGGTCTGCCGATGAAGATGAGCTTAACCAAGTGCCAATCACTTCCTTACAACAAAACATTCCCAACCCTTTCAATCCCACTACAACAATAAGTTTTAGCGTAGAAAATCCTACTCAGCTTGCATCCTTGAAAATCTATAATAGCAAGGGACAGTTAGTCCGCAATTTATATCAAGGCATTCCGGGCATCAATAAGCTCAGCGTATACTGGGATGGCAAAGATAATGCCGGCAACGATCTCAGCAGCGGGATTTATCTATATAGACTTGAAAGTTCTTCCAATGTATTGACGCGCAAAATGTTGCTCAGCAAATAAGCTACTGGGTTCGCTTAATTAGCAGTCTCGAATCGGGACTGCTAATTTTTTTCTTGCCTCCTTGCTGTTCTCGATTATTATTATGGTAGAACATTATAATTATGGAGGTTACCATGAAACTCGTACCTTATCGTAAAATGAATGAAGTAAGACCCATGAGCAATATGCTCAGCCTTTTTGATGATTTCTTCAACCGCGTGTTTGAAGAAGAGGGTTCCGATGAAAACTTCCGGGCTATGGCAATGGATATTACCGAACACGATAAAGAATTTAGCATTCAGGCAAACTTGCCCGGATTCAAGAAAGATAACGTCAAAATTTCAGTCCACGACAACCAATTGCTCATTGAAGCCATGTGCGAGGACAATAAAGAAGAACAGAAAGGCACCGTATATCGTTGTGAGCGCTATAGCGGCAGTTACAGACGCAACCTGATGTTGCCCGAAAACGCCAATATATCTGCCATCAACGCCAAGATGGAGGATGGTGTATTAACGCTTACAATTCCCAAGAAAGAACCTACACCCAAACAGGAAATCGTAATCAAATAATACAATAAGGCGACTTAACAATCTATCCCACGCTCTCTCGGCGTGGGATTTTTTACTTTTTAAAGCAATCAGGCTTATAGATACCGTTTCACATTCATATATAGCTGATTTTATGCACCAGATATCGGTTAGGTGGGCTTTTTCTGATCGTAGCTATGCCCGCACCTACAACCGTTGTAGTATAGGGCTACCCTCCATGCCCCGATTACTCAGCGGTCTTTTATAGATGTTGTTTGGAAAATTCTATTAATCTAAAACATTTGAATAGACGGGGAAAGATTAGCACTGCTTGCAGAAAGAATGGTGGGTGATACTGGATTCGAACCAGTGACCTCTACGATGTGAACGTAGCGCTCTAACCAGCTGAGCTAATCACCCATTAAGTATTGGTGGTGGGAGATACTGGATTCGAACCAGTGACCTCTACGATGTCAACGTAGCGCTCTAACCAACTGAGCTAATCACCCACTTCGAGTGCGATTCTTTTAATAATTAGTTTTTTGTCAATTGTATTGTTTGCTTAAACGCAAAAACCCGACGAAAACTATCGTCGGGTATGGTGTAAATTGGAGCTTGGGTTTTATTTTACCAAAAGTACTTTTGTACTAGCGCTTGCATTGGCAGAGCTAACTTTTATCAGATACAATCCTGCCGGCATCTCTTTGCCATTCACATCTTTAGCATCCCAATTAAATTCTTTTTTATTCTGTTCGAGTGTGGTTTGGAATACTTTTTGACCCTTCACATTATATATTTTTGCCGTAAGCACTTCTCCTGCCTTGGCATCTATGGCTACGGTTAGTTTATCGCGGAAAGGGTTGGGATAGATATTATCGATCCGTAATGAGGGAATCAACTCGGCGGTTGGGTCATCTGAGGAAGTGGGATTCCAAATTCTATTAACATATTCGGGATGGTCCACAAAGGGATTGCGATTTCCTTGAAAGCCGTGTAGGGCGTTATTTCTTGTTCTTTCTGCTTCATCCGGCGGATCGGCATAATGCCAAGTGATCATATTATCCAGCATATTCTCTCCTGCCTGGACAAGGGAATCGCCATAACGGGTATGAAAATATAGAATAGCCCGCGCAGTATTTCCTTGATATTGAGGATTTACCTGAAATACGGTTCGTTGCCAGTTGTTGTTTCCTCTATAGCTCTGCAGCGGAGTATGGGAGTAATAAACGTTAGATGAGGCAGTGCTGGCAACATTGCCAAAGGGAAGATTTCCTCTGGAGGAGTTTACTTGCATCGTAGTTATAAATAGATGGTGCAGATCTGCCTTTTTGATGCTTGATTCCGAAGAGCTAAACCAGCTTTGGGCATAGGTATGCTCTGTATTGGGGCTTGTCTGTCCTGAATACGAACTGTTAATGTGATATACTTCACCAGTATACACACAAGTAACCTGTCCATTAGTGTTATCCAAATCCTGAAAGAGAAATACTTTCGCTCCATCGTAGCTGGAATAGGTATTGGTAGAAATCAGATCTTGCAAGGCATAATAAAGATTCATGCCGGAAAGATCTTGTACGCTATCGTAATAATCTGCCCACAGTCCAAAAGTTATAAGCAGCAGACATAAGGTGGTTAGTATTTTTAAACTTTTATTCATGGTATCCTTCTATAATTAAGCAAATTGGGGAGTGTTGTGTGGTAATATGAACAACTCATTTTCTACAAGCTGCACCAAAATATGCAACACCATTGTATGAATTTCTTGCACGCGATCGCTGGTGGATGCAGGAACAATCAATTGATAATCTACCGAACCGGATATTTTTCCTCCATTTCCACCCAAAAGCGCTACCGTAATACAGCCTAAGGATTGCGCCTTGCGTAAAGCATTCCAAACGTTTTCAGAATTGCCACTAGTAGAGAGTCCAATTACCACATCTCCCTTTTGCGCATAGGCTTCAACTCCTCGACTGAAGATAAAATCGAACCCATAATCGTTTCCCACACATGTAATATGGGAGGGGTCACTAATGGCTATTGCCGGAAGCGCTTCTCGGTCTTGATGAAATCTGCCTGTTAGTTCTTCGGCAAAGTGCATGGCATCGCACATACTTCCGCCGTTCCCAAACACAATTACTTTACCTTTTTTGCGATAGGTATGCACAAGCTGATCCGCTATAGCAGCGATTGTGTTTTGATTTGCAGCATCTTGCATAAAGCTTTCAAGCACTTTCTGTGCATTGGTAAATGCTTGTTTGATGTTTGGTATCATTTACAGACTTTCCTTCACTTTTACTTTGGTTTTCAATTCAGCTTCTTCGATATCGTCTAATTCTTTTAAGGTTTGGTTGATAAGGCGCACTCTTTCTTTATATGGCAAAAAGGCACTTTTGAACCCGTTTAAGATCACAGACTTCACGATGGCATAATCTAAGCCAAGCTCGTTAATTGCCAGCATATATTCGTCCGTAACCGTCGTATCGCTAATGGTACGATTATCTGTATTGATGGTTACTCTAAGTCCGTAATCTATATAAAAATCGATGGGATGGCTTTGGATATTCTCAATCGCTTTAGTATGGAAGTTACTCTTGATACATATCTCCAGCGGAATACGATGATCGTTTACATAGTTTAGAAGATCGCCATCTTCTACCAAGCGGGTGCCGTGTCCAATGCGGTGAGTGCCACAATAGTGTATTGCTTGATGGATAGATTCCGGCCCATAGGCTTCACCGGCGTGGATGGTGATATTGAGATTATTTTTCAGTGCCAAATCAAAAGCATCTTTATGGTGTTTGGCTGGATGATTATATTCTCCTCCCGCCAAGTCAAAACCGATTACACCCTTATTTTTAAAAGCTATAGCAAGCTCGGCAAGCTTAAGTGAAGTATTGGGATCCATATTTCGGATGCCACATATTATCACTCCGGTTTTAATACTAAAATCACGTTCTCCCAGTTTTAAACCATCTATAACAGCTTGAGAGATTTCGGTAAGCTTTAGTCCTTTATTGGTATGTAAGATTGGAGAATATCTCACTTCCATATAACGCACGTTTTCCGAAGCGGCATCTTCTGCCAATTCGTATGCTGCCCGCTTAAGACCTTCCTTGCTTTGCAATACAAGGTTTACTACGTCAAAGCCACGCAGATAGTCTTCCAAGCTTTCGGTCTTTTTCCCGCATACTATTAGTTTGTGCAATTCTTTCTCGTCCATAGTTGGCAGTTTTATATTATGCTTCTTTGCCAAATCTATAATGGTAGAAATGCGCACACTGCCATCCAGATGTACGTGCAAATCTGTTTTAGGCAGTTTCTTAATGAATTCTCTGTTCATATTAATCTTCATATATTCCTCTTTCTTTAACTAACAAGTTATTTCACAGTTGTTATACTGTCAAATCTTTTCTAAAGAAGAGTTATGACCTGGCTCGAATTGGTGAAGTATAAAGAGTCACCTAAATTTACAAATGGAGATCGCTTGGACAAATGGAAATGAAGCCTTATGTGGTTGGGAGATAGAAAAGACTGTTTATGGATAATTGCTTGCTTGGATTTAGACCTTTTTGTGCGTGTTTGGATCACCAATTATTGCAAATTGAGCTTACTTCGGACTATTTATGGTCTTTGGCGTTTAGCTCTGAATTTACCGAATTTAATAAGCCGCAAAGAAGTAACAATACTCCGATCAGAAATGCATCGCCCCCCTTTTCTTCGTCTATATTCCTAACCTTGTAATCTGAATGATTAAGTCGCATTTCTACCAGTTTAGATAATAAAGGGATACTGGTTAATGAGCCCACCAAGTGAATATATAAGCGCCGTGTGCGACTCGGGCTCACTTTATGTAAGATGGGTCTTGGAGTAGCAAGCTGGGGTGGCTACTGGAGTGTGTAAACTCATGGGAACTCCGGAAATCTTTGTGTGTACGGGCGCTCGCTGTAGCGCATAGGCGGTACGGCGACCGCCTGTACAAAGCCTTGTCCTGCAATCTTGCAGATTCAAATATGTAAAATACTGTATAGCCAATTTTCATAATATCCTTACGCCCAACCGAATAATTGCATAGTTTTG
>Ga0265294_10007382_pt1 | contig 13037 bp, 3 predicted proteins | sample MunlanPumphouse3_FD_192504 | JGI IMG/M metagenome (GOLD analysis project Ga0265294, IMG submission 192504) | Groundwater microbial communities from a municipal landfill in Southern Ontario, Canada - Pumphouse #3 | ecosystem: Environmental > Aquatic > Deep subsurface > Groundwater | place... | reverse complement strand
CGATACATTTCGGATAAGTAATCTCCAGAGCTTTGAGTTTATCCTTGGAAAACACAAACAATGGCAATAACTCCACTATTTGGGCAGAGCGAAAGTAATTACCATCTGTTGAGGCTTTTAGGGTACTAAGACCTCCATCACCAAAGTTGTTTTTACGGATGCTTAGCTTCAAATCGGCAAAGTCCTTATCCTGCATTGCCCCTATCTTTGATTTCATTGGCGCGGATGGGTTTACATTTATGGTGATGTTTGATCCTGCATCAGAAGGGTTTACCACCACTATTTGTGATTCTGAGAGAGAGGTGTAAGCTAGGTCATTTGCTATTTTACGAATCTCATCCAGCAGTTTTTGTGCTGCGAACCTTTCGCCTTTGTACAATTGGCTAATATAGCTCATCTGAAGCTTATCGATGCGATTAGTTAGCTTCTTCAGTAGTGCTTGGCGGTTATTTGGAAGGCGTTCGTAGGCCTCGCTATCCTTAGAATTATCCATAGCCTTATCGCTGATTTCCTCTCCCCAAAGAGCGGAAAAACCGAGCAGCAACATCAGGCTAAACAGCAACATGATTAGCCCTTTTGCCGAGTGTTTCAAGTTCTGCGTATTGCTTATTGAAAACATATCGTTACCTCTTTTATGAGCTTATATTCTATTTTAAACAATACTTGCAAACTTGCTAAAGCTGTCAATTTCTTTTTGTTAACGCACAAGTTCTTGACACGATTTGCAGCTTTTGTCATTCTGTCCCCAAAATAATAATGTCTTCTGGGAGAAACTATGATTACTGTTTACATAAACGGCAAAGCCACTCAGGTGCTTAAAAACACCAAAGTCCTTCATGCCTGCACCAAAGCAGGTTTCCACGTTCCACATTTGTGCTATCATGAAGATTTACCAGCTTTCGGTAATTGCGGAGTGTGTGTGGTGGAAATAAACGGCAGAATATTGCGCTCTTGCTCCACACCCTGCGAAGAAGGCATGCAGATTACCACTACTGGCAAGAAACTATTAGATTTGCGCCGTGATGCGCTGGAAATAATCCTCTCCAACCACCCCAATAACTGCCCAGAATGTATCAAAAACGGACGCTGCGAATTGCAAGACCTCGCTCAGGAACTTGCCATCCGCCACATGAACCTCAAGAAGATACACCGCAAATACAAAGGCAGAGACGTATCCTCCGTAGCCATTACTTTAGATCCTTCCTACTGCGTCCAGTGCGGACGCTGCGTTTATGTTTGCAACGAGATTCAGGATGTGCACGCGCTGGAAAATTCCGAGCGTGGTATTAACACCTTTGTGGGGCCTACCTTCGATCGTCCTTTGGCAGATTCCGAATGCGTCAAGTGCGGCCAATGCAGTGCCTACTGTCCCGTCGCCGCCATCTATGAAGCCGACGATTCCGATGCTCTGTGGGCAGCGTTGGATAATAAGGATATGGTGCTGGTAGCGCAAGAAGCTCCAGCCGTACGCGTAGCCCTGGGCGAAGAGTTTGGCATGAAGCCCGGCACCAACGTGAAGGGTAAGATGTACACTGCGCTGCGTGAATTGGGCTTTGAATACGTGTTCGATACCAATTTCGGGGCAGACCTCACCATCATGGAAGAAGCCAGCGAATTTGTGCACCTCTTTAAGGAACACCCAGAAGAGTTCCCGCTGATCACCACCTGCTGCCCGTCCTGGGTGGATTATCTGGAGAAGTTCCACAGCGATCTGATCCCCCATTTCTCCTCCTCCAAATCCCCGCATCAAATGGTGGGCACCATCGTAAAAACCTATTGGGCAGAGAAGATGAAGATAGACCCTAAGAAGATTTTCTTGGTTTCCGTGATGCCCTGCACCGCCAAGAAATATGAAATAGAACGCATGGAAGATATGTACGCCTCTGGCTATAAAGACGTGGATTTAACCATCACCACCCGCGAGTTGGCACGGATGCTGAAGACTCGGGGCATAGATTTGGCAAAGCTGGAAGATGGCATTGCCGATAATCCCTTAGGCGAATACAGCGGCGCAGGAACCATCTTCGGTGCTACCGGCGGAGTGATGGAAGCAGCCCTTAGAACGGCTTACTACTTTGCCACCGGCAGCGAACTTCCCGATCCTAAGATAGACTTCGTGCGCGGCGCGAAAGGCATTAAGAAAGGCAAGATAGAACTACTGGGTAAAGAAATCCGCATCGGAGTAGCCTCCGGCTTAGGTAACGTGAGCAAACTGATGAATGAAATACGCGACGCCAAAACCAAAGGCATCGAACCCCCTTACCATTTTGTGGAAGTGATGGCTTGCAGCGGTGGCTGTGTGGGTGGCGGCGGACAGCCCTACCGAAGCACCAACCGCATCCGTCTTGCCCGCGCCAAAGGTCTCTATAGAGAAGACGAACAAAGTGAGCGTCGTGAATCCCACAACAACGAATCTATCCAGAAACTGTATGAGAACTTCCTCGGTAAGCCGAACTCCCCTAAAGCCAAGAAGTTGCTGCACACCAGCTATATCGCGCATCCCATCAAACTAACAAACAAATAGTTAGGCATTTAAGAGGAGAAAGCCCCATGGATATGAAAACCTTTGGATACCTGTATTACAAAGCACGTGGCTACGAACCGGAAGCCATCCTGCGCGAAGCAGAACTTAGCGAAGAAGAATACAATTTCTTCGAAAAAAACCTGAGTACCGTTCTTGCAGAGATTGAAGAATGCCGTCCGCAAGCGGAAAAGATTGGTACAGATTTCGTGCGCTTAACCCGCTACATCTACGAGCGGGAGAGCGACCAATCCATGAACTTCACCCGTCCCGATGCTGTGAAGGTGCGTGCCGGAGAGTTAGTTGCCTTACCTGCGATCGGTAAGATTGAAATGCCAGGCATTACCCTGCAAAAAGCTATTGAGCAGCGGCGCAGTTTGCGTAAATACTCCGACCAAGCTCTTAGTATGGATGAGCTTTCCTTCCTGCTTTGGGCTTCTTCCTGGGCGAGGGATTTCCGCAGCAATGAGCGCATGGAGATAACCTTGCGCAACGTTCCCTCCGCCGGAGCGCGCCATCCCCTGGAGACTTATGTGGATATCCGCCGCGTGGAAGGGATAAAGCCCGGTTTGTATTACTATCATCCCATCAAACACTGTTTGGTGTTGCTAGACGCCAGCGAAGCCAAAGCCATACAGATTTTTGAAGGCTGCATGAGACAGGAAATGATCGGCACCGCAGCCCTTAACATTATTCTAAGTGCCGTGCCCTATCGAACCGTTTGGCGATATGGTCAGCGTGGCTACCGTTATCTGTATATGGATGCGGGACACGTGGGACAGAACATTCAGCTTGCCTCCGAAGCCATTGGGGGCGGATCCTGCATGATTGGTGCATATTTGGACGAAGCTATGAACGATGCCCTCGGGATAGATGGCGTGGAAGAATTCGTGATCTACGTCGCCAGTGTAGGCAAGAAATGCAGCGATTAACCTTGGTTATTTTGTTGCATTTCTCTTGCAAGCATTTCCCTCTCATTGCCCACCATAAGGGCAATGGGTGGGCAATGATAGGGGAATGCTTGCAGGACAGCCCTTGGAGTATGCCAACAGTGATATTATTATAAGCGTTTTAAGCAAAATAGTTTGTTGAACATAAAATAAAAGTTGAATTGGCTTCAATTTAGCTTTACAATAATAGAGGAATTAAAATAGTTACCCTCATGCGTGAAATTGATTTACGCTATAGTTGTGTATTATTGTGTTTTGTGTATTAGAGCCTAAATAAAGGACTCTACTAATGTGAATCTAATCTAATTAGCCTCAAGGAGAAAACAATGAAGAAAACATTGCTCTTAACCGTGTTCCTCGTCCTTTTAATGGGAATGATGAGCAGCCTTTTTGCACAAACCATTATAACTGTTGGTGAGGGAACTGCCACCAATACCACCTCCGGCATTCCCACTCCTTACGGAACCTTTTATAAGAACTTTCGTCAGCAATACCTGATTCTTGCCAGCGAGCTGGAAAATGCCGGAGGTGGAACTGGAAACATAAGCTCCGTCGCCTTCAACGTTCAAACTCCAAATACTTGCTCTCCCATGCCCGGCTTTACCATTAGAATGAAGCAGACTGCGCAGACCACCCTAACCACCACTTTTGAGGTGGGCGATTATACCACTGTATTCTCTTCCACTGAGTATCTACCCGTTGCAGGATGGAATATTCACACTCTCACCACACCTTTTAATTGGAACGGTGGCTCTAATATCCTTGTGGATATCATAACAACCTTAATCCCCGGTAGTTACACCCAGAATGCCTCTGTGTTCTACACGCCCACAACCTTCCAGAGTTCACTGCGTTTCCAAAGTGATTCTGTGGATGCCGCAACATCCGCAACTGGAACGCTTAGCACATACCGTGCTAACATCCAGTTCAATATGCCTTCCATTGTGGTTACCAACCCACCTAACCCCTCAATTTTAGTATCTCCTGCTAATGCAGCAATTTTAGTAAACCCAAATACCAACTTGAACTGGCAAAGCGGGGGAGGACTTCCCACCGGTTATCGCTTGTCCCTGGGGACAAATAACCCTCCCACCAACCTGATTAACAACCAGGATATGGGGCTGGTTAACACTTATGACCCTCCCACCGACTTAAACTTAGCCACTACCTACTATTGGAAAATAGTTCCCTATAATGCCATTGGCAATGCCACAAACTGCCCTGTGTGGAGCTTTACAACTTATGGTGACCCCACGATTACAACTCTGCCATACAATCAGAATTGGGATTTGGTAACTATCCCAGACCTGCCATTCGATTGGAGCAGCATTTATCAGGCTACAGTAACCACAGGTTATGTGAAGACCGTAACCACTACTCCACAAAGCACCCCCAACTGCGTTGCTATGTATAACCCCACCGATGTAAATACTATAGCCATGCTTATCGCACCGCCTTTAAGCACTGCTTTGGCAGCTAATACCGTGCGGGTGAAGTTTTACGCAAAAGGCAGCACATCTTATGCAATTAAAGTAGGTGTGATGACCAGCCCCACCGATCCTGCTACCTTTGTGGAAGTCCAGACTATTACCCTTACTTCCGCATGGGTGCAGTATTCTGTGCCTTTAACTACCTACGCAGGAACGGGTAAATATATTGCCTTTAAACACGCCAGTAGCTCGTCTTCGCAAACCATCTATATCGATGGTGTTGATTTTGAATTGATTGCAGCTAATGACCTTGCTGCTGTTAATGTGGTGGGTAACTCTACTCCCAGCATGAACAACCCTGCTGTTTATACGGTAAATGTGTTCAATAACGGCACCGCCAGCCAAAGCACCTATAGCGTTAAGCTATATAATGCTGCTGGTACCGAGCTTGCCACTGCTGCCGGTACTACCGTAGCAGCCGGTGCAACAGTTGGTGTTCCGCTTACCTGGACACCCGCCGCAGAAGGGCCTGTTGTCCTCTATGGCAAGGTTATCCTTGCCGGCGACATAAACGCTGCAAACAACCAAACTCCTAACCTCAATATTACCGTAATGCCAGCTGGTATTCTATCGGTAACTATTGGCGATGGCGGTACTAATGCCCGCATGCCGATCGATATGTACTACAAGAATAGCGTGAATCAAACCCTGTACTTCCCTGACGAAATTGGGATGATAGGCAACATCCTTTCGCTAAGCTTATACAATAATTTCACCTCCACCACTATTGGTAGCAAACCCATTAAAATCTGGATGGGGACTACCACCCAAAACGATCTTTCCGCTGGCTGGATACCGGCAAGTCAGATGACTTTGGTGTTCGATGGATCGATAGAATTCCCTAGTGGCGAAAATACCCTCACTTTCCCATTATCAGTTCCCTTTGCTTATGCTGGAGGAAACCTCGTGATCATGTGGCATCGCCCTTTGGATACTGGATATTTCAGCAGTTTGGATTATTTCAAATGCCAAATTGTGGGTACAAACCGTGCTCTGAATATCTACAACGATACTACTGTTTATGATCCCAACGCCATGCCTGCAGGAACCTTGACGGGAACATTCCCCAAGATCTCACTGGTTATGACTCCCATGACCGGCGACCCTGTCTTCATGGTAACTCCTGCCACTAAAGACTTTGGTACGGTGCTAATAAATACCACCAACAACCAAAGCTTCAGCGTGGTTAATGCCGGTGGCGGATCGCTTACTATAAATAGCGTAACAATCAGCGGTAGCCCCATGTATAGCCTGCAAAATGTCCCTACTCTGCCTGTAAGCCTAAACACAGGACAGACGATGCTTTTTACCGCCAGATATAGCCCCACCGCAGCAGGAACTCATGCTGCCACAATTACTATTACCGACAATCTGGCACGCAGCTATGAGATAAAAGTGAACCCCGCTGCAAGCCGTGAGAACAGAGGCAGCGAAAGCCGTGTTGCTCACACTGTCGCCCTTAGCGGCAATTGCATCGATACCACGATAAATGCGCTGCCCTATGCGCAGGCTTTTGATGCTGTAACGGCACCTGCCTTACCTCCAGATTGGAGCAGCATTTACCAAGCTAGTGTAACAACCGGTTATGTGAAAACCGTTACCACTACTCCGCAAAGCGCACCCAACTGCGTTACTATATACAATTCCAGTGACGCAGCAGCCATCGCCATGCTTATCGCACCACCTTTGAATGCTACCATGGCAACTAACACCGTGCGGGTGAAGTTCTACGGAAAGGGCGCTACGACTTACGCAATTAAAGTAGGCGTGATGACCAGCCCCACCGATCCTGCTACCTTTGTGGAAGTCCAGACTATTACCCTTACAGCTGCATGGGTGCAGTACTCTGTGCCCTTAACTACTTACGCCGGAACTGGTAAATACATTGCCTTTAAACACGCTAATAACTCCACTTCGCAAACCATCTATGTTGACACTGTGGAATTAGAAGTGATTGCACCCAATGACCTTGCTGCTGTTAACGTGGTAGGCAACTCTACCCCCAGTATGAATAGTGCGGCTGTCTATACGGTTAATGTGTTCAACAATGGCACCGCCAGCCAAAGCACCTATAGCGTTAAGCTGATGAGCGGAACCACAGAACTTGCCAGCGTAGCCGGGCCTACTATTGCTCCAGCCGCAACTCAGAGCGTGGTTCTCCAATGGACTCCTAGCACCGCAGGCTCTGCGACTTTATATGGCAAAGTGGTTTTAGCCGGAGATGCAAACACCACCAACAACGAAACCGCTCCCTTCAGCGTCTTTGTGGTAAGCCCCGGCTTAGTAGGCATCACAATTGGTGATGGCACTGCTGTAAATACCACAACTGGTGTCCCTACGCCTTATGGCACCTACATGAAGAACTTCCATCAGCAATTTCTTGTGCTTGCTTCCGAGCTCAACGATGAAGGAGGCGGAGCCGGAAACATCAACTCTATCGCCTTTAATGTTCAAGCCTTGAACAACTGTTCAGCGATGACCAACTACAGAATCCGGATCAAAACTACAACCCAGACTGTCTTATCCACCACTTTTGAGACCGGAGATTATCAGCAAGTGTTTCAGGCTACAGAATTTATGCCTATCTCAGGCTTGAACATGCATATTTTCAGCACTCCCTTTGTTTGGGATGGTGCTGCCAACCTGCTAATCGATATTTTAACCGATCTTATTCCAGGCGCTTATACCCAGAATGCCTCGGTGCCTTATACTGCAACCAGTTTCAACAGCTCGCTGCGCTATCAAAGCGATACTGCTGCTGCCGATGCTTCTGCCACCGGCACCATTTCTGTAAATCGCTCCAACATGCAGTTCGTGATGCAGGCTCAGAATACGATAGACATGAAAGCTGTTACAATTACCGGACCAACCACACCAAACGTAAATTCCCCCGTGAACTACACGATCTCGGTAAAGAACTACAGCCCCACTGCCCAAAGCAACTATACGGTAAAACTGATGAAAATCGGTGGTGTAGAACTTGCCAGCGTACCCGGCACGTCTATCAACCCCCAACAAACCCTTGAATTCACTTTACCTTGGACACCCACCGTAGTGGGCGAAACTGAACTTTATGGAAAGGTTGTATTGGTAGGTGATGAAACCCCTGCCAACGATGAAACAGCTCACCTTACCGTGGTCGTGATGGCAGAAGGTTTGTTAGTTGCGGAAATTGGCACAGGCACCACCACTAATACTATAACTGGCGTACCTACCCCCTATGGTACTTATTACAAATCTTTCCATCAGCAATTCCTTTACAAAGCCAGTGAATTATATGCTGCTAATGCAGCACCTGGGCTTATTACGGCACTCGCTTTCAATGTGCTGAATCTGGACACCTGCTTGCCTATGCCCAATTACACTATACGGGTGAAGAATACCACTCAGCAAGCCCTCAGCACTACTTTTGAAGTTGGTGATTACACTACTGTATGGCACAGTGATTCATTTATGCCCACTACTGATTGGAACATTCATGCCTTTACCACACCATTCTTCTGGGACGGCGTTTCAAATCTGCTGATAGATATCAACACCGATATGATTGCTGGAACCATTACTCATAATGCTCTGGTGCCCTATACTCCTGCTGGCTATAACAGCTCCCTGCGTTACCAGAGTGATTCTGTAAATGCTGGCGCCACACTCACAGGAACAGTTTCTGTGAACCGCTCCAATATCCGCTTCTTCATGATGTTGGAGGATATGGGCAGCCTCAGCGGCGTTGTAAGCGCTGGAGGCACTCCTCTGGCTGGCGCAGAGATCGTGGTAGCAAATACCGTATTCCACACCACATCCGCTGCCGATGGTAGCTACAGCTTGCCTCATGTTCCCATTGGAACTCGGAGTGTTACCGCTTCCAAGCTGGGCTACGAAAACGTAACCCTGCCCGCAGTTATTGTTGATGGGCAGAATACAGTGCTAAACTTCGTGCTTCCCCCTTCCATTACAATTTCCGTAACAGGCTTTGTAGTTGGCAGCGATGCACCTACTTTAGGGCTGGGTGGAGCTACTGTGCACCTTGATGGCGCGCTGGATTTTGATGGCACTGCTGATGCCACAGGCCACTTCACCGTAACTAATGTACTCTCTGGGAATAACTATGCTTATACCATAGTAAAAACAGGTTATGCAAACCTCACTGGCAACATTACTGTTGCCGCAAGTAATTATAATATGGGAACCTTGGTAATGAGCGAACTTGCTCTACCTCCTGCGCATATTACTGCAACCGAAAACGCTGCTCACACGCAAGTTAGCTTAACGTGGCGCGCTCCGGGAGCAACCGGTGGCGGTGGAGCAGGGGATTTTGAGCTGGATAATGGAGGCTGGGTCTCCAGTGGATACGGAGACTGGCAATGGGACAACAATTATAACGTCGCCAACCACGTGGATATCGACACCTATGTGGATTCTCCTCCCTCCGCAGCACATTCCGGAACCGGGATGTGGGGCACAGTATTAACGGGCGGATATGCCAATTCCGGAGCCTGGTCGTACTTGAAAAAGACTTTCAACCTTAGTGGTGTTGTTAATCCAGCGCTGGATATTTGGCACTATATGGATGGCTATAACACCTGGGATTATGGCTTAGTCAAGGTGAACGGCAACACCGTTTGGGGTAGCAGTGCCCTGGCAGTATTTATGCCCTGGCAAAACTTGGTTATTGACCTCTCTGCATACGCCAATCAGAGCAATGTGGAGATCAGCTTCGAGTGGTATGCCACAACCACAGTGTCCTACTCGGGCTGGTATATAGATGATGTTTATGTGGGTGCTGCACGCAGCTTTGCCCTGAATTATCCGCTGTCTATACCCACAAATTATGTACGTGGACGCTCGGAAGTTGCGGAAACTATTAACCGTCGCCTGCCAAACTTCAATTTATCCACATCCAACACCCGCTCCAACCAAAGAGCCTTGAACGGCTACAAAGCCTGGCGTTTGCTGCAGGGTAATGAAACTAATGAAACTACATGGACACTGTTAACCGCTGCCACAATCACCGACACTACCCTTACCGATACAGCTTGGGGTACTCTGCCCGATGGCATTTATAAATGGGCAGTGAAAGGCATATACACCAACAATATGCAAGGTCCAGCAGGGTTTTCCAATATACTCCGTATCCTGCGTAACGACTTGACTGCTATATCCGTTTCGGGTAACGCAAGCCCCACAGCCGGAACTCCAAGTATTTATACGGTAGTAATAAAAAACACGGGAACAATGCCCAAAGCAGCCGGAGCTTACACGGTAAAACTGATGAGTGGAGCTACAGAACTGGCTTCTGTATCCGGCCCCGCAATTGCTCCGGGTGAGCAATTATCAGTTGCCATTAGTTGGTCACCCACAACGGCAGGGGCTTTGGCCTTAGCCGGTAAGGTTGTACTAACTGGTGATTCAGTTCCTGCCAACGATCAGACACCCATTATAAACGTTCTCGTGCTACCTGCTGGCACTTGGGCTATCACTGTGGGTGAAGGAAATCAGCTTGCCAAGGTTCCCATAAATGCGTATTATAAGAGCAGCCTGTTCCAGATGATCATCTATCCCGCGGAATTGGGCAATTTCGTCGGTTCCGTAAACGGGATCCAGTTCTATAACAACTTCGTGAGTAACCTGACCGATATCCATACCAAGATTTGGTTCCAAACCACAACTTTGGAAAATCTCGCGAGTGGCTGGGTTCCCATTACCGGTGCTTCTACCCTGGTATTCGATGGTAACGTGAATTATCCCTCGGGTGAAAACACAGTTTCCATCCCCTTCGCTGATTCTTTCTTGTATTTGAATGGTGAAAACCTACTCATAACTGTTCAGAGACCACTGGAAGCATTAGCTCACAATACTAATGACAGATTCAAAGCACAAACCATCGGCAGCAACCGGGCTCGTATAATACAAAGCGATTCGATAGAATATGATCCAACCACCCCGCCCACCACTGGAGTTACATCTGGTCAATTCCCGATGACCACCTTCCTGGTTATCCCCGGCGGAGTTGGGCACATCAATGGTATCGTGCTTGGCGAAGGTAACCAACCTTTACAAGGTGTGGCGGTACAGATTCCTAATTCTACTTACAGTGCAACAACTAATGCTGATGGGTACTACCAGATTCATAACATTCTACCCAATACCTACAGTCTCAGCTTCAGTAAGTATGGCTACGTTAGCCAAACCCAAACCTTTACTCTGGAAGAAGATGAAACTGAAACAATCAACCTTACTCTTGTCCCCATGGCTTCTGTTAGCCTCAGTGGTACTATTCTTGCCAGCGATACCGCTGCCGGATTAGGAAACGTTACCATCCAGTTCAGCGGATATCAGAGCTACACGGCTACTACATTAGCCAATGGCAGCTTCACTATTCCTGCCGTTTACGCCAACCAGAGCTACACCTATGTCGCTTCATGCCCTGGTTACAGAAACGCCACCGGAACCGTAAACGTTGCCGCAATAAACCACACAATACCTGCGATAACCTTAAATGAAATAGCATTTGCGCCTTACGGCGTAGTTGCCGAGCTTAATACTGCCCAAACCGAAGCTCAGCTTGTCTGGCAGGCACCCAATCCCCAAGCCGTGGATGTGATGGAAAGCTTCGAAGCTACCACCTTCCCGCCTGCTAACTGGACTCAAATAATCAACAACACTGGGGTCGCCAACGATAATGGCGTACTGCCTACCTGGTGCAGCTTTGGGACTAAGGATTACTACGGTTTTCCCGCTGTGCCAACCAACGGCAGCAAACAAGCAGGGATTGGCTTTGTCTATTCTCACCAAGACGAATGGCTGATAACCCATCCCTTCTATTGCCCACCGGAAGCGATATTCACCTTCAGCACCTTCGTGTTCCGCGGATCGGCGCAAGGCGATCACTACTATGTGAAAATCTCACCCGATAACGGTATCAACTGGACGGTGCTGTGGGATGCCACAACCCTCTCAGGAGGTTATACCACAGCCCCATTGCTGGTAACCCTTAATTTGGCTCAGTATGGCGGACAGCAGATTAAGATTGCCTTCCATGCCGATGATCCAGCTACTGATGATGGTTTGTGGTACGATTGGTATATCGATAACATCAAAATTACCAATGAAGTAACATCCCTGAGCTTCAACCCCGAAGAGATGGCGGTGCAATCTGTTTCCCATACCCGCTCCGTGCAAAATACAAAGACCAGGGGCGCAGGAACAGAAAGGGCTGCGATGGCTACCAATGCTACCGATAGCCGTGCCCTCACCGGGTACAAGGTATGGCGTCTGCGAGCTGGACAAGAGACTAACGAGACCCTCTGGAATCTCTTAAATACCGAGGCTATTCCTACTCCCGCTTACAACGATGCAGGCTGGAATTCTCTTAGTAACGGAACCTATCGCTGGGCGGTGAAGGCAATCTACACCAATGGTGTAGCCTCCATTCCCGTGCTATCTAATCCCCTTACCAGGAATGTATCATCCGGCACTATTTCGGGCGTGGTTCGCAAACCCAATAACCAGCCTTTAGCCGGTGCGACAGTTGCTGCGGGAGGAAATAGCACCATCACCAACAGCTCCGGTCTGTATAGTTTAAGTGTGCCAGTGGGAACTTACAGTGTTACCTGTACAGCCACTGGATACCTTGCCAACACCATCAATAATATTAACGTAATTGCCAACCAGAGTGTAACTGTGAACTTCATTATGATTGTCTCCGCTAACGAGGATGAGATCCTTCCTGTCACAGCTACCACACTGAATGGCAACTACCCCAACCCCTTCAATCCTGAAACCAGTATCAGCTATGCGATTAAAGATGCCGGAAACGTAAGCCTGGAAATCTATAACCTTAAGGGTCAAAGAGTTCGCAGCCTCGTTCACGGCACCCAGACTACCGGCCATTATCGCATCGTATTTGACGGTAAAGATGACCATGGACAGCCACTAAGCTCCGGCGTATATCTCTACCGCTTAACTACCGGAACCTACACTTCCACCCGTAAAATGATGCTGATGGAATAGTACAATTAACAAAAACCCTTAGATAGCAAAAGCCCCGAACCGAGGTTCGGGGCTTTTCTTTGGGGC
>Ga0265294_10007381_pt1 | contig 13037 bp, 11 predicted proteins | sample MunlanPumphouse3_FD_192504 | JGI IMG/M metagenome (GOLD analysis project Ga0265294, IMG submission 192504) | Groundwater microbial communities from a municipal landfill in Southern Ontario, Canada - Pumphouse #3 | ecosystem: Environmental > Aquatic > Deep subsurface > Groundwater | place... | reverse complement strand
AAGATTATCAAACTTCAATTCTTTAGTCTGAATCAACCTCAAAGGTTCCTTTAGAACTGGCCGAGATACAACTTGTTGAAAATGTTTAATAGAGATATTGTATTGAGACTTAAGTCCACTAGCTAGTCTTTTCTTATAAGTGTTAATATCATTAACTATATCCCGATAATTCTTCACCGCTATCTCCGCAGCGTGTGATGGGGTTGATGCTCTAACATCAGAAACAAAATCACTAATCGTGAAGTCAGTTTCATGTCCAACTGCACTAATAACAGGAATTTTAGAATTATATATAGCTTTAGCCACTATTTCCTCGTTAAAAGCCCATAAATCTTCAATCGAGCCTCCGCCTCTACCAACAATTAGAACATCCACTAATTTTTGTCTATTAGCTTTTTCAATATTTTCAGCTATTGACTCTTTGGCATTTACACCTTGAACTAAAGCTGGATATACGATAATCTTCGTTAGTGGAAAGCGACTTTCAATAACATTAATAATATCTCTTACTGCAGCTCCAGTTGGTGAAGTAATAACCCCAACTGTTTCTGGAAATCTTGGTAATTCGACTTTATGACTCTCATCAAAATATCCTTTTTTACCTAATTCATCTTTTAAACGTTCGTACGCTAAATATAAATCTCCAACACCATCGAGATCCATTTTTTGAATATATATTTGATAAGTCCCATAAGCTTCATATACTGATACATATCCTTCTACAATAACTTTATCCCCATCTTTAGGATTAAAATTAAGTCCTCTAGTACTAGAAGAAAACATTATTGCACTCACCTGTGAAGTATCATCTTTCAAGGTTAAATATAAATGACCTCGAGAGTGTCTTTTAAAATTTGAGATTTCAGCTTTTAATAATACCCCTCTTAATTCTTGATCATTATCAAATTTAAACTTTAAATATCTATTTAAAGCCGTAACTGTTAAATACTGCCTTACCATTTTTTTTTACTCTTCCAACTTATTTTTAATATTTTCTAAAAGACGATTATTAAATTTTTTCGCTGAATCATCATCTAAATTACTATATTTCTTAGTAATTTCTAAGGCTTCATTGATAATGATTTTCTTTGGTATATCAAGATATTTCATTTCATATGTTGCTAATCTAATGATAGCTAAATCTACAAGATTTAACCTATCAATAGTCCAACTAGTTAAACAAGATGAAATGATTTCATCGATTTCCCTGGACTTTAAAACTATATCCATCAATATAGGTCTAATTTCTTCTTCTGATTCTTTAATTTCTAATTCGCCACCAACTATATCAGAATATAAGTATTTAATTATCGTTTCTCTAAACTCTCTTCTTGTCATAAGTATTCACACCTTCTTAACTAAATATTTTATCACATTTTATCTGATAATAAAAGCAGATAAATCCTATAAAAAGGCATAGATTAACTATGCCTTCGTTCTAATAAATACACTTGATTGATAAGGATTTAAAATCATCTCTGATTTTAAACTTATTTTATCTCCATAAAAATACTCAAAATCTTGAAAATCAACTAAATCAAGATTGATTTTAATTTCATAATCTCTAAAATTAGCGATCACAAGATAGTCTTTTGATTTTCCCTGATTAATATAACAAAAACTCTCATTATCATTTATATTAATAAACTTTATATCGCCAAATACGATATTCTCATTATCAACCAAACGATGATTTAAAATAAAACGATAAGTATTAAGTATAGAATCTTTATGCTTATCTTGAGCTTCAACATTAATCAAATCATAATTATAATTAGTATTAATCCAAGGTTTAACCTTAGAAAAGCCACCATTAATTCTATCGTTCCATTGCATCGGTGTTCTTGCATTATCTCTAGATCGATCTTTTATCGCCTGTAAAGCTTCTTTCTCACTAGCTCCATTACTAATCATATTCTTATATTCAGTAAACACTTCTACATCTCTAAAGTCAGAAATATCATTATACATGACATTTGTCATACCGATTTCCTCACCTTGGTATACAATCGGAGTCCCCGGCATAAAGTAAAGCGTAATAGCCAACATTCTAGCACTTTCAACATGATACTTTTCTGTATTACCATAATGTGACACAACTCTTGGTTGGTCATGATTATGCCAGTAAATTAAATTGAAGCCTTTATCTTCAATCATTTTATATTGATGATCGTAGCTTTTCTTAATATCCACCACTCTTAAATCAGTTTTCGACCATTTACCAGTTATTTTATCATTTGTATAACCTGTGTCAGCCCAACAATGTCCAAAGTGTATTAACAGATTAAACTCATGAGAATCAAAACCTACATATTTTAAAACTTCATCTTTAGTTGCCCCACCGCTTTCACCAAGCGTTAGCAAATTATATGGCTCAAACAACTCAAGAGCTAACTCTTTTATATATTCATGATGCTTTGGTATTGATGAGAAATTTTCATAACCAGGAACTCCATCAGGGAAATCCCAGTTCTTCTCTAAATGATTTGAAGCATCAACTCTAAACCCATCTACACCTAAATCAATCCAAAACTTAATCACTTTTTTCATATCTTCTCTTAACTCTTTGTTTCGCCAGTTTAAATCAGGCATTTTCTTAGAAAAAATATGTAAATAGTATTCATCAGTAGCTTCATTGTAGTCCCAAGTAGGACCTCCAAACCAACTTACCCATCTAGTAGGTCTAATCCTTTCTTTATGATTATTATATTTAGGCTTTTGCCAAATGTAGTAATCATGATATTTATTATGTAAAGGATGTTTTGGATCTTTAGCTATCTTAAACCATTCATGTTCATCAGATGTATGATTTAAAACTAAATCTACAACAATATTCATATTTTTCTCTTTAGCACTTCTAACTAAATCTTTAAACGCAGAAATATCACCATAATCAGAACTAACTTTATAAAAATCTCTCACATCATACCCATTATCATCCATAGGAGAATCATAATGAGGAGAAATCCAAATAGTACCTATACCTAAATCCTTGAGATAATTTAACTTCTCCTTAACACCCAATAAATCACCTATACCGTCATTATTTGCGTCATAAAAACTTCTTAAGTAAATCTGGTAGATATTTGTAGTCATCCACCATTTTTTTTCTATCATAATAAACACCTTCTCTAATCTACTAAATCTTTCAAACTTTTTAATTTAGGATAAGCTTCTCCCATAACATAATTTATATGATTATCTACTAAAAAACTTCTGCTTAAATCATAACTCTCATGATCATAGATAAGCTTTATATCTTTTTTACTTATTATCTCATAAAAATATGAAAAATTCTTATTATTCAACTCGGAATTATTAACAATCAAAAATTCCGCTTTATCTAAATCTTCAATATCACTTAATTTTAAATTATCAAAAACATTCTTAAAGCCAAAAGTAATGTTTAGATCAAGTTGTTTCTTATAATTAAGATAATCAACATAATCTAAAATATACACAATACTAGATCCACTAAAACTCTTAGTATTTTTTCTTCCTATGATTTTACTAAAGGTTTTCTTATCTAAGATTGTCTTACAACTAACATCCATAAAAAACACACTACTTCTATTATAATTTCTAACATCCTTAATTAGTGTTAAACTTACTATATCATCCCAATTAGCTTCTAAATTATTAGCTTTTATAACCCTATTAAGAGAATCTTTATTTCCTAGTAGAACTTTATCTAATAAATCAACATAAATATAATGAAACTTGTTAGTCTTCCAATCACAAATTAGCTTATAACATAGCTTTAAGTTTTTCTCTAAGATAATGTTTTCTAAATTAATTAAAATTGTTCTTGCAACTTCTCGATTGGTTCGATAATTTGCGGACTCAAATAAGACTCTATTTGAACTTGTAGTTAAGGAGTTCAAATATTTTAAATCAGCGATACTTTCAAAATCTAGTGTTTGATTAAAATTAACACCAGAAATTCTAATATCCGCTTCTAATTTTGAAAAATCTAGTACATCATCATTAATACGTTTTAAAACTCTTTTATCTTTCGTTTTAAGCACTAGATAAAAATTATCCATACCTTCTTTATAAGCAGAGTGAAAATGACTTCTAGAAGATTCTCTAAAGATTCCATAAATTTTTTCGTAAAAATTATCATAGCGATTATAACTATAGTCTTTCATAAAATCATGATAGTTTCTTAAATTAAACATAAGAATCGAACCATCGAAATTAAACCCAAAATTCACTAAATCATCAAATCTTCTATACTTATTCACATTCTCTTTTTTCTTAAAAAGTCTTCCAAATAAATAGATATCTAAATCATCAGTTAAAATAGAAAAATTAATCTCAATAATATCTTCTTTTTGATACTTCAAAATAATATTATCTTTTTTAACTAACTCATCTATATAGATATTTTTAATTAGATGATTTTGAAAATCTTCAAAACTAACAAAATTCCTGCTTTCAGATAACAATACTTTCGAGTATTCATTTAAAAGTTCAATTTGATTATTGCGAATCAAAAAAACACCAGTTTCTTCAGTACTGTACATGGATAGAATATTTTTTAATAATTTATCATTTTTTCCATGGTTATATAAATCATTAATAAGCTTTTTAAGAATCAAACAACTAATATCAAAGAATTTCTTGATATTATAAAAATCATCTTTAGCTACATAACAAACAAGATAGCTAAAATTCTCTATTTCCTTTACAAAGATATAAGAATCATTTTCTCTTAAGAATAAATCATCTTCAAAAATAGAAAAATCATCTTTATCATAAATTTCTTTATAATTTTGATTTATCAAATTTGAAAAAATATTGTTTTTTCTTACATCAATATCTAAGGTTTTTTCTAACAAAAGACTTTTAGAAAAATGTAGAAGATTTGCTTTTCCTGAATCTAACTTAGTGTAAACAATCTTTGAGAAGAAACTCGTATTATCCATTTTCTTAAAAACAAAATGGATAATATCTCTAATTTTTAAAAATTTTTGATTAATACTACTATCTAAAACATTTAATATATAATCATAACTATTTGTAAAAGGTGTTTTACTTACAAATAAGTCAACTAGTAGTTTTTCTAAATTAGCTAATTCATCAAACTTTCGTAATTTACTCATTAATTTTATACTAGCTTGATAAAATCTAAATCTTGATTCTTTAGATAAAACTCTTTTTATCACATCATAATATTTTTGATAGAAGGCATATGCATCAGATAAATTATTAAGAGCTATTTGTAAATAGATGTATCTATCTAAATATCTATACTTATTTTTAGTTTTTATAAAGAAATCTTGATATACCTCTAAAGCTTTTAAATAATTTTTTTCAGCCATTAAAAGATCTACTTCAGCTAATAAAAAAGTAGTATTATTTTTACTAGTATCAAATTTGATAGCTTTACTATAATACTTTTTAGCTAAGTCTAAATCATTATTTTTTAATACTAACATTGAAAGCTTAAGATATTTATTAACTATGTTTTTAGAAGAAATATCATCTCTAATACTTTCTAGTGTTGTAATAGCGTTATCAATTTCGTCTAAGCCTTCAAAACAAACAGCCAAGTAAAATTTTTGCATTAATAATTCGCTATCTTTACTAATCAAATCTTTTCTAGTTTCTAATACACCTTTTAATTTAACATAATCTTCAGTCTTAAGTAAAATTTCAACTAATTTATTGACAATAACTAGTCGATTTTCTTTAGAAGATATAAAGGTATCTTCAAGTGGTTTTTCTAAAACATTAATTAACAAATCATACTCTTTATCGATTGTTAGAAGATTTATATACTCAAATAAAGTTGTCATATATAAAGAGGTGTCATTTTTTTGATTTGACAACATTTCTTCATAATATTTATATTCTTCAACCTTATTTAAATTCATTATCTTTCCTTTTTTTAGTTAAACTTTTTAATTTATTTCCATAAACGTTATATATTAAAACACTTATTTTTTCATCATCTATGTCAATTATTCCATAACTTGGATTTTGATGTGATCTTGAAAATGATAACGCCCCAGGGTTAACTAATATTATATCCATCACTTCTTCTAAATAAACTTGATGAGTGTGTCCAAAACAAACAATATTATACTTTTCATTATATGCTTTTTGTAATAATTTAGTTAATCCCATTTTAACATGGTAATGATGTCCGTGAGTAAAATAGACAGAAACTCCGGAAAACGAAAAAGAAAGTTCATATGGAAACTTTGGTTCAAAAGGATAGTTTCCTTTTACTCCAATTATTCCCAAATTCGATAATTCAAACTCTCTCATTTCAGAATCACCTAAAGAGATAATTCTATCCAAAGGTTCATGTTTTTTAATAATTCTTTCAATATTATCACGATCTCCATGATTATCACTAAAAATCAATATTTTCATATAATATATCCTTTAAGAGCTGGTCTATAGCTTTACCTCTATGTGACAACTTCTGTTTTTCCTCTAAATCAAGTTCACCATAAGTTTTATTGGTTCCAAATACTTTAAAAATAGGATCATAACCAAACCCTTTGTTACCTACTCTTGATAAACAAATTTCACCATTTGTGATGCCTTCATAATATCTAATATCAGCATTATTAATGTAAAGACATATGACGGTTGAAAAATATGCGCTTCTATCTACTATTCCATCAAGTTTATGAAGTAATAAATCAATATTATCATCATCTGTATGAGATGGTGAAAATCGCTTTGATTTAATCCCTAATTCATTAGGAAGAGAATTGACTATAAGACCTGAATCATCTGCTATAACAGGCTTATTTACTATTTTAAACAAGTTGTGAGCCTTTATAAATGCATTGTCAAAAAAAGTTTCACCGGTCTCTTCGACTTCATTTAGATTCAAATCAAGCAAAGAGTGAATTTCAAAACCATACTTTTCTAAAGCATTTCTATATTCTTTTATTTTACCAGTATTTTTACTAGCAATGTATATTACTTTTCCCATAACTTTCTCTTCTTTTAAAAAGGTTAAGATAATTTCTTAACTTAACCTAAAAATTTCTTTTGTTTTAACCATTGAGTAAATTTTTCAATCAAATCATTTCTTCCTACTAACAAAATTTCATCATCCGTTTCAAAAGGAGTTTGTGAGTTTGGAATCATAATTTGAGAATTTCTTCGAACAGCGACTATATTAACTCCAAAATTCTTTCTAATATCTAGTTCTAATAGATTTTTACCTATCATTTTTTTAGTTACTTGTGTTGAAATAAAAGAGTAATCTTGATCTAATTGTAAATATTCTAAAAAATTACCGGAAATTAGGATAGTAGCTAGTCTTTTGCCAGTTTCTTGTTCAGGCCATACTAAATGTTCCTGATCAACACCTAATTTTTCAACTACACGTGCGTGATATTCACTTTGAACTTTAACATAAACATCTTTAACTTCTAAATCTTTTAAAATTAAGGTTGTTAAAATTGAATTATCAACATTCATTCCTGTAGCTACAATAACTGTGTCATAACTATTAATCCCAATCTCTTTCATCGCTTCAACATCTGTTGAATCTAAACATACTGCATTAGTAACCATCTTTGCAATTTTTTCTATCTTATCAAAATTTTTATCAATTACTAATACATCGGCCTCTAGTTTGACCAACTCTTCGATTAATGCCAAGCCGAATCGTCCGACTCCAATAACCGCAAAAGACTTCTTTGACATAAATAAATCCTCGCTTTCTTATACATATCTTATTATACTAAAATAGTTGCCTTTGTCAATGAACTCAAGATGTATTTAATAAAGATTTATCTATACAAAAAGTATTTTTTGGTTTATAATATAGTTTAAATGAGGTGATATATAGTGAACGAGCATGATGATTTATTTGATAAAAACCCCAGTTATCCAACTGAACAACATTATCTAAACAATCAAAAACATGACAATTTTAACAATGATTTTTATGAAAAAGCTGTCAATTATAGACACAACGGTTTATTAATCGCAATATATATTGCAGTACAATTATTAGTGGCATTTATTGCTGGAGTTATAATAAGCAGTCAATACACTTATCTAGACGATGCGATTGAGGATGTTCAAATAATTAATGATATAAACTATATAGTTTATGACAACATAAACTCTGAAACAAATGAAATCGACGAGATAAACCCATTTAGAATTAATTTAAAAGGTAAATTAATAAATAACTCTGAATATGTTATTCCAGTCTTAAGCATCAAAGTAGAGTTTTTTGATGAAGATGGTAAATCATTAGGGATTCAAATTCTTTCAAAAGATAATTTTGGTGTAAATCAAACATATGAAATTGATGAGATATTGTATTCTTCAGTGAAGCCATATAGCATTAAAAGAGAGATTTCAGCTCAACCACCAACAATATTAAATGTTATTATTCAATTAGTATACGCTACTATTGTTGCAGTTTTATTCTTTATCGTTGATAAAGCTAGCTTTAAACAAGATGCGAAACTCTTTAAAATAGACCCAAAAAGACACACAACTAGTATTTTCATCGGTTTTATCTTATTATACGCCGCAATGATTTTCGCTAATATTATCATGGAGATATTAGGAGTCACACAAACTTCTAATAATGAGATGATTATTAGATCACTATTTAGTTCAAATCCAATCAATTTAGGCTTATTATTCTTGATGACTGTTGTAACAGTACCTATTGTTGAAGAAGTTGTATTTAGAAAAGCACTATTTGGTTTAATAGAACCAAAAACTAATCATATAGTCGCAATTATACTATCTGGCGCAATCTTTGCTTTCATGCACATTCAAGGCGATTACATTCAAATGATTCCTTATACAGCTATGGGTATTGTTTTAGGATATTCATACTGGAAATCAGGAAGAAATATTTATGTATCAATTGGAGTTCATATGTTAAATAACTTTGTCAGTTGGCTATTATATGTTTTTATGGTTTATGGAATTGTATTCTAGGCTATTATTTTAATAGCCTTTTCTTTTTGCCTTAAAAACTTAAACAAAAAGAAAAGACTTAAAAACATTTATGTTTTTAAGTCTATCGTTAAAATAAATTGATTAACGAACTTTTTCTTTTAAAACTTTACCAGCTTTGAAAGTAGGTGCGTTTAATGCTGGAATATGAATTGTTTCGCCTGTTCTAGGATCATGTCCAGATCTAGCCTTGCGTTGTTTAACTTCAAAAGTACCGAAACCAGTTAATACAACTTTTTCACCATTCACTAATGCTTCTTGGATTGCTAAAACAGTTGAGTTTAATGCTGCTTCAGCGTCTTTCTTTGATAATTCAGCTAGGTCAGCTATTCTTGCTACTAATTCAGATTTGTTCATATTTTTTTCCTCCTTTTAAAGATATGTTCATTATAAAACGTAAATGCCAAAAAAGCAAGGCATTTAGCGAAAAAAAACAGTTTTTTCTAAAATTTTAGTCTCTATTACGTAAAATTATGGAAATCGGAGTACCAAAAAGGTCAAAATTTTCTCTAATTCTGTTCTCAATGAAGCGTTGGTAAGAAAAATGCATAGCATTTGTATCGTTAACAAAAAGTACGAAAGTAGGGCATTTTGCCTTAACTTGTGTTGCGTAGTATACTTTTAATATTTTTTGATTATGCTCCTTAGGTGGAGTTACAATCATCGATTCTTGAATTATTTCATTTAAAAGGGATGTTGAAACTCTTCTAGAATAATTTTCATAAGCTTTTTTTATTATTGGGAATAAAGTATGTATTCTAGATTTAGTTTTTGCAGATAGGAAAACAATTGGTATATAAGATAAAAATCTAAATTCATTTCTGATTTTTTCTTCCCATTCATACATTGTTTTATCAGTTTTCTCAATTGCATCCCATTTATTGACTACTAAAATCAATGCTTTATTGTTTTCAATAGCATATCCTGCGATATTTTTATCTAGAGCTATTATTCCTGTCGTAGCGTCAAGCATCATTAAACAAATATCACTTCTGTCAATTGCTTGCATCGCTCTTAAATTCGCATAACGATCAATATTCTCATAAATCTTCCCACGTTTTCTCATTCCCGCTGTATCGATAACTACATATTTTTCTCCATCTATAGTAAAAGGAGTATCGATTGAATCGGTAGTCGTTCCCTCAATATCGGAAACGATAACTCTTTCATAGCCTAATAAACTATTTGTTAAAGAAGATTTACCAACATTAGGTCTACCAATTATGGAAAGTCTAATAACATCTTCTTCATAATCAGTATGACTCTTATCAGAGAAATGACTAATCACTTCATCTAATAAATCACCTATTCCAATACCGTGTATAGAACTAATGTTCATTACTTTTGTAGCTCCGAGTTCATAAAATTCATATATTGAATCCTGATACTTGGTTGTATCGACTTTATTTACAGCAACAATTACTGGTTTGCTAGACTGATATAAAATATTCATTACATCTCTATCGCTTGGCAATAGTCCAGTTTTACCATCTACAGTAAAGATAATAACATCTGCCTCTGTAATTGCTATTTCTGCCTGAGCTTTAATCTCAGTTAAAAAAGGTGCATCGTTTATCTCGATGCCACCTGTGTCGATAATTGTAAATTTTTTATTCAACCAAGAACTTTGAGCGTAAATTCTATCACGCGTTATTCCCGGTTGGTCATCAGTTATAGACTTTCTTTCTCCAACTATACGGTTAAAGAGTGTTGATTTACCCACATTAGGGCGACCAACTATCGCTACTACTGGTAACATAATATCACCAACTTTTTTTTATTTTTTATACTCTTTAAATAAATCTGCTAAACTTTGATTAGAACTTACATTTTCTTTAAGTTGAGTTTCATATTCAGCACGATTTTTCTTTTCTTGAACACTCTTCATTGAAACAACTAGTTTCCATTCTTTAGGGAAGAAATCTAGCACTTCAACAGTTATAATCTCATCAACTTTAAGTACATCTTCAACACGGTTTATTCTTTCAACTGAAATTTCTCCAATCGGTAAGAAACCTTCAACTTCTTCAACGCCAACTACTGCTCCTTTTTCTTCAGTTCTAAGAACAGTTGCGCTAATTAATTCGCCTTTTTTAAGCTTTAAATCAGCCCAAGGATTGTATTCTAGATGCTTTTTACTTAAGTTAAATTGTTTTTTCTTCTTATCAATAGAAGTTATTTCAACTTCTAACATTGAGCCAACTTCAACTTCACCAGCAAGATTTTCTTGTGGATTCCATGAATAGTCAAAACGATTTAATAAACCAACAACTTCTTTTTCTACTTCTAGTAACATTCCATATTGCATTTTTCTAACAACCTTAGCTTGAACTTTATCTCCGACTTTGTACTTTGTCAAGAAATTATCCCATGGAGTAGGTTGTAAAGCTTTTAAAGAAAGGCTAATTTTCTTACCTTTAATTTTAATTATTTTAGCATCTACTTCATCACCAACAGTTAAATACTCATCAATATTTTTAACATGATAGTGAGAAACTTCAGAAATATGAATCAAACCATCAATATGATTAGATATCTTAGCGAAAGCACCAAAATCAGTTAATCTTTCAATTCTAACTTTTACGATATCATCAACATTCAAGTTTTCTACTTCTTTCTTTTCAGCTGCTTTTAATTCTTCATATACTAATTGTTTACGATTAACAACAATCTTTTCACGATTACGATCTTTACTTATTTCAATAATTCTAGCTTTAATTGTTTTTCCAACTAAATCATCTTTATTTTCATTTTCGCCTTGAAGAAATATTAAACTTTCAGGTAAGAAAGCTTCGATACCTTGATGATCTAAAACTAAACCACCTTTAACGCTTTTCTTAACTTTAAAATCAAAATCTTTTCCTTCTTCAAGTTGATTTCTTACTTCAGCTCTTAATTCATTTCTTAGGATGTCAATACGTGATAATAATAGCGAATCTGATTCATCCCCTTTTTTGAATTGTGTAACTTTTACTTCAATTTTGTCTCCCTCTTTAAGAATATCTTCTGCACTATTAAGTTTTCCTAGTGTAAGATAATCTTTGTAGATTACACCTTCACACGCATAGTTGATATCGACCAATACTTCTTCCTTATTGACCTTTACTACCGTTCCTGTGACGATATCTCCTACTTTAGGGGTATACATTTTGTTTTCGCTATAAATGTCCATTTTTTAAAACTCTCCTTTATTAACTATCTCCATAAATTTTTTATATAATAATTCACTTACTTCATCAATATTTTTATCAGATGTATCAATATATAACGCATCTTCAGCTTGTTTAAGAGGATTATATTTCCTAGTTGAATCAAAAGCATCTCTACGTTTTATATCCTGTTCAAGATTACTTAAATTCACTTTATTACCTAAAGATAATAATTCATCATATCTTCTCTTAGCTCTAACCTCAACTGAAGCTGTTAAAAAAACCTTTAAATCAGCTTCTTTAAGCACTACAGTACCGATATCTCTTCCATCCATAACAACGTTATTATTCGCTGCTATTTCTTGTTGAAGATGAACGAGCTTATTTCTAACAGGTATATGAGAAGCAACTAGTGATACATTATCGCTTACCTCTTTACGACGATTAAGAGTAGTCATGTTAACTCGATCCATATAAAGTTCACCATTTTTAAACTCAAAATCAGTACTATCAAGAAAATCAAAAGCTTCAGGATCATTAAGATTTATCTCTAAACTTAAAGCTTTGTATGTTGTGGCACGATACATAGCACCAGTGTCGATATAAACATATCCAAGTCTTTTTGCTAATGTTTTTGCAACTGTTGATTTTCCAGCACCAGCTGGCCCATCAATTGCTAAAGCATGATAAACCATAAATACCTCCTGTAACCTTTAAACATTATACCATATTTTTTAAAATTGACCACTAATTTATTTACATATTTATGAAAAATTCGCGAAAAATCAACTTTTATTGTTAGCTAAATTATATAGTGTTTTAATCTCATGAGGCTTTAATGCTCTATACTGTCCTTCATACAATCCATCTAGTGTTATAGAACCATATCTAACTCGCTTAAGTTTGATAACCTCATGACCTAAA
>Ga0265294_10007379_pt1 | contig 13041 bp, 16 predicted proteins | sample MunlanPumphouse3_FD_192504 | JGI IMG/M metagenome (GOLD analysis project Ga0265294, IMG submission 192504) | Groundwater microbial communities from a municipal landfill in Southern Ontario, Canada - Pumphouse #3 | ecosystem: Environmental > Aquatic > Deep subsurface > Groundwater | place... | reverse complement strand
ATCAGTGAGGAGATTGTAGCATGGAGAGATGACCGAGCTGGTTGAAGGTGCACGCCTGGAAAGCGTGTGTAGGGGAAACTCTACCGAGGGTTCGAATCCCTCTCTCTCCGCCACTTACTCTCGCAAGGGTTACGCGAATTCCGGCAATTTTTGCGAAACGGTAAAAAAAGCAGTTGGAATTAGGTAGACGTGTATACCCAAACGTGAAAAATCGTGTAGACTAGATGATAGTTTTGACCGTGCTAGACGGGGAGGTAGCGGTGCCTTGTAACCCGCAAACCGCTATAGCGGGGTAGAAGTCCTGTCCTGCGGATTAGCCTTGTAAGGTCTGACTCTGGCAAGTGGTGATGACGATTGGGTCCTGCGCAACGGAAATTTGTGAATCCCGTCAGGTTCGGAAGGAAGCAGCGGTAAGCAAAACCTTTCGTGTGCCGTGGGGAAGCCTGATTAGAGCTAACTATCGGAGTAACGCTTGGAAGGTACATTCAAAGGCAGGTGCACGGTCATTAATTTATTTCTGATTTGCGGAAAAAGCGGCTTGCTTTGCGGGTCGCTTTTTGTATATGCTTAAAGGGGAAGGAGGATGAATAAGTTGACTTATCGCGCTTTATACAGGGAGTGGCGGCCGCAAAATTTTGCCGGGTTAGTGGGACAAGACCATATCCGTAAAACTTTATGCAATGCCCTCGCTAAGGGCAGAATCGCTCACGCTTATTTATTTGCCGGACCTAGGGGCACAGGGAAAACCAGTACGGCAAAAATATTGGCTAAAGCCGTCAACTGTTTACATCCCCAAGGAGTAGAACCTTGTAATGAGTGCTTAAATTGTCTGGATGTTAATGAAGGGCGTTCCCTTGATGTTTTGGAAATAGATGCGGCTTCGAATCGAGGGATTGAGGAAATCCGTGAACTTAAGGAAAGGTTAAATTTTGTCCCCAGTCAAGGGAAATATAAGGTCTATATTATTGATGAAGTCCATATGCTGACGACGGAAGCCTTTAACGCGTTGTTAAAAACCTTGGAGGAACCGCCTGTGCATGTGCTTTTTGTCTTGGCGACAACAGAACCTCATAAAATTCCGGCGACAATCTTGTCGCGTTGTCAAAGATTTGATTTTAAAAAGATAACCTCCCATGAGATGGAAGGCAGATTGCAGGAAATTCTGGCTGCTTATGGAATTACAGTGGAAGAAGGAGTACTTGCGCTGATTATTAAAAAGGCTGATGGGGGGTTGAGAGATGCGATCAGTATCCTTGACCAATGTATCTCCTCGGGGAATGAACATCTTACTTTAGAAACTGTTTATGAAGTAATGGGCTTGGTGAGAAATGAGGTCTTGCTTTCTTTGTTTCAGGCGGTTATAGATAGGGATACAGTTCAGGTTTTGGGGGTAGTTAATGCCATCTTGCAGGAGGGGATAGAGCCGGGACAGGCGCTGAAGGATTTATTGGAATACTTGCATACTCTACTCTTACTGCAAGTCTGTGGCCCTGAATCAGACTTGGTTTTTGTTGAGAGCAAAGAAAAAGAGCAGATGCTTGAGCAGGGGCGACAGCTAGGCGCAGCTTGGTTAGCCGAGGTCACAGCGTTATTAGTGAAAATTGAAAGTGAAAGCCGGTGGCATAAAAATTTAAAGATTGTCCTAGAAACAACACTAATCAATTTGATTTATCGCACAGAGGCACTTACTAATCCTGCTGCTTTCTCAAATAATAAAGTAAACCCAACTGTAGCGAAGAAGAAGCCTGTTGCATCGGTTGCAATGCCGGAGAAGCTTGAGCTGTTTGCGCCGCTTGAGACAGGGAGGGTGCAGGAAGAAGAAAATCCACCTCAGCAAACGGTCGCAGAAGCTGTGCCGCAGGTGCCGGTGGTTACCTTCGAGCAGGTTCAAGCAAAGTGGCCTCAGGTAATGGAAATGGTTAATCAGAAGAAGAAAACTTTGTATGCCTTTCTAATGGAAGGTGCTCCTTATCAAATCAAGGGCAATGAGTTGAGTTTCCTTTTTAAAAGCGGGTATCCTTTTCATAAAGCAGGGGCCGAAAAAGCGGGAAATAAAAAAGTACTGCAGGGGATTTTAGAAGAGTTGTTAGGTGTCAAGCTGGAGATTAAATATCTTTTGGCAGAGAAAAATAAAGAGAGGGAATAAGGAGGAGGTTGTAGAGATGGGTTTTGGCGGAGGGAACATGAATAAGCTCATGAAGCAAGCACAAAAAATGCAGACAGATATGGCCAAAATGCAGGATCAGCTTGGGGAGATGACGGTGGAGGCAACAGCCGGCGGCGGGGTTGTGAAAATTGTGATGAGTGGTAAACAGGAAGTAAAAGAACTTGTTTTAGAACCGGAGATTTTAAATCCGGAGGAAAGTGAAATGGTGCAGGATTTATTGATTGCTGCTTTTAATGAGGCTTTGCGCAAGTCCCAGGAACTTGCTGCCGAGCAAATGGGTAAAATTACCGGTGGGCTTAAGATTCCGGGGCTTTTTTAAAAGATCATGTATCAGTATGCAGAAGCTTTGACAAGGTTGATTGAACAGTTTGCCTGTTTACCTGGGATTGGACCGAAAACCGCTCAACGGCTGGCTTTTTACGTTTTAAACAATATGGGGCAACAGCAGGTAGAGGCTTTTGCTCATGCTCTTTTGCAGGTAAAAAAGAGCATTACTACTTGTCCGGTATGTTGTAATTTGACAGATCTTACCCCTTGCCGAATTTGTCAAGATGAACAAAGGGACGTTACTCAAATCTGCGTTGTGGAAGACGCACAGGCTGTGATTGCCATTGAGAAAACGAGGGAATACAAAGGGCTTTATCATGTCTTACAGGGGTGTATCTCCCCGCTGGAGGGCAAAGGCCCTGACGATTTGAGAATAAAAGAACTTTTGGTCCGCTTACAAGAGGGGCGGATTAAAGAGATTGTTTTGGCCACAAACCCTGATGTCGAAGGAGAAACAACAGCTTTGTATCTTTCTAAACTGATTAAACCCTTAGGGGTAATGTTGACGCGGATTGCCCATGGCGTTCCGGTAGGTGGGGACTTGGAGTATACTGATATCGCTACTCTTACTAGGGCGATCTCCGGGAGAAGAGAAGTTTGATTTAAAATACGATAAAAACCTTAATACTACAGGTTTATGTTAAAAAAGGGAACCGAATTATGTTATGAATAATTCGGTTCCCTTTTTTAATGGCGGAAAATGTTTTTATTACTTCAAGATAATTGACGGGTAGAATTCTAAAAGTGTATTATAAAATTAAACAAACACAAATGAGAGCATGGTGCTCAAACGGGCGGGTGAGAAAAAATGTATGAACAACAGCTGATGGTTAAGGTTTGTAAAATGTATTATCAGCAGCAACTTTCGAAAACAGATATTGCGCAGAAACTTCATATCTCACGTTTTAAAGTAGCTCGGTTGATTGATAAAGCCAAAAAGGACGGAATTGTACGGATACAGATTGTTTCACCCTCTCAGGATTTGTTTTTTTTAGAAGAAAGATTAGAAAGTGAATTAGGATTAAAGGCAGTGCTTGTGGTTGAAGGGGTAGACCATGATATTAAGGCGAATATGCGGGAATTAGGCAAAGGAACTGCAAAATTTTTATTGGAAACAATACAGGAAGGCGATATTTTAGGCGTATCCTTTGGCACGACAGTATCAGAAGTAATTAAAGCGTTGCCGGAAAAAACAGGAGTCAGCGGGATTCATCTTGTCCAAGTTGCCGGTGGTTTAGGGCAATTAAATATAATTGATGGCATGAAAATTTTAAATATGTTAGGTGAAAAATTAAATTCTGAAATATCGATGTTTGTAGTTCCTGTCTTTGTGCAGTCTCCCAGAGTTAAAGAAGTGCTTTTAGAAGATCCGGGAATTAGGCAAACTGTTGATTTGTTTGATCGAATCACCATTGCTTTGGTGGGGATTGGCAGTTGGTATCCGGAATTACGCTCAAATCTCAATTTGGCAGGAGGATTTCCCCAAGAGGATGTGGAGTGGCTAAAGAGCAAAGGTGTCGTAGGAGACGTCTTTAATCATATGGTGGATATGAAGGGGAACATCATTGAAGGACCGATCGTAGACAGGTTGATGACAATTGCACCGGAGAAAGCAAAAAAGATAGATTATGTGATTGCTGTAGCCGGTGGGGTATATAAAAGCCATGCTGTTTTAGCTGCGGTACGCAGTGGTTTGATTGATGTGCTAATAACTGATAGTTATACAGCAGTAAAAATATTACAACTCCTAGAGGAGGAAAAAAGTTAAGCTTGAGGAAGGGGTGTGATCTTAGAAACGGATCATTAGTAAAGTGAAGGGAGGTGGACAGTTTTTTCTTCATAGCAAAAGAAACAAAAAAAGCAAGCGGTAACAGACATGATAGGGAATAACTCTTTGCCCAGAGACCCTTCTCCCGACTTGCTTAGAAATCGGTATAGTCTTTGTACCGTTGCTTTTTTGACCTTTTTATAGGGAAAGCAGACACAATGCTTAATAAAATTTAACCGGATGAAATTTATTCCATCTTAGCACATGTAGTTGTGAACTGCAAGGGTATTAAGTTGTAAGACGAAAGAACAATAACCATACGGTTTTGTGGAAAGAGGGTTGTTCATGAAATATTCAGTTTTAGTCACAACCAAGCAAGAATTTAAGGATTGGGAAGAATGTTATAAAAATTTAGCAATCATGTTGGAAAAAGAGAAAAAGGTTAAACCGGGTTATGGGGAATCAGTTTTAAAAAGGGAAGAAAGTTTCCCTACCGGTTTGCAAATTACGCCTAATATTGGTATTGCCATACCTCATTCTTGTGACCCGAGCTTTTCTATAGAACCTTCTATCGCGGTGGCTCTTCTTGCTAAGCCGCTGGAAGTATCTTCTATGGCTCAACCGGAGGAAAAAGTTATGGTGTCCGTTGTTCTGATGTTAGCTTTAGTAGGTTCTGAAGATCATTTAGTAATGTTACAGCACATGATGGAAATTTTTCAAGATGAAGTCTTATTGCAAAATCTCCTAGAAATAAAAGATCCGCTGGATGCACGAAAATTATTGGAAGATAAACTGACTGTAAATAATTAAAAATTAAGGAGAGGAGATAGAAGATAGTTATGAAATTTTTTACTATTTTAACATCATTGGGTCCTACAGTAATGTTACCGGTTATTATTACTCTATTTGGGTTGCTTTTTAGACTGGGTTTGGGTAAGGCTTTTCGTGCCGGTGTGACCATCGGCATCGGTTTTGCCGGTATTAATATTGTGATCGGATATTTTTGGGGGGCCATCGCTCCTGTGGCTGAAGCGTTGGCTAATAACGCGGGATTTGAGTTGACGGTCATTGACTTAGGTTGGCCAGCTGCGTCGGCTGTGGCCTGGGGATCATCAATCGCTCCTTTGCTTGCCCTAGCCCTTCTTGTGATCAACTTTCTCATGTTGATCTTGAACTGGACGAAAACACTTAACGTAGATATTTGGAATTTTTGGGGCGTTATGTTATTAGGACAAATAGTGTATTACCGGACTGGCAGTATGGTGAGCGCTATTATAACATGTTCGGTTGTCATGATTTTCTGCTTAATTATGGCTGACAAAACACAGAAACTGATGTACGACTATTTCCAGATCCCCGGTGTTTCTATTCCTCATGTCTTTACACAAAGTGCCGGGTTAATTGCATTCCCTATTAATTGGCTTTTAGATCGTATTCCTGTTATTAATAAAATAAATTGGAGTCCCGGTAATTTACAAAAGAGATTTGGGGTAATGGGGGAACCCATGATGATCGGTTTGGTCATTGGTGCAGCTTTGGCGGTTATCGCTAAAATGCCTTATCAAACAGTGCTCTTAACCGCGATGGGCTTAGCTGTATCCATGGTGCTTTTACCGAAAATGGTTTCTATTCTGATGGAAGGCCTCGTGCCGATTGCTGAAGCGGCCGGTGAATTTATGACCAAGAGATTTTCTGATCGTGAGGTTCATATCGGGATGGATTCTGCCATTATGTTGGGTGATCCGGCCAACTTAACGACAGCGGTATTGCTGATTCCTGTGGCGCTAGTAATTGCGGCAGTTTTGCCCGGATGTAAAACTTTACCCCTGGCAGACCTCCCAGCAATCGTATATATGACCGTTGTCGGAGTTGCGATCACTAAAGGTAATCTTTTTAGAAGTTTGATTATCGGGGCGACTACACTTTGTGCTGTTTTGTGGACAGCAACAGCGATGTCTCCTTTTGTGACGGCGTTAGCTAGACAAATAGGTTTTGCTATCCCGGAAGGAACGGCTGCCATCACTAGTTTTGTAAGTGGTTCCTATTGGTTCCCCTATTTAATCCAAGAGGTTATTACTAAAATTACGATGCTTTTTTAAATAAATGCTCTTAACTAAAACTAAGGAGGTATAAAAATGGCTAAGAGTTATTCTATTATCTGTGCTTGTGGCAGTTCTATTGCTACATCTACTTTGGTGGCTTCTAAATTAAAGGCTTTGCTTCAAGAAAATAATATTGAGGCCACGATTAAAAAAACATCTTATGCCGATTTAGAAAAGGATATCGCTGTGATAAAACCTGATTTAGTGCTTACGACTACTAATTTAAAGAGGGATTTAGGTGTTCCTTGTTTAATCGGTATTGCTTATTTGACAGGTGTAGGTAAGGCTGAATTGGATCGGAAAATATTAGAAGTTTTAAAGAGTAAAGCATAACAATAGGCAAGGAAAATACTCAAAAAGCAGATAAAGCACACAGTATTAAGCACACAGTTTAAGGCTGTGTGCCAAAATTACTTGCAGAATGGAGGATAAAAATGATTGCAGCTGTTTTATATGGTCCGAATGATTTGAGAATTGAAGAAGTAGAAACTCCGCAATGTGGAGAAGATGAATTATTAATTAGAGTGAAAGCGGTAGGCCTTTGTGGTTCAGATATACGGACAATTTTTAATGGGCATAAAAGAATCGCCTATCCGCAAATTTTAGGGCATGAGATTACCGGAGAAATTGTAGAGGTGGGTTCAAACGTAAAGAAGTATCAACAAGGTGAGAGAATTTATGTTTCGCCTACTGTGCCCTGTTTTGAATGTTCCCCTTGTAAGAGAGGCTGGTATTGTCAGTGCGAAAATCTTACTGTTCCCGGGACAACTATGCCTGGTGGCTTTGCTGAATATATGGTGATTACTAAGGACATTATGGAAAGAGGACAAATTATTCCTATTCCGGAAAAAATGTCTTATGAGGATGCGGTAATGACCGAACCTCTTTCTTCTGTTTATGCTTGTCAGGAAAATGCCGATGTTACTTTGGGCGACACTGTTGTTGTTATTGGGACAGGCCCGATCGGTTGTTTGCATGTTGAATTGGCTAAACTAAGGGGTGCTATCCGCGTCATCGCTATTGATCAATTAGATGCACGTTTGCAGATAGTTAAGCAGTTTGGGGCGGATGATATTATCAACTCCAAAAATGAAGATCCGGTAGCTAGAGTTAAAGAGATTACTGCTGGTTATGGTGCAGATAAAATAATCTCGGCCAATCCCTCGACGGAAGCTCAACAACAAGCTATTGTTATGGCGGCGAAGAGAGGTAAGGTTGTTTTCTTTGGTGGAGTTGCTCCGGGCAAACTAACAGAAATAGACACAAATATAGTTCATTACAATCAGCTCATGCTTTTGGGACATTTTGGGTATGACCACTTACAGAACTATAAGTCTTTTGCTTTGATCGCTTCGGGACGGCTGGCTGCTAAAAAATATGTGACTCATGTTTTGCCTTTGGCAGAAATAAAGAAAGGTATTGAATTGACGAAAAGCGGAGAAGCAATCAAGGTTGTCTTGCAGCCTTAAATGATGAGGAAGGATAAAAAAAGAAAAGAATCCCCTAACACTTTGGCGTGATAGGGGATTCTTTTTAGATTAGATTCAAACAAATAAACAGTCATAAGATGCTCTCCATTTGGATAAGATATAACAGTAAAAATAAAGATTATAGATGAAGAGCAAAGGTGTGGTGTTATGGAAGAGGGATTTTCTAAAATCGCGGTAAAGAGGAATCCTTTAAAAGTTTATTGGCATAACTTACAGCAGTACATACGTATCTTATTAACTTTGCGCAATCCTGTGAGGCCTGATCAGCTGAAAAAATGTTCATGGGTAACTTTAGTGGAAAAGGCGAGGGCAGAATGGGAACAGTCTAAAGTGCTTTTTAATGAAGCCAAGGATCCTGCTCTTATTGACCATGCGATTTATGCGATGGAGGCAGCGGAGAGAAAGTATATGTATTTATTAAAAGAGGCCCGTAAAGAAAAGGTGGTTCATGAAGACCTTTATTATGTTTTGCATAAATAGCCCGATATAGATTGGCAAAGATAGTGTTTGGGTGTTCTAAAGAAGAAAGATGGACAATACAATATTATTAGAAAAGAGGTTAAGAAAAAAGTGGTGGTGGAGAGAGTATGGAAATAGGGGTAATTTTAGCGACACTTTTATTATTAATCGTTTTGTATTTGATTGTTCGCCTGACTTTGGGACCGTTAAAAGTGCTTACGCGGTTTTTTGTGCATTGTGTGATAGCCTTGTTAGTATTGGTGGGGCTTAATCTTGTGGGGCTGTATGCAGGTTTTCATTTACCTGTAAATCCAGTGAGCGTGGTAGGGGTGGGTGTCTTAGGATTGCCCGGGTTAGTTCTGTTAGCCTTTTTGAGTTATTTGTTGTTCTAGCAGGGAACGACGCCGGAAGAGTAATGCATAATTAAGAATTCATAATGCGTAATTAAGAACTCATAACGCGTAATGATTATGTTTTATCTTTTATGTTTTCATTATGCATTGTGCATTATGCATTGTTATTTAAGGAGGGGAGTAGGAATCAAGGAAGGCCAAGAGAGGATCGTAGAGGCTTATGTGGGGGAATATGCGAGCGGGAAAAGCGAGGTAGCCTTGAATCGTGCCTTAAATCTTGTGCGGAGGGGACGCCAACTGGTAACACTGGTTGATTTCGATTTGGTGGAGCCTTTTTATACCTTGCGCCCTTTGCAAAAGGAGTTAGAGAAGCGAGGACTGCGAGTTTTAGCTTGGGAAACGGAAAAGACGATGGGGCTAGGGGAAGCGGGGACTTTGCTTAAACCGGAAATCAGGTGGGCTTTGCAAAGAGCAGGGGATGTCGTTATTGATGTGGGTTATGGGGTAGCAGGAGCTGGCAAATTAGCTCTTTTGGCCAATGTGAAGGAGTGCTTAGAATTAAGGGTATATGCTGTGATTAATATTGCGCGGCCGCTTACTGCTGATGTAGTGGGGGTTGTTGATTATGTTCAGTCACTAGGGACTGTGCACGGAGTAATTAATAATTCTCATTGGGGGGATGATACTAATATCAGGATTATTCAGGAAGGAGCACAGATTGTTACTAAAGCCGCTGAGGTTTTGGGATTGCCGGTAATCGGGACAACCTTAGAGCAGAGGTTTGCTGAGCAAATTAAGGGAAATAAGTTGATGGGGAAGCCGCTCTTTTTCCTGGAACGGCAGATGAATCGTTATTTATGGTAAGGCTTTGTTTGGAGCTAATAGTAAAAATGGGAAACATCCGAAGAAGGAGGCGGGAGGTGTGCTGATGGTAGAAAAGGCAATTACCGGTGAAAAACGTGCCTTTATGACCGGAAATGAAGCGGTGGCGTGGGCAGCGCTGGCTGCGGAGGCGGAGATTATGTATGGGTACCCGATTACCCCGCAAAATGAGATCATGCATTATTGGACAAGGCTGGCCCCTAAATATGGACGCAAGTTTTTGCAGACCGAGGATGAAATCTCCGCGGGGTTTACAACTTGTGGAGGTGTGCTTGCCGGGAAACGGGCTTTTACGGCGACAGCCGGACCCGGCAATATTTTGATGCAGGAAGCCATGAGTATGGCGGAGATGTTGAGAATCCCTACCGTAGTAGTTGTTCAGCAACGCGGGGGACCATCGACGGCTACGGTCATTTATTCTCAGCAGGAAACGACATTGACCTGTTTCGGTGGAAATGGCGAAGGTTTAAGGATTGTTTATTCGACAAGTTCACATCAGGAATTGTTTGATTATACGATTAAAGCTTTTCAGATCGCGTGGAAATATCGTTTCCCTACTTTTGTGCTAGGGGACGGCTATCAGGCGAAAATGCGCGAGTCTCTTTATCTTTATAATCCTGAGGAAAAGGGAATCCCACTAGCAGAGCCTTATCCTTTTTTGGGGCAGGAAGGAAGACCAGGTGTAGAGCGGGAGCCGTCCCATTTAAGGAACACGTATAATACAGAGGAAGAACTTTATCAGATTATTTCGCGGTATGTGGAAGATTACGAGCGGATGACGCCGGAAGTGGTTGAGTATCAGGCTAGTGATTTTGAGGATGCAGAGATAGTGTTGATTGCGCACGGGATTGTTTCTAGGGCGGCCCGGGCGGCGGTAAAAGCCTTACGTAGTGAAGGTTTAAAAGTAGGGTATTTTCGCCCCATAACCCTGCGTCCTTTCCCGGTAGGCAAATTGAGGGAAATTGCTCCCAAGGCTAAAAAGTTAATAGTTGCGGAATCGGCGCAAGGGCAGTTGTTTAAATTAGTACAAGAGGCTCTTTATGGGGAAACAGTTCCTCTGGAACCGTATTTTAAACCGGGACTGGGGATAACGAGTGAGGAACTGGTAGAGTTTATTATGTTTTAATTATGCATTATGAATTATGCATTGTTTTTTAAGGGGGGATTCTAAATGGCGATTGTTCCCAATATGCCCAGGTCTTGGCGGGTTGAGACTAAACCCCACAAATTTTGTCCGGGGTGTGGGCATGGCTTAGTTCTAAAGGCACTAGGTGAGGCGATAGATGAACTGGATATTCAGGATCGAGTCGTCTTTGGTTGTGATATCGGCTGTTCTCTTTTAGCTTGGGATTTTTTTAATGTAGATATCGTACAAACTCATCATGGGCGGACAACCCCGGTAATGACGGGGATAAAAAGAGCTCGTCCGGATAGGATTTGTATTGCCTACATGGGGGATGGCGGTGGATATGCGATTGGCTCACAGCATTTGGTTAATGCGGCGACCCGGAATGAGAAAATCACTGCTATTTTGGTGAACAATTGTAATTACGGGATGACGGGTGGACAGATGGCCCCCACGACTTTACCGGAAATGAAAACGGAGACAACGCCATATGGTCGGGACGTAGAGGAAACAGGATATCCGACACAGGGGCCGGAAATGGTGGCGGCGATTGCCAGAGAAGGCGCCTATACGGCACGAGGGACAGTGGCGAATGTGCGTCAGTTAAAAAATTATTTAAAAAAGGCTTTACAGAATCAATTAGAAGAAAAAGGGTTTTCTTTTGTGGAGGCTCTTTCCGGGTGTCCGACCAACTGGAGTACTAATGCTAAAGCTACGTGGGCTTTTCTAGAGGAAAATATGACGAAATATTTTAAAGTGGGTGAAGTAAAAGTACCAGTAAAGGAGGAAGAATAGATTTATGAAAGGGACGGTAAAAATTGCTTTAGCCGGAGAAGGTGGACAGGGTGTGCAGTCAGTAGCCGGAATTATGGTGGAAGCGGCTAATGATGAAGGACGGGAGGCTTTGTATATCCCTAATTTTGGCGTGGAACAGCGAGGTGGGGTGTCCCTGGCTTTTTGCCAAATTTCAGATGAAAAAGTAGGAGCACCCAAATTTCGCGATGCCGACCTAGTTATCGCTTTATCGGATCGGGCTGTACGTCGGACAAGACAGTATGTGAACAAAGATACGTTATTTATTTATGATAGTTCAATTCAAGGGATTGAAGATGAATTACCGCGGAACGCTAAAAAAGTGTTAGCTATTCCGGCTTTAGATATAGCTAAAAAAGAACTGCATCCGCGGGTCTTTAATATTATCATTATGGGGGCGGCGATCGAGGCAACGAAAATTGTGGAGATGGAACAGGCGAAAAAAGCAGTAGAGAAGAGGTTGGGCTATAAATTTGCTCAAAACCCCAAGTTGCGGGAATTGAATTTCAAGGCTTTGGAACGGGGAGCAGAATTGGTTAAGGAGTCGTTAGCATAAAAGACAAATTAAAAAGGAATTGATTCTGCACAGGGGAGATTGGAGGAGTCTTGCGAATATTTAGAAAGTATGCTAGAATCAGCTTAATTGACACAATAGTGAATTATTTTAGTGAATTAAGGGGAAAAATGAGGAGGTAATTTTATGGGAGACAGAGAGAATCGTTTGTTGCGGAAAGGACAGGTGAAACGGGGGAGACGACAAAAGCTCTTGTTGGCGGCACAAAAGGTGCAATGGATAGCACAGTACTATATGATTATACCACCAGTAATGATGTTAAGAAAAAAGGTGAAGCCAATTCAAATATTATAATATAGGATTCCACCTTTACCGAAAGATATATATGAAGCCCAAGCACAGTTAAACCGAACGGACGAACAATTAAGGGAAACGAACAGGCGGTTAAAGGAAAGATACGAGTTGATACCAGGAGTTAAAAAGATATCTCAGCTTATACGGGGAGAAGAGTTGCCACAAGTAGAGAAACTGGATCAACAAGCAAAGCGAATAGCAGCAGAGCAACTATTGCAACAAGCAAAAGAACAGCCAAAGACCCCAGAATCGGACAGGAAGTCACTTAAGAATTTCGTAGTTCCGGAAAAAGGAGCACAACCACAGGAAAACAGTCTAGCTGTCGAAGGGGGAACTGTGGGGAAGGCATCTTTGCAGAGACGTAATGATGAACGGGGGCACTGATTTTTACTTTTATCGTCAGTAGTGTTTTTTACTGTAAAAAGGCTAAGGGGATGTTTTATTTTAATTAAAACATCCCTTTTCTGATGTGCAATTTATTTTTCAAAAACTTCGCAAAAAACCTCTTGACAGGAACGAACGAAGTTGCTAAGATAGAAAATGTCGCGTTCGCGCGGCAAGGTCTTTGAAAACTGAACAGTTGAAAAGCCAAGCGTAAACAAAAGCTTAAAAAAGCGGGTCATCGTAAAGATGACTACAGAAAAACAAGGATTGTCAGAAGCAAGCAGACCAAGGCAGACCGAGTT
>Ga0265294_10007376_pt1 | contig 13044 bp, 10 predicted proteins | sample MunlanPumphouse3_FD_192504 | JGI IMG/M metagenome (GOLD analysis project Ga0265294, IMG submission 192504) | Groundwater microbial communities from a municipal landfill in Southern Ontario, Canada - Pumphouse #3 | ecosystem: Environmental > Aquatic > Deep subsurface > Groundwater | place... | reverse complement strand
CAGATAAACATATATGAAGAGAAAAATTATAGCAGTTTTTTTGCTGTTGCTACTTTTTGTCGGCGATACATTATTTGCTAAAGAAGGCGATAAAAACGTAACTGTCGAAGATATTTCCGTAAGTCGTTTGGGGCGCTTTTATATAGAACGAACTAAAATTGAGGGTTTAATGGCAAGTTTTGATAAAATAATCAGAAGCCGCGCCGGTAAAGACTTAGTTTTGTTTGACTCAGAGGGCCGTTACATCGAAAAAGTGTATGAACAAGACCTCGACGGAGACGGAATGCCTGAGCTTTTGGTGCAAATGGCGCTGGGCGGCTCGGCCGATTACAAAGAATTTGCTTTGTTGCGTCACAGCGAAGGAGTATACAAACAAGTCTGGGAGGCAACCGGGTTTTCCGGCGGTCAGGCAGTTATTAAAAAATATCTGAATAAAACAAGAATTTTTATAAGATACACTGATGAAGAAGAATTGGCAAAGCCTAAAATCGATGCGTTTGAGTTTGATGAAGGTAAAATAATAAAAGTGAGCGGAGGCACAGCAGGCTAATTTATGCTTAAAAAAATACTTTTAGTATTGTTTGTTTTAGCTTTTGTACCGGGTTCGGCGAGTGCGAGCAGTAAAAACTTCTTTTCGCAACTTTTAAATGCTTACCAAACTTATCAAGAAGTTAACATGCTTCTTTGGCTAACCGGTGACGTTAATGCCGAAAAACGTCTGGGAAAAGAATTGCAGTTTTGGCAAGGCCTGACGACCCAACCCGAAAAAGATAAAACCATAAATGCTTATGTTAAGGGCATATTCGACAAAGTTGCGCCTAATTTTAAAAATCATGGAATGAGGTTTACCATTCACGTGTTAAGAGACAACACGGCTAATGCTTTTGTTATTCCGGGCGGTCACGTATACGTTTATACGGGCATGCTTGATATGGTGACTTCTGACGACGAGCTTGCAGCAGTAATATCACATGAATTGGCACACGCACAGATGCGCCATTCCCTTAAAAATTTCAGATTATCAACGGCGATGGTCGAAATTTTGAAAAGAGCGGTTAAAAATCCAAAAGACCGGGAATCCTGGGGAGCAGTCTTAGGTTATCTAACCATGATGAAATTCTCGAGAACCCAAGAAGACGAAGCCGACGATATTGGGCAGGCTAAAATGTTAGCAGCCGGCTATAACCCGTCAGCGCAAGTGACGTTATGGGAAAAGTTTTTAAAGAAATACGGCGACACTAAAGGAATAGCGCAGTATTTAAGTTCGCACCCGCCATCAGCTCAAAGAGTTCAAAATGCCAAAACGAATTTAAGCAAAATGAATTTACCTTATTCTGAAACCTTTACCAATACAAGGCCGCAGGTGCTTGTGGCAAAGGCAGAAGCGGCAAAAACGGCAAAGACCGCCGCCGCAAAACCAAGCCCTGTTAATTTAATTAAAAACCCGGATTTCGAAGATGCGGTTCCAAGTAACGGCAAGATCGCCGGTTGGACAGTTGAAAAGGGTAATTTCAGAGTTTCTCAGGCTCAAGCGAAATTGGGCGGCCGATCATTGGAAAACTACCCATTAGACAGGTTTACAATACCAAAGATTTATTCCGAATATATTTCGGTAAACGAAAAGTCTGATTTGATGTTTAAAACTTGGTGTAAATCTTCGGATGGCAAGCAGAAGGCGGCGATAGGTATTGAGTTTTACGATAAAGATCACAAATTAAGAGACCGCCTGTGGGTTAAAGAATTTGGTCAGGTAGCATCTGAATGGAAGTCTTACGAAATACAACTGAAAAACAGTAATAAAAAAATACTATTAAAAAATCATTACGCATACTTGAGAATATTTTTTCAAGCCGGCCCCGGAGCCAAAGGATCAGTTTGGTTTGATAATGTTGAGTTGATAGCACGTTAATTTTGTGCCCGCTTCTGCCGATTTATTTCTAAAGAATAAATTTTTCGGAGGCGGCAATGTTTTGCAAAATTAAAAAAGTTCTGTTCTTGTTGGGCGTTTTTTTGTGTCTCTCGATCGTGTGTAATGCCGGAGCAGGCTTTGAAAGCTTGTTTAAAAGTGGCGAACAAGCTTTTGGCGAAAAAAAATATGAACAAGCCGCAGATTTGTTTGCACAAGCTTTGAAACTTGCTCCGTCTGATTTGCGATCAAGATTCAGATACGGGCAATCTCTTTTTCTTACACAGCGTTTTGCCGAGAGCCAAGCTCAATTTCAAATGATACTGCAAAACTCGCCCGGAAATATTACCGCGCGAGTGTTTTATGCGGAATCGCTTATTAATATGGGCATGACAGATGAAGCGCGTCCTCATATTGATTGGATATTGAAGGTTCAACCCGAGCACGAAAGAGCCAGATTTATTCATGCAAAATTAACTTCAATATCCGAACCTGAAGAAACTGAAGAGTCGGAATATGAGCCTGAAAGTTTACCCGTCAATATTAAGCCGTTGCCTGTTGTAAAAAATCAGAAGACATCTCCTGTGAAAAGCCAAGAGAAATCGTTTGTGAAAACTCAAGAGACACAGTCTTTGAAAAGTCAACAAACTCCGTCTTTAAAAAAAATGGCATCCACAGTTGAAAAAAAATCTGAAATTCCCGTAAAGAAAGAACCTGATGAGCCTCGGAAAATTACACCGACTCCTGATGGCTTTATTCATATTCCCGCCATACCGGCTTCAATTTTGCCGGTTGAATATCAGGCCGAAGACGAAGAGGATTTTTTTAAAAACTATCCCGCGTCTTCGATAAAAAAACAAATTCACCCCCAAGATGCAATTGCTGCGGCTTATAATCATGAGAAAAATAATTACCCAAAAAAAGCCGAACCTCAAAATATTGCAAGTGTTAGCTTCGAAAGTCTGGCCGAAGGGCAAAAAGACTCTTTTGTATTTAACTTAGAATTGGCAAAATACTACGTAGAATCAGCTAATTTAAAAGACGCTGAGAAATGCTTGGCCGTTGCCGAAAAAATAGCAACCGAAAAACGTAACTCAAGGGGTGTTTTAGAAACCGGAATATTCAGAAGTCTTTTATATGTTTATAATCTTGATTTTAATGGCTTCGGGCATCATTTGATGTCTCTAAAATCTTCTATGACGCCTGAATCATACCAACCTTTTTTAGACATTTATAATCAAGGAATTGAAGTGAAAGATGAAGTGGAAAAAGCAAGAATAGCGGCCGGTGTTGCAATAGGGGCAACTCATTTTGCCGTTGCGGCAAATTTGCTGAAACCGGCTTTTATAAGATACCCCGATGACCCGATTATTGGGCGTTTGCTTTCTGACGCACAAATGCAAAGCAGAGATTATAAAGGTGCAGAAATAACTCTTTCTCAAATCGCAAGAGCGTATCCGAATAACTCGGAAGCTTACTTCAATCTTGCCAGATTTTATCTTACCGTCGATTATAAACCGAATTTAGTGCGTGATTATGCTCAATACGCCTATAAACTTGACCCGACTGATTCAAGATGCGGAATAGTTTTGGGTTTACTTGATTATTCACAAGGCAACGTGATCGACGGAATTTCTCGAATAAAGGCTTTGCTGCCCTCGCTAACAGATCCGATGCTTAAAGCCGTCTGCGAGAGGATAATTTTGGACGGAGAAAATAATGCTGACGCAAATTTTTCTTCATTGTTGGCCTTGCCGGGTTCCTCAAAGGGAACTCCGGAAACATACAGAATCCTCGGCGAAGACTATTTGAAGCAAGGTTCATTTTTTTCTGCCGCAAAGTGCTTTGAGAAAATTAATGATTTGTCGGAAATAGGCAGAACATTCTTGGCAGTTGCATCGGTTATGAGCGCTGCTGACGAACCTGTGAATGCGGCAACTTTAAATTCTCTCGGTCTGAGTCTTCTGACAAAAGTATTGGAAAAAGACCCTAATAATGCGCGTGCAAATCTATATATTTCTCTGTATCACTACGAGCGAGGAAACATGGAATTAGCAAGAGAAGCCGTTGCAAACGGCTTAAAAAATAAGAGCGATAAATATACTGAAAATCGATTAAACTCAGTTTATAATATACTTAATTCTTAAGCCTTTTTTCTATTCTCGGCTTTAATAATAAAAAAAGTTTGCAATTTTTGTTTGTTTCTAATTATAATCGTAAGCTGAGAATTAATTTACGCGGAGGGCTTTTAAATAATGGCCAAGACAATTTTAGTGGCTGAAGACTCCTTGATGTTGCGAAAAGTAGCTTGTTTCCCGCTTGAAAAGGCCGGCTATAAAATCCTTGAGGCTAATAATGGCATTGAGGCTATCGAAGCGATGTCGAAGAATGAAGTTGATATGATTGTTACAGACCTTAACATGCCCGGCATGGACGGTTTTGAATTAATCGCACAAGTTAAAGCGAACGAAAACTTTAAGCATATACCAATTATCATTTTGACCACAGAAGGAAAAAAAGAGATGGTTATGAAAGGTTTGACTTTGGGTGCAAACTCATTTTTGCAGAAACCAATTAAACCGGATCTGATGCTTCAAGAAGTTCAAAGATTGCTTGATAAAGCATCTAAGGGGGCATAATATGACAACCCCGGCAGTTTTACTTGAACGTATAAAAAATGACAACCCTTCAGAACGAAGAAAAGCCGTTCGGGAAATGCAAAGTTTTCCCGGAAATACAGAAATAGTTAGATCTTTGTGTGAAGCACTCGGAGACGCGAACAAGGGTGTTCAGAATACTGCACTCGATGTTCTTTCGAGGATGATGCACGAAAACGTAATAATTAACTTAATTGAAGTTATAAAAAGTTCTGATTTAAATATCAGGAACGCCGGGATGACTATTTTAAGAGCAATCGGCGTGTCTGCGATTGATTGTTTGAGAAATGCAATTAAAGCCTCTCAAGACGTTGATGAAATTATTCAGATCCTTGTAATTCTCGGAGACATTAAATCTCCTTTGTGCGTAGATACACTTGTTGAATACACTTCTCATCCTGATGATAACGTTAAGACGACTGCTGTCGAATCAATCGGAAAAGTTCAAGATCCAAGATCAGTGCCTGTTTTGGTCGAACTTTATCAGACATCGGATATTTTAAAATATTCTATTGTTGAAGCTCTTGGCAATATTGGGGTTCCCGATGTAATGCAAGTACTTATGGGCGCACTTGATTCCGCTGATATTATTGAGTATTTTACGTCGATAGGGGCTCTTGGGGCAACTGAACTGCCCGAGGCTATGAGCCCTTTATATGAACGTTTGCTTAAAGAAGAAGATTCGGGAACAAGAAAACTTATTATCAAATCTATTGCCCAAATTGAAGGTGCAAACCCCGGAACAATAAGCAAATTCGATGCTTGCGCGTTGCGCCCCGTTTTAACAGAACTGGCAGAAAGCAAAGATTCCGCAGAATATCGATATGTTGTTGAAGTGGCCGCTTCATTAAAAGATGCTGCTTACATAAATATCTTCTTTGATGCTATTCAATGCTCGGACAACGAAATAGTCGCCGTGGCTATGCGCGGTTTAGAGGCTATCGGAGAGCAGATTATACCCGTTGCTCTTGATACAATTGACAAAGTTGAAGCCGATGTGGTTGTAAGAATTTTGAATCTTTTCGAGAAGTTCCCGGGTGCTGATATACCGCAAAATATTGTGAAATTTGCAAAAAGCACAAATGATGCTATTAGGCTTGCCTTAGCAAAGGCTTTGAGCGCCAATCCCAATGAGATCTCTTTCGGAGCTTTGAAAGATTTGCTTGATGATGCTGATGAAAACATCAGAAGAAGTGCAGTTGCCGGGGTGGCAAAAATGCTTTCTTTTGACGGAGCATTAACAGCTTTGATTCGCAAATTTAAAGATATTAACGGTCACGTTAGACGAGAAGCATGTTTGGCTATGAAAAACTCTTCATCAGAACAGTTGATAGAGCCCCTGTTTAACGTTGTAAACACCGAACCATACGGAGACGTAAGAGAAGCGGCAGCCTCTGTTTTAGCTTTGCGAAAAGATCCGGAAATAACCGGAAAACTTCTAGAAATGCTTGACAGCGATAATTCAAGAATTCGTGAAACCATATCTAAAACAATTTGGCAATGTGGCTCAATAAGAGCGGTCGAAAGTTTGATTTCAAAGCTTAATGATAAAGAGTGGCGCGTGATTGTCAATTCGTGCAATTCTCTCGAAAACACAAAAGATTTAAAATCTATTTTCCCATTGAAAGAATTATTGAAAAATTCTGATTGGCAGATAAGAATAGCTGCATTATCAGCTTTAAGAGCTTTTAACAGCAAAGAGTTGAAACAGTTCTTTATACCCCTTCTTGCAGATGAAAACCCGCAGGTTGCAAAGCTTGCTGTTGTTGCGCTGAGCGAAATTGGGGACAAACAACTGGGTTCTGATCTCGAAAAACACATAAATCACCCCAAATGGGAAGTCAGATATCAGATTGTGAAGGCGCTCGGTAATTTCAAAGCTCAAAATAGCGTTGAGGCTTTAATTAAAATTGCTGAAAAAGACCCGAATAATGCCGTCAGATTCTGTGCGATAGAAGCAATGGCTTCAATAGAATCAGATTTGGCTCCTTCGGTAGTTTTTAGAGCTTTTGAAAGCGAAGATGAAAATCTCGTTATAGCTGCGATTAAATACTTCAAAAACGGAAGTCGCGATGTTGAAGGCGTCGAAAAGAAGATAAAAGAAGTTTTCTTGTCATGTCCCAATATCAGAAACCATTTTATCAAAACTTTTGCACAGAACAAGTCGGAGTTCTTAGAAGGGATTCTTAAGTCTGTTGTATCACCAAGACAAGCCAGGTTGATTGACAAGCTTAAAGAAGAACCGGCTGAGGGCGACTTGAATACCGAAGAAGCACTTTTGTTGTGCAATATTATTGCCGAAAAATGCGGACTTGAGATTTCTGACAAAAACATACTTAAAACTAAGCTCAGAAAAAATCTTGCCAGATTCTTTATCACAACATGGATAGAATACTATCACAGCCTGAGATATGGATCAGAAGAAGGCTCGGATTTGTTAATCAGTCTATATGACTCGGTAACCAACCCGGCTACGGAATTTTTCGGTGAACTTCAGCAGACAAGAGTCCTTATAAATTCTATTTTGCCTGAGATTATCGAAAATAGGGTAAAAGAAGGGGCTGAAGAAATTAAAGTTCTTTGTTGCGGCAGCTCGTTTGGCCCCGAAGCTTATTCTATAGCAATGAGCGTTCTTGAAGATCTGCATCCCGATAAAGTAAAAGTTACTCTTACCGGTATCGATATTTCTCATATTTGCTTAAATACAGCTAAACGTGGAATTTACAAACGTGAAATGTTTAGAAATGTAGATAGAAAATATCTTGATCTGTATTTCGAAGACGATCGCGGTGATCTGAGAGTTAAAGACATCGTAAAAAATCTCGTAGAATTTAAATTTGCTAACACGGTGAATAGCGAAGCAATGGAACAGCTCGGAAGTTATGATGTAGTGATTTGCCGCAATCTTTTCTCTGATTTCTCTCAAAAAGGAAAAGAACGCATGGCCGATAATATTTATAATATTCTCGTTCCAGGCGGAGTTATGCTGATAAGCGGAAAAGAATCTCTTTATAACGTCACAAAAGCTTTTAGGCTACAGTCTTTTGACAAGGTTGTCGCTTACAAAAAAATGTAATAATACTTTTAATCGCCTGCTATCGTAGATAGCAGGCGATTTTGTAATAATTGGATACCGTAATGAAAGATGATAACAGAAGATTTGACTGGGGCCCTCCTCAAAAGAGCGGTGATGCTTTTAAAGATTTTGTTGTTTACTTTTTAATAGTTTTGATACTTGGGTTTGGAATATGGCTATTATTAGACGCTCGCTTGGTCGCTGATAAAAAAAATATTTCTTCCCGCATTGTAACTAAAAAAGATTCTCCTTCCTCAGAAACCTCTTACAACAATAGTCATGAAGAAGCTTTGCCAATAACTGTACAGCCTCCCGCAGAGGTTTTTGTTCCCAAAACTCCCTCATTAGAAATTGTTTATAAGAATAAGGCCAAGTATTATGTTCAGTTGGGTGCTTTTGAAGATGAAGCTTCGGCGCTTCAAGTAATGAGCTTTTTGACTGAAAATAGCTTCTCGCCGGTTCTTAAATCACCGGACGAGCAGTTTGAAATTTATCGTGTTCTTGTTGGCCCTTTCGATTCGGAAGCCGATGCAGACTATAGGTCAGAAAAGCTTAATGAATTGGGTTTGCCGAGTTTCGTTGTGGAATACTGAACCAAACTTTACTTTTTAATATTTACATAATTGAAATCTGTGGTAGAATTATTTCAGTTTAGCTCATGATTGTCCAGATTAGTAGAGGAGGACAGACTCTTGGCCATTAAAACAACTAAAGACACCTCGGTCGCACTAGGCTTTTTATCGCCGTTTATGTTATTTTTTGGTGTTTTTCTGATTTTTCCGATTTTTTATTCATTTTATCTAAGTTTTTTTGGAACAACAACTGATTACAGCTTGGCAAATTTAAATTTTGTCGGCCTCGATAATTACAGAACAATTCTTAAAGATATTCAATTTTGGTGGTCTTTATTTGTTACGTTTATGTATGCTGCTATTAGCATTCCCCTTGGAATGACCGTTTCAATGGCACTTGCGCTTTTGCTGGATAACAAGTTATTTGGAAAAAGTTTCTTTCGCAGTGCATTTTTTCTGCCAAATGTCCTCGACATGCTTGTCGTTGGGGTTATCTGGACCTTAATTTATGCTCCAAAATTTGGTATTGTCGCACGTCTCTGGAGCTGGGCAACAGGTGGTGGAGAGCACTTTTTCAATGTACCGGGAATTCTGGGCGATCCAAGCACAGCCCTGCTTGCTGTTATAATCGCAATGACCTTGAAAGGCGCGGGCTTTGGAATGGTTCTTTTGCTTGCCGCCCTTCAAAATATACCCGGCGATGTTTATGAGGCTGCAGATATTGACGGAGCTAATGAGTGGCAAAAGTTTTGGCTTATAACAATCCCTCTGTTACGCCCGATACTTGGCTTTATGGTTATTACCGGACTAATTGGCTCTTTAAATGCCTTTACCGAAATATATGCTATGACTGCAGGAGGCCCTCAGCTCGTTGTTGGCGGTGAGACAGTCGGCTCAACGTCGGTGGCCGGATACTATTTGTTTAAGCAGTTTAATGCGGGTAATTACGGCTATGCGGCAGCAATCTCTTACATGCTGCTCATTATAACTCTCGTAATAACAGGAGTTCAGCAAAAAATTGCAGGAAAAAAGAATAATGACGGAGGAAAAAGAAAATGACTCCCAAAACTATAGGTCGAACCTTGCTTTTCTTGGTCCTCATGGCAATAATGATATTCATGGTTTTTGGCATAAGTGGCCAGATAATAAAATATGGAATTATGGTTTTTGCTGCTCTCTCTTCAGGTGAAGGTTTTGCCGGAAGCGAAAATGCTGCATCTATAATGTCTAAGGCCGATAACCTTATAGCCTCTTTATCTGTAATAATAACGGCATTGGTTTCATTCTTTATCGTAAAAAAATATATCTGCTCAATCGAAAGAGTGAGATGGGATTTTTTACGCCGAATGTTTTTATACGAAGTTCTTATGGCCGGCGTAATATTGGTTCTCTTTCCCTTCTTCTGGATGCTTTGCACAGCCTTCAAACCTTCGGGGCAAGAGCTTGTCTTAGCCGAGGGAAACCCGTTTGATATAATTCCGAATTCTCCCACACTCGATAACTTCAGAAGAGTATTAAAAATTGACTCTGAATCAAAGGCAATGGGTGTAATTGATCCTGTAGAAAACAAGAAAAACTTTGGAACCTATTTCTTGAACAGCCTTCTTGTTTCTACCACAGCGGCGTTTTTGGTGACACTTTTCTCATCTATGGCAGCATATGTTTTTTCCAAAAAACCTTTGCCTTACAAAAAGAATATATTTGTTTTCCTTTTGGCCACAATGATGATTCCCGGAATGATGTTCATGGTGCCGCAATTTTTTATGATTTGTAAAATGGGTATGTTCGGAACCAAATGGGCCATGTTCTTACCTCATTTGGCTTCGGTTTTTGGCGTTTTTATGTTAAAGCAGTTTATGGATACCATACCCGATTCTTTGCTTGAGGCGGCTCAAATCGATGGAGCGAGCGAATGGCAAGTGTTTAGGGTTGTAATTATACCTTTATCTATACCCATCATACTTACATTGTTTTTGCTGACTTTCCTTTCGAATTGGTCGAACTTCTTGTGGCAGCTGATTGTTACAGATTTCGAAAATCCGTTAAGTATAACCCTGCCGGTAGGATTAGCCTTATTCAGAGGGCAATATGTTTCTGAACTCGGTTTAATAATGTCGGCTTCATGTTTTTCAATCGTTCCTGTAGCCGTGTTGTTCCTTTTTGCTCAGCGTTACTTTATAGAAGGCATGACTCAGGGTGCGGTAAAAGAATAAGAGGATAAAAATGAAAGAAAAACACTGGTTAATTATAGCTTTAATAGGTTATTTCGCATTAATTTACGTAAGTTGGGACAGCTCGGTAAAAGTGTCTCCCGATGGCCGACTGTTCTTAACTTTTTGGCACACATATAATGACCAAGAAGAACAGGTTCTTCGCAGTATAATTAAAAAATGGGAAGCGTTGCCTGAAAACGCGAAATATACAGTACGCCCTGTCAGAATTCCATTCGAAGGACACAAAGAAAAAATCCGCACTGCTCTGACCGTTGGGCAAGGGCCTGATATGGCGCGTGTAGACTGGTCATTTGTTTGCGAATTGGCAAGAAAAAATGCCGCTATAGATTTAGGGTTATTGGGCTTCGACAAAATTGCTGATCAATATTTAAAAGCCCCTCTTAAATCTTGCTATGTTGACGGTAAATATCATGGTTTACCTGATCAAAGTAACTGTGTGGCCTTTTTTTACAACCGCACGCTCTTTAAAGAGGCCGGTTTGATAGATAAAAATGCCGCGCCTGATCCTCAAGAATATCTTAAAGTTTTACCAAAAACTTGGGAAGACCTTAAAAAAATAGGGCCAAAGCTTACTAATAAAGAAAAAGGTCAGTATGCTTTTGCCATGACAAATACGCTGTGGTGGAACTTGCCATTTTTTAACACTTTCGGTGCACGTATAATTTCCGAAGACGGCAAAAAATGCGAGTTGGGCTCTGAAGAAGCAATAAAAGCCGTTGAAATGATGGCAGAACTGCATAAAGAAGGCATTGAAGCCGGGGCTTGGCGCGCCGGTGCGATTACTCCGGAACAAGGTTTTGTAAATAACAAATACGCGATGATATTCATGGGGCCCTGGAACTTGGCCAGATTTTCAGGTCTGGGGGCTCAATTAGACTTCGGAGTAGGACTGATTCCTGCGGGGCCGAATGGTTCTTCGACAAATGTTGGTGGAACAGACGTTGTAATATTCAAAGATCGTGATGAGCCTGAAAAACTTACCGAAAGAATTAAGTTTTCATACAGCTTTTTAACTTTCTTTACTAACGCTCAAAACCAAGTGGAATGGTGTCAAAAGCTGAATCAGATTCCCATTAATATGGGGGCTTATGATTTGGTTAAGTTTGAAGATAAAAACTTGGTAATATTTATGGAACAAATGAAATTAGCCGGCGCCAACCCTGTGGTAAAAGACTTCGGGCTAATGGAAGACATGGTTAATCCTGAAATAGAAGCAATTTTGAGCGGCCAAAAAAAAGCTTCAGAAGCCCTGAAAATAGCGGCTGAAAAAATACAGACAAGGCTTCTTGACTAATCAAGAAAATAGTTTTAAACTTGCACTCACTAAAAAGCACCCATAGCTCAGCTGGATAGAGCGTTTGCCTCCGGAGCAAAAGGCCAGAGGTTCGAATCCTCTTGGGTGCGTTTTTTTATCTTCTTTTTAAGGAGCTGTTATGATTATAAAAAGAAAACTGTTTTTTCTTTTTCTCTTGCTTTGCTTTTTTCAACAGAGTGCTGAGGCCGGCTGGCTAAAGCTTAATCATCGCAGAAGCGGCGAAGAAAACGCTCAGCTGGTAATTAAAAAGGTAAAAGATATGTCGGCGGAATATAATAAACTTTTTGATGAAGCCGTGGCATGGGCTGTTTTTCCTTCTGTGGGTAAGGCAGGTTTTGGCTTGGGCGGAGCCGCAGGAAACGGCAGAGTATACAGAAAAGGAAAGTTTATCGGCACTTCTACTTTGAGCCAAATTGCAGTTGGATTTCAGTTCGGTGGGCAAGTTTACAGTGAAATAATCTTTTTTCAAAACGATAGCGTCTTAGAAAGATTTAAACATGGAAAAACAGAATTGGGAGCTAACGCATCTGCGGTAATCGCTAATGCGGGAGTGGCCGGTTCGGTGGGGTTTAAAGACGGAACAATAGTTTTGATAATTCCAAAAGGCGGACTTATGTACGAAGCCACTGTCAGCGGACAAAAATTTACCTTTAAACCTGTAAAGTCAAAATAGTTTTATTTGGTTGACATATCTTAATTATAGGGATTATACTTAAATGCTGCGGTGTTTTTGGTTTTTTACTGTGGCTGTTCTGACCTTTTTTGTCGATGCTTTAGGCGTCAAAACGGTATTTTTATAAGGAGTACAAGCATGAAGAAGTATTTGATGTTGTTTGTGATGGTTTTGTTGTGCGGCAGTGTCGCTTTTGCTGATGAAATCAGATTGTCTGAAGACGTTAACAACGGTCTTTCTGTTGTGTCCGAAAAATTTGACGGCAGCAATTTATCATTAAAAATGAACTGCGGTTTGCGTAAACTTGATTTTTATGATGCTGATACACCTATGGGGCCTTTCAGTGTATTATATTCGCCTGAATTCTATTTTGGCGGAGCTTACGGTGCTCCTCAGTTGCCGGTAATAACCAAAATTATACAGGTGCCTTTTGGTGCCGAATGTAAAGTCGTAGTAAAAAGTTACGACACAAAAGTGTATAACCTTGCTGATTTTGGTGTTGCGAACAAAATATATCCCAGACAGCCTTCTGCACCAAAAGATGGCTCCGAAGTTCCTTTTGTGTATGAAAAATCAGCTTATGTTCACAAAGGTTTTAATGGACAGCCTCT
>Ga0265294_10007375_pt1 | contig 13045 bp, 11 predicted proteins | sample MunlanPumphouse3_FD_192504 | JGI IMG/M metagenome (GOLD analysis project Ga0265294, IMG submission 192504) | Groundwater microbial communities from a municipal landfill in Southern Ontario, Canada - Pumphouse #3 | ecosystem: Environmental > Aquatic > Deep subsurface > Groundwater | place... | reverse complement strand
TGCTGAGGGCCATCTCTCCGATCTGAAGAAGCTCGCCATCGGCGCAGAGGCGGATCTGGGCTGGCCAACGACGGGAAACAGGGACTGCGGCATATTCAGTGATGAGAAGGACGATTTCGTTGCCGGAAATAGGATCCAGCAAGACTGGGGGAAGGATCGGCTCTTGCCAGGAAAGCAGGTATTGCCGTGCCCCCGTCGCTGCATCACCAGCCGTCGAGGAAACGGTCGAATCAGATGAGGGGAAGGTCGTCTGCAGTGCCGTCGGTCCCCTCAACATCGTAAGGAAGATGATGAAGAACGGTGTCGTGTTCGGCGGGGACGAGAACGTGGGGCGCACGTTCCCGCAGTCAGTACTGCAGGGACGGCGCCGCGGCTGTCGGCAGAACACCTGAGTGCATTATCCGCAGCGGTCCGCTCGGCGGTCAGGCTGAAAAGCTTCCGAAGTCTTACACAGAAAAAGGAATATTGCCTGTCCGAATGAACCGAAGGGCGATGTGATTGAATTCTTGGACAGCCGCGCCAAAGATGTCTGAGAATCAAGTTCGACGGGATCGAACCGATCTTCGACACGGAATGGGTTCTCGCGAGGCCTTCCGGAACCGAACCGATGTTCGGGGGTTACACCGAATTTAGATACCAGAACGACGCTGTGTTTCTGGCAGACAAGCACGTGGACATGGCAGGCGGGTTCATCAACTCCGTCCGAGGGTAAAGAATGCATTGTAAGGACGTTTCTATTCGCGAGGTCGGATGCGAGCTCACCCGGGAATCAATCGGAAAATTGATGAGTGATTGGAAGACATACACGAGAACGGAGGACCTGGTTCTTTCCCACGGCGGTGCGTATGCCGTTGTCCATGTGGAGAAGGCGGACGGAAAGGAACTTTTCAGGAGGGTCTGCAGGTATGACATCATATCCCTGCCCGAAAACACAGTATATGCAGAGAGGCCGGATTTCGACGTTCTCAATGTACCTTCCATGGCAAAACTGCAGGATGAATTCCCCGGGAAAACCATCGTCGTCATGGGAATGTTCTCCCATGTGAACGTAGTGTCTGGGATAGTGCCTGTGAGGCTGCGTGTTCTGGATATTGTTCCGCCGTTTCCGTCCAAGTTAGAAGTCCTCGTGCAGAAGGCGCTCGATTCCGATTTTGTAGATGTGCCGGTAATAGCGGAGAAGGTCTCCATGGACATCAGAGACACGGCGGATGGAGTAGCGACCGAGGGTGTGATGTACCCATGCCGCGTATGCGGTATGGCAGCCAAAAAACAGCAGTATTTCCTCGACGAGACCCCGGATATAAAATGTGATGTTACGCTTGTGGGTTGCAGACTGTCAAAGAGGATATTCAATGAAGTATACGCCAAGGACGTTCCGTTCATCAACATATGTCCGGTCGATCATGTACCCGATGACGGAAAAATGACCATCGTCAAATGTTGCAAGATAAAGAGCGGACATACCGTGAACGGCAAAGTTATCTGCGTTCCGTGGGGCGTGACGGTTCCGGAGATCGCAGATGCCCTGAACGAAGTGTTTGGAGAGATGCGATGATCCAGGAGTTTACGGAGAAAAAAGCAGAACTGATCCTCGGAGGGAACGTTAAGATTCCGAAAGGGTTCGACGTAGGGGTCAGAGTATCGAGATCCACGGCAGGGCCCGGTGCGGGAAATCCCAGTGTGGTGTTCGCATTCGGCGGATGCCGCGTAAAGAAGGCCATATCATACGACGATGGCGAGTTCGACCTTGTTGAGAGAGACAAAAGGCTTTCGCTGTACCGCGGCGGCAGTCCTTTTCTGGATGATGTGAGGATACAGCCAGTGGCATTTCACTGTCCCGAGCAGGCGTTTTTCAATCTGGATCAAAGGTGCATATACCATTGCGTCTACTGCAACTCCCCTTTTCTGGGACGCGATACCTGGAAGGATTTGAATGACGATAAGATTCTGGCCGATATTGCCTCGATGCCCGGGGTCGTATGTGCCGTCGCGCTTACTTCCGGCGTATTCGGAAGTGTCGGGGAGACCGTCGGAAGGATGGTTTCATGTATCCGCAAGATACGGGCGGCCTACCCGGACATGCCTGTCGGTGTAGAGCCTTATGTTGACGACAGAAAGCAGATTGACAGCCTTCGCGAAGCGGGTGCTACGGAGATAAAGATAAACTGCGAGGCGGCTACCTCCGAAGTCTTCTCAAAAGTCTGTCCCGATCTCGACTACGGTAACATCTTCAAAATGCTGGCATATGCAGTCGAGGTCTTCGGCAAAGGGCATGTTGCAAGCAATCTTATCTACGGTTTCGGTGAAGACAACGCCGATGTCATCGCCAGGATGGAAATGCTGGCAAAGATGGGGGTTGCGCCAGGGCTTCGCGCCCTTAAGATCAATCCCTGCAACCGCAGGAGAATCGAGGATGCTGTCGGAACCGTCGAACCCAATACCCCCGAAAGGGTTCTGAGTCTCGCGAAGGAACAAAAACGTATAATGGCAGAATACGGGATAGATACGCGGACTTTCAGGACAATGTGTTTTGAATGCACATGTTGCGACATAGTTCCGTTCAGGGATATATGACCCAGACACCGGAAAGCAGTGCTGTCGTTGTTTTTGGTTCTTTCCGAGGGCCGCAAGAGTCTTATTGATGGCCTTGCCCAGAAGATGGCAGTTATTTTGAAAGGATCTGCCGGAGGGCACATCTCAACTGCATCAGATCCCGCGAGGCGGTCTCCGACCGTTTTGATCGCCTTCATCACATTTTTCGGCAGAGGCCGGGACGGCGTTTAGGTTTTTTTTATCTCTGCCGAGACAGACTGTCTCGCAGAGTTTTCCTCTCACACAGACTGGGTGCACCTTTTCAATGTCAGTCTGAGTGATGAATCTGAACAGGTCTCAAAAAATCATAGGCCCGCCGGATCTTGATATCTGGATAGGTCAAGTTGGTGCGGACGCCGGGATTCGAACCCGAGTTCTAACCTTGGCAAGGTTAAGTGATAACCAGCTACACTACGTCCACAGCTAAACCACCTGATATTTTTGTTCCATATAAAGCTTTTGCTAGTAGCCAGTCAGTCGGTCAGCAGGTCAATTTTGACCGCTTTCCTGGAACAGGAATTTGGTGGCGTATTCGGGTTCGCAGGTCACGTTCACGCCTAATTTCCGCAGGACCGAACGGTCCTGAGGATACATCATTACCGAACAGTGGATGTCGCAGTCCCGCAATTTCTGCATCTGCTCGAGGGCTGTCCGGGCCCGGTCGTCGTGAGCTCCGCTGACTGCCAGGGCGAGCAGGGTCTCGTCGGCCCGAAGCCGCGGACTGCTGCTACCCAGCAGACCGGTCCGCAGTTTCTGGATCGGCCGCAGCACGTCGTCCGGAAGCAGGTTGCCCGTATCCAGACCGCCGAGCTGTTTGGCGGCGTTCAGCAGGACGGCGGAAACCGCGCTCAGGTCAGCGTTGCCGATACCGGTAACCACGCTGCCGTCGGACAGCTCCATTCCGGCGACCGGACCGCCGGCCTGCAGAGCAACCTGCCGGACCTGCCGGTACAGGGCAAACTGTTCCGGCGAGGTGCCAGCGCGGTTCATCAGCATGCCCAGGCGGCTGACAGTGGAGTCGTCCGCCTTGCCGTTTAGCCGGTCGCAGGCCGTGCGGAAGTAACGCCGCACGATCTCCTGCCGGGCCGCTGTTTCCACCGCGGCCGGATCGGACAGACAGTTGCCGACGGTGTTGATGCCCATGTCGGTGGGCGACCGGTACGGGCAGTGGCCCATGACACCGTCCAGCAGCGCCTTCAGGACGGGGAAGCTCTCGATGTCCCGGTTGTAGTTCACGGCGGTCTTGCCGTAGGCCGCCAGGTGATACGGGTCCACCATGTTGCGGTCGCCCAGATCTGCGGTCGCGGCTTCGTAGGCCAGGTTCACCGGGTGCTCCAGCGGGAGGTTCCACACGGGGAAGGTCTCGTACTTGGCGTAACCGGAGCGGAGACCTTTCCGGGCATCCTGATAAATCTGCGAGAGACAGACTGCCAGTTTCCCGCTGCCCGGCCCGGGGCCGGTAACGACGACCAGCGGCCGGTCGGTGTCCACGTAATCGTTCCGGCCGTAGCCGTCCGGGCTGACAATCAGCGCGGTATCGGCCGGATAATTGGCGATCGGCCGGTGCAGGAAGCAGTGTACGCCCCGTTCCCTCAGCAGCCGACGGAAGGCCTCGGCGGAGGGCTGACCCGTATAAAGCGTGAGGACGACGGTGTCGGCCTTGATGTCCCGGGCCCGGAAGAGGTCGATGATACGCAGGGCCTCCAGGTCATAGGTAATCCCCAGGTCGCCCCGGACCTTGCTCTTGGCAATGTCGTTGCAGTTGACGCAGACGACGGCCTCTGTCTCGTCCTTCATGGCCGCCAGCATTGCGATTTTGCTGTCAGCGCGGAAGCCGGGCAGTACACGGGCCGCATGATAGTCGTCGAAGAGTTTGCCGCCGACCTCCAGATACAGTTTGCCGCCGAAGTGGCTCAGCCGCTCCCGGATTCCGGCGGTCTGCAGGCAGGTGTACTTTGCGCTGTCGAAACCGACCTTCATCTGTTCACCGGCGGCCGAGATGGTATTCGGGTTGCATAATGTTTGTCACGTACTCAGCACAAGCTACAAGACCGCTGAGATCATCGGGGCATCTGTATGGCAGCGGAAAAGACCAATCCGATGCGGATCCTGGACCGTGCCAAGGTCCAGTATCGGGTGCACGACTACACAAAGAGCGGCGTGGTTGCCGCGCTCGATGTGGCCGCGGCGATGAACGAGAACCCGGCGCGGGCGTTCAAGACCCTCGTCACTCAGGGAAAATCGGACCGTTATTACGTGTTCGTCCTGCCGGCAACCAAAGAACTGGATCTGAAGAAGGCCGCGGCCGCGGTGGGCGAGAAGGCGGTAGTCATGATTCCGTCGAAGAATTTGCTGGCAACCACCGGATACATCCACGGCGGCTGTTCGCCGCTGGGTATGCGGAAGCAGCTGCAGACGGTCATAGACAGTTCCGCGGCGTTACCCGGGCCGTTCTACGTCAGTGGCGGAAAGGTCGGCATTCAGTTGGAAATGGCCTTTGCCGACCTTGCAAAAGTGCTGGACTACCGGCTGGCGGACATCGTCCGCTGAGCTCACTTCCGGTCCAGCACCCGAACCTTGATCTGCTTGCCGCGGTATTTCGTCCGCGGGACGTCCATCAGCATACGGTTGCCAAAGTCCCGGTGGACCTCGACGACCGAGGCATTCAGTCCCAGCTGGATCTTGCCGACGGCGGCATCCATGATCCGGCCCGTCCGACAGATGTAATCGGCCAGACTGACTTTGCCGACCTTGTCATTTTTGCCCAGATTGATTTCAAAACGGACCATGCCGAACGGGTCAGACAGCTGGTCGTAGTCGGTGACCTTGCGGATCGAGTCCTTCATGCCCTCTTCTTCGGGAACCTCCCGCTTCTCGATCTTCATGCCGGTCCGGAGCTCGAACTCTCTGATCAGGTATTCTTCGGCGGAGGTGACGAAGGAGACTGCGGTGCCGACCCGGCCGGCGCGGCCCGTCCGGCCGATCCGGTGGATGTAGGTGTCGAGATCGTCCGGCATGTCATAGTTGATGACGTACGAGACATCGTCGATGTCGAGGCCCCGTGCCGCTACGTCAGTGGCGATCAGCAGGTCTATCTTGTCCTCGCGGAAGTCGTCCATCACGCGTTCCCGCCGGCTCTGGGGCATGTCGCCGTGCAGCGCCTCCACCTTGTAGTGGTGCTCGGTCAGCCGCTGCTCCAGGGTGTCGACCATCTTGATGGTCTGGCAGAAGATCAGGGCCTTCGGCTTGTCGATGTCGATAATCCGGGTGAGTGCCCATGATTTGTTCCGGCGGCCCACGGAGATATAATACTGTTTGGTCAGATCGAGCATGATCTCGTCTTTGGAGACGTTGATCTCCTTGGGGCGGGTCATGTAGTCGGCCGCGAGCCGTTTGATGTCTTCTGGCATGGTAGCGGAGAACATCATCATCCGCCGTTCGGTGGGGCAGGCCTTGAAGATGAACTCGATATCCTTGATGAAACCCATGTCGAGCATCCGGTCGGACTCGTCCATGACAACGGTTTTGATGAGCGAGAGGTTCAGGTAGCCCCGTTCGATCAGGTCCCGGACCCGGCCGGGGGTACCGGCGATGATGTCGACGCCGGCGTTTAACTGGTCCACCTGTTTCTCGATGCTGGCGCCACCGTAGATAGGAATGCAGATGTGGCCGGTGTATTTGGCCAGCCGGCCGATTTCTTCGGCGGCCTGAACTGCCAGTTCCCGGGTCGGGACCAGAACGATCGCCGAAGGAAGCTTCTGATGGGCGGGTATAATACAGAGGATAAGCGCACCGAAGACGCCGGTCTTGCCGGTACCTGTTTGGGCCTGTGCGATCAGGTCGTGGCCTTTAAGACCGTAAGGGATGGCAGCTTCCTGGATGGGAGTGGGTTCTTCCCAGCCCATGTCGTCCATAGCATGTGCAACTTCCTCGGAAATCCCGAGGTCAGTGAATTTGGAGATCATAAATTATCACGTGATCCGACTCAGCCTGCGACTCTAACGCAGACAACTGTCTTTTTCAGGACAGCATATGGGGCGAATTCTTAAATACATTGTCACAGCGGTTTTTTTCCGTAACCGGTTGTCCGCCGGCGATTTCAACCCGACAATACGGCATCGGCCAGCAACGGAAAAATTGCGGGCACGATACTAAATAGTGATGCGTTTATCGAATGTTATGGCAAAATACACTTGCACTATGTGCGGATACGTCTACGATGAGGACAGAGGCATCCCGGTCAAGGGGATCCTGGCCGGAACCAGATGGGAAGCGCTTCCCGACGACTGGACCTGCCCGATGTGCGGCTCGCCCAAATCGTGTTTTAAAAAGACAGGTGACTGAACCTACCTCTGACCGCCGGTAAACCGGTCTGTGGTCAATTTATTTATTCGCACCTGCTTTCAAGACTGATGTCCAAATACATCTGCACGATGTGCGGCTACATATACGACGAGGCCAAAGGAATTCCCGAGAAAGGGATCCCGGCCGGAACCAGATGGGAAGCGCTTCCCGACGACTGGACCTGCCCGATGTGCGGCTCGCCCAAGTCTTACTTCAAGAAAATAAAAGAAGAGCCGGCTCCGGCCGCGGCGTCTTCGGCGGCTGCCGCAGCCGCTACGGCAGCGGTAGCCGGTGAGACCCGGAAGATCCCGGCCGGCTACGGCGATGAAGATCTCCGCGAGATGTCCTGCGCCGAGATGGCAGCCATGTGCACCAACCTGGCCAAAGGCTGCGAGAAGCAGTATCTGTTCGATGAACAGAAGCAGTTCCTGAAACTGGCCGAATACTATCAGTCCAAGGCCGTAACGGCCGTAGACCCGTCGGCTGTGAAACTGTTGGAGCTCATCAACAAAAGCCTGGCGGAAGAATATCCGGCTGCCGAGAGGCCAATCAAGGCCGACAATGACCGGGGCGCGCTCCGGGTCCTGACCTGGAGCTACAAGGTCACGAACATCCTGCAGAGGCTGATGCAGCGGTTCGGTGCCGAAGGCAAAGCGCTGCTGGAGCATACGAGCGTCTACGTCTGTGACATATGCGGCTTTATTTACATCGGCGATAACCCGCCGGCGGTCTGCCCGATCTGCAAAGTGCCGAGTCTGAAACTGATCAAGATCCCGAGGGAGCGATTGTTATGCGTGCAGTAAGAAATATCAGACTGTGCACCAAGGACTGTCTCTGTCTCTACGTCTGTCCTACCGGGGCGACCGACACCGAGGACGGACAGGTCGACTGGAAGAAGTGTATCGGCTGCGGGATGTGCGTCAAGGCGTGTCCGAACGGTGCGCTTTCGCTGGTCCCCGAGAAATATCCGGTCCAGCAGCGCCATTCGAAAGAGGTGTGTGATGTCCTGTTCGCATGGGCGAAGATCAAGGTCGCGGCTGAAACCGAGGCCAAAGCGCTCGCCAGCCAGGCCAAGGACCCTGTCGAGAAGCAGTTCATGAAGGCCCTTGAGACATCGTTCCGCCGGCAGACCGAAGACATATACCGGGAATGCGGCTACATGCTGCCGCAGAGCGCCAATACCCGGAAGTTGCTGAACATGATGCTTGAACGGGAGCAGGACCCTGCCTTCCCACGGGAAGCGGTCCAAAAGCTTCTGAACGAACTGCAGGTTCAGCTTCACTAAGCCTTAGCGGGCCCGGAAGATTTTTTCCGGGCCTTCTGGCCATTCAGCGGACAGCCGGTCGGCGGTCATTCCGCCGGCAGGTCGTCATAAATGATCAGCCGACGGCCTGTTCGATGCTGTAGATGGCGTTCCTGTAACGTTCGATAATGCAATTCCGGATATCGACCGTTACGGAAGCGGTTTTCTGCCATGACAGGTGTTTCAGAACTGCTGACCGGTCCGGACCTCATCATACCGTGTCGCCGGACGCTGGCGGAAAGCAAACGGAAAAATGGCAGGCCGGGCCTGCCTGGATAGTTTATTGCGGCAGGTTCAGACCTCGATCACGAGGAGCGCGTCGCCAGCCTGCACGGTCTCGACGTTCCGGCCGTTGAGGGTCAGGGACTTCTTCACATCGAAGAACTCGGGACCGAGTTCCACCTTGCCGGAGGCAAGGTTGAGGACGACCTTGCCCTGAGCGAGTTGAGCAGCCAGGTCTGCCGGGGCGGCCTCGGCGATCGCGCCGGCGATCTCCTTGGCCTGACCCTTGAAGGTCGGACCGAGCTTGGCGTACACCGGCTTAACGGCCTCGGCCTTCTCGGACAGGTCTGCCTTTTCAGCGATGATCAGTTTTGCGGCGCGGGCACCGACCTTCAGATCGTTCTCGGCCTGCTTGTACAGTTCGGTCCGGCCGCCGATGATCTCGACGGTTTTGAGCTCGGCGCTGACGGCAAGCTTCTTCTCGCTCTTCCAGGCCCGAAGCTGTGCCAGAATGTCGGCGGCGGCCTGACCGGCGGCCAGAGCGTTCTCGTCGACGAACATGGGCTGCGGCCAGGAGGTCAGATGGATGCTCTTGGTCTGTTCGAACTGCCGGAAGTGCGTCTGATAGAGTTCCTCGGTCACATGCGGCATGAAGGGTGCCAGCAACTGGATGCCCCGGAAGAACACGTTGTACAGGGTGTACCGGACGGCCTTGTCACTGCGGCCCTTGACCATCTCGACGTAATCATCGGCGAACTGGTGCCACAGGAAGTCCTCGACCTCTTTCATGGCCTTGTCGAACTGATAGACGTCCAGGTAGCCTGAGACAGTCTTGATCGTCTGCGACAGACGGCTGACAATCCACCTGTCGGCGACCGAGAGGTCCTCGCACTCGACCGGGCGGGCGGTCAGGCCCTCGAAGTAGCGGCTGACGAACTGTCCCAGGTTATATACCTTGATACAGATTTTCTTGCCGCGGACCACGTCCTTCTCGCGGAAGGCGTGGTCAATGCCCAGCGAGCAGGTGGCGGCATAGTAGCGGAGTGCGTCGGCACCGTACTTCTCCAGGATGGGGATGGGATCGATGACGTTGCCGGCTGACGTGTGCATCGGGGTACCGTCTGGGGCCATGATGAACCCGTGGATCATGATGTCCTTCCAGGGCTTGGACTGCTCGATCTGCTCCGAGCGGAGGATCGAGTAGAAGGCCCATGTCCGGATGATGTCGTGCGACTGCGGCCGCAGTGACATGGGGAAGAGCTTCTTGTGCAGTTCGGGGTCCCGCTCCCAGTAGGTGTTGTACAGGGCCGAGCCGGACGAGTCCATCCAGGTGTCGAAGACGTCGGTGCAGCCGACCAGTTCGCCGCCGCACTCTGGGCACTTGTCCACCGGCGGCTTGTCCATGGTCGGATCACAGTAGCACTGGGCCTCTGTGGCGCACACGGCGTGGCCGCACTTCTTGCACTCCCAGACGGGGATCGGGGTGGCGAAGATCCGCTGACGGCTCAGGACCCAGTCCCATTCAAGGGAGTTGGCCCAGTCCTGCAGCCGGACCTTCATGAACTCGGGGTACCAGTTGATCTCGTCAGCCCGCTTAAGGACCTCCTTGCGGAAATCGATGGTCTTCAGGAACCACTGCGGCACCTGCAGGAATTCGATGGGGGTCTTGCAACGCCAGCAGACGGAAACCTGCTGAGGATTGTCCTCCTGCTTAACCAGGACTCCCTGGTCCTTCAGGTCCTGGATGGCGGCGGCCCGGGCGTCGGCGACCGGCATGCCGGCGTACTTGCCAGCGAGCGCAGTCATCTTGCCGGTCTCGTCGATGCCCTTTTCGAGCTCGAGGTGGTACTTCATAACCCACTCGAGGTCCTCCTTGTCGCCGATGGTGCAGATCATCACGTTGCCGGTGCCGTAGGCCATGTCAACCTTGGGGTCGCTGATGACCTTGATGTGGCGGCCGTACAGCGGGGTGACCAGTTCTTTGCCGATGTACTGAACCTTCTCCTTGTCGTTGGGGTTAACTGCAACGACCTTACAGGTGCACAGCAATTCCGGCCGGGTGGTGGCGACCATCATATAGCCGCTGCCGTCGGCGAACTGGAATTTGAGATAGTTCAGTTTGTTGACGTTGTCCTCGTACTCGACCTCGGCATCGGCCAGGGCGGTCATGCAACGGGGACACCAATTGACCGGGAAGTTGGCCTTGTAGACCAGGCCCCGGTTGAACAGTTTGATGAAGGACAGTTGGGTGATCCGGCGGTAGTAGGGTGCGTCGGTTTGGTAATAAATGCTAGGGTCCATGCTTTCGCCCAGCATCTCAAAGTCATGCGTCATCTCGGCGATGAAGCCGTTGGCGTAGTCGCTGCAGAGCTTCCGGTACTCCTGCCGAGGCAGGTCAAGCTTGGTGATCTTGTATTTCTTTTCGACGCGGACCTCGATCGGAGTGCCGTTGACGTCGAAGCACAGGGGAAAGAAGACGTTCTCCCCTTTCATCCGGTGGTACCGAGCGGCGAAATCGATCAGCGAATAGCCGGTCGCGTGGCCGAGGTGCAGCGAGCCGGAGGTGTACCGGGGCGGATTGTCGATGCTGAAAACGGGCTTGTCGGATTTGGGGTCGAAGCGGTAGACCGCTTCTTTCTTCCACATCTCCTGCCAGCGTTTTTCAATGGCGGCGGAATCGTATTGTGACATGGATAACAGAACGGGGTAGTTGGATGCCCCTTAAATATATATTGAGAAAAGAAGGAGGGCCTGAAGGCCCTCCTAAAAATATTTACCGCTCACTTCTTCCGCTTGCGGAAACTGAGGTTGGAGTCCTTTATGTTGATCACCGAGTCGCTGATCTTCTTGATCAGGTTGTTGTTGGTGTCGACCAGGTCCCAGCCGATCTCCTTGGCGTTGATTGTGCGTCCGTCGACGAAGAGCTTGCCGATGAGGCTGTACTTCCGCTTGTCTCCGCCCTCGTTGTAGCGGGTGACATGGATGGACAGGGACTCGGGCTTGTAAATCTTCGAGATCCGGGACATCGCGGCGGCGATGTCCGAGTACATGGCGTCGGCGTAAATCTTGTCGTCGTCCTCGAGACCGCTGATCTGAACGTACAACTGGTCCCGCTCACGGCAGGCCGAGATCATCTCGATAATGTCGAACTCGGTCAGGATACCGACCATATCGTCGCCGTCCATGACGGGCAGGGTCGAGATATTCTTTTCGGCCATGATGTTGACTGCCTTCTCCAGGTCGTCGCCCCAGTCCACGGTCAGCACCGCGGTGGTGGCGATCGAGTCGACGAGGATGTTTGCGCTCGGCGACTTTGAAATGCCGCCGATTGAGCGCTCGCCGGCCTTCCAGCCGTTATCGATGACCTCCTTCATACCCACGACACCGACCAGTTTGCCTGCGCCGTTCACGACCGGCACCGTCCGGATGTCCAGGCGGCGCATGTCCTCGATTGCGGTGGCCAGGACATCGGTGTCCTTGACGTAGTCCACCGGGGTCGTCATGATCTCCCAGACCTTGACATCCTTGAGGGACTTCATCCGCGCGGCAATCTCAATGAGCGCTGTACGGAAAATAATGCCGGTAACCTTCTTACCGTTCACGATGGCCAATTGCCGGCAGTTGTTCGTAACCATATATTCTGCGATCTTCGTGATCTCCATATCTTCCGAAACGACGGGAAGGCCGGAGACGAACGTCTTCACCTTCGCGTCGGGGCTGGCACTCTTCTTCCGCAGGATGGTGCTGTAACGCATCATCCCGACGTACGCACCGCCCTCAAGGACGGGAATTTCCTGGTATCCCGTCTTCCGCATCAGGGCGAGGCTGTCGGAAAGGGTGTCTTCGGAATCGAGCGTGGGGAAATCGGAGACGGCCACATCCTTGACGGAAATAGCATCAATCTGGGACTTCAGCATAGAAAGCTTCTTGAGATCTTCAAGATCCTTGATTCCCAAAATAATCACCAGATTATACTAACCCCTGGCAACCATATAAAGTTTGGTAATAATTGTAGTAATTTGAGGTACCTGCGCCCCCAGGAACAGCGGACCGGCCGGTAAATTCCGGAAACCCGGGGCCGCGGCCCCAGGTAAAGAATAAGATTAAATAGGTTTCAGGCCGACCGGTCAGAGGTCGGTGAACTGCCGGCGGCCGGTCAGCAGATCGTCGAGGATTTGCGGTACGTCCTTAACGGCAATCCGTTTCTGGGCAGCGGTGTCCCGGTCCCGGATGGTTACGGTGTCCTTCTGAGGTCCGCTGAGCGAGTCGTAGTCAACGGTGATGCACCACGGCGTGCCGGCTTCGTCCATCCGGGCATACCGTTTGCCGATGGTGCCGGAACCGTCGTAAACGGCGGCCGCACGGGCGGTATGGACGCTGGCGCAGATCTGTTTGGCCAGAACATCGAGATTGTCCTTCTCCATCAGCGGAAAGACACCCAGTTTCACCGGGGCGACCTCAGGCTTCAGATGCAGGACCGTGTAGTCCTTGGCGTCGTCGTGGGAGTAGGCGTGTTCCAGAACGGTGTAGAAGATCCGGTCGAGACCGTGGGACGGTTCGATGACGTTCGGAATGATCCGTTCG
>Ga0265294_10007373_pt1 | contig 13048 bp, 13 predicted proteins | sample MunlanPumphouse3_FD_192504 | JGI IMG/M metagenome (GOLD analysis project Ga0265294, IMG submission 192504) | Groundwater microbial communities from a municipal landfill in Southern Ontario, Canada - Pumphouse #3 | ecosystem: Environmental > Aquatic > Deep subsurface > Groundwater | place... | reverse complement strand
CCTCCGATACTTTTTCCAGCTTTTATATCTTTAGCAAATTGCTCTACATCTATTTCTATTTTCATCTTTGTGTCCTTTGGTATTTTTTATTTTACCTAATTGACACAAAATTATGAACGGTCCCGATTAAGATAAATAATCGGCTCATTTTATGATACTTTTATAAAAATTACTTTGTGCTAAAATAAATATTTATCACATCTTTTGCTAATGAAATCATTAATAATTGAAATGACTTGATTCAGAGTTCTCTTTAATATCGGTAACTATTTTCATATATCCACCGTATAGTAGTGTTCTTAGTATATTTACAATCCCTACTTTTATCCATTTTTTTCTAAAAAAGTAGAGATTTTTTATAAAATAAAATATTTAATTTCGATTCTAAATGATTAATTTTTATAAATAAATATTTTCGAATTAACTTTTAGATAATTCTAGTTTTATAAATTCAAAAATTTCATTATCAATATTTTCAAATCCATCTTTTATAGATAAATTATCACCCAGTGATTGAATAATATCATTTTCTATAATCTTTAAAGATTTATCTTTAAATTTTTCTACTATATTTTCAAACTGTTGTAGTTTTGTTTTTGCTTCAAAAGAGAAAGGTTTTAAAACAATATAGCTTGAAGTTAGATTTAGCTGATTTAAAATATCAGATAAAAGCAAATATTTTTCTATATTACTTCCTACTCCAAATACAACAAAAACTTTACTATCTTTTATAATTTCTTTTTCAATTAGATTTTTATCAATATTTTCATCTTCTAGTGGAAGTAATTTTAAATCTAAATTCTCTAACTCTTTTTTTCTAAGAGAGTTTAAAAAATTAATACCCGCTCCACCTAAACCTATAATTGTAACTTTTTTCATTGTTCACCTTTTTTCAAATTTATAAATGCAGTTTAACAAATAGTTGCGACATCTTGTGTCGCAAAATCAATTAACCCCTACTTTCTAAAATCTTTTTCTTATATTTTAAAATATCAGTTAAAATACTATCTTCTGCAACACCTAAAATCTTATTTCTTAGAGTATTTGCTTCATCTTTAGATGCAATACTTCCATGAACAACTTCATTTCTAATATCTTGCAAAAAGTTGATATAGTATGGAAGCGTTTTTTTAATAAAGAAAAATATACTACTGTTTTCAAAGCTCTCTTTTATAGCATTTTCTACGATATTTGATTTTATAAGAAATTTATATGTTCCTAAATTTGGTTTATGAATTAAAATATCTGATATTTTATGGTTTATACCAGTTACTGTATATTCAATATTTTCTACAGCTTCAGAGCCATTAACAACAATCGACATTCCAAACTCTGAAATATTTATTCCTATTTCATTTGTAGGAGAATTTTGTAATTCATTACTCATATCATATGACAATTCTTCGCTTGATAAATTATTTTTAACAATTAAAGTTGTTCCTTTTTCATCAAAATTAAATGAGAAAATATTATTTCCTTCAGGAGATTTTACTTCAAATACAGTTGTTGCCTCGCCAGCTGTTGAAGCTGTTGCAACTAAAGTAGTAGTTAATAAAATAGATGGTGGAACAGATACTGAAGTTGTTTCTTCAGGTTTAAACTCAGTTATTACATTTTCTGGAACAGTACTCTCTTCTACTGAATCTGTTGTTTGCTCATCCGTTGTACTCTCTTCTACTGAATCTGTTGTTTGCTCATCTTGTGCTGCTACATTTACAACTGAATCTGTAGTATTTTCTGCTACTGCATCTATTGTATCTTCTGATGTTACTACATCTTTTGTATCTTCAGCTGTTGTAGTTTCTGGTGTTTCTGCAACTGTAGATTCTGGAACTAAATCTGTTGTAGTTTCTGGAACTAAATCTGTTGTTTGTTCATCTGTTGTTTGTTCTGTTACTACATCATTTGTACTTTCTGGTGTAGTTTCTTCAGCTATTTCAGCTATCGTTTGTTCATCTTGTGCTGATACATTTACAATTGAATCTGTTGTATCTTCTGCTACTGCATCAACTGTTTGTTCTGCTTGTTCTGGAACAGTTACTACTGTATCTATTGTATTTTCTGATACTACATCTGCTGTTTGTTCATCTGTTGTAGTTTCTGGTGTTTCTGCAACTGTAGATTCTGGAACGAAATCAGTTGTTTGTTCATCTGTTGTTTGTTCTGTTACTACATCATTTGTACTTTCTGGTGTAGTTTCTTCATCTATTCCATCTATCGTTTGTTCATCTTGTGCTGGTACATTTACAATTGAATCTGTTGTATCTTCTTGCACTGCATCAACTGTTTGTTCTACTACTGAATCTTTTGTATCTTCATCAATTGTTTGTTCTGATATAACATCAGTCGTGCTCTCTGGAATAGTTTCTTCAGGAGTTTCCGTTGTTTCTTCAGGAGTTTCCGTTGTTTCTTCAGGAGTTTCCGTTGTTTCTTCAGGAGTTTCCGTTGTTTCTTCAGAAGTTTCTGTTGTTTCTTCAGGATTTTCTGTTGTTTCTTCAGGAGTTTCTGTTCCTGCATCTGTATCTTGAGCAGCAGGAGTTTCTCCTGCAGCTGGTGCATCAGTAACTGGATTTAAAATTTGTTCTTCATCTTCAAGAACAAAATCAATATCATTATTTCCAAAATTTATATTATCAGGATCTAGTTGTTCAGTTCTTACAAAACCTTCAGCTTGATTATCTAGTAATCCCGCTCCTTCAAGATTTGTAGCTAAATTTTGAATAACATTTTGAGCTAAATCCAAATTTCCTATTTGAACATCTTGAATATCAAATTCACCTGTTTGAAAGAAGTTTTCATTTAAAGTAATTTGTGCTGGTCCTTGAACCTCTATCTCTCTTCCATCATCAAAAATAATTCTAGCAAAATCACTTATTGTTAAAATCCCACCATTTTCAGATATAGGGTCTTTTTCTTTTAAAATCTCTTCACCATCATTTAAAGAAACCAAGCCCCTAATATCAGTTATTCTAGCTACACTTGCCATAATATACTCCTATATTGATTTATCTGGTTATATTAGTTGAAAATAAACGCTTTGTAAATTATACTTTGGTATAAATTAGCCAAAAATAGAGTTTTTAAAATATTTAAAACAACTACATAAACAACAAAATCTTTAGCTATACTTCCTAAAATTTTTTAGAAAGCAAAGAAAAACAAAGTTATGAAACTAATATCAAAAGACGCTCCACTTGAAGTGAGTTTAACAAAAATGAAAAAAATAATAGATGATTTGGGTTATAAAATCAAACTATCAAAAGAGAAAAATCCTGTAAAAAATAGTTTTTCAGTAAACTTAAGTTTTGAAGGTGCAAACAACTATATATTTTCAAATGGTAAAGGTTCACTATCACAGTCATGTTTGGCAAGTGCTTATGGTGAATTTATAGAAAGATTACAAACAAATCTATATTTTAATGATTACTATTTAGAAAATAGAACTTTTTTTCCAGACCAAAAAGCATTTGATAAAAATAGCGATTTTTTAGATGAAGATATAAAAAAATATTACACTTTAGAAGGTATTGAAAAAGATGATTTTTTGGATTTTAACTCACATAATTTTTCACAAATAATATCTTTACCTTTTATAAATCAAACTTCACAAAAAAAAGTATATTTTCCTATAAATTTACTAGCAAATCTTTATGCAAGTAATGGATTATCTACAGGAAATACAAAAGATGAAGCAAAAGTTCAAGCTTTATGTGAGATTTTTGAAAGAAATGTAAAAATAAAAGTTATAAAAGATGGTCTAGCTCTTCCTGAATTTCCAAAAGAAGTTTTAAGTAATTTTTCAAAAATAGCTGAGGATATTAAATCTTTAGAAGAAAGAGGTTTTAAAATAAAAGTTTATGATTCATCTTTGGGTGGAATATATCCAGTTACAGCAATAGCTTTTATAAATCCAAAAAACAATACACTTTTTTTATCTTTTGGAAGCCACCCTATTTTGGAAGTTTCAATTGAAAGAACACTAACAGAACTTTTACAAGGAAGAGAAATAGATGAGCTAGATAGCTTTGAAAAACCAACTTTTGATATGGAAGATATTGCTTCAAACTCAAATCTAGAGTCTCATTTTGTTGATTCAAATGCAAAAGTTGCTTTACAATTTTTAAGTTCTAAAAAATCATTTGCTTATACTCCTTGGAAGTTTGATGTAGAAAAAAGTAGTGAACAATTTGCAATTTTAAAAGAGATTTTAAATAAAGAAAACAAAACCATATATCTTAGAGAATATGACTATTTGGGATTTTACTCTTGTCATATGATTGTTCCAGATTTTTCAGAGATTTATCCACTTGAAGATATGATTTATAACAATAAAAATCAAGGAAAGCTAATCAGAGATTTTATTTTAAACAAAGATAAATATGATTTGGAAAATTTACTTGATGAGTTAAATGGTTTTGATGACTCTATAAATATGGGTGCATTTATTGGAGTTATTTTTAAAGAGGATTTCTCTTTGGGTGAATTCAAAGCTGATATTTTGATTAAATTAAAAGAGTATGAAGAGGCAATTTTTTGTCTTGAACAATCAAATAAAAAATTCAACTATATTTTGGCTCAGGTTTTAAGAATGACTCAAGAGAATCTAAATCTTGAAGATTTCAAAGAAGCTCTTTTTGATATTTTTGAAGAGGAAAATATAAAAAGAGCTTTAGATATTATTGATGAAAAAAGCTCATTAATAAACTTAGAGTTTGCAAATGAATATAAAAATATTTTAAATTTATTTGATTCAAAAAATAAAAAATATATATAAATATAAATAGCAAGAAAATCTTGCTATTTATCTATTTTAGAAGAGTTGCCTTGCAAGAAGTTTCATCATTTGATGGAATAATATGTCTTAAAAATCTTGAATATTTACCAACATAATCAACCTTTGGATATTTTGCTCCAACTTTTAGTAAAATCTCATTTTGTCTTAACCACTCAAGCTCTACAGGAATAGCATCTATCCAAGCACAATTTGTAAGTAAATCCTCTATTCCTTCTAAATTTGGCTCATCTATTTTTTTGCTATATTTTGCATATAATTTAAGATATGTAGCTTCAACACTTTGTGGTTTTTCATCTTTGAAAATAAAGACAACTTTAAAATCATCAGCGCTTAGTCCACTATCTATTGGTAATGTTGCTAATGTAGAAATTACTTGAAGATTTTTGTGAAGCTCTTTTTCTTCGTAAAATGGTTTAAATGCTTCTATACAATATCCTAAAAATCCATCACCAATATCAAATACAGCTTCACTTTTTGTACAATCAACATTGTTTCCACTTTGTTTTAAAGCTGCTAAAAATACTGCAGCACTTTTGTTATTCTCATTCCAGTTTACAACTGGAAATGTAGCTTCTAAAATTAATTTTGGGTTTAAAACTCCTCTGCTAACTCTAGCAATCCCAAATCCCAAAGGTTGTTTGTACCAACTCTCTTTTTCTATACTTTCAACTAGTGCCTTAAAATCTTCTTTTGTATTTATCATATTGCTCTCCTCTTTTTAATATTAATTTTACTCAAATTCTAATAAATTGTATCCATATCAATAGAAATATTACTTGATTTTAAATAGTGCAAAGCATTTAAAATTGCTTTAACTTCTTTTGAGCGAATAATAACCTCATATCTATATTTATTTGCAATTTTAAAAATTGCACACTCACCAAATCCTACAACTTCAATATCTTTATTGTTTTTTAAATCTTTTACAATCTCGTTTAATTCTTCTTTTATTTTTAAACCATTTGTTGAAGATAGAACTACTCTTGCTAATTTAACAAAAGGTGGATACAAATCTTTTCTAAATTCTAACTCACTTTTTAAAAACTCTTTATAATTTGACTCTTCTAAATAATATTTAAAAAACTCTTCATTTTTTGTCTCAATTACAACTTCTCCAAAGCCATTTCTTCCACTTCTTCCAGATATTTGTAAAAGTAAACTCAAAGCATTTTCTCTTGCTTTATATGAACTCATATTTAATAAACTATCCATTCCTAAAACAACTGCTAGTTTTACATTATGATAATCATGTCCTTTTGAGAGCATTTGAGTACCAACCAAAATATCTATTTTATTTTGATTGAACTCATCTAAAATCTTTTTTAAAGATTTTTCACTATTTACACTATCTTTATCAAATCTTTTTATAATACTATTTGGAAACTCATTTTTCAAAAGTTCTTCAATTTCGGCAGTACCAACTCTATGATTTCTTACAATTCCAGTTTTACAAGATGGACAAAACTCTGGAATTTTTTGTGCAAATCCGCAGTAGTGGCATTTTAAAGCTAAATCATTTTTATGTAAACTCATAGAAACACTACAAAATGGACACTCAACACTTTTACCACAATCAAAACAGATTTGATGCTTAAAATTTGCACGAGTTGGTAAAAAAACTATTGTTTGATTTTTATTTTCAATACTCTTTTTTATCAAATTAATAGTTTTTTCTGAAATATTTTGACTACTATTTTCAAAGATATAACTCTTTTTTGTCTCATAAAATGTTTTATCAAGTTCAAAATATGGAATTTTGTAAAAACTATTTATTGATGGGGTTGCACTTCCCAAAATAAGTCTTAAATCAAATTTTTTTGCTATAAAAATTGCTAAATCTTTTGCATTATATCTAGGAGTTGTATCACTTTTATAAGAGTTATCATGCTCTTCATCTACAATAATCAAACCCAAATTACTATAAGGTAAAAAAAGAGCTGACCTTGCACCTGCTATTAATTTTATATCACCATTTTGAAGTTTATTTAAAATCTCTTTTTTTCTTTTTGCAGTTACTTTAGAGTGCCAAATTGCAACACTTGAATCAAAAACTTCTTCAAGTCTTTTTTCCATTTGTGGAGTAAGAGATATCTCTGGCATTAAAAAAACTGCCTGTTTTCCTTGCTTTAAAATCTCTTTTATAGTTTTGATATATATTTCAGTTTTACCAGCACCTGTTTTTGCAAAAAGAAGAGCTTGTTTTTTGCTATCTAAAAAACTTTTTGCTTCTTGTTGAAAAGATGATAAAGTTATCTCTTTTTTATATTCAATACTAGAATTTTCATAAACTATATTTTTATTAAAAGTTTGAAATAAGCTCAATGCAAATCCCATAGAACAAATATAATATTTACTAATAAAATCACCAATTTGAAGCATAAAATCGCTATAAAACTCATCTTTTATACTCAAAATTGTACTACATTTAAAATCTGGTTTATCAACTTTTTTTATAACTACTGCTAAATTTGAATTTTTTCTATTTGCTAAAATAACTTCAACTAAAGATCCATTTTCAATAATCTCTTCACTTTGATAAGTCAAATTTTGTAAAGGAGATTTTAAAATCGCTACTTCATAATAGTTCAAAATATATTTCCTCGCACAATTTTTCACTACTTACACATAAAAATTGACCATCTTTTAGTAAAAATTCATATTTGTTTTTTCTTGTAAAAAATATATATTTATCATCTGATACTTTTGCCCAATAGCCATTTTTAGACTCATTTGTTGAAGTTGAAATAATTGGAAAATCTAAAATATATTCAAATAACTTCTCATTTTTAACATCAATCTTTGCACCATCTAACTTGTTTATATTTCCATATTTTTGTATTAATATATTTTTTGATTTCTCTTTTTGTATCCCATTGTTTATAAGAGCTATATCGGATTTTAATTTAACTAAATCACTCTTTTCAAAAAAAGTATCAAATTTTGGAAGTAAAAAAGATAAAATAGTAGCAATAACTACTATAAAAATAACTATTTCAAGAGTAGAAAATGCTTTTTTTCTAAAACCCCGCAATTTTATTTGCAATATCCTCAACCTCTTTTCTAAAAGTTCTATACTCTTGATTTAGCTTTAAATATGCCAAAAGAAGTGATTTTGTATCATTATTTTTATCAGTATCTAGATATTTACAAAGCTCTCTTTCAAGCTCTTCATCTCCAGAAATTGTATAAGCTTTATTATTTATGTGAAATGTCAAATCTTTAGTCATTTGTATTTCCTTTTATTAAAGTTAATGTACTATCAATTTTTAAAATCATGTCTTGATTATTTCTTTCAAGTTTATCATTTTCATCTATTAGTTCACTTATTTTTTGCTCTAAAGCTATTTTTTCTAGTTTTATTTTTGCATGCTCTTCTAATAGATTGTCAATTCTTTCATTTAAAAGCTTAATGATTTCCATACTTTTACTCATAATTTAAGATATCAACTCCTCATAATCATCACTCATATAAACTTTTGCTACTTCATAAAGTTTTGCAACAGATTTTCCCCAAGATGAAAAATCATTTAAATCTTTAGTACTAATACCAAAGTTTTGAGAAATTTTTTCTATTAAAATTTGCTCATTTATATTAAATACACTATCAATATGAACTAATATCATTAGTTCTAAAACAACAATCTTCCTACTTCTTTGACTTTTAAAATTATTTAAAGTTGCCTCTAAATTGAAACTATCCATATCAAATGAATCTATATTTTCAATTCCCATCTCATCACAATACTCTAAAATAACTTCCTCTTCTTCTTTTCCAAAATTATTATCAACTCTTGCTAAATAGTGAGCCAATTGTAAAAAAGCAAATTTCTCTCGTGCTTCAAGTTTCATCAATAACATATTTTATATTCCTATTTGTATTTAATATTTAACCTTACATTATAGTATATTTTTTTTAATATGCAACTAAATAAAATTTTGCAACAAAACTAAACTACTTTAAACCTCTACCCAAAAACTCTGAAGCCTCTGTTATTATCATAAAAGCATCTGGATCATATTTAGTGATTAAATTTTTTAATAAATCAATCTTTCCTGCATCAACTGTAACATAAATGATAGTTTTATTTTGCCCTTGATGAAGCCCTATTCCTGTTAAAATAGTACCGTGCTCCTCTATTCTTTCTCTTATTTGCTCTTTTAAAACTTCAACATTGTTTGATACAATATTGACTATCTTTTTTGATGGTCGTCCTGTTAGAATAATATCAAGTACTCTAATTCCAACATAAACACTAAGCATACTATAAAGTGATTTATCTATATCATTGTAAACAAAAACAGAAGCAAACATAATTACGGCATCAATAGCTAATAAAACCTCTGCTGCCTTATATTTTGTCTTTTTTGCAACTATTTCTCCCACAACAGAGGTACTTCCTGTAGATGCTCTTCCTTTGATAACTAATCCAACACCTAAACCTATAAAAATTCCACCAAAAACTGCAGCTAGTAAAATATCATGCGTAATAGCTTCTATTTTTAAAACTTCTTTTAATATATCTGTAAATGTTGATAAAAGAAGAACTACAATAAATGTTTTAAATAGATAATATTTTCCAAAATAGATATAAGATAAAATCAAAAATGGGATACTTACAACTGCAATAATAATACCTAAAGTAATTTGTGGAAAAAGTGCATGTAAAAGTAAAGAGATACCAACTCCACCACCTGTAATTATCTCATTTGGAGATAAAAAACAGACTGTTCCAAATGCCATTGCAAATGAGCCTAAAATTATAAATATATATTGTTTTAACTCTGTTTTTTTCATATTTTCCTAATTCTTATTAAATATTCTTATTCAATTTTCCAGCTAAAAAACCACTTGAAAAAGACCATTGAAGATTGTATCCACCACAAGGTCCATCAATATCTACAAGTTCTCCGCAAAAGTATAAACCTTGTACAATTTTACTTTGCATAGTTTTTTGCTCTATCTCTTTCAAAGAGACTCCACCTCTTGTAATCATAGCTTGTCTAAATCCATCGTGACCTACAATAGTAAAAGGTGTCCAAGCTAGAGTTTTTATTAGTTTTTCTCTTTTTAACCCTTCTGTTTGTTTAAATCTTAAATTCTCATCAATTTCACAAATATTTAAAATCTCTTTAGAAACACTTCTTGCAAGCAGAGTTTCTAAATTTTGCAAAATATTATTTTGTGGATTCTTAGCTATTTCATTTTTTAAATGTTGGAAAATATCCTCTTCATTTTTACCTTTTAAAAAATTTATCAAAAGTGGAACTTCATCATATTTTTCTAAAATTGGAGTAATTTCTCTAGCAAAATCTAAAATAACAGGACCTCTTAAACCCTCTTTTGTAAAGATTAAATCTCCTGTTAGTTTTAAGTTTTTATATTTTGGAATATTTACTTTTAATATAGCTTTTGCAATTGTATCAGCTTTACAAGAGCCAAAATTTTTCTCTTTTGTAAAAAGTGGCATCATAGCAGGAGAGGTTTGTGTGATTGTATGACCAAAAGATTCTGCAAAAATATATCCATCTCCTGTTGCTCCTAAAGTTGGATATCCTAAACCACCAGTTGCTAAAACTAGATTTTTACTTTTAAAAATATCTTCATCTATTTTTATCTCAAAAATCTCTTTCTCTTTTTTTATATTTTTTATATCTATTGAAGTTTTAACTTCAACTTTTAATCTTTCAAGCTTATTTTGTAATGCTTCTAAAATAATAGTAGAGCTATGATTTAAAGGAAATATTCTAAATCCATCTTTAGCAATTGTAGCAACTCCAATTGAGGCAAAAAAAGAAAGCAAATCATCTCTTGAAAAACTATCTAATGCATCTTTTATAAATCTGCCACTCTTACCAAATTTAGTACAAAAATCATCTTGAGATAAAGTATTGGTAAGATTACACTTTCCTCCACCTGTTGCTTTTAGTTTCAGTGCAATTTGTGGCATTTTTTCAATTATTAATACTTTTTTGTCTTCTTTTGCGGCACTTATACTTGCCATTATTCCAGCAGGTCCTGCACCAACAACTATTAAATCATAAATTTTATTCAATTTTCTCTTCTTTTATTGAGTTTCTTGTATTATACACAATTTAATTTAAGCATTTAGGGGTTGTGTGTCTATGCTCGGTCGAGTTTTATTAGTTTTTACAATTTTAGCACTATATTCATTTGCAACTACAAACAATAAAATAGCACTTTTAACTTTTGATGATGGTCCAATAAAAGCAACAAAAAACATCATAGAAACTGTAAGAGAAGAGAATATTCCTGTTACTATGTTTTTTGTTGGTTGTCAAATTGAAAATTTTCAAAATATATATAAAGATGCTATAACTTATCCAAATATTTTAATAGCAAACCATACATACTCTCACGCAAATAATAGATATAGAAAGTTTTATAGTGATCCACTTTTGGTTGTAGAAGATATAAAAAAGGCAAATTCAATAGTAGGAGTTGATAATATTTCAAATACTTCATCTGCTTTTCTACCAGTAAGACTTGCAGGAAGAAATGTTTTTAGGCTTCCAACAATTACTAAAAATGACAATATGATTGACAAAATACAAAGAGAAAAAGAGATTGTTGGTTATGATAATATCTATAAAGAGGGCTATTATATTTATGGTTGGGATGTAGAGTGGGCTTATGAAAAAAATGGAAGACCAATACTAACTCCTCAAGAAATATATAATTCTATGGAAAAAATATATGAAAAAAAACTCTCAAGCAAAGAAAATAAAGTAGTTCTTCTAATGCATGATTTTATGTTTAGTAATAATTTCAATGGAAAAGAGAATTTAAAAATACTAATTCAACTACTAAAAAATGGTGGTTGGAGTTTTGAGAATATAGAAAACTATTAGACTATATATTTGTCTTAGCAGATTTTTAATACTATTTCAATTTTAAAACTATAAAAAGGAATTTAATGGCTGGATTATTGGGCTATTTATCAATATTAGCAGATGATATTGGATCACTTGCTGGAAAAACAGCAGCTACAACTGCAAAGTCTCTTGCAACTTCACTAGATGACATAGGTATTTTATTTGATGATATAGCAACTTATACAAAACTAGCAAGTATAAAATCTAGTGGTCTTTTAGTAGATGACCTTGCTGCTATTGCAAACTTTACAAATGAAACAACTTCAGAAATACTAAAAAAAGAGCTTGAAAAAGCTAAAGATGTTGAAGAGTTTGAAAATAATGTAAAAAAATTAGATGAAGAAACTCAACAAAAGATTATAAAAGAACTTGAGCATATAAGAGAAGTTGCAATGCTTGAAGCAAAAAGAAAAGCAGCTTTAAGAGAACTTCCTATTGTTTATAAAATTGCAAAAGGAAGTTTTATAAATAAATTTATCATTATTCCTGTTGTTTTACTTTTAAGTTATATTGCACCTTGGGCTATTGCTCCTATTTTGATTATTGGAGGAGCTTATTTAGCTTATGAAGGGGTTGAGTCAATTTTAGAAAAATTTGGTCATCATCAAGAAGATGAACAAACAGCTCAAAAAGAGAGTTCAAATGAAGATTTTGAAGATCAAAAAGTAAAAAGTGCTATAAAAACAGATTTTATTTTATCTTTTGAAATAATTGTTATTAGTTTAAGTTTATTAGATAATAGTGATTTTATAACAAAACTTATGGTTTTAATAAGTGTAGGAATTTTAACAACCGTTTTAGTATATGGAATAGTTGCTTTGATTATAAAACTAGATGATATTGGTTTTTATTTGCAAGAGAAAAAAAGTATTGCTTTACAAAAAATCGGTGATGGTTTTGTAAAATCTATGCCTTATATTATAAAAACTATTGGAGTTTTAGGAACAATTGCAATGCTTGCTGTTGGTGGTGGAATCATAGTTCATGAAACACATATTTTACAGTCACTTGAAAATATTATAAAAGCTATCCCTCTTGGTGGATTTTTTAGTGAAATTATTTTAGGAGCAATTGTAGGGTATATTGTAGTTTTAATAGTTCCTATTTTTTCAAAAATTACAAAAGTATTTAAAAAATAGTTTAAGTAAGTGGTTAAATCTCACTTACTTGATAAAAGTAACATCTATCACTTTAACCTCTTTATATCCGCTTCAAGCTCTTTTAAACTTTGAGGGAGTATAAAATTAACTGTGTAAATTCAAAAATATAGATTTATTAGATAGAATAAAAGAACTATCTAATAAATTTTTCATTTAAGGATTTACAAATGAATATTTTAAATAAAGAAGAACTACGAAG